>BNJS01001118.1_pt1 | contig 106550 bp, 100 predicted proteins | sample 8540461 | NCBI WGS metagenome assembly BNJS01 (sample SAMD00202454, study PRJDB9452) | human saliva metagenome | isolation source: human saliva | place: Japan
CCATATTTCCAAGACAGTCTTATATACAGAACGTGCAAAGGTGAATTTGAAGTTAGATCTTGACCAAATTAATGTCAGGGAAGTTTTGATGAGAGAGCGTCTAAGGATAGCAGAGGGAACTTCAGGTAATCAGTTTCTGCTATAGTTGCGATCCCACACTGAACTGAGTTGTCCAATTGATGTGGAAAGCATTGCCCAAACTTCTTTACATTGGACACCAACTGTTCTGCAAAGGTCTTTGAAACCATGTAGTCCATCTCCCAATGTTTTATTACCATCTTTGTGTCGTACAGATGCCTAAGGTTCCTACGTAACTATCATCAAGGTTTAACTCAAAGCATCGCTATGTATAGCCAACGTAAGTTCGATAGGTACTTTCACCATCTTTCTTTTCAGGTGAGATAGCAAGAACCTCCAGCATGAGCCAGTCGTCATCAATGAACGGCAGTTGATGTCGTCGTTATAGTCATTAGGAGCATTACCTCTTGCTGACTACACTCCATAAAAGTGCGCCAGCCATTGTGCTGGCGTATCTGTGCTTCAAGGAAACGTGAGGGCATACCACTCACTGTTCCGCCACGAACAGTGTGCCCATACTACGCCGCAAAGTACTGCGTCAGTAGTGACAATACCTCTACGAGTGAAGGCTATGATTGAGTCAGCACAACAGAGTTATTGATGCTGTTTCCCTTTGTCAAACTCAAAATGTGCCAAGATAAAGACTGCGCCTGCCACCCACACGTTGGTTTCACTCGGTGTATGTTTTCTGTCCTTTAGTGGAAAACAATACATTCCTGCCGCTTCCACACTCTTTCTTCTGTGTCTGATAGCTTTCGCATACACGGCCTGAGCGTCCTGTTTCATGGGATGGTTGGTCTGGTGAGACGACAGAGCTTATCTTACTGCCGCGCTTTCTTGCTCGCTCACTTGTCGAAGCCGTACCTAGCTGATGAGATTCTCACCATCGTTATAATCTGCCATAATGTCAGTGCAGAGCCCTTTCAGTGCGATGTGGTCGCCCACTTCTTCTTCATACTCTCCTTCCTTGTGGTTGTGTACGACTATCGTTATCTACTATAACTTTCATTCTTCTGCCAGTCTCTTTCATCGAGGTGTAAAGACAATTGCTCCTGCGCTCTCTGCACAGGAATGATGATAAGGAAGAACTATTGTTTGCGTGTATAGGTCCTCAGTAGTACCGAATAGAATTGGTCTGCCATTCCATCCGCCCTTTCTTAGCATCGTAATATCTTCCATGCGATGACCACAGAAAGATGTTCATTCTGCAATCCCTCTGTGAGTTTCATTAGGCGAGAAACATTCTTTACCCATGGTGCATCTTCATAATCTGTTTTTCCCCATGTTGACTTGATTGTGCAAAAAGTGTTTGCAAACGACATTGCAAGAAGGGCTGTACACAGCAAATTTTATCTTCATTATCCGTTTAATTCTCCTATCGTAAACAATTCTGGATGTTTACTCTTAAAGTCTTTGAAATACAATTTGATTTCCTTCATGTCCCTGTTCCAAATCGCTCTGATGGTGTTATAACCTTTGAAACACTCTATTAGCTTCCTTTCATAATCTAATCTGTAGAGGTAGATAGGCAGTTGTGCTTTTAGTGCAATATAATAAAAGCCTTTCTTCCATTCAGGGTTTAGACTTCGGTTCCTTCGAGTAATACAAAGTTGGAACTTATCACGCTTTATAGCATAATCGGCTAATCGGTCGGTCATACTTGTCTTCTTATCACGCCATGCAGGATTCCTCCGAGTTTACGAAAGATAGGACCAGCTGGCCAGAAGAACCATTCCTTCTTCATAAGGAAAGTTGTTTCTTCAGTCGCTCAGCTCTTGGTGTAAAGCTGACCAATTAGGAAATCATAATTACTTGTGTGAGGTGTCAAGACAAATAATAGCTTTGTCAGGTAATATAAACCTAACATCCTTCTTCCACCCCATAAAACTATAAAGCAGCTTTCACTTTTGATATACCCTGTAACATTATGCAAAGGTTATTGAGTTGATCAACAAATCTCATTGACTTTTACTAAACTTGTCCTTCAAGTCTTTGAAATATACTTGCAGGCATACCCGGCTGAACGTGAGATACGCGTCTGATGTAATTGCTGTGCATTACTAAAATAGAAGTGAGGATAGCCTCAGTATTGTCATTATCACGATTCTCACCATAGAGAGATGCTACGATGCCCTCTGTAAACAAAATCACCACAAATGTAATTGATGGTGCGTTTTCAAATCTTTTGTTGCTCATATTAATCCTAAATAGCTATATTTTATATTTTCGTTCAAAGATAAATAGAAAAGCAAGACTTTCTACATACAAAAATAGAGTTAAAATTTTAATTTAGCGTCTTTTCCTTTCTATTATCGGATAAAAAGGTAAATTTGCAGAGTAGTAAAGACATTAAATAAATCATTATATTCAAATCATTTAAATTAAACACATGGAAATTAGCGCATTGCAGAAGGAAAGAGCAGGCTATCAGCCAAAGTTGCCCTAAAGGCTCTTCAGGGTGCAGTAAAGTGCAGGAAGGTGCTCCCACACAGAGTGTTGACAATCAAGAGGATATCAAGCAGTTATTCCCTAACACGTACGGAATGCTCTCGTAGAGTTTGTTCCAGCTGATTCGGCTAACAATGCTAAGATTAACGTTGGTATCATCCTTTTCAGGTGGTCAGGCTCCTGGTGGTCACAACGTTATCTCTGGTCTCTTCGATGAGGTTGAAAGTTGAACCCAGAGAACCGTCTTTATGGTTTCCTTATGGGGCCTGGTGGTCTTGTTGATCACAACTATATTGAGATTACTGCTGAGAATCTTCAGGCTTACCGCAACACTGGTGGCTTCGATATGATTGGTTCAGGTAGAACAAAGCTTGAGAAGGAAGAGCAGTTTGAGAAGGGACTTGAGATTCTTCGTCAAGTTGGATATCAAGGCTGTTGTAATCATTGGTGGTGACGACTCTAATACTAATGCTTGCGTATTGACTGAATACTATGCTGCTAAGCAGTAGGCGTACAGGTTATTGGTTGCCCCTAAGACTATCGATGGTGACTTGAAGAACGATCAGATTGAGACTTCTTTTGGTCTCGATACAGCAACAAAGACTTACTCTGAGCTTATAGGTAACATCGAGCGTGACTGTAACTCTGCTCGTAAGTACTGGCACTTCATCAAGTTGATGGGTCGTTCTGCATCTCACATCGCTCTTGAGTGTGCTTTGCAGACTCAGCCAAACATCTGCTTGGTATCTGAGGAAATTGAGTCAAAGGATCAGACTTTGAATGATATCGTTGAGTATATCGCAGGTGTTGTTGCTTACCGTGCAGAGCAGGGTAACAACTTCGGTGCTGTTTTGATTCCAGAAGGTCTTATCGAGTTTATTCCTGCTATCGGTCGTTTGATTCCAGGAGTTGAATGACTTTGCTTGCTGCTCATGGTGCTGATTATTTGAACCTTGACAAGGATGCTACAGCGTAAGTATATCCTCGCACACCTCTCTAGCAGAGAATAAGGCTACATTTGAGACACTTCCAGAGGGCGTTGCCGTCAGCTTTCTCTCGACCGTGACCCACACGGAAACGTACAGGTATCTCTCATCGAGACAGAGAAAACTCATCTCTGAGATGGTTGCAGCTAAAGCTTGATCAGTGAAGAAGGAAGTGCATGCACAAGGTAAAGTTCTCTCCTTGCACCACTTCTTTGGTTACGAGGGTCGTTGTGCAGCTCCTTCTAACTTTGATGCAGACTACTGCTATGCACTTGGTTCATCAGCAGCTCAGCGATTGCTAATCGCAGTAAGACAGGTTACATGGCTATCGTTAAGAACACATACTGTCGCAGATCAGTGGAAGGTGAGTGTGCCAATCACTATGATGATGAACATGGAGAGACGTAATGGTGAGATGAGCCTGTTATTCCGCAAGGCACCTGTTGAACTGGATGGTGCTCCGACTTCAAGGCTCTCTCGCTGCTCAGCGTGAGAGTGGGCTATAGGAAACATGTACCACGTCTATCGAGGTCGCATCCAGTACTGCCCTTCTTCTGTATGTGATCGAGACCACTACGACTCTCGAGTAGAGCAGGCTAAGTAATAGTATATTCATAAAGAAGAGATGGGGATAGCTATATCCTCTGTTTCTTCTTTTGTTCCTCTAGCTCTGTTTTCTTCTGACCTTCTGTGTTTGAGTAGTTAGTAATCATATTTCATTATCCCCTTTCGATATTCAATCTATTATTATAGTATTCATACGAATAAAAGCACATGAATACATTGCAAGTAGTGCTTAATCGCTTTCATTTTTGTTGTCTATTGATTTAAAGAAACAACATACTTTTGAACTCATATTATAGGTGTTAATTTATTTTCGAAATAATTATTTATTTTCACGAACAACTTTTTCTCATGAAAAGAAATTTTTTTCATGAAAACTTGAAAGTTCATTTATATATAGAGAGAGAGTACAGAATATAAATTATCCAAAAGTAAGAAAATGTTTACTCTAAAGTTTCAATCAATACTAAAGACTTGGATCAGATGACGTTGACGCGATAGGACGGAGGATTGTGTCTTGCAGGGTATAGTTTTCGTTTTACTTCTTTGTATCCCCAGGTTTTAGATGCAGTTATTTATGGTGATCCAGATTATCCTGAAGATACATGATTTATGGCTGATGGAGTCACATCAAGGTACGATTAACTGGAATCGACTTAGAAATGAACTGACAGACCGTTTGCCTATTCGTTTCGTGATTATCAAGTCAACGGAGGGCGATATCATATTGACGTAAAGTTCCGCGATAACTTCTCCAATGCAAAGAATATGGTTTTAACATGGTGCTTATCATTTTGGAGTGTCGTCGCATGTCGGCAGGTTTATTTCTCCTTGCTATGGTTCATCTAGAGGCCTGGAGATTACCAATTTACTTGATGGAACATAAACCAAAAGAATACTACAGAAGAGTTCCAACAGAATATTCTATTACATATAATAGTAGAAGATAGGTATCATGAACCTATCATCTATACCATTATAAGTTAAAGACCAATACCTTTCATTCTCGCTTACGATTATCCTTATTGATAGCCCACTACTATGTTAATCGATGAATTACCAAGGTCTTAGAAATCTCTGGCAACAACGAGTTAAGCGCTGCCAGTATTAAGACAAATGAACTCCCAAACATCACAATGGCTTTATGACTCATAACAACTACTTATCCAAAGAGAGTTACTCACGTCTTCAAGTAGGCAAACACAATCATGATTCAACAAATGACATCTTTCGACCGAGTCCATTAGCTTTTTAATGATGGTCCATGCTCACCAAAACCCACCAAAATAATTTTGACTCAGCTTGTCATAACACTGACAAACTCGTATATCCCAAGAATACAACATGATATTTGCAAGATAACACTAAAAACACCAACCACGATAAAGACTGTTCGTCGTCAGCATACCATTAGCTCGCATTTATTGTTTCAGCATTGCGTACACTCCACTCACCAATATTATAGATACAACATCCTTTGCAACCACACTTAGCAGCAACAATACCCAAAATTCGTCAAACCACAATCAAGAATCCCTTTGAGCTCTGGCTTAATAATAAAAACAATCATTCAGTTGTTCCAAATGGTCCAAAAGCCTGCTGTGAATCAATGACAATCTTCACAGATGCAGTTGATATAGCAAAATCCTCTTCCATATTCTAGCAAATATAGCACAGCGTCATCACGATGATAGGTCAAAAACTCATTTTTCCATTCCTCCCCACCCCATCCAGCTTTACTGCACATTAAATGAAAGCCAACATATAGAATTGGAACGTTCATGCGACTAGTAAGTGTTCTTATTGAAAGATCCCTGGCAGCCAACAAGTCAATCTGTCTGTCCGTGAAGGAATCAAATCCAACTTCACCAGCAAGAGCAGCATAATGTCTCTCAACCTGAGAATCATGTTCCTGTAAACTCATTTGTATATATTTCATCTCTATGTTAAATTTACTGCAAAATTTAGGAAAACCTACCATGATTAGAAAACCGTATATTTACAAAAAAAGTTATCTTATTTTGCAACTATAAAGCATTGTGTACAAACATATCTTGGTGTTTAAAAAACCGCGTAATTAAAAGATAATGAAACAATCATTATTACTTTACGATGGAGCTGCTGCTACAAACAACAAAACATGACCTTATTTTACCCATCAAAGGCAGATCAGTCTGCTATCACCAAAGTAAAATGGAGAGAACGCCCTATATTATTATAGCGTCACAAGAATCTAATGACGAATACAATCGTCGTGTGCAAATATAATTATAAAAAATAGTAGTTGATTCTCCTGGAAACGATATCTTATGTCCGTATCTCACGCTGAACATGACTCCCAGAGATACTATCTGGAGACTTCACACACGTCAGTATGAGGTGGTGAGGATGATTTCCTTATGGTAGAAAAGAATGAGCCGTTTTCGATGGTACTCGCAAAGTTGGTTATTACGACCCTTGGTTTGCTGGTCTGTCTGCTGTCTATGTGTAGGTTGGGGATGGCGTTCACCTTGCCTTATTATGGTGGCTGGTATGATGAGTAGGATGATGCATGGTATTATGGATGCTACGGTGGTTATCCTTACTATATGCTATTATGGTAGTTTGATCCATATTGCGCTACTATGTGCGGTCATCCATACTATTATGGCTATGCTGGCTACGGCACATGGTACAATCCATGGAGCAGATATTATGGCTGTAATATGGTGGTTATCACTCACTATGGTTATAGAGAGGGTGGTTACTAATAGCTTACAATGGTCGCGCCACGGGTACTGCTAATCACTGAAAGCTCTCCAGAGCCTTTTGGCTCCTCAGACGAGAAGTGGTTCCTATAACAACGGACGGTCAGCTTACTCAGCTCGTCGTGGCAATGTAAACCAGTATGGTAACAATGCATCTCAACGCAACGATGTGAAATGGTTACTATGACCGCTTTGGTGGTGCGCACGTCAGAATGGTTGTAGAGAATCGCACACGTACTTATTCCTCATGCCAGAGCGTTCAACCTTCTCGCAGCCTTCACCAAAGTTCATTTGGTGGTGCAGAGAGTGGCGGTGGAAGCTCTGGTGGCGCCAAACTCGGGTGGTGGCAGCAGCTTTGGTTCGTCACGTAGTGGCTTTCGGTGGTCATAGATATAAGATTTAGGATAATGAAAGTTTAATTAATAAAGAATATCAACAGATATGAAAGAGTAAATATATTTTTCTCTTTGCAGTATCGTTGTTTTGCAGCTTCTGTCAGCAGTGCTCAGGAGACATACGAGAATGCTAAGTTAGCGAGCGAGTTTGACAGATGGTACCGCACGTTACGTTGAGTATGGGTGGAGCTGGAGGGCGCTATGGGTGCTGATATCTCTACTCTGGTGGTTCTAACTTGGCTGGTATCGTTGTTCCGTCACAACAATGTTAGTATCGGTGGTGGTGTTCTTATGCAATCAGATGAGTGAGGAGTTCTCTAATGGTACGAAGACTAATCTGAGTTTCGCAGATTGGTGTGTCTACACTACCCCGTACTGGCCAGAAGTGCTCTAGCTTATCGTTTTTCAACTATCGCCAGAGCAGAGAACTTTGATTATATTCTTAATGCTGCAGGCTCTTTGGAGTGGAAGTTCACAGAATAAGCAGTCATATATTAAGGGTGCACTTGGTAATCAGAAATGAGGTGGGCTTTCTATGTTGATAAGAATAAAGATGGGTCAGAATATCGGCTATGTAAATTCAGCATCAAAGGATATAGCATACACTTGGAGCCAGATTGATTACCTGATTGCAAATTCCTTGATTCCAGGTACGTACGGGAACTTATAATTATGAGAGATGCTACTGGTTATACATTGGATCGTGCTCACTCTGAGTTTACATCATGTGTAGTGCCAGCTTTTTGCTGTCAGTGGCAATATATCAGCGAGCAGGGTTTATCTCGGTCTAACTTCGGTTATGAAGGATGTTGCCAGGGCTATAGTGAGTATGCTGACTTCGGTAACATAGCTGGAGCATTGTACGTTGGTATCGTGAGGAGAAAGGCTAACGAGGTTCGGGATTTGATCTCACGGCTAGGTAGTTTATCGTTCGTCCAGTAGCTGAGTCGCTCTAGAATCAGGATGCATACGTAGAGTCTCCAACATGGTATGACTTAGAGCGACTTCAAACGTTACTCGACGTCTTGTTTATGTGTCAGGCACTGCAATAAAGTCAGGAAATTGCGTATGCAGTAACTCCTTACGATTTCAAGATGTGGACACCTTGGAATTTGGTTTCCTCTCTTGGTCACACCGTTGAGCAGCTACTCGCTTGGGTGCAACTTACGAGTATGAGAACTGCGCTAATATTAATAGCAGGGTCAACGATGGTGGTTACTGCACGGTGTACTACTGGTGAGTACTACGAGACATCAAGCCCTGACATGACGTGAATAACCACACAAGCAAAGTTCTGAAGGGCGTTAGCACTTTGAGAGTAGGTGTGTATAAGCCTGTATGCTTAATGTTTGCTTTGCGTGCGGGTTTCAATTATGCTAAAGTGCAATGATATGTATTAATGATGCACAGGAAGGAGTCCAGGTCTTGCTTCTTTAGGTGTCAGCGTAGCTTCAACAACAGACTTCACACAAATTGAGGCAGCAATCAGCTACTTCACATTAGGTGTTGGTTATCAGGTGAAGTTCAATATTGATTTGGCTTGTATCGGTATAGCGCGCAGAATTGGTTCTTTTGCTCCATTCTCTAATGTTAGAGACTTATCTCTATACAACTTCTGGTGCCTACACAGTTAAAGGTCTGGTGCAACAAGCACTGATGTAAGCACAGCAAAGCAGTGAGCTACTTTGAACTCACGAGTCGGGTTTAACCTACGTGAAACTTATCGTTTTCTGAAAGCTTCATACATAATAGGTAAAGTGTTTTCTCTTTTGCCTAATTGATTTTGCTCAAAAATAAATTCTCGTTAGTGTTTTGATAACGATGGTGCACTCAATTCAGCCTTAATTGACTTGTTAAAGATGCTCTAAGACTCTAACTAACGCCCTTTTGGAAAGGCTAAGTAAGCGCAACACTGTCTATGACTTTATAACTTCTTGATAACTATGAGTTATTTGAAGTGTTGAAAAATGCTTCTGTTCTTGTTTTAAGTGGAAATATGCGAAAGTTGTGTAAATATATTTCTTTTGCTAATGATAGGATGATTTTAAGATGGAATATGCTTACCGTAGGCTGAGAGAAAGCACGCTAATAAACTATCGATGTTGCCTATGAGTTTCCTCTATGCCATGTGATGAGCGCTTAGAGTGTTCCAAGCTTTACTGATGAGTTTCAACTACGTCCTCTGGTGTGGATGAAACTAAGATGCTTCTTCCAGTTCCTCTCTCGTCTGATAGCTGATCGAAGTAGCTCCTTAGCAGCTGCTTCTTCTAAAACGTAGGTTCACCCTTGCCTGTCTGTTTTGTAGCAGTGAGGTAAGTATTTCTTGGCGATATTCTTCTATTGACATAATTAATTTGGCTTTCTATTTTATAATAAGGTGTGAGATACTGATTAAGGCGTTGGGATAAAAGTGTGGATGGTTTTCATCCTGCATAATCTTTGCCTGTTAGAGTGAGCCATCATACTCGAAGGCAAAGTTCGTTAGGTGAAAGTCAACTGGTTGCGGAGTATACTATCGTCATAGCACGACGGCCCAGCTCTTGGCGTAGACATTGATAGCTTTCAGCCGGTTGCCCTGATCCTACGCATAAAGAAGGGATGTATGACACGTGCTTCTTTCTTTCAGCCGTCACCAATCAAAGAGATGTTGAACTCTTCTGCGGCAAGATATGCCCAAAATTCCAAATCATCAGCTTTCAAAGGTTTTAATGAGGCATATCAGTAAGAAGTGGTCTCCGGTAATCAAATATATTCTTTCCTTCTGCTGACGGAAGTTTGGTGCCTTACCTTCAGACGGTAGGGATGTATGAGGTCTAACAGTCGTAATAGTCCGTAAAGGAAACTTGTTATCCAGAGGTGTTTGTCCGCATAAAGAAAGTCATTCTGACTGTATTCCTCTGCTTTCAGAGTACTTATAAGCCCTGAGCCGTAATGGGCAAGAGGTGCCGGAGATAAAGCATCCTCGTTGAAGAAGTCTTGATAGCGAGCTTGTTCTCCAATGCTATTTTATCATTGACTTTAATTCTTTTGCAGATTTTCAACGGAGAGTTCTCAGCTCTAATACCATCTGTCTTGCTTCCTTATGGAAAAGAGGCAGGTGTGTACCTGTTTGTACCTTTGTGGTATTTTCGACTATATTTTGCGGATGCTAATAGATCTGCATTGATTGGAGTACTCAAGAGTTAAGGAATTTTATTGAGTTAAGACTAAATCATTATTAATGAGATGTTTAGATAGTTTGAGGGAGTTATGCTGTGCAGAGTGCTTTTCAAACAAAAGTATTGAACATAACTCCTCTGAACTCTTAATATTTCAATCCCATATTATAAAGGTATGAAGCCGTAGATATCAGCCTGCTCTTCCAACTGCTTAGACAATGGCTTACCACTCCATGCCCGCCTTTAGTCAATGCGGATGAGGGTCGGTGTGTTAGCAGCATTAACAGCCATGCAAGAGTTGCTGCAAACTTAAAATGAGTGAGCTGGTACAGCGCGGTCGTCGTGGTCGGCAGTTAGTTAGCAAAGTTGCTGGATACTTTGTGCCAGGACGGAGGTTGTGGAGTGGAGAGTAAGCATGGAGATAATCGAACATCTCCCTTTGAGTCTTCCTCTGTTCCATAGTCTGGAGCCCAGTTCAACCAATCGTAAACTTATGATAACGCAACATATCCATTACACCTACTTGTGGAATACATACCTTGAAGAGGTCAGGACGCTGTGTCATACAAGCACCTACAAGCAAACCACCATTTGAGACCGCCAACGATGGCAGGATAGTCTTTTACTTGTATATTTGTTTTCAATAAGCCATTCACCAGCAGAAATAAAGTCGTCAAAAACGTTTCTGTTTCTGCATCTTTGTACCTGCAATGTGCCATTCCCTCACCATACTCCTGCTACCGCCTCGTAGGAAGCTTGTGCATAGATTCACCATTTTCAGATGAAAGGAATGCGTACAGAAGAAAAGTAAGGAGTTAAAGGAACATTGAAACCACCATAACCATAGAGGAATACAGGTTCTTACCATTGCGCTTTAAGCCTTTCTTGTAAGTAATAAAGAGTGAGTATTTTGGTAGCCATCCTTACTTGGATAAGAAAACCTGTTCACAAACATAATCAGACTCCTTGAACTTAACCTTTGGTGCAGCATAAACCTTACTGTTAGCTGTGCTGAGGGTCATACTGGTAGATAGTGGTTGGTACGGTGAAGAAGAGAAGAGATAGAATCATCTCGTAGATCTTTTTCTCCATAGAAGTCGCACTCACCTAATGTTGGAAGTTTAATCTCAGAGGTTGCTTTCCATCCAAGGGCAAAACGTATGCGTGGCTGGGAAGCATCTTTCATGATGAGTTGAGAATCATCTTATCACGTCAGCAAAAGGTAACACCTTCATGCATATCTTTTTGACTCTGGTACAAGTGTTTTTCCACTCGCTGAAACCAGGGTGCTTGAGGTCTGTAACCATCAGTCGATTCTTTGGTGCACCATCATTGGTAAGACATCATCTGTCACCAATGGTCTCAAACCAGACTATGTGCAAGTCAAGATTAGATGTCATCTGAATGAATTGGCTGTTAGGTTGGCGGAGGTCACGTACGTGCACGTATATTACCAGAGCCTGCACCACTTTCATGGAGGAACATCATCGTTTCTTCTTCATTAACACTTCCACAGCATAGAAGCGCATTGGATTGGCTGGTTCTGGTAGAAAAGAACATCCTCAGATTGTGGAGTACCAATCTTATGATAGTAGATGGATGAGTTCACATTACTACAATTCAAGTCCTTTCTGAGGACGTCGTAGGCACTGTAGCAAAACCGTCACCTTGCCATGAGCACCAGAAAACTTTGCCTGAGTGATATGGTCGAAATCAAGCAGTTTTCAGTCTTGACATCCATAACATAGAATTCCTGCCAGTCGCTACGCTGCTGTGAGACCTAGCGTAGGCTGCATACTTACCATTATGGGAAAAGTAAATACCCTCAATGCAACAGTTCCGTCTGTTGATAGTTGGTTAGGGTTAAGGAATACACGTGTCGTTCTTCTCGTCTCCAAGACGGTCATTATATACAGTACATCTCTGGTTCTGCAGACCATCATTTTTGTAGAAAAGCCCTTACCTATGAGACTTGATATAGGAAGGAGCCAGATACCTTTCATGGTTCTGCTCAACTCCTTCATACGGTTGAAGAGAGCTTTTGCTCGGAATGGAATACGAAGAGATACTCTTGTGAACCTTGTTCTCAGCAGCTACCCATTCAGCAGTAGCCTTAGAACTATCATTCTCTAATGGACGATAAGGGTCGGCCACTTGAACACCAAAATAGGTGTCGATGGTTTCCATCTTTTGGAGCTTGTGGATACGTTAAGCTTCTGTGCACATCATGCTTGGCAGACAATAAATACTGCAGTCAATAATGTAGCCTGTTTCTTCATATAGTAAAGATTTGAATGAATGTTCGCTGTTAGCGATAGGGTGGGCTTATTAGTCTGTTGGGCTTATGGACTAAATTGCTTTCCAATATACCTAATTAGCAATAAAAATTGCTTTAAGCTTTCTTGATACCACTCGTAGAGTTTCTCAACACCAGCCTCAATTTCCACTTTGTGTGTCCAGCCAAGGCTGTGCAAGCTTCTCAACATCAATGAGTTTACGTGGCGTACCATTTGGTTTCTCTGCATCCCAGATGATATCTCCCTCAAAGTGCACAGTCTCTGACAAGTTCAGCAAGTTCCTTGATGGTAGAGTTCCTTTGCCGAGTACCAACATTGATGTGGCGAGTTGCGAATCTCTCTCCCAATGATGGATAGGCACCACCACGGCCCTCAAGTTGTGCAGTCAACTGCTCCGTCAATCTTTTGCATCGTAGAATACACTTGAATACTTCTCGAATTCCAATGATGTCCTTGAAACTCACATTCAGTAAGACGTGAACGCTGGCATCAAGCCATCGTCACTCACCAAAGGAACTCTAGCGCAATGAGCTTCCATCACCCCATGAGGGTTACTTTATTATCCTCAATGCCATGAATGCGAGTGCTCAGGATGCGTTCCTCTGTGTTCTACCATCAACATTACCTTCAGCAATCTCTGCACGAGCTTTATCAGTTGGGTTGATAGGGCGTTTGTCCATATCATTATGGATAGCATCCCAGTCGTTCTCATGAATAAGTTTCATAAGATAAATCTTGCGATCATTGCTGGCATAACATGAGAGTTCTCCAGAATGGAAGTTATCATTAGGACCATAGAGGTTTGTTGGCATGACAGCTATGTAATTAGTACCATACTGAAAGATTATAGCTTTCACACATCTTTAGACCTGCTATCTTTGCAATAGCATACTCTTCATTACTATACTCCAATGGAGAAGTTGGCAAATAATCCTCGCTTGCATAGGCTGTGGAGCATCTTTTGGATAGATACAAGTGCTACCAAGGAGGAAGTTTCTCACTTTGTGAAGGTAGCTCTGCTCGATGACATTGCACTGCATCTTCGTGTTCTGCATGATAAAGTCTGCACGATAGAGGTGGTTTGCCATACACTCCAACAAGCAGCTGCGAGGACGACTGCATCAGGTTTCTCTTCATCAAAGAAACGCTTTACTGCTTGCTGATCTGTCAGGTCAAGCTCTTTTATGTAAACTTCGTCCAAATCAAGTTGTATATCCTCGTTGAAGAAGATTATTCCATATTGCTGAGCCAACTAAACCGTTGCTAGTCCAGCAATGTATATTTCTATATTTTGTTCATTGCGTGTTTGTTGAATAGACGATAGAAAAGTAATAATAGCTGATAGTAAGCGATGATAAAGGAATCGCCAACTATCAGCGTAAGCGATAATTATCCCTCTAATTAAGAGAGTGAAAAAGAAGAGTTTTTACTTAACGATACCCTTCTCCAAATACTCTGCAAGGTTTGTTCTAACCTTCTCAGCTGCACCTTCAGATACTACCTTAGCCATGTCGCTGTCTACCATAATGTTGTCAGCTCCTCAAAAAGCTGGTGCTGTTAGGAGTTCCAACCGAGTTTCGCCTTTGCCTTTGTTGGATCTCCCCAAGGTTAACAACGTCAGTAGGACGATAGAAATCAGGACTTACCTCAATAAGAACCTTGCCAGTAGCCTTATCAATACCCTTCTCTTCATGTCCTCACCTTGGAACTCGAGTTCAATACCAACACGCTTGAAAGCATAGTAGACAGAGAAGTCACGTGCACGCTAGTGCGGAACACCAGTAGCAATAACGAGAGTCCTCTGGCTACTCCTGCTGGAGGATCAACCACTACACTCTACGCAATCCTTGAGCATGGCCCCCAGTCACGAGAGAACCAAGATTACCTAAGTAAAGTTTCTCCTGCTTACCCTTGCAGTGCGTGCAGCAGCAGGTGCTAATCTTACTAGTAACGAGGGTTTCGCACGACGCTCACTCTCGTGATTGAAGAGGATACCAGAGCAGCAATGCATATCATAGTAAGCCTCACGATACTCCTTTGTAATCCAGAAACCATACTGCTTAGCAACAGCGCTATGGGCTGTAGAGGTGGAATGGAGTGTTCTCATTCTGTGGAACTTTCCCAACCTTACCATACAGCTCTGATGTTGAAGCCTGATAGATACGGCATGTCTTTGTCATATCAACTGACGAACAGCCTCCAAGATACGCAATACACCTACAGCATCAACATCTGCAGTAAACTCTGGTGAGTCGAAACTAACCTGTCACGTGACTCTGGACATGCAAGGGTTGTAAAATCTCATCTGGGCGCACTTTACTGAGTTACGCCAAGGATACTCATAGAGTCACCAAGGTCAGCATAATGCAAGTGGAAATGTGGACGTCCTTCCAAATGAGCAATACGCTCACGGAAGTCTACTGATGAACGACAGAATAGTGCCATGTACATCATAACCTTTTTCGGTAACAACTCTGCCAAATAGGAACCATCTTGGCTCTGTAATACCCGTGATAAGTGCTTTTTCTGCATTGTATTTATTTTTGAGGTTTGTAATTTTCTTAATGATAGCATCAAAGATACAAAACTAATATTAATAATTTGTCGATTTTAAGGATAATAAACTGCAAAATTATATTTTTATTTAATACTAATCATAGATTGGAATATAGTATTTATCATTTTCATTAAGTATCAGTTTACTTGCTAATTTGTGCTTTGTAGTTTTAGAAAAATAATTACAATTATCTTTAATATGTTTGTTTTAGAAGGGCGAAAAATATATTTTTATATGCTTTTGTAACCATCTTGTAGTGAGTTTTGTTACGTAGGAATGTTAAGAAAGAGGTGCTTGTTAAGGGTTTTAAAAAGGCGTTTGTTAGCATTCAAAAGAGCACCTTTTTAGAAGGCTATTAAGCATTAATTAAAGTCTCATTGAGCATCAAAATAATAATGAGTGCTTGAAGAATGTTTTACAAAAACTGTTTGATGTGAGACTTGAATTATAGATTTGTTCAAAAACTATATAAGAACATAGTTTTCTTTCTTCATTTTTAATTTGATACACCTCATTATATATATGAGATAAAAATATCTTTTAAAACTCAAGTAATGTATAGTTCTTAAAAGATTATTTTGGCTCTGGAAAAGCCCACTCAAAAATAGAATGGGCTTTAAGTTTTTGATAGTGGTTATTTAATTTTATCCTACCATGTTCTTGAGGTCTTCCTCGACAGATGTGGATACCACCAAGGCCAAAGTTTTTCTGTCTAATACGTTCAAAACGTTTGGTGAAACGAATGCTGAAAAATATAGGACCAATGGATATTCTTGATACCAAGGTAGAGTAGGGCAAGCAAAACGATAACTGCCTTCTCCGCTCATACCATGCGATGTTAAACTCAATTGGGAGGTCGTTGATGTCATTTGCACCAAAAATCTCTTTCAAACTTCAAAGGCTCAGCAGCCCATGAGATAGAGTCGTTACACTGTCCAGCATCTAATAGCGTGGGATACCATTGATGTCACCAAGAGTTCAGTTTGTTATATTTAAACTTAAGCGCAACACTCTGTCAAGATGACTGTATCCTGTAGGTAATTGAGCTGCAAACTCTGTATAATAGTCACGACTCTTCATGCGACCATCGCATCCGCTCATTACAACGAACTTACGGATAGCACCACTCTTAACAGCCAACAACCTGATCAGCTAAAGCAAATACCTGTGCGTGAGCAAATCCACAATAATCTCACCCTGTTCGATGAGCTGTTGGAGACCCTCACAGAGTTTTTAGCGATTTCGATTACCTCAGAGAAGTCTTTATGACCATTCTCATCAGCAAGAATGTGCTTCCAACCTGGGAAACCTGTAGCGTTTGTTGTAAATACGCGGTCTTTGTAGCTTGCCTTTGGTGAAGGAGGTACAATACAGTTGGTTGTGAAGACGATAGGACCATTAAATGTCTCAAACTCTTCCTTCTGCTTCCACCATGCATTACCATAGTTTCCAACGAGGTGCTTGTACTTCTTTAACTGTGGGTAATAGTGAGCTGGGAGCATCTCTCCGTGGGTGTAAACATCTATTCCTGTTCCTTCTGTCTGCTCTAAAAGTTGCTCGATATCCTTTAAATCGTGACCTGAGATAAGAATACCAGGACGGCTACCAGTACCAATATTTACCTTTGTGAGTTCTGGATTACCGTAAGCCTGAGTGTTAGCCTTGTCGAGTAATGCCATTGCATCAACACCGAACTTACCTGTTTCCATAACAGTAGCCAACAAGGTGTCCATGTCAGCTTCTGGGTTTGAAACAATAGCAAGAGCCTTCTCGATGAATGCAATAATCTCCTCATTACGCTCGTTAAGGCGTGCAGCATGCTCGTAGTAAGCAGCCATACCCTTCAAGCCGAGTACAGTCAACTCCTTCAATGAACGGAGATCTTCATTCTCTGTACGGAGAACGCCCTCACGATCACCTTCTGCTTCGTAGTCTGCTTTTTCGCCACCCCAGTTTACTTCCTGATAGTTAGGTAATACTACATTGTTTTCTTTTGCAAGTGCGAGCAACTCACGCTTGATGCGTACTCCGTTGTCCACCTTATTTAATATAGCCTGATCATCAAAGTTGGCATTTGTAATCGTTGCAAAAGTGCGTCAACGATATAATCTCCAACCTCTTGATTTGTTTTAATACCTGCGTTGCGAGTGCATCTGAAATTGTTGCTACACTCTTGCTACAGCCAAGTAATAAATCCTGCCAACGACTTGTTTCAGCTTTTTACCGCAAACTACCTTGGATTGTACATCCTGTACCTTTTGCTGTTTCCTGGCATTGGAAACAGAACATTTTATTCTCTGCCATGTTTCTTTTGCTCTATATTATTTCAATAATGTTTGTTGAGTGCAAAATTATAGATAAAATAAAGATATAAAGGTAACATTTGTGACATGGTAAAGGTTAAAAAGATAAATATAAATAAGTTAGGTTCAGTGTTGTCCTGAGACATAATCTATGTAAAGAAGAGCGTAAAAGATAAAAATCGGAAACGCTTTTGTATAAAAAAGATATTAGGTCGTATATGTAAATATTTTGTACCTTGATACGTTGGAGTGTAATAAAATCTTTGCGAAATTTAATAACTAATAGATATTAAAAACTTGCTATAAACTTGACATTCTTAATTAAATATGTTATATTTGCAGTGTAATAACAGAATTGGTAACTAAAAATACACGGATTATGGCTAAGTACAATTTAACAAAAAGAAGAAGGTAGCCGCCTATCGTAGTCTGGTCGAGTCCGCAATTAATGGATGAATTAAAGGGAGAAAATCATAATATCATTCTTATTCAGCAACGTTACAAAGACAAGAAATTACTCTGCTAAAGCAACTTGCTGAGGACTTTAGGAACGAATACGCGCTACATCTCGGCTGTGGTTAATGTGAGATTTCACATGAGACTACGTCTTTCGTAAACAAATTCCGAATAGAGGAAGCTATGGCACTTTTTAGTTGACAAAGCGCTATCAAGAACTGAATATGGAAGATATCAGTGATATGGTGGGCTTTTCTAATAGGCAGTCATTCTATGCTTCTTTCTACAAGCTAAATGGTGTCACTCCACGTGACTACAGATTGCGCCACATGGCACAACCTTCTTCAGAAGAAGTGCGTTTGAAAAAACCACTTAAGAAATGAATTAAAAACAATATGATAGAATCGATAGGAAGAGATTTTTAACTTTCAGGATGAGCGGTTTTGCCGATATACAAATGTTGCGATATCGGCTTCCGGATTTCGAAGCACTGACAATTCGGCAAAAACAGTTAATTTACTGTTTGTCAGAAGCTACACTATTTGGACGTGACATAACATTTGATCAGTTTGGCAAATACAACCTCCGTATTAGAAAGACATTAGAGGCTGTTTATTTGAACTACAATGGTGATCGGTTAGAAAATAATTTCCGTGCTTTAGAAGAATATCTGAAGCACGTTTGGTTTGCTAATGGTATTTATCATCATTATGCTTGTGATAAATTCTCTCCCAGTTTTTCTGAAGACTTTTTCCGCAATGCTGTTTCAGCTATTGATGCTAAAGTGCTTCCTCTTAGAGAAGGAGAGTCAGTTAATTCATTACTTAATGAACTCTGTCCAGTAATCTTTGATCCAACTATCCTCCCTAAGCGAGTTGATAAGGCGGATGGTAAAGATATTGTTCGCTCTTCAGCATGTAATTATTATGACGGAGTTTCTCAGCATGAAGTTGAAGAATTCTATGCAAGTTAAAAAAAGAGGGGCCTGCAGTTGAAGCAACATCTTATGGATTAAACTCTACTCTTGTAAAAGAAGGCGATTCTATCCGTGAAGATGTATGGAAGATAGATGGCAAATATGGTGCAGCTATTGAAAAGATTGTGTATTGGCTGGAACGTGCAAAAGAGTTTGTAGAAAACGATCAGCAACTTCATGTAATTAATCTCTTGATCCGCTATTATGAAACAGGTGATTTGCATGATTTTGATATATACTCTATAGAGTGGTTACGTGAGCAAGAAGGTCGTATAGATTTTATTAATGGTTTTATTGAAGTTTATGGTGACCCAATGGGATTGAAAGGTTCTTGGGAAGGCATTGTTGAATATAAAGACCTTGAAGCGACTCATCGTACACAGGCTATATCTGCTAATGCTCAATGGTTTGAAGACCATTCTCCTGTTAATCCTCAATTCCGCAAACCAGTTGTAAAAGGTGTTACAGCTAATGTTGTTTGTGCGGCAATGTTAGGTGGAGACGAATATCCTGCTTCAGCTATTGGAATTAATTTACCAAATGCAGACTGGATTCGTGCAGAACATGGCTCAAAGAGTGTAACGATTTCCAATCTTACTCATGCATATGATATGGCTGCTAAGGGTAATGGATTTCGTGAAGAATTTGTCATTGATGCTGATACTTGTAAGCTGTTGGATTTATATGCGGATAAAACAGATAATCTTCATACAGACCTTCATGAGTGTTTAGGGCATGGGTAGTGGGCGATTATTGCCTGGTACAGATCCTGATGCACTGAAGAATTATGGTAATACAATTGAAGAAGCACGTGCTGACCTCTTTGGATTATATTATATAGCTGACCAGAAGCTTTTAGATCTTGGACTCTTAGATAGTAATGATGCGTATAAAGCACAATATTATAGCTATATGATGAATGGTCTGCTCACACAGCAGGTTCGTATTAAGCCTGGTAAGCAGATAGAAGAGTCACACATGCAAAACCGCGCTCTTATAGCACAATGGGCAATGGAACTGGGTAAAGAGAATAATGTAGTAGAACTTGTTACTTGTGAAGACAAAGCAACAAAGGAAACTAAAACATTTGTTCGTGTTAATGATTACGAAGCTTTACGTGATATCTTTGCTCTTCAGCTTGCCGAGATTCAGCGTATTAAGAGTGAAGGTGACTTTGATGCTGCACGAATATTAGTAGAGAAGTATGCCATCAATCTTGACCCAGTACTTCATGCAGAAGTACTCCGCCGATATGAAGGTTTGAATATAGCACCTTATAAAGGCTTCATCAATCCTATCTTGAAACCTGTTTATAATGAACTTGGCAAGATGATTGATGTCGTTGTTGATTACTCAGAGTCATACACAGAACAGATGTTGCGTTACTCTCGAGACTATCAAACCCTTTAATTGAATAAAGTATGTTTATATTCTACCATTCCAATGCGATAGTTTAAAGCTATATTCGATTAAAGATAAATTAGTTAGAAAATAAAAGCAGGATACCAAGTGGTGTCCTGCTTTTATTATTTACTTATATTGTCTAGTAAATATTATCCATATAAAGTTAGAGTTTTATTATATACTATAATGAACTTCTCTTTCAGCTTTTTAGTTGATGTGTTTATGTTTGTCACAAGTCGTGTTAATGCTCAACACAACTTGTGCTGTTGGTAAACACCAATGGTGCGAAGCACTAAATACATTTCAACTTACCACCAAAGTGGAAATCAATTTTATGTTATAAAAAAATGCTACTACTATAAGCAAATAAAAAGCTTACTTGATATAAAAATCTACTCTTTCAATGATAATGTTATATTATCTATTTCAAAGAAAAATCTCATGAAAGCGTATGCTTATTAACTTTTACTCGACAGTACTATTATTTATAATGAGTTCTTTTTTACTTTCTCTACATAAGCATCAATAGCCGCAACCGCTGTGATATTCACGATGTCACGTACAGAACACTCGAAGTCGGTGAAGTGAATTGGTTTGTTAAGACCCATCTGGATTGGACCAATTACCTCAGCTTCTGGGCTCAATGCCTGCAAAAGTTTATAACCACTGTTGGCAGAAGATAAGTCAGGGAAGATGAGTGTGTTTACATCTAACCCCTTTAGGCGAGTGAATGGGAATTTCTCATCACGTAGATCTTTATTCAAAGCAAAGTTTACCTGCATCTCACCATCGATAGCCATATCAGGAAACTCCTTTTGCAACTTCTCAACAGCTGTATGTACCTTTAGTGGAGAGCCTTCCTTATCAGAACCAAAGTTAGAATAGGAGAGCATTGCTATTGTAGCTTTGTCATTGAAGAAACTTACTGAGTTAGCAGCCAGCTTTGCAATGTCAGCTAATACTTCTGCATCAGGATGACGATTAATCAATGTGTCTGCTATGTAGAAAACTCCCTTTTTAGTATTCAAAATGTGCATTGTACCAAAGTTTTTATACTCTGGACGAATACCTATGACATCCTTTGCAACCTTAATCGTATTGCTATATTTGGTATACAAACCTGTAATAAACGCATCTGCATCTCCATTCTCAACCATTGACATACCGAAATAGTTACGCTCATACATCTTGTCGTATGCCTCATCGAAGGTATAGCCTTCGCGTGCACGCTTCTCTGCTAAGTGTTTTGCGTAAGTTGCACGACGTCCCTGCTCCTTATCTGCGCGCATGTCGATAATCTCAATATCTGAAATATCAAGTTTCAAGCGATTAGCAACACGGTTCAGACGATCTGGATTTCCTAATAGGATAGGAACACAGATACCTTCCTGTTTAGCCTGTACTGCAGCCTTCATCATTGTTTGGTGACCACCTTCAGCAAATACAATGCGTTGTGGATGTTGTGCTGCAGTAGCGTGGAGTGTGTGGGTCAGCTTTGTTTCCTGCCCTAACATCTGGCGAAGATTCTGCTTATAAGCCTTGAAATCTTTGATTGGCGTACGTGCAACACCGCTATCCATAGCTGCCTTAGCAACAGCCGCACTAACTTCTGTAATCAGTCGTGGGTCAACTGGTTTTGGGATAAAGTACTTAGGACCGAATGTAAGGTCATTTACATGATATACCTCATTTACAACGTCTGGAACAGTTTGCTTAGCCAAATCAGCAATAGCTAACACAGCAGCCATCTTCATTTCCTCATTGATAGCCTTAGCATGGACATCCAATGCACCGCGGAAAATGTATGGGAAACCAATTACGTTATTAATCTGGTTTGGATAGTCTGAACGTCCTGTTGACATGATTACGTCAGGGCGTGCAGCAATAGCATCATCGTATGAAATCTCAGGAACAGGGTTAGCCAATGCAAAGACGATAGGATTCTCATTCATTGAACGAATCATATCCTGTGTCAGAATATTACCCTTTGATAATCCAACAAATACGTCAGCTCCTTTAATTGCTTCCTCCAAGGTGTGAACATCACGACGATCAGTGGCAAAGAGGGCCTTCTGTGGTGTGAGGTTCTCAGAATCAGAAGTAATAACACCCTTTGAATCGAGCATTACGATATTCTCTTTCTTCAGCCCTAAAGCCATATACAGCTTTGTACATGAGATAGCTGCAGCACCTGCACCATTAACTACTAATTTAACATCAGCAATATTTACCTGCAACTTCCAGTGCATTCTTCAAACCAGCAGCAGAGATAATAGCTGTTCCATGCTGGTCATCATGCATAACAGGAATATCAAGAGTTCTCTTCAAACGCTCTTCAATATCAAAGCACTCTGGTGCCTTGATGTCTTCAAGATTGATACCACCAAAGGTTGGAGCAATCTTTTCAACCGCCTCGCAGAACTTGTCAGGGTCCTGTTCATCTACTTCTATATCAAAAACATCAATACCACCATATATCTTAAACAGCAAGCCCTTGCCTTCCATAACAGGCTTACCACTCATAGCACCGATGTTACCAAGTCCTAAAACGGCTGTTCCATTACTGATAACAGCAACCAAATTTCCTTTGTCAGTGTATTTATATACGTCGTCTGGATTCTGCTGAATTTCTAAGCATGGGTATGCCACGCCAGGCGAATATGCCAGACTAAGGTCTGTTTGTGTACTATAAGGTTTTGTAGGCGTTACTTCAATTTTGCCAGGACGGCCGTTGTTATGATATTCCAAAGCGGCTTCTTTTGTTACCTTGACCATATTTAATCTTTTTACGTGATTATATTACAAAAATGTATATTTGACTTACAAAGTTAGTAAAATCCACTCTAAAACAGATGCCATTATGAAAGTTTTTTGTAATTTTGTCGCAAAAATAAAGTTTAATGCATAATACAGCTACAGAAACCACTTATCGGCAAGAACTTAAAGAGAGAATTCTCATTACTGCCATAGACCTTTTCCATAAGCGTGGAATAAGGTGTGTCAAGATGGATGATATTGCCAACGAGCTCAAGATTTCAAAGCGTACGCTCTACGAAATATATAGCAACAAAGAAGAACTGCTTTTCGAAGTTGTACGACATGACAAGCAGAGAGAGAAACGACGGTTGGATGAGATTGCCAAGACGGGATTGAATGTAATTAATATTATCATTGAAATCTGCCGTTTTCGCATAGAGGAGTTTAGTCAGATTAACCCTCTTTTCTTTGAAGAAATTCATAAATATCCAGAGTTGCTCGCTTATGTACGTAGGCTACATGATGAAAGGGAAACCGATGCTCACGCTTTTATACAACGTGGTATTGACGAAGGTTTGTTCCTTCCTGATGTAAACTATGAGATTGTTCGTACACTGACTGTTGCATCTCAGCAAGCAATTATGAATCAGTATCTTTATAAGAAATACGATGTGAAGGAGTTGGCGCACGTTGGTATATTATTCTTTATTCGCGCTTATTGTACGCTGAAAGGTGTCAAGATGCTGGATGAAGAACTAAACTCTCTTCACTTGTCTTAAAGTGGATAATCATTATACTATGTGTTGTGTATTTGAATAAAATGCATTTAGTAAAAGATAATTAATAGATGAAAGATAATACATATAAAACATTGTTGCTAACATTGTTAGTGGCATTGTTCCTTTTTCTACTTCATTTCCTTCCTACTTTTAAAATAGGAGATACAAAACTACGAGAGATAGACATTCTGAGTGACCTTGCTCAAAAGAAGAAAGTACTCGAAGATGTAATTCCTTCACCCAAAGAAGCCTTCAGCTGTAGTAGCTTATGACAAAGACGGAAAGGTTATTGATTTTAAGGAAGAGTGGCCAAAGGGAACAGAACGTATCGTAGATTATTCTGCAGGTAAACCTGGCGGACTTGATCATTTCTACAGTCAACTTAATCTGTTAGCTCAGAAGCAGGCGGTTGGACGTCCTGTTCGTATTGCTTATTTCGGTGATTCGTTTATCGAGGGTGATATTCTGTTAGCTGATTTACGCGAAGATCTTCAAAAGCATTATGGAGGTTATGGCGTAGGATGGATTGATGCGGGTAATGACCTTGACCAATATAAGCACACAGTAGATAAGAAGTTTACGGGACTTACCGAACACATGGTAAAAAAGCCAGCAAGTTACGATGCAAATCAAGCTGGTATTGCGGAGCGTTATTATACAATGAATGGACAAGCTACTATGTCGTGTGCTCCTTTCTCTTTATCTCATGAATATCCGCTTACAGAGAAGTGGGCAAGTACATGGCTTTATCTTCGTTCAAAAGGTGGTGCTAACGTAACCTTTGAGATTGATGGTGGTAAGACAAGTACACAGCGTGTCAATCCATCAGCAGAAGTACAAGCTGTAAAGATGGATGGTGTTACTTCTCATGCAACTATCAAGGTAGACGGCTCTAACACAGTTCTCTTTGGAACATCACAAGAGGGACGCGAAGGAATTGTTCTTGATAATTTCAGTATGCGTGGCTCTTCTGGTACAACATTGGCAAAACTTCCAGAGCAGATGTTGAAGGAATTTGCGCTTGTTCGTCCGTATGATCTTATTGTATTTCAGTTTGGTGTCAATGCAATAGATGCTGAAACAACACCTGAACGTCTGAAGAAATACATGAGTGAAATGAAACTTGTAGTAGACCTCTTCCACAAGTGTTTCCCTGAAACGAGCATTCTTATTGTTAGTAGTCCAGACCGAGGTTCAAAGACATCACCTGATGGTACCATGAAGGGTGTCGAGATGTTGGTAGGCTATCAAGAGCAACTTGCAGCCGATTGTCATGTCGGTTTCTATAATCTTTTCCGTGCGATGGGCGGTCCTGGTACAATGATGCGTATCGTAGACGAACAGGGTATGGGTACTAAGGATTACGTACACATTAATTATAAAGGTGGTAAATATGTCAGTCAGCGTATTTTCAAGTCTATCGTAGCAGGACAGAAGAATTATGCAAGACGTGAGAAATTGGCTGAACAGTAAATATTTATTAGCACAATATAGAATCAGATGGAATTAAGTAATTTATTCAGCCAGTTCATGGCTATATTAAAAATCTTCCTACAGAATATTGAGTTGTATGTCTCAAGCCTTGATTTCACAAAGGTGGTTGATATCCTGCTCTATAATCCACGCGAACCGCTCCTTTTCTCATCAGGAGCATTCCTCTTTATCTTCTTGGTCTTTATGATAGGTTACTACTGTCTGAGAAACAAGGTAGATGGAAGACTTCTCTTTGTAACGCTCTTCTCTTATTATTTCTTCTATAAGAGTAGCAGCTTCTATTTTCTGTTGTTGCTCATCGTGACAGTAAGTGACTTTTATATTGCACGACGTGTCGCAAAGGGAAAGCATCCTAAATTATGGTTGGCTTTGACACTGTTAATAGACCTTGGATTGTTGGCTTACTTTAAGTACACCAACTTCTTTGCTGGAATGGTAACACAGATGATTGGTGGTAACTTCCAACCTTGGGATATCTTCTTACCAGTAGGAATTAGCTTCTATACCTTTAAGACAATTTCATACGTTGTAGATATTTACAGAAAGAAGGCTGAACCAATGGAATCACTTCTTGATTACGCTTTCTATGTCAGCTTCTTCCCAACACTTCTCGCTGGTCCGATTACGCGTGCAACTGACTTTGGTCCACAGATTCGTAAGCCATTGCATATCAGTCGTGAGATGTTTGCGCAGGGAGTATTCTTTATTATCATAGGTCTTTTCAAGAAAGCTGTTATTTCTGATTACATTTCACAGAACTTTGTAGATCGTATCTTTGATAATCCAACACTTTTCTCAGGTGGTGAGGTGCTTCTTGGTCTTTATGGCTATTGTATTCAGATTTACTGTGACTTCTCTGGTTATTCTGATATGGCAATCGGTATTGCATTACTTCTTGGATTTAAGATTCCAATGAACTTTAATGCACCACTTACAGCCGATTCCATGACTGATTTCTGGCGTCGTTGGCATATTTCGCTTTCAACTTGGATTCGTGATTACGTATATATTTCACTTGGTGGAAACAAGAAGGGAACACTTCGTATGTATTTTAATCAGATGGTAGCCATGACAGCCTGCGGACTTTGGCATGGTGCTTCTTTGAATTTCATTGTTTGGGGTGTGTTACATGGTGCATTGGTTTGTGTACATAAGTTTTGGTCACAGACAGTTATGAAACACGATCGCCGTTATCATCCATCTGGTCTTCGTCGTTTTGTATCAGTATTCATCACTTTCCACGTACTCTGTTTTACATGGCTTTTCTTCCGTTGTAAGGACTTTGATGCTGTATGGGTTATGGTAAAGCAAATGTTTACGAAGTTCAATCCTTCCGTACTTCCTGATGTCTTCATAGGGGTATAAGTATGTATTCCTCTTGATGATATTTGCTCTTCTGACACATTGGATTCCAGACTCATGGCAGAACCGTTGTGTACGTGTCTTGGAGAAGGGAGGCGTATTACTTTCTGCAATAGTAATTACTATTGTTATCTTTATTATTATGCAGGTGAAGAGTTCTGATATACAGCCATTTATTTACTTCCAGTTCTAATTGGCTCTTGATTAAAAGACAGCGCATAGGGTTAAACTAAATGTTAGATTAACTGTATGCGCTGTTTTATTTGCTTTTTATAATCTACGCTGATAGCTGTCTTTTCGTTTTGTAAAAAATACTTACAAAAAGCTGAGTAGATTTGCTTTAAATAATCAAAATAAAAGTCTTAATATGGACCTTTGCAACTACCAGACTATCAGTTAATTATAAAAGTGCTTGGTAATAGGTGCTTAATTAGCCTTCAAAAGGGCGTTAACAGCATCGCAAAAGGGCATCTTTTGAACGTCAATTAAGCGTTAATTCAAATGCATTTAAGCCTTGTTTAAAAATTGAGTATATGAATTTTTTTATTACAAAAATGAAGTTCTGTTAACTTTATAAGATGATGTAGAGAAGTTACAAAAAAGTAGACTTGTTGTTTTAGATGAATGTCATTAGTGTAAATGTTATAAATAGGGTGAAATCGTTGCTGATTTCGCTTTTTATTAAGTTTGCATGATAAGTTCTATACTTTTATGAAATAGGGAATAATAATGAAGATAGATTTTAAAAGCATAAAATACTTCTTTACCGTTGGTATGTTCTTGACAAAAGAGCAGCGATCAAAACGTAGAGAAATTTTAATTAGACAGATTCAAAAACTCTACCTTACCGTAAAATTCTTTTTTGAACGCGACCATGCTGCTGCTACTACACAGCTTTCATTTTCTACTATTATGGCAATTGTGCCTATAGCGTCTATGATTTTTGCTATTGCCAATGGCTTTGGTTTTGGTCAGTTCCTTGAAAGTCAGTTTCGTGAGATGCTGTCGGCTCAACCTGAGGCTGCCACTTGGTTGTTGACGCTTACACAATCTTATCTTATTCATGCCAAAACAGGACTCTTTATTGGAATTGGACTGGTGATAATGCTTTATAGTGTTTTCTCTCTGATTAGAACGGTAGAGACTACTTTTGATAATATATGGCAGGTTAAAGATAGTCGCCCTCTTAGTAGGATCGTCATAGACTATACGGCTCTAATGTTTCTTGTTCCTATTAGTATTATTATATTTTCGGGACTGAGTATCTATTTCTATAGTTTTGTTGAGAATCTAAATGGTTTACGTTTTCTCGGTACAATTGCGAGTTTCTCACTTCGTTATCTCGTGCCATGGTCTATCCTTACCCTTATGTTTATTGTGCTTTATGTTTTCATGCCCAATGCGAAGGTTAAGATTACGAAGACTATTGGTCCTGCGATGATAGCGAGTATCGCTATGCTCTGTTTGCAAGCCGTTTATATACACGGACAGATTTTCCTTACAAGCTATAATGCCATTTATGGTTCGTTTGCAGCACTTCCGCTGTTTATGTTGTGGATACTTGCATCGTGGTATATCTGTCTATTCTGTGCTGAACTCTGTTATTTTAATCAAAATTTAGAGTACTATGAGTGTCTGATAGATACAGAAGATATATCTCATAATGACCTTTTAATACTGTGTGCGACAGTATTGAGCCATATCTGTCAACGTTTTGCTAATGACCAAAAGGCTCAGACAGCATTACAAATAAAGTCTGAAACGCATATTCCTATTCGTGTGATGGCGGATATTCTCTATAGATTAAAAGAGGTCAATCTTATCTCGGAGAACTTTTCACCTACTTCTGATGAAGTAACTTACACGCCTACGCACGATACAAATAACATAACTGTAGGTGAAATGATTGCTCGTTTAGAGTCTACTCCAGCATCTGATTTTGCGCTTTTAGGTTTCTCTCCTAAAAAAGCATGGAACTATGACATATATAATAGGGTGGGAAGTATACGCGAGATTTATCTTAATGAGTTGAAAATCAATTAATATTAAAGAACTAATAAGTTATTCAGAGAATTAAAGGATTATCTTGGATTTAGTTGTATACTTCGTTGATTGTTTTTGAGAAGGATAATATTGTAACACTAAACCATCTGATATTCTCTTCCAAACGAATATGATAACATAATAAAAAGAGCCAGTTCTGCAATAGAAAAACTGGCTCTTTTTATCGTACTATAAAATCTTGTTTTTATCTATGAAGTATGATTTTTATGTTACAAATCCTGAGTGATGTTTTCGCTTTTAGAAGCTAACAAAAAGCATCATCTTCTATACTTAATGAGTTTTTTAAGACTTTGTTATTTCGATTTGTTAAGACAATAAAGTCAAAGTATATTAAAAAATAAAAGTCCCAAACTGTTGGTCTAGGGACTGAAAGATTACTTGTCTCACGACAACTAATCTTCTAACCTTAATAATCTAATACCATGAAAAACACGATGCAAAGATATCCAAATATTGTTATATTTCCAAATATATAATGTTAAATAAGGTGAATATTAAGATTTTATCTTCTAACTTTTGAAATATCTCTACAATTGTGTTGTTACTGGTCTATTTTATACTGTTTAGCAAACCAAGCTTGCCATCATTTACCAACTTAACGATAAGCTCACCAAATAATGTATTCTGCCATGCAAACCACTCACGTGTAAACTTATTTGCATCGTCCTTATAGAAACTCTCGTGAATAAAACCAGTTCCAGCATCAGTATTCATTAACATTTCAATACACTGACGTATTTCTTGATCATCTTTGAGGTAAAAGCACGCATCATAATAGACATTGGCCATATCATATCGTTACCAATATGTGGACCACCAATACCTTCACCAGCCTTACCACGATGGAAATAAGGATTATCTTCACTCCATACATAACGGCGAGTATTCTGATAGATTGGGTCGTCTACGCTTACATCACCAAGATATGGCATAGCCAACAGACTTGGAACGTTAGCATCATCCATTAAGAAGTAGCTGCCAAAGCCATCTACTTCATAAGCATATATCTTACCATATTTAGGATGTTCATATACAGCATACTTCTGTAAAGCATCATTAACTTCGTTAGCAAGGTCGGTACATTGAGTAGCAAGGGTTGTATTCTTATTTACCTTGGTTAAAATCTCTGCTGCTTTGCGAAGAGAAGATACTGCCATAAAGTTTGATGGGACAAGAAATTGTAGTGTAGTTGCATCGTCTGAAGGGCGGAAGGCAGAAGCAATCAGTCCTACAGGTTTAACTGGTGCTCCCCAACCTGCATTGTTCATTGTGTCAAGTGCGCGGTCGGTGACACGTAAGAACTTATAGGTTCCTCTGCCGTCTTTCTTCTGCTGCTCATGGAATGTCTTTAGAATGTTCTCAACAGCTTTAATCCATTCTGAGCCAAAGATGCTTGTATCGCCAGTTATCTTCCAATATTCAAAAGCGAGACGGATTGGATAACAGAGTGAGTCAATCTCAAACTTACGCTCGTGTAGCTCCGGTTTCATATCCGTTTCATCGGTCATCCAACGTCCATTTGGGTCTGGATAATGATTAAATGCATTAGCGTATGGATCAATATTAATACATTTGAATTGACGATTGATAACACCAGCTAACATCTTCTTCAGTTTCTTATCCTTTCCTGCTAACTGTACGTATGGCCACACCTGTGCACCAGAATCACGAAGCCACATAGCAGGAATGTCACCTGTATAAACATAAGTATCAGGTGTTCCATCAGCTTCTTCGCCATAGTGTACAGTAGTGTCAAGTGTATTTGGGAAGCAATTCTCAAACATCCATGCGAGACGTTTGTTCGTTAACTTCTTATAACGTTCTGTATTTCTTTTTCTACTGCTTCTGAGCGGAAAAGTCTTTCAGTTTCTTTAGGACGTTTAGAGATGAATGTCACTGCATCTGCTGGGCAGGTGAGTTGGTTTGTTGGTACCTTATTTATATTGTCAGCATTGACTGGTTGCGCTTGTAATGCCATCAACGCAACGAATGTTGATGTAATATAGGTAATCTTTCTCATACGTTATGATTTTGTTTTATTGATACATATTGAGGCTATCAATGATTTGATAAACTTCTTCATCAGTCATTGCTGGATTGCAAGGGAGGGAGAGTTCTTGTTGATGAATAAACTCTGTGATAGGATAATGTCGCTGATTCCATTCTTTATAAGCCTGTTGCTGATGTGGTGGAATGGGATAGTGTATCATTGTTTCAATACCGTTGTCTTTGAGATATTGTTGTAAACGATCACGAGATGGACAAAGAATAGGGAATATATGATATACATTGTCTCTGTCATTATCCTTTATCAATGTTATTTGTGGGTTGTTAATGCCCTTTAAGTATGCTTTGGCAATCTGCTTTCTGCGCTGGTTTTCTTCATCAAGATAGGGGAGTTTTATATCAAAACTGCTGCATGAATCTCATCCATGCGGCTATTCTTTCCCTTAAAAGTAAACTCATACTTACGTGTAGAGCCATAGTTGGCAAGGCTTCGGATAGTATGCGCCAGCAGTTCATCATTGGTTGTCACTGCTCCTGCATCACCTAATGCACCAAGGTTCTTTCCTGGATAAAAGCTATGAGCAGCTGCATTTCCAAGGCTTCCTGTACGTTTGTTGCCAAAGTAACAGCCGTGTGCTTGTGCATTATCTTCAAGTAGTAAGAGATTATGACGTTTGCAAATGTCGCCAATGAAAGTAGTATAAGCACATCTCCCATAAAGGTGCACAAGCATAATGGCACGTGTGCGAGGAGTGATAGTTTGTTCTATCAGTTGCTCATCTATCTCAAGAGTGTTGATATCGGGTTCAATAAGGATAGGAGTAAGATGGTTCTCGGTGATGGATAGGATTGTTGCTATGTAAGTATTAGCAGGAACAATGATTTCATCTCCTTCTTTGAGTAGTCCTAACTCAATATATGCACGAAGGATAAGACACAGCGCGTCAAGACCGTTTCCACAGGTCACACAGTATTTTGTGCCAATATATTGTGCATAATTCTTTTCAAATAATGTTATATGCTCTCCCTGCAGATACCACCCTGAACGTAGTACCTGATTAACAGTAGCAGTAAGTTCTGGTTCGTGTAATGCTGTTATTTTTTTGTAGTGAGAGATAATTTATCATGTTTATTCTTTTATGAAGTGCAGTGCTTATGGTCGGAACCCATGTATTACTCTATAACTGACTTTGTTTCCCATGTATAACAGTCGTAGCAAACACCACGTCCTCCAAAGCCTTCTTTTTGAAAAATAAGTGGTGTGTTGAGAACCTTTCCTTGTTCTTCTGTACTCTTGCCAAAGTCAAAGTAGCCTTTGTGATCAGCATAGACAACATTGATGATGTAATCAAAGAGGAAATCAAGTGCCCCCAAATCCTTACCTTCTTTTGATGCTGAAATATACTGTGTGTGAATAACTTGTTGCATCTCATAAACTACTGTCCCTCCAATAGCAATACCTTTGTTATTGTATGCCATGAATAATCGAATAGACTTAGGGAAATGGTTGTGGAGTAGTTCTAACTCCTCAAGAGAGTGCACGGGATGAGTATCATACTTATTAGTAAGGTTATCATTTAGGATTTTCCAAAAAGTAGCATAGTCTTTACTCTCACAAACAGTCACTCCTGCACGTGTTGCCTTTCTAATTCCACTTCGACGACTCTCAGTAAACTTCATACGTAAAGCAAATGGAATAGTACTTGAAATGTCACGAGCCACCAGTTGGGCATGACATATCTTGATAAGAGCATAGAGGTCTTCTTCAGCTGGATAACAATGATAAATCCATGGAGTTGGTTTATATATAACTCTTTGTATTTCTGAGTTATAAAAATGTTCGTTAATCCTTATAAAGACCTCACAAATCTCTGCTGTGGTAGCCTGCTTCTTAGTTATAAGTCCTCCATAAGTCAATCCTTGATGAGAGTAAAGCATATCATTTAAACGATTAGCTGGAAAGAGTGCGTAGAGCAGCCCTCTTCGATAAATCATCAACGAAGCGTCTTGAAACCTATCTGCATGATAATCCATATAGGAACGGTTGAAGAGAAACGTTCCTTGTCGAGATTTCTCTATAAACTCATTCCACTCTTGTGTTTGCTCTTGCGTATATTGCTTTACTTCAAACATTATATGTTAGGATTGAATAGTAGAAGGTATTCAGAATTTACTTCTTGTCTCCTTTTATATTAAGTTTATGGATAGCCTTTTATTCCTTCTTAGAACGCTGATAGTTAAGAAACTCTTTGTATTCACGGATATAATCCTCCTCTTCAAAAGGGTCTTCTGCCAAAACAAGGCACACTGCACCCGATGAAAAATCATCGAGTGTGCGCCATATATCTGTTTCAACTAAGAGTCCTTGATAAGGATGATTCAAGAGAAAAAGATTGTTTGTCAAGTCCATTATCGAGTGTAACAGTAAACGAACCACTCACAGCAATAATGAACTCTCGGCAATGCTTATGGGCATGACCACCACGGCAAGCACCTGATGGTACATCGTATGTCCAATAAACACGAGAAATATTGAAAGGAATATCCTTCATTCCCTCTGCAATAGAGAGGTTGCCACGTGGGTCAACCATCTTTTGCAAAGAGATAATCTTTCCTATTGAAGCCTTAGTTTCTTCCATTCTTAGAGCTTTTTACATTCCTGTCTTTTATTTCTTCATGTAAGGGTCTGTACCTAATACAGTTGCTGCAACACGCTTAGTCTTATCACGAAGTGCATCCATATCAGTACCAACTTCTCCATAACAGAGTGCTACACCCATACGACGCCCTACGTGAGCAATTGGTTTTCCGAATATACGTAAGCGTGTTCTATCTTCATTGCAAGCATCTAATAAGTTGTATGATAATGGCTTATCTGTCTCAATAGGAGAAAGAATTACAGCAGAACAACCAGCATGCTCAAGGTGGATAGCAGGGATTGGGAGTCCCATTACAGCACGGAAATGAAGTTCAAACTCGCTGAAGTTCGTAGTATGTGCCAATGTAACCATACCTGTATCATGTGGGCGAGGAGATAATTCAGAGAAGATAACTTCTCCGGTCTTTGTCAAGAAGAATTCAACTCCCCAAATACCATATCCGGTAAGAGCACGAGTTACTTCGTTAGCAATGTGCTCTGCCTGACGTAATGAATCTTCAGAGATAGCGTATGGCTGCCAGCTTTCACGGTAATCGCCACCTTTCTGTATGTGACCGATAGGTGGGCAGAAGAGGGTAGGGCCATTCTTTTGTGTCACGGTAAGCAGAGTAAATTCACTCTCAAACTCAATAAACTCTTCAATAATAACCTCCTTCACATCGCCACGTGCACCTTCAATAGCATTCTTAAATGCTTCTTCAAGTTCTTTGTCATTATGAACATAACTCTGACCATGTCCACTTGAACTCATCAAAGGCTTTACAACACATGGGAAACCAATCTCGTCAGCTGCAGCCTTGAATTCTTCGTATGTCTTAGCATAGAAATATTTGGCTGTTCTTAGTCCTAAGTCGCGTGCTGCGAGGTCTCGTATTGCACGACGATTCATGGTGAAGTTTACAGCACGTGCTGATGGAGCAACTTGTATTCCTCGCTCTTCATAATCGAACAATCGTTCTGTTCTTATGGCTTCAATTTCTGGAATAATAAGATCAGGTTTGTGAGTTGCTACAACAGCATCAAGTGCATCACCATTGAGCATATCTATTACTTCAGACTCATCAGCAACTTGCATGGCTGGTGCATTTTCATAACTGTCACAAGCAATGACATACTGTCCAGCCCGTTTAGCTGCAATAACGAACTCTTTGCCCAGTTCGCCTGAGCCTAATAATAAGATTTTTTTCATTTGAAGATGTGTTGTCTATGTTTTGATTGTGAGAAGGAATTACACCCTCGCTATTTATTTTGTTTGGGTAGACGAGGGTGTAGGATTATATTTTAGTTGATTTATTATCTTCCTTTTTTTGGTATACATCATGTCATAGTACTTTTGGTAATCACCAGAAGTAACCTCTTGAATCCAGTCCTGATGCTCCAAATTCCAACGAATAGTCTTCACGATACCCTCGGCAAACATAGTTTCAGGATACCAACCTAATTCGTTCTTAATCTTTGTTGGGTCAATGGCATAACGCGCATCATGACCAAGACGATCTGGAACATGCGTGATTAATTCATCATTAATCCAGCTAATATCAATATCACCATTTGCGTCTTTGACCTGCTTCTTGAGGATAGTGCGGAGATTCTTGTCCTCTGCCATCATGTCGTAGATAGTCTTAATAGTGAGTTTAACAATGTCGATATTCTTCATTTCGTTATGACCACCAACGTTGTAAACTTCACCTATACGACCTTCACGTACAACCATATCAATAGCTTTGCAATGATCCTCTACATACAACCAGTCACGTACATTCAAACCCTCACCATATACTGGGAGTTTCTTTCCCTCGAGGATATTATTGATAATTAATGGAATCAATTTCTCTGGGAAGTGATAAGGACCATAGTTGTTAGAACAACGTGTGATACTGATAGGCATGTGATATGTATCATGATATGCCATCACGAAATGATCTGCACTTGTCTTACTTGCTGAGTATGGACTATGTGGACAGAGTGGAGTCTCCTCGGTAAAGTAGCCTTCTGCTCCTAATGAACCATATACCTCGTCAGTAGATACCTGATGATAACGCTTGCCAGCCTTCCATGTTGGATAACCCTGCTCGTCCTTACCTGTCACCCATGCACGACGTGCAGCATCCATAAGGTTCTGTGTACCGAGGATGTTTACAGAAAGGAACAACTGTGGATCTTCAATAGAGCGGTCAACATGACTTTCTGCAGCAAAGTTTACGAGATAGTCAATGTCATATTCAGCAAAGAGTTGGTCAACAAGCTCACGGTCACGGATGTCACCCTTTACAAAGATGCAACGTTCGTTATCAATATCATCTTTGATAGTACCGAGGTTACCAGCATAGGTAAGCGCATCGAGGATAATAATCTTAATATCTTCATTCACGTACTTCTTATGAAGTAGATGCTTAATGTAGTTTGCTCCGATAAATCCGGCTGCACCAGTTACTAAATACGTTTTCATATCTTTGTTTCCTACCTTTATAGTTTTTGTTTTAAACTTCTCTAAACTTCTTCTATATGTGTATTCAGTGATGTTCTTTACAATCTATAGCGGTATTTATTTATATTCTGTTTGTTTATTTCCCAATGTTATAACTTCACAATCAGTAAATTTATTGCCTTCGATAGTTAATCTCACTAAAGTTCTTTCTTTATGCCATCCGCGTAGACCAGCTGCACCTGGATTGATATGAAGTAGTTTCAGTGTCTTATCGAATTGTATTTTAAGAATATGTGAGTGTCCATCAACAAAGAGGTTGGGTGGAGAAGCGTAGAGCATACTCTGTACCGAACGGTCATATCGTCCAGGATAACCTCCAATATGTTTTAGTAGTACATCAACATCCTCACATTTAAAGCGTAGAATTTCCCGATAGCGGTTGCGCATAGTGTAATCATCTATATTCCCACATACAGCACGGAAGATGGGTTTCATTGCCTCAAACTTATCCGCAACTTCTAATGAACCAATATCACCAGCGTGCCATATCTCATCACATTCGCCAAGATAGTGTTCATATTTATCATCCCAGTGTCCGTGGGTATCAGAGATTATACCTATTCGTTTCATTAAATACTTTTTCTTCTGATAAACTCTGCAATTAAATCCTTTGTCCTTTTCTAATCCAAGTATACTGGCATCAATACAAAGATCATAGCTTTCAGCATGCCCCCAAACCTTTGTTGTGTAATAGTTATAATATTTGGCACGTTCACTTTCACCATTTTCAATAAACTTACGCGCTTCTTCTTTAGAACATCCACGTCGCTCACATACATTAGCAATACGAGTGTCCATTGAAGCTGTTATAAAGATATTGATGGTGTTTGGATTATCACGTAAAACGTAATCAGCAGTTCTACCAACAAATACACAGCGTGGATTTTGTTTTGCTACTTCACGAATTGCGTCACTTTGGAACTGATAAAGACTTTCTTGCGAGAAATTACTTTTATAGAAGTTATTATCGCCTAAGAGAGGAAGGTGTATGTGGAAATGTCCTTTCATAAATCCTTTTTGCTCATCGTTCTGCTCAAAGAACTTCTCCGAGAAACCACTTTCTTTAGCAGCGAGATTGAGAATCTCACGGTCATAGAAATGGCAATCAAACTCATCTGCAAGCATCTTGGCAATTATGCGACCACCACTGCCTATTTGACGGCCAACGTTTATGATTAGCTCCTTTTCCATATTTAGATTCTTAATTTATGATTTTAAGTTTTGATTGTTTATACTCTGTTGTTTCAATCGACGCATATATATAGTCATAATGATTGCTGCAACTAATGATGCTAAGAAATCACTTGAAGGCAATGAGGCCCATACACCATCTAAATTGAAGAAGTTTGGGAGAATAACCAGTAGTGGTATTAAGAATAGTAGTTGGCGAGAAAGAGATAAGAAAATGCTTATCTTTACTTTACCAATACACTGAAAGAAGTTTGTTACAACCATTTGGAATCCAACAATAGGGTACATCATCATGTTTATTTGAATAGCCTTGATGGACTGACGAATTAATTCAGGGTCTTTTGTAAACATACGGGCACAGTAATATGGAGCTAAATGTGCTATTAACCAAGCTGTAACCATAATCCCTGTTGCAGCAAAAATCGTAAGTTTTAATACACGCATAAGTCTATCGGTCTGCTGTGAACCATAGTTATATCCAGCAATAGGCTGCATACCTTGGTCTAATCCGATGACAAACATGATAAAAATCATGGCTACACTATATGCTATGCCGAAAGCACCAACAGCCATATCGCCACCGTATTTTACAAGCTGATTATTCATGAAAATAACCACAATACAAGCACATGCATTCATCAAGAATGGAGAAATTCCGATTGAAATTATATTCTCAACCAAATGTCTTTTAAGTCTATAGATTCCACGCTTTAAATGTAAAATCTCATCTTTGTTAGTCAACTGCTTCATCTGCCAGCATAATGCCAGTGCTTGTGATAAGACTGTGGCGAAAGCTGCACCACGAATCCCCCAGCCCCAGAGTCTGATAAAGATAAAGTCTAATACTATATTTATCAATACAGTGAAAATCGTTGCCATCATAGCCTGTCGAGGTTTTGATGCTGCACGTAGTACGGCATTCATGCCAAAATACATGTGCGAGATGACATTGCCAGCTAAGATAACCTCCATGAAACTACGAGCGTATGGGATTGTTGCGTCACTGGCACCAAAGAAACGTAAGATAGGATCTAAAAATATAAGACAGATTATGCCAAAAGCACTTCCTATTATCAGATTCAATGTTACCGTATTACCAAGAATATTCTCAGCGGTTTCATAGTCACGCTGACCTAATTTCACGCTGATAGACGTAGATGCTCCTATTCCGACAGCCGCACCAAAGGCAGCTCCAAGGTTAATAAAAGGAAAGGTAATAGCTAAACCAGATATAGCCATTGGTCCTACAATCTGACCAATGAATATTCGGTCTACTATGTTATAGAGCGAGGCTGCTATCATAGCAATAATTGCTGGAAAAGCATATTGTGCCAGCAATTTACCTACTGGTTTAGTTCCTAACTCTAAAGTTGCACTCTTATTATCCATCAAGATTCTATTACTTGTCTACGAATGAATGAAAAACACCCTTATACTATGCTTGCAAATGTACGAAAAAAAAATGAGAAAACCTATTTGTTATGCAATGATTTATAGGTTAATAAAAAGTGTAACAGTATTCCACTTAGTACTTATACTAAGTTAGTCTTTAATTTATCTTCATAAGGAGAAATATTTATTTTTCATGAAAAAAATATTTCTGTTCACGTAAATAAATATTTTTCATGAAAATAATTTGGAAGATAGCGTGTTTGAGGAGAATGAAACAAGTCTATAACTTATAAAATATATGGTTATAATAGCTTTTAATTATACCAATTAAATTGCTAATATATAGTGTTTTAACTTATCAACTTGTTGCCCTTTAAACAAGCAAACTTGTCAACTCGTAAACTTGTCTTCTCGTCAACTTGCACTCTATACAAGTTCCACCTTCTCCATTTCCTGTTCTTTATCGCAGTAATGACATTTAAGAATACCATGTTCTTTGTCAACAACGTGGAAGATAGTATTCATTGGTTCATTATTAGTGATACACTTTGGGTTATTGCATCTTACAATGCTCCGAAGCTCATCCGGTGTCACAACCTTCTTCTTCTCTACCACTTCATAGTCATTAATGATGTTCAACACCACGTTCGGTGCCACGACCGACAAACGAGAAATTTCATCATCGGTAAAGAACTTATCACTCACCTTGATGATTCCCTTTGTGCCTACCATCTTCGATGAGAAGTTGAAACCAATAGTGACAGGTGTGGAGAGCTTCTGGAGCTGTAATAGGTTCACAACCTGAAAAGTCTTCTCTGCTGGAATATGATCTATAACGGTGCCGCTCTCAATAGCAGCTACCAGACGTTCTTTCTTTGACATAATCATATAAGCCTCACTCTGTCTCCTTAAAATTAAGGAATGCCTGACAGGGTGTTTGTAGGCTATTTTCTTTGTTTACTCATAGGCATTATGAGTATGCATTCTATTTTTCTTGGGTGATTTTCACTCTATCTACGGCATCATCTGCTCTTATCCCAAAGATTAGCTTACGTATTTTACCTGTGGTGTTAGGCTTGATGGTAATCGTGAGTGTATTACCTGTTAATTCTGCTGTGAACCATTTTCCAAGAATGCCAGTACTGATTACCTCTTCTCCATATATTACTGATGAATCATCAACAGTCTTATTTGCAAATCGCAGAGTTTGGTAGTTGGTACATACCAACTTATAGGTACCCCCTTCAGCAGGAACTGTTATATTCCTTGGGTCACCAGTGTAGTCTGAAGTCCACTTAAAAGTTGTTCTGTGGATATCATCAATTGTATTCTTACTACAACTGAATTGGGTGGTTAAAAGAACCAGCAACAACGCTACAAACGTTACATTCTTAAGTTTATTCATGCTCATTAATATGGATGATAGTTATATAGATATTATGAGTATATTGCATTTATTTCTGTGTTACTTCTACATGATCGAAGACGTCGCCAGCCGTCACAACGATAGATAGTTTGCGTTCTTTGCCAGTTGAGTTGGGCAGAAGAGTAATATAAAAAGTATTCCCTTTCGCTAATACATCGTACCAATCATATTGAATATGATGAAAATCTTGCTCTTTACTACCAGCATAGATGACTGTGTCAGCATCTGTCACGCTACTAATCCATGGTCCCCCATAGTTGGTACATTTTAATTGATAAGTTCCTCCTTCTGCTGTAGCAGTAATCTTTCTTGGGTCTCCTTGTCGGTTCGAAGTCCACTTCATAGGATCCCAACGACCATCTTCAGAGTTTAATTCACAGCTGAATAGGGTGGACAAAAGAACCAGCAACAATGCTGCAAATGTTACATTTTTAAGTTTACTCATGTTCGTAAAGTTGAAAAGGTTATTATTCCAAAATTGTCTTATCGTTTTTTACTTCCTCCATAGATATACCAAGGCAATGACAGAAGATAGCTTCACGCGCAAAAAGACCATTACGAGCCTGTTCGATATAGTAAGCATGTGGACTATCATCAACATCGTATGCAATCTCGTTCACACGTGGTAGCGGATGAAGAATCTTCATATTCGGACGAGCCAATGAGAGCATATCACGACGAAGAATATAAACATTCTTTACACGTTCATATTCCATTAAGTCAGAAAAGCGTTCTTTCTGTACGCGTGTCATATAGATAATATCAGCATTAGCAATTACTTCTGGAGTGAAATCCTCATGCTCTTCAAAGTGAATATTATGCTCACGGCAGTACACCTTATACTCCTCTGGCATAGCAAGTTCCTTCGGTGAAATAAAGTGAAACGTTGGATTAAATGACGCATGGCCATAAGGAAGAGAATGAACTGTTCTACCGTATTTAAGATCACCAACAAGATAGATGTTTAAGTTCTCCAGCGTTCCTTGTGTTTGATTAATCGTATAAAGGTCAAGCAAGCATTGTGAAGGATGTTGATGTGCTCCATCACCAGCATTGATGATGGGCACAGGTGCCACTTCTGAAGCATATTGTGCTGCACCTTCTATGTGATGTCGCATGACAATCGCATCAGCATAGTTAGATACCATGAGGATGGTGTCTTTTAGTGTTTCACCCTTTGCTGACACTTGAAACCTTTGCATCAGTAAAGCCAATAACACGTGCACCAAGTCGGTTAGCAGCTGTTTCAAAACTAAGTCGAGTACGCGTAGATGGCTCATAGAAGAGCGTTGCGATAATCTTACCCTTGAGAAGCTCACGGTTTGGATGTTTTTCAAACTCCTGAGCCATTTCAATAAGATAGAGTAGCTGCTCACGATCTAACCCTTGGATATTCACAAAGTTATGCTTTTCCATTTTTGTTTTGTGATGTTTTAGTTCTTTTCTGTTGGTAAAGTTACATTATTATTTTCTAATCAACGAACTATAGAAAGGGAAATATCCACCTATATCAAAAAAACATCTATTTATTTTGCTTTATCCATTGATTTACATTATCTTTGCATAATATTTTCACAATTTATGAGAAGACACTTTGTACATTTCCTCTGGGGTTCACTTCTTGCCATTTTAGGCTTGGTCTTCGTATTCTTCATCTCTGTATGGAATGGATGGGTAGGATACATGCCTGATATGGATGAATTGTCTAACCCTATAGATAAGTTTGCTTCGCAGGTCTATTCTTCTGACCAGCAGCTCATCGGTACTTGGAATGCGGATAATAACAACCGTGTTGCAATTGACTATAATGGTCTTTCACCACATCTTGTCCACGCCCTTGTTGCAACGGAAGATGAACGCTTCTATGAACATTCTGGTATTGACTTTATAGCACTTGGACGTGCTGTAGTGAAAACGTGGTGTAATGGGACAAGCAAGTGCTGGTGGTGGTTCAACGATTACACAGCAGCTTGCTAAGCAGCTTTTCTCAGAAAAAGGCACATAGCACTGTTGAGCGTCTTTTGCAGAAGCCTATCGAGTGGATTATCGCAGTGAAGCTGGAGCGTCACTTTACGAAGGAAGAGATACTTGCAATGTATTTTAATTACTTTGATTTTCTCCATAATGCTGTAGGAATTAAACGAGCTGCAAATGTCTATTTCGACAAGGAACCTCGTAAGTTGACAGTCACTGAGGCTGCTATGTTGGTGGGACTTTGTAAGAACCCTTCTATGTTCAATCCTCTTCGTTATCCAGAGCGTTGTTTACAGCGTCGTAATGTGGTATTTGATGCAGATGGTTAAGTCTGGCTATGTGACAAAAGCTGAATTTGAGGAGCTTTCACAGCGTCCATTAGGTCTTCATTTTACAAAGTCAAAGCCTGTAAGTGGTGCGGGTGATTATTTTCAGGCATTTCTCCGTCAGTATATGATGGCAAAGAAACCTGAACGAGAGAATTACCAAGCATGGCAGAATCGTCAGTTTGTTCTCGATTCTATTGCATGGGAGCAAGATCCACTTTATGGATGGTGTAATAAGAATACAAAGCGTAATGGCGAACCTTATAATGTAAATACGGATGGTTTGCGTATCTACACAACAATTGATACGCGTATGCAGCAGTATGCAGAAGAATCTGTACGCAAGCATGTCGGTGGATACCTACAATCACAGTTTAATATTGCGATGCGTTATAAGAAGAATGCTCCATTCTCATCTAATATTTCTCGTCGTACGATAAAGGAGATTTTGAATCGTTCATGTCGTCAGACTGTGCGTTATCGTCGTCTAAAGGAGCAGGGAGCTACACCCGATGAGATAAGACGTAGTTTCCAAACGCCTCATGAGATGACACTTTTCACATATCATGGTGATATTGATACGGTGATGACACCAATCGACTCTATACGTTATTATAAGTCGTTTCTTCGTTCTGCCTTTGTGAGTATGGATCCACATACGGGTGCAGTTAAGGCTTACGTGGGTGGTATTGATTATCAGCACTTCAAGTATGATGTTGTGATGGGTGGTCGTCGTCAGGTTGGTTCAACTATCAAACCATTCCTCTATGCACTTGCAATGCAAAATGGTATGACTCCTTGTTCGCTTGCACCAAACGTACAGCGTACTTATGGTGGATGGACTCCTCGTAATGGCTCACGTGCTCGTTATGGTCAGGACGTACCTTTGCGTTGGGGTTTGCAGCAGTCTAACAACTGGATTTCCGCATATCTGATCAACCTTCTCGGACCTTCTCAGTTCGTTAATATTCTACATGACTTCGGATTGAATAATCCAGACATTGATAAGAATACAAGCCCAGTACTGTGTCTTGGACCTTGTGAGGCGTCTGTTGGTGAGATGGCAAGTGCCTATACAACCTTTTGCTAATGGTGGTATTCGTTGTGCTCCGCTCTTTGTTACAAAGATTGAAGATAGCCATGGTAACGTTATCGCTAAGTTCCAGCCATTGATGACAGAGGTTATTTCAGAGATAAGTTCTTATCAGATGATTGATATGATGCGTGCCGTTATTCAAGGTGGAACAGGTAGTCGTTTGCGTTATGCCTACCATCTTACAGCCGATATCGGTGGTAAGACGGGTACAACTAATAATAACTCGGACGGTTGGTTTATGGGTATTACACCTGAACTTGTCAGTGGTTGCTGGGTAGGTGGTGAGGATCGTGACATTCACTTCGACCATACTTCAATGGGACAAGGTGCCACAACGGCTCTGCCTGTATGGGCTTACTTCATGCAGCGTGTCTATGCAGACAAACGATTAGGCTATAATCAAGCTACTAAGTTTGCTGTTCCTGCTAAGTTTAATCCTTGTGAAACAGCTGACACAATCAATGTGAATGGTATACAAGAAGAATACTTCTAAAGTGTCATTTATTAAAACTTACTTATGACACTATATATAAAATAGGGATACACAAAACAATGTGTATCCCTATTTTTATATCTTTACTCCGTATAGTTATCAAGTCTACAAAGGAGAATGGTGTAGCTTTCTAACCCATATCGGTTATTTGAGCCTAAACATATTTTGTTTTATTATCGAATTAATTGTTTGTTTTTGGAACGCAAGCGTAGCGGGCTACGTCAAGTTATAAAGACAGATAAGATGCTGATAAAGAAATTAAAAGTTGTTAGGAACAACACCAGTAAGAAGAACTATATATATAGTAGTCTAACAATCGATAGGGGTTTAACTATAAGGAGCTCTTTAATCTAAAACATATAATTTCATATTTAACTCTTAGCACGATTGGTGTTTACCAACAACACAACATGTGTTAAGCATCAACACGATATGTGCGGAGCAATAAGAAACAGCTATATGAGTATAACTAAAGAAGCTACATTTTAGTCATGCGGTACCCCATATGTTTTAATTGCATCGCTACACCCATAAAGTACATTTGGTGAAGGGCTGCAATGTAGGCGTGAAAGGCTTCACTACTGCCAGGGGAGATAGGAAGATGACGGAGCAGGCTATTGGTTCGTGCCGCACATTTTCCTACAATATCAGCGACCTCTTTATGCTCTTCAACTGTAAGGAGTAACACTTTCTCACATATATAGTCATCCATGTGATCATAGTCTATACGGTCACGCAGATAGGTATAAAGGTTTTCTACCTTATTATATAGCTCCCAGTCTTCGTCCCAGTATTTTGCAATAGCCATACCGACATACATCATCCAACCAAGGGATACAGTGGGGTAGGCTGCAAATTCTCGCATTCCATCTGGCAAGTAAGCTTTAGCTATACCTTCCCACTTTTCTTCCATGTCTGTAGTGTCAGGTAATATCTTGTCTACAAGTTCCTTCTCTTGTAGATATGTTGTCAAATCCTCTTTGAATTTTTCTTCAAATGGATATCTTAATAGTTCGTCTTGCATTGTTATATATCTTAAAAAGTAAAAATAAGATGTTTACTCTACTTGTTAGGAATCTCAGCTAACTTTTTCTTTACTTCTGCAAGTGCAGCAATCCAGTTAGTATCAAGGGAGAACTGAGTAAGGTAATCCTCACTATTGAAGTAAACCAAGACAAGGTTCTTATCTGGGTCATTGTAAAGAGGATGATTGATACTTGCGTCACGAAATATTTTGAGAATTTGTTCTTTTCTCTTTTGTTTATCCGTACGTGTATATTCCTTTGTGAATAGGTTAACATACTCGTGCATATAATAAGCCATTGAGTCAAGTTGAGCATTGAGGTGGGCAATCTCCTTATTGGATAATTGCTTTGTTGTATCAACGATGGCTGATAATGTGCGAGTATTAAGATAGGTGATAGCATCAACTTTAAAAGAAGCTGCCTTACGAACATTCACGTCTTCCTTGCTGTCTGTTGCTATCTTATAAGCACTTGTATATAGTTGCTTTGACACACGCTCCTGCTGGGCATTCACCGTGAGTACAGAAGCGAGAAGAAATGAAAGTGCTATGATTTTATTTTTCATACGTTTTAAAAATATCCTTGTGTTGTTTTAGTTTATATCTTTGACGTTATTGACGTCTTTTGGATTTAATATACACAGCCATATACTTAATAGATGTAGCTATGTGAGAACACTTGTTTATCTTATTCTGTCTGCATTTTTGCGTGCAAAGTCTTTCCAAGAACCATAGTGCTTGGCATCCGTTGCAGGTCGACTCATTTGTAGGAAATGGCAATAAGCTGCTGCAACAGCATCGGTAGCATCCATAAAATGAGGCATTTGGTCATCACGTAGATGCAGAAGCTTTTGTAGCATACCTGCCACTTGTTCTTTGGAAGCGGAGCCATTTCCCGTAATTGCCATTTTTATTTTTAGTGGTGCATATTCCTGAATGGGAACATCGTGGTTAATGGCTGCAGCAATGACAACACCTTGCGCTCTTCCAAGCTTTAGCATTGATTGAACATTCTTTCCAAAGAAAGGGGCTTCAACGGCTACTTCATCAGGTAAGTATTCGTCAATAATACCTGTTACGCGTTCAAATATCCTACCCAATCGGAGATATACATCTTTCTCCTTGCGCATATCAATGACACCCATAACAACAAGTTCGGCTTTATTTCCACAGACACGCAGCACACCATATCCCATGACATTTGTGCCAGGGTCAATGCCAAGTAGTATCTTTTCGGGTTGTGAACTTCTTGCTTTCATTTTGAAGGGTTATCTGATTTGCGTGTTATCTATCCATATAAGGATTATGTGCAAGTTCGAATCCAATAGATGTTTGTGGTCCGTGCCCTGGGTAAACAATTGTTGTGTCAGGGAGTTGTGCAAGTTCTCGGAGACTACTGATAATTTGGAACATACTACCACCAGGGAAGTCTGTTCTACCAATACTTCCTTTAAATAAAGTATCACCAGTGAAGAGAACATTTTCTTCAGCGCAATAGAAGCATACAGAACCACCAGAATGGCCTGGGGTATGCATAACCTTGAGACTGTGAGAACCGAAAGATATTATTTGTTTATCAGCCAGTTTTAACTCACCTGCAGGCAAGTCATACTCCAATTGCATTCCAAGCATTTGTGCAGCTGCCTGTTTAGGATTATTCATAAACACAGCATCACCTTCAGAAACCTCTGGTTGGAGATTGAAAGCTGCGAGAAGAGCAGCATCTCCAAAGTGATGATCAAGGTGACCGTGAGTACCAAGATTATGGACAGGAGTGAGTCCTTCTGCTTTTATATATTCTATAATGGAGTTCTGTTCGCTTTCTGTAAGTGCACCGCAGTCAATAATTACACATTCCTTAGCTTCGTCACTAATAACGTAACAGTTCTCTTGGAGAGGATTAACCTCAAAAGTTTGGATTTTAAGCATAACTGATATTTAGTTGTAAATGGTTGAAAATAGAGAAGTCTTATATTCTAAAGTGGGAAGGATAGGGCTATCCTGGCACATAAATAAGGTATTTCTCCTTAAACCACTCTTCATCAAACCATTGTGATAGTTCTGTCTTCTCAGCAATGTTCTTGTATGGCTTTAATTCTTCATCAAGGTTTCCACCTTTCAAAACAATGACACCATTTGGCAAAACATTATGCTGATCTGATGCAATATTCTTCTTTGACAATCTTCATCAAATCAGGTAGTGGCATTACAGCACGTGATACGATAAAGTCGAACTTACCCTTTTCCTCTTCTCCACGCAAGTGAGCAGGGAGAACGTTCTCAAGTCCAATAGCATCAGCAACTTCTGCGCTACTCTTACTTTCTTTCCTGTACCGTCAATAAGTTTGAAATTAGCTTCAGGGAAGAAAATGGCAAGAGGAATTCCAGGAAAGCCACCACCTGTTCCAAAATCAAGAACATTTGTACCTTCACGGAAGGTAATACATTTAGCAATTGCAAGTGAGTGAAGAATGTGATGCTCATAGAGATTATCAATGTCTTTGCGTGAAATAACATTGATTTTTGCATTCCAATCGTGGTACAGTGCATCAAGTGCTGCAAATTGCTCTTCTTGTTTTGGTGTAAGTTGAGGGAAGTATTTCTTTATAATTTCAATCATAATCTTTTTATATGGGGTTTAGCGGTATATAAATAAAGCCAAAGATAATCTTAGCTATCAATAGCAACTCTAACTTCTTTCTGACTAATTTCGCCTGGAGTATAGATAAACATAATTGAATCATCTGTGAGAATGAAGTTATCAGTAGGATAGGGATCTATTCCAATGAAATAACCTTTAGCTTGAAGTCCTGCAATATCATCTTTCTCAAGGTTCTCTCTGTCAGCTATACGCTCAATGATTTCCTTTGTTAGTTTCTCTTTATAATCCTTACCAAATTGTTCCTGAAGTGTGATAAGTTTTCCACTTTTAGGGTCGAAATTACGTACAATTGTGTACTTAGTGAGCTCTCCATTACCGTTGTTGATGGCTATATGCGATAAAGCAGTAATATAGTTATCTAAAGCAGCACGTAATTCCGTCTTGATAGTTAGTTCACCAATGAGTTGACTCTTGTCTTTCTCTTTTTGACGAACAAGCTGTGCAATCTCCATATATTCCTTTATGTACTGACGTACAAAGGTTGGAATGGCTATTTGAGGGGTGAGTTTATTATTATTGATTGAGAAATAGTCTGGTTGTAAAAGCCCCATTCTTAGCAGAGAGTCATTGACAGCAGCATATTTGTTTTCTTTCAAATAGGTGAAATCAACATGAACATGACACTGTATTACATCTGAGAGGCGAGCTATAGTGTCTACAGAAACTACAGCTGTTGGTATATCCAACTTCTTTGGTGCTGATGACTTATGTCCACAACTGCTCATAATGAATATTAGCATTGTGGAAAAAGCAAATATTGTAAGTAACTTCTTTGTCATATATAGGCTACAAAGTTACGAATTTTTTTTGTAACTTTTGCATTATAAATATAATAATAAATAAGGAAATAATGGTAAAAGCTTGTTTGTTTGACTTAGATGGTGTTGTATTTGATACGGAGCCTTTATACACTTTGTTTTTAGCGTAATTTGGATAAGAAACTACGTCCAGATATAGATAATTTTGAGCATGTTATTAAAGGACAAACACTGGTTCAGATATATGATAAGTACTTTACTGGAAAAAGAAGAAAAACAGAAAGAGATTACGACAATTCTATATGAATACGAGCGTAATATGTCTTTTTAATTATATTACTGGTTTTTGAATTATTTATAAAAGAACTTAGAAGTAAAGGTATAAAGACTGCTGTTGTCACAAGTTCTAACCTTGCAAAGATGCAGAATGTTTATAATAAACATCCAGAGTTTAAGGGATATTTCGACGAGATTCTTACCTCGGAAGACTTTGCAGAGAGTAAGCCATCACCAGATTGTTACCTTAAAGCTGCTGCTCGTTTTGGAGTCTCTCCAGAAGATTGTGTTGTTTTTGAAGATAGTTTTAATGGTTTACGTTCTGGTATTGCATCTGGAGCACGTGTAATAGGTCTTGCAACTACCAATTCTGTGGCTGAATTAAAACCTTATACAGAGGAGATAATTAGTAATTATGATGGTTTTACTTTGTCAGACCATTAAAAAGGAGTAACTTTGCAGCCCGAAACTAAAATCAAGGTCTCAAATCATGTCTTTTTACATAATAGACAGTGAATTATGTTGGATACTTGACTTATAAAAGTGACTATGGGATATTTAACAACGGATAAGAAAAAAGTAACTGCAAAAACATTATTGGAAATGAAGGCAGCTGGTGAGAAGATAACCCAGATGACTGCCTATGATTTTACAACAGCAGGAATTATTGAGGCAGCAGGAATTGATAGTATTCTTGTTGGTGATTCTGCATCAAATGTGATGGCAGGCAATCAAGATACAACTCCTATTACTGTTGATCAGATGATTTATCATGCACGTTCTGTTGTGCGTGCCTGTCAACGTTGCCTTGTTGTTTGTGATATGCCGTTTGGTTCTTATCAGGTGAGTCGTGAGGATGGTATTCGTAATGCTATCCGCATTATCAAAGAAACTGGTGCAGGTGCACTCAAAATGGAAGGTGGAAAGGAGATTGCAGATACTATTAAAGGTATAGTTGATGCTGGTATTCCTGTTATTGGCCACCTCGGTCTTACCCCACAAAGTATTCATAAGTTTGGAGGTTACGGTCTTCGTGCAAAAGATGATGCAGAGGCAGAAAAACTTATTGAAGATGCACTTGCACTTGATGCAGCTGGTGTTAGTGCTATTACTCTTGAAAAGGTACCGGCAACTTTGGCTACAAAAGTGACATCAATGGTTAAAGCAGCAACAATTGGTATTGGTGCTGGTAATGGCACAGATGGTCAGGTGCTTGTGTATGCTGATGCTCTTGGTATGACACAAGGTTTCAAACCAAAGTTTCTCCGTCATTTTGCAAATGTTAATCAGTGTATGACTGAGGGAGTACAAGAATATATTAAATGTGTGAAGGATACGAGTTTTTCCTTCTGAATCTGAGTCATATTAAGAATTGTTTATAGGTAGGAATTCATGATTTAAGATTCTAAATTATGTTAGGTCTTATTAGTGAAATATGTATTTAAAAGCTAAATATGGATAGTTTTTTGTCTATCCCTCTATTTAGAATGCGTTACATATTTCAATGTATAACTCATAATGATTAATTTTTTTGAATAATAGAGATTTATGGATACTCAAAATATACCTGTCCACGTTCGTTTGTGGAATAAGCATTTTTGGTTATTGGCAATGGCTAACCTCTTGTTAGTTATGTCTTCTTATATGCTTATAGCTACCATACCTTTGCGTATGGAAGTTAGGGGTTATTCTATATTGCAGATAGCATTGGTAATGGGTGTTTTCTTTATAGGAATATACCTCTTTGGTAGTTTGTCTGGCTATCTTGTTCAACGCTATCGTCGCAAGAATGTATTTAATGTCTCAACACTATTGTTGCTGGCGGTTACAGGTGTACTTTATTATTTAAGTAATCTTCCTTATAACTCTTTTGATTATACGATACTCATTGGACTTCGCTTTATACAAGGAGCTTTTTACGGACTTTCACAACTTGTTCTTCTAAGTACACTAATTATCGATACAGTAGAAGCTGTACATAGAACAGAGGCAAATCATGCTGCAACATGGTTTGGTCGTTTTGCTCTTTCATTTGGTCCTTTAGCAGGACTCATGGTATATCAGACTATGAATTTTGCTTCAGTACTCCTCTTGTCTTGTATCTGTTTGATAATTTCTTTTGTCTTTGTCAACTTAATAAGATTTCCGTTTCGTATGCCAAGCGAGGATTTCTCTCGTTTTTCTTGCGATCGTTTTCTATTAAAAGGTAGTCATTGGCTTTTTGTCAATGTAACGCTTATCACTTCTGTTGTTGGAATTCTTTTGAGCATAGAACATAGTTCACGCTTTTATGGAATGTTGATGGTGGGTTTTATTATTGCAATTCTTGCTGAAAGATTTGTCTTTGCAGATGCCGACCTTCGTAGTGAAGCTACAACTGGAATGATAGTTATTGGTATTGCAATTCTACTAATGATTACTCGAAATCAGGAAAGTGTTAGCTATGTTGTGCCAATTCTTATTGGTTTGGGAGTAGGACTGATTGGTAGTCGATTCTTACTCTTCTTCATTAAGATGTCAGACCATTGCCAGCGTGGAACCAGTCAGAGTACGTTTTTACTTGCATGGGAAACTGGTATTGGTGTAGGATTAGTCCTCTCATACGGATTATTCAATCTTGAATTACCTCTTATTTTGTGGGATTGGACTTGGTATTTTGGCAGTCTCACTGATTCTGTATGACACTTTTATTCATAGCTGGTATGTAAAGCATAAGCATCGATAATTTACTTTAATTATTTATTGATACATATTTGAATATTAGTATTTTTATATATTGATTTGATTAAAGATACTTAATAAGTTCTCATAAACTCGTTAGTAACGTTGTAAGTAAGCATTTTTTAAGCATAAGGAATGCTTACTTGCGTTTACTAGTAATCTGATAAAACTAAATATTTCGATTGATGTTATACTATATAAGTCGGTTTTAATAGTAAATGACACTCCTAATCACAAACAAATATAGTTTTTTTCTTTGTCTTATAAAGCATATAGGTTGGGCTCCGCACCATTGGTGCGAAGGCTCAACACGAGTGGTGCGAAGGCTCAACACAATATGTGATGAGTTATATTATTTTCGATTAAAGATAAGCTCTGCTATTCATTCTTATCGAAAGAAAAGAATATAATTAGGCTTAAATATTCAAATAATAGAGTAAATATTTATTGGATAATACTAATTTTCATTGTGTTGTAAAGCAAATTTGCTTTTTCGTCAACTTTTTATTATCTTTGCATCAAATTAGCTAATTATATGGGATTATTCGATTTATTCGGAAAGAAGAAGAAGGAAACGCTTGACAAAGGACTTGAGAAGACAAAAGAAAATGTGTTCTCAAAATTGGCACGCGCAGTGGCTGGAAAGTCAAAGGTTGATGATGAGGTGTTGGATGACCTTGAAGAGATTCTTGTTACATCTGATGTAGGTGTAGATACAACTATCAAGATTATTCGCCGTATCGAGGAGCGTGTTGCCCGAGATAAGTATGTTTCTACCAACGAACTGAATAATATTCTAAAGAGTGAGATTACAGCATTACTCACTGAAAATAACACAGGTGATAATGGTGAGTGGACATTACCAGAAGAAACACATCCATACGTAATCCTTGTTGTTGGTGTGAATGGCGTTGGTAAGACTACTACGATTGGTAAACTTGCTTGGCAGTTTAAGCAGGCTGGGAAGAAAGTCTATCTTGGAGCTGCTGATACATTCCGTGCCGCAGCTGTTGAGCAGATTCAGATATGGGGCGACCGCGTTGGCATTCCTGTTGTAAAGCAGCAGATGGGAGCTGACCCTGCAAGTGTGGCTTTTGATACATTACAGAGTGCAAAGGCAAATGGTGCTGATGTTGTCATTATTGATACAGCAGGTCGTTTGCACAACAAGATAGGCTTGATGAACGAGCTGAAAGAAAATTAAGGATGTAATGAAGAAGGTTGTTCCTGAGGCTCCGCACGAGGTGCTATTGGTGCTTGATGGAAGTACTGGACAGAATGCTTTTGAGCAGGCTCGTCAGTTTGCAGCTGTAACACAGATTACTTCACTTGCTATTACAAAACTCGATGGAACAGCAAAGGGTGGAGTAGTGATTGGTATCAGCGATCAGTTGAAAGTGCCTGTTAAGTATATTGGATTAGGCGAAGGCATGGAAGATTTGCAACTCTTTGATAAGGTGCAGTTTGTTGATAGCCTATTTAAATAGGGTGTTGGGTGTTGAATGTTAGGTGTTGGGTGTTGATGAAGTGATATTACATTTATTTATGCAATTCATCAACATCCCAATATTCAACACCTATCACTAAACAAAGAACGAATGAAGAAAAATCAGATAGATATTGTAACCATGGGCTGCTCAAAGAATCTTGTAGATTCTGAGCTAATCATGAAGCAATTTGAAGAAAACGGCTTTCATTGTACACATGATACAAAACGCCCACAGGGTGAGATTGCCGTCATCAATACATGCGGTTTCATCGAAGCAGCAAAAGAAGAAAGTATCAATACGATACTTGAATTTATAAATAGAAAAAAGAATGGACAACTCAATAAACTTTATGTTATGGGCTGTCTGTCACAACGATATAAAGATGAACTTGAAGCAGAACTTCCAGAAGTTGATAAGTTCTATGGTAAGTTTAACTATAAGCAGCTATTGACGGACCTTGGTAAGGCTGATGTGCCTGCATGTAATGGTGTTAGACATCTTACCACTCCACGTCATTATGCTTATGTGAAGATCGCTGAAGGTTGCGATCGTCATTGCGCTTATTGTGCTATTCCTTTGATAACGGGTCGTCACCATTCACGTCCTGTTGAGGAAGTCTTGGATGAGGTAAGAGGACTTGTTGCTCAAGGTGTGAAGGAGTTTCAGATTATCGAGCAAGAGTTAACTTACTATGGTGTAGACCTTGATGGTAAACATCATATTACTGAACTTATATCACGAATGGCTGATATAGAGGGTGTAGAGTGGATTCGTCTTCATTATGCTTATCCAAATCAGTTCCCACTTGACCTTCTCGATGTAATCGCAGAAAAGCCAAACGTGTGTAAATATTTAGATATAGCTTTTCAACATATTTCTGATCACATGCTCGACCGTATGCGTCGTCATGTGAGCAAGCAAGAAACACTTGACTTGATTGCAGAAATTCGTCGTCGTGTTCCAGGTATTCATCTTCGTACAACACTTCTTGTTGGTTTTCCAGGTGAGACTGATGAAGATTTTGAAGAGTTAAAAGAGTTTGTTGCTGAAGCTCGCTTTGAACGTATGGGTGCATTCTCTTATTCGGAGGAAGAAGGAACTTATAGTGCAAAACACTATAAGGATGATGTTCCAGAAGATGTAAAGCAGGCTCGACTCGATGAGCTAATGGCTATTCAGCAGGGAATATCTGAAGAGTTAGAAGCTGAGAAAGGTGGGTAAAAACCTTTAAGGTAATCATTGACAGAAAGGAAGGAGAATACTATATTGGACGTACTGAGTTTTTGTTCGCCAGAGGTCGATCCAGAAGTTTTGATTTCATCGGCTGAAAAGTCTTTACGTGTCGGTAAATTCTATGATGTTTGTATAACAGATTCCGATGAGTTTGACCTTTTTGGAGAGGTTGTTCAGTGATAGTTTATAATTCAAAATATTGAATTTATGAATTAAAAACTTAGAATTTATTTGATTATAGATTCTGAATTTGATTAAAAGGAGAAAACAGAATGAATAATAAAGAATTCATTGCGGCATTAGCAGCAAAAACTGGATATACACAGGATGAAAGCCAGAAGATGGTGAAAACTGTTGTAGACTTGATGGGTAAGTCTTTTGAAACGGGTGACCCTGTACCAGTTATTGGTTTTGGAACGTTTGAAGTAAAAAAGCGTTTGGAACGTGTTATGGTTAATCCTTCAACTGGTTTGCGTATGCTGGTTCCTCCTAAATTAGTTCTAAATTTCAAACCTGCTGCAACGATCAAGGGACATGTAAGAAAGGGAGGACAGGATAATGGCTAAGACTGCAATACAATTGATAACAAGTGCATTAGCTAAACAGCATAATTTGTCTAATGCTGATGCAACAGCTTTTATTGATGCCTTTTTTAGCATTGTAAGCTCTGAACTCAAAAATGGTAATCAAGTGAAGATTAAAGGACTTGGTACTTTTAAGGTTCAATCGGTAAAACCCCGTGAGAGTGTTAATGTTAATACTGGTGAGCGTGTACTTATTGAAGGACATGACAAGATAAGTTTTACTCCAGATGCTGTGATGAAGGAACTTGTTAATAAACCTTTCTCACAATTTGAAACTGTTGTAATCAATGATGGTGTTGATACAGAGGAGTTAGAGCGTGTTCCTGTTGAAGAGAGCTCTGATGAAGTTAAGTCAGAACTTGTCAATGATTTTTCTCCTGAAAAAACTTCTGACCAAGAGAATACTGCTGTTATCAAGGAAGAGAAAACAGAGGTAGAAGTTGCTAAAGAAGAAGTAATTGAGAATAGTTCGGCAAAAGCATCTGCTGTCGACGTTGATGAGAGTCTTATTGAAAATAGCTTGCCTATTGATGTAATCGAAGAGCCTTCTTCAAATGAAGAAGGAATATCAGAAACAGAAGAAAAAACTTCTGTTCTCGAAGAGTATAATAAGAAAGCAGAAAAGGTTATTGTAGATACTGAGTCAAAGGTTGAACTAAAGGTTGAATCAGAAATTGAAATAGTTGCTGATGTAAAGGCTGATACAAAAGTAGAAGAAGATACTATAGAAGTTGATGTTAAGCCTGTTGAAGCCGTGTCAAATGTTTCAGAGAAGCATGAAGAACCTTTACGCGAGGAGAATATAGAGAAAATAGATTTGTCAAAGACTTCAGAGTCTACACGTATTTCTGAAGATGAAGATAATGATGTAGAAGGTTCTGAAAACGGTTTACTGAAGAAGGTTGCGTTAATTGCATTTATTATTATAATATGCCTTGGTATTTTTCTTTGGGCACGAATGGGTAGCTCAAACTCACGGAAGAATACAAAAGAAGTCGCAGAGCAAGTGAATACTTCTGAGGACCATACTCCCCTTGGAACAAAGACAGTTTCTGCAGATACTACAGCAACTAAAGTTTCATAAAACACCTGAAAAGAAAGAAACAGCTAAAGTTGATTCTTTTATGGCTTTAAATAGTGATCCTCGTATCCGTTATGGTGCTTATAATATTATAGGCATTGATCGCATTGTTGTGTTGAAGAAAGGCGAGACGATGGAGAAATACAGTCGAAAGACGCTTGGTGCCGACATGGTTGGATATTTCCAGGTTCTTAATGGTCGTAAGACAATGCAAGCTGGTGACACAATGAAAGTTCCAAAGGTTGAATTAAGGCCAGAGTATAGAAAGTAAGTATTTTAAACATAACAAAGCTACATTTGTTTTATACAGGTGTATTATGAGAAAAAAAGTCCTTAAAATTAGTTTTAAGGACTTTTTAATATAATTTAGACACTATTCTTCGCTTCATCCGCATTTATGTTGTACTTTTTGCGAATAATAGAATAAGAATATAATAGTACAATAATAATTCATAAGATAATGGCAGAATCTATTGATATTAGAGAGTTGAACGAGCGAATCGAAAGTCAGAGTTCTTTTGTTACCAACCTTACAACAGGTATGAATCAGGTTATCGTTGGTCAAAGACACCTGATAGACTCATTACTTATTTCATTGCTCAGTGATGGTCATATTCTTCTTGAAGGTGTGCCTGGTTTGGCAAAAACCCTTGCTATAAAGACTTTATCACAGCTTGTTGATGCACGTTATAGTCGTATTCAGTTTACTCCTGATCTTTGCCAGCTGACGTTATTGGTACACAGATTTATTCGCAGAAGGATGAAGCCTTTCATGTAAAGAAAGGTCCTGTATTTGCTAATTTTGTACTTGCAGATGAAATTAATCGTGCTCCAGCAAAGGTTCAGAGTGCACTGTTGGAAGCTATGCAGGAGCATCAAGTAACAATTGGTGATTCTACTTTTACACTTCCAGATCCATTCCTTGTATTGGCTACTCAGAACCCAATAGAGCAGGAGGGTACCTATATGCTCCCAGAGGCACAGGTAGATCGTTTTATGCTGAAGGTTGTTATTGATTATCCTACAATAGAGGAAGAGAAACTCGTTATTCGCGAGAATCTTCAAGAGAGCATGCCAGTTGTACATCCTGTTATTAGTGCTAATGAAATTCTTGAAGCACGTCGTGTTGTTAAGGATGTATATATTGATGATAAAATCATGCAATATATTGCCGATATTGTTTTTGCTACGCGCTATCCAGAGCGTTATCAATTGCCAGAATTGAAGCAAATGATAACTTTTGGTGGTAGTCCACGTGCAAGTATCAATCTTGCTAAGGCAAGTCGTGCATACGCCTTTATCAAACATCGTGGTTACGTTGTTCCTGAAGATGTTCGTGCAGTTGCACATGATGTTTTGCGTCATAGGATTGGTTTATCTTACGAAGCAGAAGCAACCGACCTTACAACAGAGAAGATTATCAGCGAGATTATTAATAAAGTTCAGGTGCCTTAATCTTCAATTATATTCTTAGAAGAGTTTAAGAAGCATTATCATCATTTTCTATGGATACTACTGAATTACTAAAGAAAGTCCGTAAGATCGAGATTAAGACCTTAGGATTGAGCCAAAATATCTTTGCTGGGCAGTATCATTCTGCCTTCAAAGGACGTGGTATGGCTTTTTCTGAAGTACGCGAGTATCAGTATGGTGATGATGTTAGAGATATAGATTGGAATGTGACTGGCCGTTTTCATCGTCCGTATGTTAAGGTCTTTGAAGAGGAACGTGAGTTAACAGTGATGCTGCTTATAGATGTCAGTGGCTCTCTTGACTTTGGTACTTCAGGTCAGTTAAAAACGAGAATGTGCAACAGAGATAGCTGCGACATTAGCATTCTCTGCCATTCAAAAATAATGATAAGATAGGCGTTATATTTTTTTCTCAGATCATATTGAGAAGTATATTGCCCTCAAAGAAAGGACGTAAGCATATTCTCTATCTTATTCGAGAGATGCTTACTTTTTACACCGAATAGCAAAAAGAACAGATGTTGGCGTAAGTCTTGAATACCTTAATAAGGTAATGAAGCGTCGATGTACAGCCTTCGTAATCAGTGATTTCTATACTCGTAAGGATTTTTAGTCAAGAACTGCGAATAGCTAATAAAAAAAGCACGATGTTGTTGCAATTCAAGTTTATGACCCCCGAGCAAAAAGAAATGCCTGATGTTGGTTTAATGAAGGTTGTAGATGCTGAGACTGGGCATGAAATGTATATTGATACGCATGATGCTCGTTTGCGTAAAAGTACATAATAAATATTGGGAGGAGCGTGAGATGCGTCTACATGAAATGTTAAGTCAAAGTCATGTAGATAGTGTGGCTATAGCAACGGATGACGACTATGTAAAGATGTTGATGACGTTGTTTTCAAAGAGGAACCGATGAGAAAATATATTATTATATTTATATTGCTTATCCTGGCAGTTGTAAGCCATGCACAAGTACAGGTAACGGCAAGTGTGGATTCTACCAAGATATTGATAGGTGGGCGTTCACACTATTTCATTACTGTATATGCACCTAAAGGGACGAAGATTTCTTTTCCTGAATTTAATAATAAAAAAGAGATAGTCCCAGACGTGGAAGTACTTAGTGCTCGGTCTGACACAGCTGATGCAAATGGAAAGGTAAGATTTAGACGTATATATACTATAACTGCTTGGAATGCTAAACGTTACGCTATTCCTGCACAGAAAGTTATAGTTGATGGTGAGACTAAGATGACAGGCAATGTTGCTCTGGATGTCCAGGCTGTTTCTGTTGATACTGTGAAAAGTACTCCAATGCCACCAGATGACATTCAAAAGGTTCCTTTCTCATGGATGGAATGGGTTCCTGTCATTTTAATAATTGTACTTGCCCTTATACTTGTCTGTATTGCTTACTATCTTTATAAAACTCTCCACCGTAAAAAACATGGTTGGACGCCAAAGAAGATTTGCGTGCTTTCATTCTATGAGCAGGCAAAGCATGATCTTTTTGAAATAGCTGCTAATAAAATGTCGTATAAAGAGCAGAAAGCCTATTATACAGATGTGACAAATGTACTAAGAAAATATATCTCACAGCGTTTCAATATCAATGCATTGGAAATGACCTCTCACGAGATATTAGAAAGCATGAATGATGTATGTGATGTTTCTGAATTAAGAGTAGTATTTAATACAGCTGACCTTGTAAAATTCGCTAAATATTCAACTGATGCGAATGACATGGATTATTATCTTGATAGTATTGCTCGATTTATAGATAGCACAAAAGTTGAAGAACCAACAGAGGTAATTGAAGAATCAAAAGAGGAAACAAAAGATACTCGTTCACATAAGACATTAAAGATAGTTATCGGATTACTTATAGTGACGTCTGTAGCTTTACTTCTTTACGCTGCGTCTGAAGCCTATGCGCTTTTGATGTAATATAAATAGAATTATAGAAATGGAATTTGCCAATAGTGGATATCTCCTTTTACTGCTTTTGTTGATACCATATTTATTGTGGTATTTCCTTCGCGGTAAAGGTAAAGAACCAACCATGAGGATGAGCGATACATTCGCTTATCAACATGCTCCCAGAAAGTTGGAAGGTGAAAATGATTCATCTCCCTATGGCTTTGCGTTGTATAGTCTATGCTTTAGTAGTTATAGTTTTGGCACGTCCTCAAACTTATAATGCTTGGGATAATAAAGATACTGAGGGTATTGACATCATGTTGACAATGGACATTTCTGCAAGTATGTTAACAGAAGATGTTTTTCCCAATCGTATGGAAGTAGCAAAGGAGGTTGCGTCTGAATTTATCAGTAGTCGTCCAAGTGATAACATTGGACTTACAATATTCGCAGGTGAAGCCTTTACACAGTGTCCAATGACGCTTGATCATGCAGCATTGTTGAATCTTCTTCATAATGTTCGTACAGATTTGGTTACAAGTGGATTGATGCAAGATGGAACTGCTATCGGTATGGGATTAGCTAACTCTGTTAGTCGCTTGAAAGATTCTAAAGCTAAGAGTAAAGTTGTAATCTTATTAACTGATGGTAGTAATAATGTAGGTTCTATTTCTCCAATGACAGCTGCAACCATAGCAAAGAAGTTTGGTATCAGAGTTTATACTATTGGTTTGGGAAGAGAGACAGGAGAAGATATAGGTGCCATTGATTATAAGACATTGCAAGATATTGCAGTGTTAACGAATGGTGAATTTTATAGAGCACAGAGTCAAGCAGAATTATCAAAAATTTATCGAGATATTGATAAACTTGAGAAAACAAAGATGAGTATTAAGTCATACGACCATCTACATGAGGCTTATATGCCTTTTGCTTGGTTAGCCTTATTACTCTTCTGTTTGGAGTTAATGCTTCGTTGGACAGTCTTTAGACGATTGCCGTAAGGTTTTCTGTCAGCTGTAATAAATAAGATTTCCTTGTTAAACAAGATTAGTTGAAGAATGTTTAGATTTGATAGTCCCATATATTTGTGGTTGTTATTACTGATACCTTTATCAGTAATCATCTACTTGTATTCTGTTCGTAAGCGCAAGCAACGAATGGCAAAGTTTGGGAATCCTGCACTTATACATCAACTTTCTCCTATGACAAGTCAGAAGAGAGGTTGGATTAAATTTGTATTAGTAGAACTTGTATTGTTACTTCTTATTCTTATTATTGCACGTCCACAGGTTGGTAGTAAAATTGCTACTAATAAGGAGCGAGAGGGGATAGAGACAATTATAGCACTCGATATTAGCAATTCGATGCTTGCAGAGGATGTTGCTCCTTCGCGTTTAGAAAAGAGTAAGTTGTTGGTTGAGAATTTAATGAATAAGTTTAGTGAAGACAAAATTGGATTGATTGTCTTTGCGGGTGATGCTTTTGTTCAACTTCCAATAACAAGTGATTATGTCTCAGCTAAGATGTTTCTTGATAATATCAACCCTTCCTTAATAGGTACGCAAGGAACTGATATTGGTAAAGCCCTTCAGCTATCAATGAATAGCTTTACACCAAATTCTAAGGTAGGAAAGGCAATTATCTTAATAACTGATGGTGAAGATAATGAAGGTGGGGCTGAGGAAATGGCAAAGCAGGCACAAAGTAAGGGTATTAAAGTCTTTATTTTAGGTGTTGGCTCTAAAGAAGGTGGTACAATTCCTATGCCTGACGGCAGTGAATTGAAAAAGTCTAATGGAGAAGTTGTGAAGACTTGCCTTAACGAAGAAATGTGCAAACAGATTGCAACTGCTGGGCATGGAGTTTATCTGCATGTTACTAATAGCAGTACGGCTGATGCTGTGTTGAGTAGAGAACTTAATAAACTGCAGAAAGGTAAAATTAATAATGTTGTTTATAGCGACTTTGATGAGCAATTTCAGGCATTGGCGTTGCTTGTGGTAATTCTGCTGATTGTAGATGTCTTATTACTTGAAAGAAAAAGACGTTGGTAAAGGTATGATAAAACGACTTTATATCATAATATGTCTGTTGTTGATGTTTGTTGGAGCGAATGCTCAAACGTCAAATCAACTCATAAGAGAGGGAAATAGGCTTTTCTCTTCAAAGAATTATGCCCAATCGGAAATACTTTACCGCAAGGCTGTTGATAAAGATGGTAATAATGCTATTGCGAATTATAATTTGGGTAGAAGCCTACAAGCACAGAAGAAGAATGAGGAAGCAAAAAAGTTTTATGGTAATGCTGCGAAATTAGAGAAAGACCCTGTTCGTCTGTCAAGCAGTTATAATAACCTTGGAACTATTTATCAAGACGAGCAAGACTATACAAAAGCAATAGAAGCTTATAAAAGTGCATTGCGTAGTAATTTTAACCATAAGAATGCTCGATATAACTTAGAGTTGTGTAAACGTAAGTTGAAGCAGCAACAACAAAATCAGCAGTCATCTAATAATGATAAGAATAAGTCTGATAAGGATAAGGATAAAGATAAGAAAAAGAATCAATCCCAAAATCAGAGTCAAAAAGAACAATAATCAGAAGAATAAACAACAGAAAGATAATCAAGGTATGAGCAAAGATAATGCTGAGCAACTTCTCAATGCTGTTAAACAACAAGAGAAGGAAACTCAAGAGCGTTTGTCAAGAGTAATGCGCCAACCTTCTGATAAAAAACTTGATAAAAACTGGTAATATTGAAAATATGAAACGATATATAATTTTTATTTCTGTCTCTAATGAGTGTTTGTCTTTTGCAAGCACAACGAGTTCGGGTGGCTGCACCAAAACAAGTGACAGTAGGCGAGGAGTTTCAGGTTGAATACGTCGTATACACTCAAGATGTACGTAGATTTCAATTGGGAAAGTTATCAAGTGGACTTGAGAAAGTATTTGGTCCTGCAACATCCTCTCAATCAAATTATCAATTTATTGATGGACATGCAAGTAGTTCTTCTTCTGTTTCATTTACATACGTCTTTATAGCAACTAAGAAAGGAAATGTAAATATTGGTCCTGCCCATATTTTTGTGAATGATCAGGAACTTGCATCTACACCCGTAAAAATTGTTGCTACTACAGGTTCTCATACAACAAGTGGTGGGCACTATGAATCCCGCACAGATTCTCGTGCAGCTGCTGCTAAGATAACTGCTAACGATTTATTCATTAAAGTAAATGCAAATAAGACTACTGTCTACGAACAAGAGCCAGTATTACTTACATACAAAGTTTATACAACAAAGAACTTGCGCCAACTTATTGGTAAAATGCCTGATTTGGTTGGTTTTCATGTACAAGAAGTTGATTTACCACAACAAAAGACTTTCCATAAAGAACGTATTGGTAAGCGTTTATATAATTGTGTGACTTGGAGTCAATACGTAATGTATCCACAAATGACAGGAACATTACAAGTTCCTCCATTGACGTTCCATGGTGTTATTCAAATATCTAACACGTTTAATCCGTTTGAAGCCTTTGGTATAGAAGGAGGTAGTACAAGTATTAAGAAAGATATTGTTGCACCAGGATTAGCAGTCAAGGTTTTACCATTGCCAAGTCGTCCTGCAGATTTTTCTGGTGGTGTAGGCCATTTTAACCTTTCAGCTCAATTAAATAAGAAAGAGGTTAAGTCTGGTAATCCTATTACGATTCGTGTTGTTGTAAGTGGAGCAGGAAACTTGAAACTAATTAAGAAACCAATCATTCAGATTCCTAAGGGATTTGAAGCATACGATGTTAAGACAACCGATAAGACTCAGTTGACAACAAAGGGGGCAGAGGGTAACATGATTTATGATCAGGTTGTAATCCCTCATCAGGAAGGACTTGTAGCCATACCTCCAGTAAAGTTCTGCTACTATGATTTAGCGCAGAGAAAATATGTAACACTTCAGACTAAACCGATGGAGTTAAAGGTGTCAAGAGGTGATGGCTCTTCAAAAGATATTCTTTCAGTTGATTTACCAAATGAAGATATCTTACCATTGAAGATAGGAGAGAGTTCTCTTGATAAGGTTGGTAACTTCTTCTTTGGTTCTGTGACATACTATATTATCCTAATTTTGCTTTTGGGAGCAGGTGGTGTTCTATCATTCTACTATCGTGACCGTTTTGCGCATCGTGTGGATATGGTACTTAAACGTGGAAAGAATGCTAATCGTATCGCATCCAGTCGTTTGCATGCAGCAGAACTCTTAATGTTGAAGAATAAGAATCTTGATTTTTATGATGAGGTTTTGAAGACATTATGGGGTTATGCGAGTGATAAGCTCAACCTTCCTGTTGAGTTATTATCACGTGATAATATTAGTGAGCAGTTTTGTAAAATCAATGTACCATTCGATGTGATTGATAATTACATTGCTGCTATTGATGAATGTGAATATGAGCGTTATGCTCCTGGAGATGAGAAAGGTAATATGAAACGAACACTTGATGCAGCTATGAAGGCAATAGCTGATATGGAAGAGGCGGTTAAGAAATTAAAGCCATCAAGCAAGAAGACTTTTAATTTCTTCTTCTTATTTGTCATCTGTATGTCTATTTTCTCTTTGCAGTTGTCAGCACAAACAAAGGCAGATATTGATAAACTTTATCAAAAGGGAAATTACATGCAAGCTGTTAAGGGATACGAGAAATTATTGCAGCAGGGAGAGTCTGCTTCCTTGTATTATAATCTTGGAAACAGTTACTATCGTCTTGATAATATTCCACATGCTGTACTTTCTTATGAGCGTGCTCAACGTCTTGCTCCAAGCGATGAAGATATTCGTTTTAACCTTCAGTTAGCACAATCAAAGACAATTGATAATCTGACCCCAGAGCCAGAGATGTTTTTTGTCACATGGTATAAGGCATTAGTTAATTTCTTGAGTGTTGACAAGTGGGCTATCCTTAGTCTTATATGTCTATTTATTTCACTTTTAGCACTTGTTGCCTATCTGTTTGTTGAGATTGAGTTTCTCAGGAAATTATCGAAGGTGGTATTACCTCTCTTCTTCCTCTTCTTTATTATTAATACATTTTTCGCAATACAGCAAGTCTATTTGTTGGATTCCGAATCTCATGGTATTATCATGACTCCATCGGCAGTTGTTAGAAAGACTCCTGATCAGAAGTCTGCTGAAGCCTTTATTCTTCATGAAGGATCTAAAGTTAGAATTACTGATAATAGTATGAGTCAATGGACAGAAATTAAAGTTAAGTGATGGTCGTCAAGGCTGGATAAAGGCTGACAATGTTGAAGCTATATAAAACTCTGACATAGAGATAGATTCTTATATAAAAAAAACAATGAATTTAGACGTCTTAAGAGAACTTGATAAATCAATTTTACTCGCTTTCAATGGAGGCGATAACCTTTTTATTGATTATTTTGTTCTTACAGTGACTAATGCTTTTACATGGATTCCTCTTTATGCGTCTTTGCTTTATCTGATTATAAAGAACAATGAGAATTGGCAAAAGATAATGCTTGTTATTGGAGCTGTGGCGTTGGGGCTTCTTATCGTTAATGGTTTAAATCTTGGTATTGTCAAGCCATTCGTAGCCCGACCACGTCCTCTTAACAATCCTGATTTACAAGGGATAGTTATGGCAGTAAATCACTATACAGCTGGTGGTTATAGTTTCTTCTCTTCCCATACTGCCAATGCATTTGTAGTTGCTGTATTCTTCTGTTTATTGGTACGTGATCGCATCTTTTCTATCTTGATGATATCGTGGAGCATTATGGTATCACTAACACGTCCTTATCTTGGCGTTCATTATCCTTCCGATGTACTTGTTGGGATGATATTTGGCTCAAGTGTCGCTGTTTTCATTTATTTTTTATACCTTCGCATTTATATTCGGTTTTAGTGACAAATTACATTATATTTCTACAAAATATACGCGAACAGGTTATAGTTTTGCAGATATAGACGTTGTTATTAGTGTACTTATCTTGTCATTTATTTATGCGGCTTTTCGGGCCGTCTTATCAATATAAAATAAAATTATGTCTGAAGATACAAAACATATTAGCATTTCTGATTACAACTATCCACTCCCTGATGAGCGCATCGCCAAGTTTCCGTTGACAGAGCGCGACCATAGCAAGCTTTGCTTTATAAGCATGGTGAGGTATCGGAGGACATTTTTTATAATCTTCCTGAATATTTGCCTAAGGGAGCGTTGATGGTTTTCAATAACACGAAAGTTATTCAAGCACGTATGCACTTCCGTAAGGAAACGGGAGCACTTATAGAGGTCTTCTTGATGGAGCCTGCACAGCCAACGGATTATGAATTGATGTTTCAAACAAATCACGAGTGTGCATGGCTTTGTATGGTTGGCAACCTTAAGAAGTGGAAGGAAGGTGCATTAAAGCGTGCATTTGAAATCAAAGGGCAGAAGCTGACACTCACCGCAACAATGGACCGCAGTAAGGTGCAGGAGCAAGCTGGTGGAACTAATCATTGGATTCAGTTTGAGTGGGATAATTCAAATATATCATTTGCTGAAATTCTTGAAGTCGTAGGTGAATTACCTATTCCTCCATATCTTAACCGTGCTACAGAGGAAAGTGATAAAGAAACTTATCAAACCGTATATTCAAAGATTAAAGGTTCAGTGGCAGCACCAACAGCTGGACTTCACTTTACCGATAAAGTACTGAAAGCTTTGGATGAGCATGGTATTGATCGTGAGGAACTTACACTTCATGTAGGTGCAGGAACCTTCAAGCCTGTAAAGAGCCATGAGATAGAAGGACATAGCATGCACACAGAGTTTGTTGTTGTTCGTCGTCAGACCTTGGAGAAACTACTAAAGCATGGATGTCAAGCAGTTGCTGTGGGAACGACAAGTGTGAGAACATTAGAGAGCCTTTATTATATGGGTGTAAAGTTAGTGTTATCTCCAGACACGATAGAGAAGGACCTTCATGTCAATCAATGGGAGCCATACGATTTACCACATAATGAAGAGGAACTGGTAGAAGTTGATGGTAAGGTGATAACAGCAGAGGATTCTATTCGTCATTTACTTGCTTATTTGGATAAAGACGGATTAAATGTGTTACATTCAAGTACACAGATTATCATTGCACCTGGTTATACTTACAAGATTGTCAAGGCACTCGTAACTAATTTCCATCAGCCACAATCAACGCTCTTGCTTTTGGTGAGTGCTTTCTTAAAGGGCGATTGGCGTAAGGTTTATGATTATGCCCTCAGTCATGACTTCCGCTTCCTAAGCTATGGAGACTCTTCATTATTGATACCATAGTATTTTTCCCTCAGCGTGAGGATTTATAAATTTTATTTATAGATTTGGCATTTAAAAGAGGGAGGAAATGCAGCTAATTGATAAGGTATTGGTTGCATTCTTTATAAACATTAAGAAGAAAAAGGATGAAAATAGGTGATAAAGTTAGATTTTTAAGTTCTACAGGTGGTGGTGTTATTGCTGGGATTTCAAAGGTAAAATAGTTTTGGTCGAAGATGAAGATGGTTTTCAGATTCCAACAGCAGTCAATGAGGTAGTAGTTGTTGAAGATGCCGCTACTGACCGTGCAAAAGCTGCGAATTGATCAGCAGCAACGCAAGATGGAGAAAAGGCGAGGACAATCGTAGCATTAAGCAACGATTGACAGCTTCAGGGGTAGAAGAAGAGGAAATAGGGGGAGATTGGCGTGATGTTGATGCAGATGTTGAACCCGATGATGATCCCTTCCGTAAACTTTGAAGCTACCAGTAAGAGAACGTGTTGGGCGGTGATGAGTTATCTGTCTATCTTGGCTTTTCACACCTACCGATATAAAGAATCTAACGACGACACACTTTTAAGTCTTATCTTGTTAATGACTCTAAATTATTACGTTCACTTTCTCCTACGCCTTTAAAGCAGGAAGATAAGTGGATGCTGAAAAGGCTGTTGGAGAATTGGAGCCAAATATGAAAGTTGTTGATAGAGGATTTTACGCTTGCCGACCTCAACGATATGTTGCAGGGATGTGTTCAGCTTCACAGCTATAAGAAGGATAAGGCTTTTTCGCACTCAAGCCAACTTGTGACATTCAGGTGAAGATTGATGCCGTAAAATTCTATAAGCTCAATACTTTTTCACGAGAGCGATCTTCTTTCGAGCAGTTAGCGTTGATATATACGTTGATAGAGAAGGATAAAATGGTTCAACACCCGATGTTTGAACCTTTAACAAGGAAAGGTGAGGACGAAGCCACAGAGAAGTTGAAGGTAGGCTATTCCTCTCCAAGCCGTCTGTCAGAAGAAGAGATTGACAAGAAGACGGACGAACTTGCCAAGCGTTATAAATTTGAGCGTAAGAAGCCAGCAAAGCAGATTCTCAGCGATGATAAAATTATTATAGACCTTCATGCCGACGAATTGCTTGAGACAACAGCGGGTATGACAGCATCCGATATTCTTGAATATCAGTTAGATACCTTCCGTCGTACACTTGAGCAATATAAGGCTCATCGTGGTAAGAAACTCATCTTTATTCATGGAAAGGGCGAAGGCGTTTTGCGCCATGCTATCATCCACGAACTTAATTATAAATACAAGCATTATTCTTATCAAGATGCTTCTTTCCGTGAATACGGCTATGGAGCTACTCAGGTAACAATTAAATAAATTTTGCGTTTTATATGAAACACGGACTTATAAAGGTTGCTGCAGCCATTCCTGCAGTGAAGGTTGCAGATACAAAGTTCAACCTTATAGAAACAGAGAAGCAGATTACTGTTGCCGACGGGCAGGGCGTAGAGATTATTGTCTTCCCAGAGCTTTCGATGACGGGTTACACTTGTCAGGACCTTTTTCAGCAGCAGCTTCTTCTTGATGATACTGAGCAAGCTGTCATCGAACTACTCGAATTTACTCGCCAAATTAGATATCACCGTCATTGTCGGTGCGCCTGTTGCTGTGGGTGCATTGCTCTTAATTGTGCGCTGGTTATTCAGCAAGGAAAACTTTTAGGAATTGTGGCAAAGACCTTTCTGCCTAATTACAGCGAGTTTTATGAGAAGCGATGGTTTGCGTCTTCACAGGACCTTCGTCCGCAGCATATTCTCTTTGCAGGGTAATAATATTCGCGTGACACCAGAGTTGCAGATTTTCCGCACGTCAGAGGGGGCTACCTTTGCCATAGAAATCTGTGAGGATGTATGGGCACCAACACCACCGAGCAATCATCTTGCCTTGGCAGGTGCTGAGATTATTTTCAACCTTTCTACCAGTGACGAACTCATCGGAAAGCATACCTACTTGAAGTCGCTGCTTGCCCAGCAAAGCGCACGTACCATCAGCGGATACGTTTATAGCAGCAGTGGTTTTGGTGAGAGTACGCAGGATGTTGTCTTCGGTGGTAATGCGCTGATATTTGAGAATGGTTCACTTGTGAAGCAATCAGAGCGTTTCCAGCTTGACCCACAGCTAGTTATCTCTGAGATTGACATGTGAGAAATCTTACGTGGTGAACGTCGTACCAAATAGTACTTTTGTCAAACGCTCAGCGTCCTGTTGCTGCAGGATTGGCGGGTATCACTGGGTCAGATTGGTGAACTCGCCCTTACATGTTGATTGCTCAGCCTCCACTCAATCCCTATGCGTGAGTTTACCCTGACACGTGAGTTCGACCAGCATCCTTTTATTCCTAAGTCAGAGAATATGCAGGATGCTTGCGATGAAATTTATAATATTCAGGTCAGCGGATTGGCAAAGAGATTAGTACATACTGATTGTAAATCAGCCATTATCGGCATCAGTGGTGGACTTGATTCCACGCTTGCCCTCCTTGTTGTTGTCAAAACCTTTGATAAGCTTGGGCTTGATCGTAAAGGCATCGTCGGTGTTACTATGCCTGGGTTCGGAACATCGGGCCGAACCTATAAGAATGCTATGGCACTGATGGAAAATCTTGGTATTACAATTCGAGAGATTGATATTAAAGCCTCAGTTCTACAGCATTTTAAGGATATTGGTCATGACCCAGAGGTGCACGATTCTACGTATGAGAATGCACAAGCACGTGAGCGTACGCAGATTTTGATGGACCTCAGCAATCAGATGAACGGACTTGTCATCGGTACGGGCGACCTCAGCGAGTTGGCTTTGGGATGGTGTACCTATAATGGCGACCACATGAGCATGTACGCCGTGAATGCGGGTGTTCCAAAGACGCTGACACAATATCTTGTGCGCTATGCTGCCGATACGACTAAGGATGAGAACGTACGTCAGATATTGACCGACATCGTGGAAACACCTATCTCACCAGAGCTGAAGCCTGCTGATGCACAGGGAGATATTGCTCAGAAGACAGAAGACCTCGTTGGCCCTTACGAGCTTCACGACTTCTTCCTTTATTACGTTCTTCGTTGTGGTTTCCGCCCTTCAAAAATCTATTGGATGGCGCAGAATGCCTTCCGTGGAGTTTATCCAAATAGCGTCATTCTTCATTGGATGCGCATTTTCTTCCGTAGATTCTTCTCACAGCAATTCAAGCGTTCATGCTTGCCAGACGGACCAAAGGTGGGCAGTGTGAGCCTTTCACCACGTGGCGACTGGCGAATGCCATCAGATGCGATGTCAACCAACTGGCTCAATGAGTTGGAAGGACTGTCATGAAGCGAATAATCTTTCAACTTATCCTCATACTGATTCCTCTGTGCACATCTGCGCAGGGGAATCTGCCTTTACTTCCATTGCCTGTGCTCGAATTACTTCAATATCAGGTGCAGAAAGGGAAGCGGGCTGTTGCACCTTATCTTTTCAGTAAGTATGGGCTTAGGCGGATACCTGCAGAATTGGTGGTTGATGACTCTCGTCAGCTATGGGGTTGGCATGTCAGTCCTAACACGGATTTTGACCAATCAAACATCCTTTTATAGGTTCTTTGCCAAGAAGGACAATTCAAGCCTTGCTGTCATTGACGATAGGGGAGGAGCGTTGCAAATCGTCTTTTGGGACAAGGGGTATTATCGTGCTTTGCTGTCTGGGCTTCAGTCGCATGGCTATCAGCTGCAGCAAGTCAAGCCAGCGAGCAATATCCTTCGTTTTCAGCGTGAGGGCAGCTCTGTGATTGCTGACATAACAGTGTGGGCAGATATGTACGTCTTAGAACTTCATAACTGATAACGACTTGTTTTCTACTTTCTTCTCTTGTTTTTCATTTTGACGATACAAAGATAAGTTTTAATTTCTAAGATTGCAAGAAAAGCGAGTGTTATAAAATGTTATTTTAGTTGTAATGCACTATTAATCAATATTTTTACAAAATTCTCAGAAATTATCGCATAGGCTAATAACAATACGCTCATTATTTCTTTTTTTTCGCATAGAGGTTCTCTCTAAGCTCCTTTGATGCCATATCTATACGATGCAGATGCGCCTTTTATGGTGAATAGATAGGCTAAAAACTTCATTTTATTTCTTGTATAAGACGTTAAGACCTAACTTTTTACAATAGTGAGAGTGAGAATAATATTTCTGTTCTGATTGATAATCAGTAACATAACTTCTTTGCTACTTTCCTCCGATTACAAAATTACAAATTACAAATTACATTAAGGACCATCATACTTTTCGTATGGTGCCAAATAGGTAAAAAATGATAGTTTTATAATGAATAAAATAATAATTTATAATATAAATATTTTTTTATTATTATATATAATATATATTATATATAATAATAAACTTTTATTCTTAGCTGCTGACAGACATATCCCCCACGACCTTAATGTAATTTGTAATTTGTAATTTGTAATTTTGTAATTTTTGAAATGATAATACAACCATAAATTGTTCGTATACATAAGGGAGGATACTTGCTCAATAAAAGCTAACTCATGATATATCAAAAAGTTATACCATAAATAACATTTTTAAAGTAAAAAGATTCTTGGAATCGTGAAGATTTGTTCGTAACTTTACACGTATAAAAAGAAAACTTCTACATAGAAATCTACTTACATCTTCCTTGCTTTTTTTTCAAATATTCTTTATCTTTGCATGCACCATTTGACATTGGACAATCTTTATCAAAAAAACAAATCTATTTATAAATATCTTATGAGAAACGGACTACTTTTTGTTCTTAATGTTATTATTTTGCTGCAGTAATGTACAGGCAAACGATGACACAATCCCTGTTCAAGGCCGAGTGCTTGATAACATGACGGGAGCTGGAGTGCCAAGTGCCAAGGTTTACCTGATGACCTCAGACAGTGTTGTTATAGATAGCTTGATAGCCGCACCTGCAGAGGCTGGAGAATATGCGGGCTTCTATCAGTTTACAAATTTGACGAAGGTTGGGAATTATATCGTGCGGGCAAGTGCTGAGGGTTATGAGGACGGCTATATGCGCTTTGTGTTGAGGAGTAAGCGAGAGTTTTCTGTATTTGTAAAGTCAATACGATTGGCAAAGGCGCACGAATTGGCAGAAGTGACCGTAAAGGCTACAAAGGTCAAAATGGTTTTTGCGGGCGATACGATTGTCTATAATGCCGATGCGTTCAACCTTGCCGATGGTAGCATGCTGGACGCACTAATCAGCAGGTTGCCAGGCGCACGGCTGACCAAAGAGGGGCTGATATTCGTGAATGGTAAGTATATCCAAAGTCTTTTAGTCAACGGACGGGAGTTTTTCAGCGGGAATCCTAAGTTGGCACTGGAGAATCTGCCAGCCTATACAGTCAATAAAATCAAGGTTTTCAACAAGTCGGGGGCGGCTTCGGTGGTGGCAGGACGTAATATGGGCGACAAGAGCTATGTGATGGACGTAAGGCTGAAGAAGGAGTATGCCATCGGCTATATGGGTAACATTGAGGCAGGTGCGGGCTCGAAAAACAGATACAAGCTACGTGGCTTAGCCGTAAGATTCTCCGACAAAGAACGTGTCGGGATATTTGCTAACAACAACAATCTTAACAACAACCAGCGGGCAGCACTTAATGGCGAGTGGAGCCCACAAGATGTAGGGAGTGGATTACAGACGAATAAAAGCGTCGGTGCTCAATATATACGCTTTTTAGGAAATGACTTTTCTTGGTTTGAACTAAATAGTCTGTGGAATCATACAAACACAGACAACGAGTCTCTCTCCTCTAAACAGACTTTCTTGTATGGTGGAGACGCATATCAGCATAGCAGGTACAAGTCGTTAGGAAGTTCTGACAGTTGGGCAACGGGTAGTGGTTTATATATTCAAAAAGACAAATATTATACGATTAATAATCTTTCCCTTTCCTATGCCCATAGCCATGACCTGAACAACAGCAATATCGAGACGTCTGACAATCAATCGTTGCTTAACCGTATGTTGTCGGCAAATAGCCTTGAATTGAAGAATATAGATTTTAATCTTCAAAAATAGCAAATGGAATAAGCCTCATAGCTGATATGATTAGGTGGGACTTTCGGAATTACATATAACCGTAATACGCAAAAAACCTTCTCCTTGCAGGATTTGGAGTATCTGCAGCATGGTCAGCCCCGTGACTATCGTAATCAATACACAGACTGCCTTAATCAAAATCTCAATCTGACAGCGGGTACCAGTTATAATTGGGGTTTCAGGAATATACCCCTGCAGCCAGGCTATAATTACGCCTATTCTTACGTCAAAACGGATAATCCGCTCTATCGTCTCGACAAAATTTCTGGACGGGACAGCAGTCTGTTCGACAGATTACCTTCTTCCCTAAGCATCTTGTCTACTGTCCTTGATAGGGACAACAGTTATCACTTTACGCAGTATCAAAACAGTCATCGCTTTAACTTCGGTTATAGAAATCTGCGTAGTAAATTCCTAAAATGTGAGGTGTCTGTTGAACTGCCTATCCAGATAGCGCATGCCAAACTTTATTATCATCGTATGGGTCGGCACGATGTGTCTCGACATGGCGTGTTCTTTGAACCTACTATATGGGCTGAGAAGTGAAACATGGGAGATAAATGCAAAGATGCATTCTGAATTTCCCCGACCTAACAACGATGATTGATTATCGTGATGATAGAAATCCGATGAATGTCATATTAGGCAATTCGCAACTGCGCAATATTCATTATTATGACATAGAAGCTGGTAAGACATTTGATGGAAAGAGACATAGTCAGCCTTAACATCAACATGGGTTATCATCAGACGGATAATGCCGTGGCTTATAGTCTTGTCTTTGATAAACAAACAGGGTGTTTCAACCATTCAGCCCGTCAGCGTAAATGGTAATTATGGCGATACGATTTAGAGAATAGAGATATACCCGTGCGTTGGATAAAAGAGCGAAATTGACGCATTGATAATCAAGCATCCTTCAAATATAATCATAGCGTTGATATGGCGATGGTGCAAGGAGCTGCGCAAAGTTCGTGGAGCATCGTTAATAACTGGAAGATAGGTAATGTCTTGAAACTTAATTATCGTCCAAATGATAACTATGAGTTCACGTTTCATAGCGGAGGTACATACTATCTGATTAAAAGCAAACGTGAGGGATTTAGTAATATTCATGCTGGAGATTATGATATAGGTATGAATATGCAGGTAGCTTTGCCATGGAAACTGCAATGACAACTGACCTAACCATGTTTGCTCGCCGTGGTTATCAGCTCTCAGAGATAAACACTACTGATTGGATATGGAATGCACAGCTTAGCCGCAGCTTTATTGACAAGCGACTTTTAGTAACGTTGCAAGGCTTTGATATGCTTCGCCAGCTCTCTAATACTCAATATATAATGGACGCACAGGGTAGGACGGAAACATGGAATAATAGTATTCCCCGATATGTACTGTTGTCCTTGTCATGGAGATTTAACGTAAATCCAAAAAAGAAATAAAGCTCCTTGAAATAATATGTCCTGATAACATTTTTTCGATATAAGCCCTTTGTGGTATCAAAAAATGTTCGTATCTTTACACCTTGAAAAAGTACGAAAACGGCTCAGAAAGGAAATAAAGGCTATTGTGGGCAATTTTAGCCTTATGGAGATGAGCTCGTTAAAGTGATAGATATTTATAACAGAAAAATATATAATGGACGAAAATCAGACAATTGATCAGGACAGAATTATGAAGATCAACATCGAGGAGGAGATGAAAAGCTCCTACATCGACTACTCAATGTCGGTGATTGTGGCACGTGCCCTCCCTGATGTTCGTGACGGTTTTAAGCCTGTTCACCGCCGTATTCTCTTCGGTATGCGTGGTATCGGTAACTTTAGCAACCAGCCTTACAAGAAGTGCGCCCGCGTTGTCGGTGAGGTACTTGGTAAGTATCACCCACATGGTGACTCTTCTGTTTACGGTGCGCTTGTGCGTATGGGACAGGACTGGAATATGCGCTACAAGTTGGTTGATGGACAGGGTAACTTTGGTTCTGTCGATGGTGACTCTGCTGCTGCGATGCGTTATACTGAGTGCCGCCTCTCAAAGATGGGTGAGCACGTTATGGATGATATCGAGAAGGATACGGTTGACATGGTCAACAACTTCGACGATACGTTGCGCGAACCAGCTGTAATGCCTACAAAGATTCCTAACCTGCTTGTAAATGGTGGTAATGGTATCGCTGTGGGTATGGCAACAAATATTCCCTACGCATAACCTCGGAGAAGTTATCGATGGATGTTGTGCTTATATTGATAATCCAGAGATCTCTACTGATGGTTTGATGGAGTTTATTCCTGCTCCAGACTTCCCAACGGGTGCTTATATTTATGGTCTTCAAGGTGTTAAAGATGCCTATGAAACTGGTCGTGGTCGTGTCGTTATGCGTGCTAAGGCTGAGATTGAGAGCGATGAGAACCACGATAAGATTGTTGTAACAGAGATTCCTTACGGAGTTAATAAGCAGCAACTTATAGAATATATTGCTGACCTCGTGAAGGAAGGTAAGCTTGAAGGTATCTCTAACGTAAATGACGAGACGGGCCGTCAAGGTATGCGTATCGTTGTTGACGTGAAGCGTGATGCGAATGCAAACGTCATTCTGAATAAGCTCTTTAAGATGACAGCATTGCAGAGTTCTTTCTCTGTAAACTGTATCGCGTTGGTTGCTGGTCGTCCACGTTTGTTGAGTCTTCGTGAGTGCATTAAGTACTTCGTTGAGCATCGTCATGATGTAACCATCCGTCGTGCTCAGTTTGACCTTAAGAAGGCACAAGAACGCGCACATATCTTGGAAGCACTGATTAAGGCTTGTGACAATATTGACGAGGTTGTCCGTATTATCCGTGCCAGCAAGACACCTTCTGAGGCTCAGAAGAACCTCGAGAAGCGTTTTGACTTCGATGAGCTTCAGTCAAAGGCAATCGTTGATATGCGTTTGTCACAGCTGACAGGTCTTCGTCTTGATCAGTTGCATCAGGAGTTTGAGGAATTGATGCAAACCATCAAGGATTTGCAGGAGATTCTTAATAATCCTGAGCGTTGCAAGGAGGTAATGAAGGAAGAGTTGCAGGAGGTTAAGGAGAAGTATGGCGATGTTCGTCGTACAGAGATTATCCCTGATGAGCATGAGTTTAATGCTGAGGATTTCTATCCTAATGACCCTGTTGTTATTACTATCAGCCACCTTGGTTATATCAAGCGCACTCCGCTTGCAGACTTTAAGGAGCAGGCGCGTGGTGGTGTAGGCTCAAAGGGTGCTCGTACTCGTGAGAAGGACTTCACCGAATATATCTATCCAGCAACAATGCACCAGACAATGCTGTTCTTTACTCGTAAGGGACGCTGCTACTGGATGAAGTGTTATGACATCCCTGAGGGTGATAAGAACTCAAAGGGACGTGCTATCCAGAATATGCTCTCACTTGAGCCGGGCGATTCTGTTAACGCATTCTTGCGTATTCAGGGCTTGGATGATGACGACTTCCTCGATTCTCACTATGTAGTATTTGCTACAAAGCAGGGTATCGTTAAGAAGACTTCTCCGTGCTTACTCACGTCCTCGTACCAATGGTGTGATTGCTATTAATATCAATGAAGGTGATGAGGTAGTAGATGTTCGCTTGACAAATGGTCATAACGAACTTATCATTGCTGACCGCAATGGTCGTGCTTGCCGCTTCGATGAGGCAAATATCCGTACAATGGGCCGTGTTTCTACTGGTGTACGTGGTATGCGATTAGATGATGACGGACAGGACGAGGTTGTTGGCATGATTGTTGTAAATGACCCAGTCAAAGAGACCGTTATGGTTGTGTCAGAGGAGGGCTATGGTAAGCGTTCACAGGTAGAAGACTACCGATTGACTAATCGTGGCGGTAAGGGTGTTAAGACACTGAATATTACGGAGAAGACCGGTAAACTTGTTGCTATCAAGAACGTTACCGATGATAACGACTTGATGATTATCAACAAGAGCGGTATTGTTATTCGTATGTCAGTTGCAGAGTGTCGTGTAATGGGTCGTGCAACGCAAGGAGTACGGCTTATTAACCTTGCTAAAAAGAATGATGTCATCGCATCTGTATGTAAGGTGATGAGTTCTGAGATGGAGTCAGAGGTTGAGGAAGAAAACAACGAAGAACTTCCAAACAACACTGAGAATATCAAGGGAGAGGCATCATCAGCAGATAACACTGAGGTAACACCAGTTGATTTCGAGTAAGATGTCGGGGGTACAAGTTAATGAGTTGACAAGTTTACAAGTTACTTGTACCAAACCTCTTAGCAACAACGGTAATCATAATTATGAATTCTGAATTATAAATTCTGAATTAACATAGAATTATAAACCTTTTAATAAAGATCACTAATATGAAGAAGTTAATGTTCGCAGCATTGATGTTACTCAGTACATCTGCTGCATTCGCTGGTGACAGCGAGCCACTAAAGGCAATTCTTAAAGCACAGAGCTATGCAGAGGCTGCAGAGCTCGTAAAGGCTAACATCGGACAGCTTACAGACAATGCTGAGAAGGCAAAGGCTTATGACAAGCTCTATCAACTTGCTATGAAGAAGGTAAGTGCAGAGCAGGGTGTTCAGCTTGAGAACCAGACCAATCAGCAGATGGGTAAGGAAGGTAACAAAGCTGTTGACGAGAAAGGTCTCTACGAGGCTGTAGGTCAGGCTTTCGATGCTGCTGAGGAGATTGTTAAGTATGACAATATGCCTAACGCAAAGGGTAAGGTTAAGCCTAAGTACACAGGTATTGCTGATGAGCTCTATCCACTCCGTGCTCAGCTTATCAATGGTGGTATCTTCTATCAGGGTGCTAAGGATGATGCAAATGCTTATAAGTATCTTGCTCGCTACGTAGACTCTGCTGATGATCCAATGTTCTCAAAGTTTGATAAGTCTAAGGATGATAACTTGAATGAGATTGCTTACTTCGCAACCTATTATGCTTATCAGAATAAGGACTATAAGAAAGCTGAAAAATATGCTGAATACGCAGTAAAGAGCAAAGACCGTGGTAAGGATGCAAAGCAGTTGCAGTTGGCTATCATGGGTGCACAGCTTACAAATCGTCAGGACTCTGTTGCTTACGCAGACAAACTTGCTGCTATCTATGCTCAGGATCCAGAGAATGATGCTGTATTGACAACTTTGACATCAATCTATAGCTCACTTGGCATGCAGAACAAAGGCAGAGGAAATCGTAAACGCTGCTCTTGCAAAGAATCCTAATAGCTATGGTGCGTTGGTAATGCTCGGTCAGTTCGCAAGCCAAAAGAAGGAATATGAGAAGGCTGCTGATTACCTTTCTAAGGCATTGGAGTTGGTTAAGGATGATAATGCTAAGATTGCTATCAATGCATCTATCGGTCAGTGCTGGTTCTATAAGGCACAAGACCGTGTAGCATCTGTGAAGGGTGTATTGTCACCAGCTGCACGTGCTCAGTTTAACGAAGTTTACAACAAGGCTATTACATATCTTGAGGCTGCTAAAAACCTTGATGTAATGAAAGAGCAGAAGAGTTCATGGGCGTACCCACTTTATGGTTGCTACTACTTTGTAAAGGGTGCACAGGCTCCTGAGACATTGGAGGCTGCAGCTATTGCTGGTGTTCAGCAGTAAGTCGACTTTAATATTCCCCTCTTATATGAATTATTAGGTTAAATCATATAAGAGGGGATTTTGTGTTACTAAAATTTAGCCGATGAAAAGAGTACTGATACTGATTATTTCTATTTTTACAAGTTGGAATATCGCAGAGGCACAAGAAGCATATCAGCAGGCTGAATCTTATAATCGCCTTGCAAAAGAAGCTTTCACCCGTGTAGAAAAACAATCGAATAGGGATTCTGTGGCCATTTTCAATGCTGTTGTTGATGGTGTGGAATATTCATTGAAAAGTGATGAATTTGACAGAATGCCTAATCGAAAGGGAAAAGTTAATCCTAAGTTTGAGGAGGAAAATAAGAATCGTCTTGCAGTTCTGCATCCAATGTTGATAGATGCTGGTAAATATTTCAGCAAAGGAAGTTATACGAGAAATGAAGGACTTGATGCCTTACAATTATATTTGAAAGCTCGTAAATCTCCATTGGTAAAGGATAATATTGACGAGTCTGGTGTTGCTGCTTACTACATTGCTTATTATTATTTAAAGGCACGTGACTTGGAAAAAGCTGATGAATATGCTGACATTGCTATGCAATACGATGAGACAGCACAGGGAGCAGCAGAAATTAAAGCTCAGTGTATGCACAGTAAGATGGTTACAGAGGAAGACTCCTTGCGTTATCTTTCTGTAATACAACGACTTTATCGCACTGACCCTACTAAATGAGACTTATTTCTCATGGATAATGAAATTCTATCAGAATCCTACACGTAAGTTCAATATTGAAGACTTTATTGATAGAATTCTTGAAGAGAACACAAACTCAGCAGTGCCATGGATTCTTAAAGGTGAAATTGCCATGCATGCTGAACGTTGGGAAGAAGCAATAGATGCTTACAAGCAAGCTGACGAAATAGATCCAAGCAGTATTCCTGTTGCCTATAATATTGGTGTATGTTTGAATATTGTTGGATTGGCTGCACGTGAGGCTGTAGCTGAACGAAGAAAGAAAAAGGAAGTCGTTTCGGATGATGAGTATATGAAGTATTTTGCAGAAGCACGTACTTATCTTGAACGTGTGAGAGCAAAAGACCCCCGTAGAAATCGAGTAGACTGGGTAGGTCCTCTCTATTTGGATTATACATATATTAAATGACAAAAATTAAGGCTGAAGAACTTGAACCTCTTGTAACAAATTTTAAAAAGTGAAGTCTATAAAATTATTTTTAATATGCATCTGTCTGCTCTTCCCGCTTACTGGTGTTGCTCAGAAGAAGCAACTCCAGACTGTACGTGATCAGATAAAATCGGGAAAAGAGCTTGTGAAAGCTGAGAACACACTTCGTGGCTTGCTTGTTGATTCTGCATCTAAGAAGAATAGCAAAATCTGGCTTCTTCTCTGTGATGCTTTAACGAAGCAATATGAGCAGGGAAACGAAAAATTATATTTGAAACAAAAGTATGACACGGCGGCTCTCTTTTCTGTAACAAGAAAGCTGTATGATGTTATGTCACGTTTTGATTCTCTTGATGCTCAGCCAGATGCAGAAGGAAGAGTGCGTGCTAAGTATAGAGCAAAACATGCAACTTTCTTAAATTCAATCCGTCCTAATCTTTTTAATGGAGGCTCATATTTTTGTCCATAAGAAAAGACTATAAGACAGCCTACGACTATTATAGCGATTACTTGCTATCAGCTAATTATCCTCTTTTTGAAGGTTATGACTATATGCAGAAAGGATGCCCTTATTCCGCATGCTGCTTATTGGGCGATGTTCTGTGGTTATAAAGCTTAGCGATGCTGACAAAATTATGCGATTTAAAGACCAAGCGGAACGTGATACCTCAATGCTTAACTTTGTAAGGCAATATGAAGCTGAAGCATATTTGGTCAAGAAGGATACGGCTATGTATGTAAAGTCATTGCAGGCAGGTTTTTGAACAATATCCTAACTTTGCTTTCTTCTTCCCACGATTGGTAGAATATTATGCTAAGATAGGTGAACATCAGAAGGCATTAGAAATTACAGACCGTGCATTGAAAGCTGATTCTACAAGTCTTTTATTTAGATTTGCTAAGAGTACAGCACTACTGAATCTCGGAAGATATAATGAATGTATTGAGGTTTGTAAGCAGTTGATAAAAGATAATGACTCTTATGCAGATGCTTATTATAATATAGGGCTTGCATATTTCAATCAGGCGATAGAATTAAACAAGGATAGGCAGAAGTATCGTGCAAATAAAGAAAAGATAATAACATTATATCAACGTTCTAAACCCTATATGGAGAAATACAGAGAGCTTGCTCCAACAGCAAAGAGCAAATGGTTAGCTCCTTTGTATACAATTTACCTTAATTTGAATATGGGTAAGGAATTTGATGAAATTGATAAGTTGAGAAAGGAAAAATAAAGATGAACAACGATATTATTAGTAAACTTGGCATCACACTCAATGCAATGCAGGAGGCTACGGCTGATGCAGTGTTGCATATGGGTAAAGATGTTGTAGTAATGTCTCCAACAGGTTCTGGTAAGACTTATGCCTATCTTCTGCCATTAATTCAGCGGTTAGATGCTTCATCTGATGAGTTGCAAGCTGTTGTTTTAGTTCCAGGACGTGAGTTAGCATTACAGTCTGCTAACGTACTTAAAGATATGGGTAGCGGCTTACGTTCTATGCCATTATACGGTGGACGTCCAACAATGGAAGAACATCGTGTATTGAGAGATGTAAAACCTCAGATAGTCTTCGCTACTCCAGGACGTTTAAATGACCATCTTGACAAGTCAAACATTAATGCAGAAACAATTAAATGGCTTGTGATTGATGAGTTTGATAAGTGTCTTGAGTTTGGGTTCCAAGATGAGATGATGAGTATTCTCTGTAAATTGCCAAGATCGAAAGACGAATTCTTCTCTCAGCAACTGAGTCTGAGACAATTCCGAATTTTGTTTCGATGGGTAGAACTGTTCATTTGGATTATCGTACAGATGAAGAGAATATTCCTGATCGTATTCGTCTTTATACCGTTACAAGTCCTGAAAAAGATAAGCTTGAAGTGCTGAAAAGACTCTTACTTTCTTTGGGTGACAAGAGTAGTATTGTTTTCTTGAATTATCGTGACTCTGTTGAACGTACAGCCTTATTCTTAAAAGAGAATGGTTTTACCCTTAGTTGGTTCCATGGTGGTTTAGAGCAGCATGAACGTGAAGCTGCCCTTTATCGTTTCTCTAATGGCTCTGCACCAATACTTGTTAGTACAGACTTAGCTTCACGTGGATTGGATATTCCTGATGTTGACAATATTATTCATTATCATTTCCCTGAAACCGAAGATAGCTATGTGCATAGAGTAGGGCGTACAGCACGTTGGGATAAAGAAGGACGAACCTTCTTTATTCTTGGACCAGAAGAACATCTACCAGAGTATGTCAGCAATGAGCATGAAGAATATCAGATTCCAACATCTTTACCAAAACCAGCTCAGCCACGTATGGCTACTATATATATAGGTAAAGGAAAGAAAGATAAAATTTCAAAAATGGATATCGTTGGCTTCCTCTGTAAAAAAAGGAGGTTTGAAATCTTCTGAGATTGGAAAGATTGATGTGAAGGATCGTTTTACTTACGTAGCGGTAATACGCACGAAAATAAAAGAAATAATTTCATTGACTAAAGGTGAAAAAATAAAGGGTATTCGTACCGTTGTGGAAGAGGTAAGGTGACACATTTTACAATGTGTCACCTTTTTCTTTAACGTGCACGCCCACATGTATAAAACACCTGATTTTAGTTGATACTGATATTTTTATTTGGAAGTATAAAAAAATAAAAGTGTATCTTCGCATCGTATACTATAAAACCTATTAGAATATTTAATACTGATAATAACTACAAAACATAAGTCAAACTTAAACTAAACAATCAGATGAAAAAGTACAATTTTGGTGCAGGTCCATGTATCCTTCCACGCGAAGTAATCGAGAAAACAGCAAGTGCTATTTTAGATTTTAATGGAATTGGTCTCTCTATTGCAGAAATCAGCCATCGTTCAAAGGATTTTCAGCCAGTAATGGATGAAGCAATGGCTTTGGTAAAGGAAGTGTTAAATGTTCCTGAAGGCTATTCAGTGCTTTTCTTGGGTGGTGGTGCATCACTTGAGTTCTGCATGATTCCTTTCAACTTCTTGATAAAGAAAGCTGGTTATTTGAATACTGGTGTTTGGGCAAAGAAGGCAATGAAGGAAGCTAAGATGTTTCGGAGAAGTTGTTGAAGTGGCTTCATCAGCAGATGAAAACTATACATATCTCCCTAAGAATTTCGACGTTCCTACAGATTTGGATTACCTACACATTACCACCAATAACACAATTTATGGTACAGAGTATCACAAAGATTTGGACGTACCAGTACGTATGATTGGTGATATGTCTTCAGATATATTCAGCCGCCCAGTTGATGTTTCTAAGTACGATTGTATCTATGGTGGTGCTCAGAAGAATCTTTCTATGGCAGGTGTCACTTTCCTCATTATTAAGGACGAGGTACTTGGTCGTGTACAGCGTGAAATTCCAACAATGTTGGATTATCGTACACACATCAGCAAGGGTTCTATGTTTAATACTCCTCCTGTAGTGCCAATTTATACAGCTATGGAGAATCTTCGCTGGATTAAGGCTAATGGTGGTGTAGAAGCAATGGAGAAACTTGCTAAGGAGCGCGCTGATATTGTATATGGTGAAATTGATCGCAATAAGTTGTTCCGTGGTACAGTTAAGTGTGAGGAAGATCGTTCTTACATGAATATCTGTTTCGTTCTCAACGATGAGTATGCTGAACTTCAAGATGAATTCTTTAAGTTTGCTACAGAAAGAGGTATGGTAGGTATCAAGGGACACCGTGATGTTGGTGGTTTCCGTGCAAGTTGCTACAACGCAATGACAGTTGAAGGCTGCAAGGCACTTGTAGAAACAATGAAGGAATTCGAAGCAAAGCACTAAATTTATAATCATTAGACTTAGCAGTGGTAAACTTACCATTTGCTAAGTCTAAACGATAACTTTACTATATCTAACCAAAACATTAAGGCTATGAAGGTTTTAATTGCAACTGAAAAACCATTTGCACCATCTGCAGTGCAAGGTATAACAAGTGAACTTAAAAATGCAGGACATGAGGTTGTCCTACTTGAGAAATATAACTGAGACAGCAGAATTGCTTGAAGCAGTGAAAGATGCTGATGCAATGATTGTACGTTCTGATAAGGTTACTCCTGAAGTTTTAGATGCTGCTAAACAGCTAAAGATTGTTGTTCGTGCTGGTGCGGGCTACGACTCTATTGACACAGCCTATGCCAAGGAGAAAAATGTTGTTGTAGAAAATACTCCAGGTCAGAACTCTAATGCAGTTGCTGAACTTGTATTTGGTATGTTGGTATATGCTGTACGTAGTTTCTATAATGGTAAGGCTGGTACTGAGTTGATGGATAAGAAACTTGGTATTCTTGCTTTCGGTAACGTTGGTCGTAATGTTGCTCGTATTGCTAAAGGCTTTGGTATGGAAGTATATGCATACGATGCTTTCTGTCCTGCAGAGGTCATTGAGGCAGCTGGTGTACATGCTTGTAAGACACAGGAAGAACTGTTCCAGGCTTGTGACGTTATTTCACTCCATATTCCTGCAACTCCACAGACAGTAAAAAGCATTGATTATCGTTTAGTTAACCTTCTCCCAAAGAAGGGTATCCTCGTTAATACTGCTCGCAAGGAAGTTATCAATGAAGAGGAACTTTTAAAGTTGATGGCAGAACGTGAAGACTTAAAGTTTGTAACTGATATTATGCCTGACGCTGACGCTGAGTTTAAGAAGTTTGAAGGTCGCTACTTCTCTACACCTAAGAAGATGGGTGCTCAGACGGCTGAAGCCAATAATAAAGCTGGTATCGCTGCAGCAAAACAGATTAATGCATTCTTTGCCACAGGAGATACAACATTCCAAGTAAACAAATAACTTTTCAATAAATAAGGGTTGATTGCCTTAATCTCCTAAATTAGATTGTGGCTTTCAATCCTTTTATTAATTTCTAAAAAATAACACTATGGCAGTAATCAAACCTTTTAAAGGTATTCGCCCTCCAAAGACTTAGTTGAATCTGTTGCCAGTCGTCCATACGATGTTTTGGATTCAGAAGAAGCACGCGCTGAAGCTGGTGACAACGAGAAGAGTTTATATCATATCATCAAACCAGAAATCAACTTTGAGGTTGGCACAAGTGAATATGATCCAAGAGCTTATAATAGTGCTGTTGAACAATTCCAGAAATTCCAAGATGAAGGCTGGTTAGTCCAAGACGATAAGGAACATTACTATATCTACGCACAAACAATGAATGGCAAGACTCAATATGGTCTTGTTGTTGGGGCGTATGTTGATGATTATCTGACAGGTAATATCAAGAAGCATGAGCTGACACGTAGAGATAAGGAAGAGGATCGTATGAAACATGTTCGCATTTGTAATGCCAATGTAGAGCCTGTATTCTTTGCTTATCCTGACAATCAAGTACTTGATAGCTTGTTGGCACGTTATGCTGCAACAAAGCCTGAATATGACTTTGTCGCACCTGATGATGGTTTCAGACATCAGTTCTGGGTTATTACAGATGAAGCTGACATCAAGACTATAACAGAGGAGTTCAAGAAGATGCCAAGTCTTTATATTGCAGACGGACATCATCGTTCTGCTGCAGCTGCTTTAGTTGGTGCTGAGAAGGCTAAGAACAATGAAAATCATAAAGGTGACGAGGAGTACAACTATTTTATGGCGGTATGCTTCCAAGCAAGTCAATTGACCATTCTTGACTATAATCGTGTTATCAAAGACTTAAATGGCATGGAAGTTGCTGAGTTCTTAAAAGCTTTGGAGAAGAATTTCACTGTTGAATTGAAAGGTCAGAACGAATATCGTCCTGCAAAGTTGCATGAGTTCTCAATGTATCTCGACGGCAACTGGTATAGCTTAGTGGCGAAACCTGGCACATACGATGATAATGACCCTATTGGAGTTCTTGATGTTGACATCTCAAGTCGACTGATTTTGGACGAACTGATGGGCATTAAGGATCTCCGTTCAGACAAACGTATAGACTTCGTTGGTGGTCTGCGTGGTCTTGGAGAACTGAAGCGTCGTGTCGATAGTGGTGAAATGCGTTGGGCATTGGCACTCTACCCTGTATCTATGCAGCAAATCATGGACATTGCTGATAGTGGTAAGATTATGCCACCTAAGGCAACATGGTTTGAACCAAAACTTCGTTCTGGTCTTGTTATCCATAAGCTGGATTGATGCAAGATTAACATAAATTGAATGGATAGCGATAAATATAAGACAATAAAAGAGAAAGCGATTAGCGAGGGATATTACTCTGAAAAGCGGAGTAAGTTCCTCGCTTTTGCGCATCATGTTGTCTCTGTTGAAGAAGCATTAGAGATTGTAAAAGAATATCGAAAGAAGTATTATGATGCACGCCATTGCTGTTATGCTTATAGGGTAGGTTTTGACGGTACAGAGTTTCGAGCGAATGATGATGGAGAACCATCTTCTACAGCAGGTAAAGCCTATACTTGGACAAATTGACAGTTATGGATTAACAAATACGCTTATTTGTGTTATTCGTTATTATGGAGGTATTAATCTTGGTACTGGCGGTTTAATTGTTGCTTATCGTGAAGCTGCTGCAGATGCTTTAGCAAATAGCGAGATCGAAGAAAAATTCATAGAGGAGGAAGTAAAATATACATTTACTTATCCGATGATGAACGATGTTATGCGAATTATTAAAGAAATGAATCCTCGCATTGTTAATCAGGTATTTGACAATACCTGCGAGGTTGTTCTTTCTATTAGAAAAGGGCAGGCTGAAGAACTACGTACTCGACTGAAAAAATTGTCTTTTGAGTAAGTTTCTCTTTGAGATATTCGGCTAATTAGCCTTATTAGTCTAATTAGCCTAAGGCTTAAAAAGTCATTCACTCATTGTTTTTGTAAACTATTTTCGTACTCTACAAAAATAACATACGCTCTTTTAGCTTCATAAAGACGCCCAATTGACTTGCAAAAGATGCCCTTTAAGCATGTTACTAACGCCCTTTTGAAGTCTAATTAAGCACCTTTTAAAACACATCTTTATAACCAGCTGATTTACTGTTTGTTGTAGACTTTCTTTTTGGTAGCATTTTTATCATTATTTATATGTGTTTATTATAGTTTTTTGTAAATATAATATCATCCCTTCATCTGTACTTTTGAGGGTATAATAATGAATCGGTTTTTTTGTATAGGAAGATATAGGGAAAAACTAATTAACAATATTGGCTATTTGTTTGTTTTATATCTAATTTCCGTTTTTTTCTATTAAAAAGCAATACGAAAGGCGATTAGACAATAATCAGGAGAACCCTATTTTTATCTCTTTACACTTTTTGCTTTTTTTACCTTTTTAAACTCTTCTATTCCATGTGTTACTTTGCAGGTAATTATATAAGTTTACTAACGTATTAATCCTACCCAAAGTAAGGATATATCTTTAGAAAGTTGTCAATGACTAACATAATAAATATGAAAAAGAAGCTTGAAATGGCTGATTGCTATTGTTGCAACACCAGTCATTCTGTTTCTTATCCTTATTGCTTTACTATATTGTCCACCCGTTCAAAATTGGGCTGTAAAACGTGTGACAGCCTATGTTTCAGATAAAACAGGAATGGAAGTAAGCATCGATAGAGTCAATCTATCTTTTCCTTTAAATCTTCAGTTAGATGGTCTGAAGATGCTTCGTCCCGAATGATTCTATTCCTACTAAGAAAGATACGGTGGCAGACGTACATCGTTTAGTGGCAAATGTAGACTTATTGCCATTACTTAAAGTAGGGTAGAAGTAAATGAGCTGACATTTACAAAACTAAAAGCAAATACGGTTAACTTTATCGGTGATCTTCGTGTTCGTGGTGATTTGCAACGGTTGCATATTGTTAGCCATGCGGTTAACCTTGTTGGCGATTCTATTCGTGTAAACAAAGCAGATATTGAAGGCGGATGGATAGATATTGCATTGGGTGATACAGTACCCGACGATCCTAATAAACAGAAACCACTTTGGCGTATCAATATTGATAAACTTAATCTTACAAAAATAGATTTCCGTCTTCACATGCCCGGAGATACAATGAGCGTTCGTGCTAACTTCAAGAAAGCAGCAGCTAACGGAGCAGAACTTCTATTACATGACAACATTTACAAGGTTGCAAACGTAGATTGGCAAGGCGGTGATTTTAGTTATGATCAAAACTATGTACGCCATGCAAAGACAGGTTTTGATGCAGCACATATAGCCATGCAAGATGTTAATTTGGGTTTAGATTCTTTCCTATATGCTGCTCCAAAGATTCGATTACGCGTTCGAACAGCCAATATGAAGGAAAAAAGTGGACTGATAGTAAAGGATTTCCGTGGATCATTCTCTATGGATTCTACAAGTATCAATCTGCCTGATATGTATTTCCGACTACCTAATACAGAGCTTTCAGGACGTTTTATGATGGATATGAATGCTTTTGCAGATAAGAATCCTGGCCAGATATCTACTCAATTAGATGGATTTTTACGACTGGAAGACTTACGTCCATTCTTAACTTCTGTTCCAAAAGAATATCTATCAAGCAATTCCTAATCAACGAATTATCGTAAAAGGACAACTGGAAGGAAATCTTCGTTCAGCTGCATTCAAACAGCTGCGCTTGGCTATGCCAGGTTACTTCGATCTAACAGGAACAGGTTGGATTGCTGACATGATGTCTGGTGCTGGTTATCTTCGTAGTGACTTAAAGCTAAAAGGAACAGCCAATAATCTTGGTTTTGTATCCAAGCTACTGCCACACGATATGCGTAAGACAATATCTTTCCCACAGGGAGTAGGTATAAACGGAGATATTCATGTGCGTAAAACCCTTTATACGGGTAATATACAATTGTCACAAGGTGGTGGTCGAATTCGCTTGAATGGTGCATATAATACTGCTACAGAACTTTATCGTCTTACAGCAGATGCTACTGCCTTTCCTGTTCAGCGTTTCATACCTAATATGGGATTGTCAGCCTTCTCGGGAAGTATAAAGACACAAGGTCGTGGAACTGATTTCTTAAGTCCGAAATCATCAACCAATCTCAGCCTTCGTATTCGTAGTTTCAAATATGGCAACTATGTATTGGATGGCTTGAATGGTGATATATCAAAGCAAGGAGAGCAACTGTCTGCTCACGTAAAGAGTACAAATCGAATGTTGGGTGGTGACTTTACCTATAAAGGCAGAGTAAACACAAAACTTGTAGATGGTCATTTTCGTGGCTGGCTACGTCGTGTTGACTTACACGCTATGGGAGTTATGGATCAGAGATATGTAGTCTCTACATGGGCTGATGTTGATGTACGCTCGGATATGAAGGACAATCATCATGTTAGTGGTCCACTTCGTTCGTTCCGTCTTTTGCAAGAAGGAGGAAAGAAGAGTCAACTTCTTGCAGCTGGTAACTTCGACGTACGAGCTGATGTACACTCTGGTAGCCTTCTAACTCACATAAAAGGAAATCTATCTGAAGCTAATTTACATGCATTTGGATTTATAGATAAGCATTATATAACCTCTGCAGATGCTGATATTACGCTACGCTCTGATATGAAAAAGTACTATGCTGTAAGCGGAAATGTAGGAAATCTATTACTAAGCGAACAGCGTAAGGGAGAGCGTATACCATTAGCAGTAGGTCAATTCAATCTTGACGCTACTATGCGAGGTGAACATATTGAAGGCTCTATAAATGGAGTATTCCCACGTATAGACCTTTATCAGTTGGGAGTCGTTGACAAAGCTATGTCAACAAGTTTCTCTACTAATACCTCGTTTGCAATGTCTGGAAAAGATGACATGAATGTTCGTGGTTTGATAGGAGACCTTCGCGTTACAGATAAAGACCGCACCTATGCTCCTGGAGATGTTAACATCGACCTTATGAGTCGTCGTGATACTGTTCATGCAGTTTTGAATGGTGGAGATTTCCGTCTCAGTACAGCGTTTAACAGTAGTGTTAATCAATTGACAGAAAGTGGAACGAGGATTTATAAGATTGTTCGTGAACAATTGACTAATCGTCGTATTGACCAATCTGCAATACTTCGTCAGTTACCTACAGGACACTTTACTCTTCGAAGTGGACGTGACAACTTATTCTCTAACTTGTTAGCACAAGATGGTTATGCCTTTAGTCAGGCTGATATTAATCTAACATCATCTCCTACAAAGGGGCTTGATGGACAGATAAATATTGACTCTTTGGTATATAATGATATTCATTTAGACAGTATCAGAGCAGACCTTACCAGTATTGATGGACAGTTGAACTATACACTATCTGTAAGAAATAATCCTAAGAACGCCTATCCTTATCACGGATATTTGCAAGGTGCGCTTTATGAACATGGCTTGCAGACGCATGCAACCATCCTCGATAATAAGGGAAAGAAAGGCTTTGATTTGGCTGTACAAGCAGCTATGAAAGGTAGGGGAATACAACTTTCAATCATTTCTCCTCAGTCAATCTTAGGTTATAAGTCATTTACAGTTAACGATTCCAACTATATCTATATTGGTCGTGACCGCCGTCTATCTGCTAATCTTCGTCTGGAGGCAGCTGACGGAACGGGTATGCTCGTGTCAACAGAAGATAATGATTCTACTTCATTACAAAACGTTACACTCTCAATGAACCACTTTGAGTTGGGTAGTTTGTTTGAAGTCTTACCATTTGCACCGAAGTTGTCAGGTATGTTGGATGGTGACTACCACCTTGTTCAGACTGATAAAGAACTCACGATATCAAGCGACATGACTATTAAGAAGCTTGTTTATGAGAATAGTCCTATGGGAGATGTGGGCACACAGTTTGTTTATATGCCTAAGGGGGACGGTTCTCACTATGTGGATGGTATCATAACACAGAACGGAAAGGAAGTAGGTGTACTTTCGGGAACCTATAACAGTGAAGGGGCTGGAGAACTTGATGCTACTTTAGAGATGAATCGTTTCCCACTGAATTACGTCAATGGCTTTGTTCCTGACCAAATTGTAGGACTCGATGGAGTAGGAGAAGGAACGTTAACAGTAAAAGGTCCGCTGAAGAAGTTGGATATCAATGGTGAAGTTTATCTTGATTCGTCTTACTTGGTGAGTGTTCCATACGGTATAAAGATGCGCTTCGCTGATGATCCTGTTCAAATACGCAATAGTAATATTCAGTTTGAGAACTTTGAACTATTTGCAAGTAATGGTTCACCACTTGACATATCAGGATACTTGGATTTCTCTAATCTTGACAAGATGAAGCTTGATGCGCAAATGAGAGCTAAGGACTTCCAAATTATCGATGCGAAGAAAAATCCTCGTTCAGAAGTTTATGGAAAGGCTTTTGTTGACTTTACGGGACGAATAAACGGCCTTTTAAGCAACTTACAGTTAGTTGGAAAGCTTGATGTCTTAGGTAGTACAGATGTTACATACGTAGTACGCGATGGTACATTATCTACTGATGACGATTTGAAAGACCTCGTTAAATTCACCAACTTCAATGATTCAACGGTTAATGTTGTCAAACGTCCAGACATTACTGGCTTTACAATGGCTCTTAGTGTAGATATTGATGAGCAAGCACATGTCTTCTGTGCGTTGAATGCTGACCAGTCTAATTATGTCGACTTCGTTGGTGGTGGCAATCTACTTTTGAACTATGATCCAACAAATGGTGTGCAGGTTCGTGGTAGATATACGTTGAATGATGGTAAGATGAAATACTCTCTGCCAGTTATTCCACTCCGCACTTTCAACATTAAAGATGGAAGTTATCTCGAATTTACTGGTGATCCGATGAAGCCTACACTAAATATTACAGCAACAGAAGAAGTTAGAACAAGTGTATCCAGTGGTTCTGGGGAAGGTAAAATCGTTGATTTTGAATGTGGTGTAAGCCTTAGCAAGCAATTCCCTAAACCTGGAGTTGAGTTTATCATCACCGCTCCAGAGGATCAAGAGATGCAGAATATTCTTAATATCAAGAGTGTTGAGGAACGTTCAAAACTTGCAGTTACAATGTTGGCATCGGGTATGTACTTTGATGGCGATAACTCAGCAAGTGCCAATACTGCCATGAGTGGTGCATTAGCAGGCTTCCTACAGACACAGGTCAACTCTATTACGGGTAAGGCACTCAACTCAATGGGGCTCGACTTGACTGCCAACATGGAAAGTGCTGCCGATGTGAATGGTAACTTACACACAGACTATACCTTCAAGTTCTCAAAACGTTTGTGGAATAATCGCCTACGTATTATCATGGGTGGACGAGTATCTACAGGCTCACAGTTCTCTGAAGATAATGGTGCTTACTTCGATAACTTTCTCACTTGAGTATCGTCTTAATCAGAAAGAAACAAAGTATTTGAAACTCTATTATGAGCGTGAGGCATACGATTGGTTGGAAGGTAACTTGAGTGAGTTTGGAGCTGGCTTCATGTGGCGCCGTAAGTTACGCCATTTCAAGGATATTTTCCGATCTCAAAGAGAGATAATTCTGTGGTAGAAACCACAGACAGAGAAGCCTAAACGCGACACATTAATCAAACTTTGTAAATGAAAAAGAAATAAATCATATAAGTTCAATAAGTAGAAAAAGAGTCATAAAACTATTCTTTTTTATGGCATTCTTATTCATACTTGCAGCCTGTAGTACGACTTCAGCTATCCCTGATGGTGAATACCTATATACAGGTATGGAATCAACAAAATACAGTAATTACCAATCAAATCAGCATTTTAATGATGTGAAAGAAGAATTAGACTTAGTACTTGCAACTAAGCCTAACGCTGCTTGGTTGGGTAGTCCCAGTGTACGTTCTCCTTTCCCTGTAGGTTTATGGATATGGAATGCTTTTCTCACAAGACACAACCGCATTCAGTCGTTGGTTAGTACGCGCATTTGGTTCTTCACCTGTATTGATGAGTTCAACAACACCAGACTTACGTGTAACGGTGGGTGAGAATCTCTTACGTAAGCGTGGTTATTTCAATGGAAAGATAAGCTATGAGAAACTTGTACAGAGTAATCCAAAGAAGATGCGCTTACAGTATGCTGTTGATATGGGACGTCTTTGGTTGCTCGATAGCATTCAATACCTAACTTTCCACCTTCAGCAGATAGTTTGATACGAACCAAATCTTGATAAAGCTGATTATTCGCAAGGGAGATGCTTTTGATGTAGCAACACTTGAGCAAGAACGTAAACGAATAACAGAGCTTTGTTCCGTAATAATGGTTACTATTATTATCAGAATAACGATGCAAGCTATCTTGCTGATACAACGAAGGCTTATGGCTTAGCATCTATTCGTTTGCAAATGGCTGATTCTGTAAGTGAAAAAGCTTTGAGGAAGTGGACTATTGGAACAATTAATATCAATTTACAGCGTCAGTTTATTGATTCTCTTACTCAGCAACAGCGTTTTCGTGATGTTATTGTAAATTATAATGGTTCGCACATGCCGCTTCGTCTACGTGCAATAGCTAATGACTTGAAGATATGGCCTGGTACTGTTTACAATAATGAATTGTTTGAAAAGAGCCAGCAACAATTGAATAGTAGTGGACTATTCGCTGCTACAAACTTCACATTTACTCCTCGTGACACTACCGATACGTGTAATGTCTTAGACATGACAATTAATTGTGTCTTCGATAAGCCTTATGATTTTTATATTGAGGCTTATGGTAAGGGAAAGACCAGTGGAAGATATGGTCCAGAAGGCATCATTGGTCTAACGAAGCGTAATGCATTTCGTGGCGGTGAGAAACTTAACTTGCGCGTACATGGCTCTTACGAATGGTCTGCAAGTACTGATGATGATGGTAATGATCGTCTTGGATTGAATAATTACGAGTATGGTGCTGAAGCAAGTCTACAGTTCCCACGTCTTGTTAATCCTTTCATTACACCACCACGAAAGCGTTGGGAACGCGAAGAGAGAAAGAGTGCTGAAGCTGCAGAGAAGGGACTTGTTTATATTCCAAAGGGGCCACGCACTTATTATACGACACCATCAACTACGCTTAAAGCTTCTGTAGATGTATTGAATCGTTCTAAGTATTTCAAACGTCATGTTGTATCTGGCGAGTTGACTTACCAATGGCAACCAAATGAACGTAATAGTTATTCGTTCTCTCCGTTGACATTGACTTATGAGTATATGCATAACGTGACCGACCGTTATCTTGAATTGATAGATAGTGTTCCATATCTTGAAGTATCATTGGCAGACCAGTTCATACCAAAGATGATGTTCCAATATACCTTTATGAGTCCAGCTCATTATAAGAGTCCTATTAAGGCATGGGTAACTGTTAGTGAAGCATCTAATATCTTATCTGCAGGCTATGCAGCGTTCGGCAGACGTTGGAGTGAAAAAGAAAAGAAACTTTTCAAAAATCCATACGCACAATTTTTCAAAGTTGATGCCAATCTTACAAAAGTATGGAGCATAGGAGAGAAGAGTGGTATTGCTGCCCACGTCAATTTGGGTACGCTATGGGCTTATGGTAATAGTCGTTTTGCACCTTATACTGAACAATTCTATGTGGGTGGAGCTAATAGTATCCGTGCGTTTAATGCCCGACAAATAGGTCCAGGACGTTATCGCTCAACGCAGCGTAGACGTTCATACGTAGAGCAAACAGGTGATATTAAACTACAATTCAATCTTGAATATCGTCCTCACCTTATGGGTTCACTCTACGGAGCTGTTTTCCTCGATGCTGGTAATGTTTGGACAATGCACTATGACGATGGTCGACCAGAAGGACATTTCAAGATAAAGAATGTATTAAATGAAATGGCACTCGGTACGGGAGTTGGTCTACGCTACGATATTGGCTATTTTATGATTCGTCTTGATTGGGGACTTGGATTACACGTACCTTATGAAACGGGTAAAACAGGCTTCTATAACATATCAAAATTTAAGGATGCACAAGCCTTCCACTTGGCAATTGGTTTGCCATTCTAATCTTGTATGATTTTCAACTATTCAGCCCGTTAATTTGATTAGCGGGGCTGAATAGTTTTATTTGTGTCTTATTATTCCCTAAGACTATAACTATAATATGATCTAACATCAATTCTCACTTACGTGTTTTTGCCAAACACATATTGTGCTGATGCTTAACACATGTGGTGTTGATGGTAAGTACTCATGTTCTTTAAATACCAAAACACATTGAATATTACCATTTAAAAGAAAGCAGTAGAGAGTCAGAAAAGTACTTTTAAACAACTATATGCAAATGAAAAGACTTTACAAAAGCAATAACTTTGGGAGTTTTTTTAATCAAAAAACGTCTCTTTTTTATGCGTCTGTAACTCACAGCAGTACAAATAGTTATAAACTTGCATTTTAAAAAGGTGCTTAGTAAGGGTTCAAAAGGGCGTTAGTTAGCATTCAAAAGGGCATCTTTTGAAAGCCAATTAAGCATCTTTTAAAAGCTAAAAGAGCATGTGTTAGAATTGAAACTACGGAAAATATCTGACAAATAGTAAAATGGAAACAAACTATTATACAAGAAGCTCCTATAGTTAGGAGCTTTTAAAATGAATTATCTTGTATATTTAGTTATACTATTATATAACTCAATTCTTGTTATTCTCCTCTCTGGAGAACAGGAGTTTGGGGTAAAGATTATTTCCTTACATAGTTTACAAACGCGTATGCAGGATTATCATCAGTAGCAGGACGTTCCTCACATGATTCTACAACCCACGTACCATCATTATATTCTGGGAAGAAAACATCTGCTTGTGGAGGAGTAGCAGCTATCTCTGTGAGGTAGAGATGGTCTGCTATAGCAAGTGCCTCTTTATAAAGACTTGCCCCACCAATAATAAAAGCTTTTTCTTCTGTCCCAATATGTTTAAGAGCTTCTTCAAGCGAAGAGTAGACATCGCAGTTAGGGAAGTCTGTTTCCGTTCTACTGAGTACAATGTTTCTACGATTAGGCAGTGCACCTTTTGGTAATGAATGAAAAGTCTTACGCCCCATGATAACAGTATGTCCTGTTGTTAGTTGCTTAAAACGCTTAAGGTCTTCTCTAATGAAATAGACCATATCATTCTGATAACCAATGGCACGATTGGCTGCTACTGCAGCAATGATATTTATTTCCATAATGGTATTTTTGAGACCTCCCCAACCCCTCCAAAGGAGGGGAGTACTGATTTAGCAATCAATTTGGTGAAGGATTTAATGTTCTTGACTAATATACTTACTACAAAATTAAGAGAATAGTTACTCCCTATTTGCACTCCCCTCCTTTCAGAGGGGTTGGTGGAGGCTTTTTTACACCGCAACTACTCCTGGAATATGTGGCAACGGATCGTAACCAATCAGTTCAAAATCTTCATACTTAAAATCAAAGATATCCTTTACATCAGGGTTAATCTTCATTTTTGGCAGTGTACGTGGTTCACGAGTAAGTTGGAGTTTAGCCTGCTCAAGGTGATTTAAATAGAGATGTGTATCACCTGTAGTATGGATAAATTCACCTGCTTCGAGTCCCGTAACCTGTGCAATCATTTGCAAAAGGAGAGCGTATGACGCAATGTTAAAAGGTACACCAAGGAAGCTGTCAGCCGAACGCTGATAGAGTTGGAGCGATAGTCTACCTTCTGCAACATAGAATTGGAAAAGACAGTGGCAGGGTGGGAGAGCCATATCATCCACCTCTGCTGGGTTCCATGCAGTAACCATCATACGACGTGAGTCTGGATTGTGCTTAATCATATCCACGACATTCTTAATTTGATCAATAGTACCACCCTTGTAATCAGGCCATGAACGCCACTGATGACCATAGACCGGACCAAGTTCACCATTCTCATCAGCCCACTCATTCCAAATCCTTACACCATGTTCTTGTAGGTAGCGCACATTTGTATCACCACGTAAGAACCAAAGTAATTCATAAATAATACTCTTCAAATGAAGCTTTTTGGTTGTCAACAGCGGAAAACCATCGCGCAAGTCAAAGCGCATCTGATGACCAAAAATGGATAAAGTTCCAGTTCCTGTTCTATCACCTTTTTGTGTTCCTTCTGCGAGGATACGGTTGAGGAGGTTTAAATATTGTTGCATAATTGTCCGTTTATTTCTAAGATATTGTAGGGGATATATTGTTTTCTATATTTTTCTTGTCTGCATTTATATTATAAAAGAACCAATGGCTCGTCTGGAATATGTGTACTCTTTATTCGCCATTCCTGTGGATAAAGATTGTTCGCACGGTTTCCGAGGTTCTTAGCAAAGCCTATTGGATAGCCTTTATAAGTAAGCAGTACGATACCACGTGGAGCTTCTGAAGTCAGTACGATAGCCTCATGACGAAGGTAAGCAATAGCTGTTTGATAATCAACTTCTACTGTAGAATAAGTCGATTTATCAGCAGAAAAGGAGAGTGCCAACGTATGGTCAGGGATAACATTCTTCCCTTTTTGTATTCCTTCTTTTACTCCATGCGAGAGAAGGCGAAGACGTTTACGACCTTCGGCGATAGCTTTATCAACATCAATAGTTGTCTTACTATTAAGCGCATCATTCTCTCCACGCTTACGAATGATAGCCATAAAGATTCCTTCACCACGTGTCTTACCAGGAATGAATCGGTAGACTGGGAAATCCCGACCGTCATTAAGTGGGTTATCAATGAGTGATCCTGTTATATTCCATGCTTCTTCTGTAGGTACAGAGAGTAGTTCAGCATCATATTCTTTGAGAATCCACGCAATATTCTCTTCATCTTCATGTGCATTAAAGGTACAAGTAGAATAAATAAGAATACCTCCTGGCTTTAAGTTGTCCCATATATCAGCGATAATACTACGCTGTAGTTGCCAACAATTCTCAACATTCTGTGGGCTCCATTCCTCTATTGACTGTGAGTCTTTACGGAACATTCCTTCACCAGAGCAAGGAACATCGGCAATGATAACATCAAAACCAAGCTTTGACTTTTTATAATCACGAGGGTAGTTGTTTGTAACAACGACATCATCATGACCAAACTTTTGAACATTCTCTGCCAATATTTGTGCTCGTTTTCCTATCGGTTCGTTAGAGAAAAGAAAGGATCCTGCAGGTAAGGATGCACGCGCGCAAGTTGTTTTACCACCTGGAGCAGCACAGAGATCGAGTGCCATAACAGGCTGTTTTACCAAGTGTTGTAAAACATGAGATAGAAACATAGATGATGCTTCCTGCACATAATAAGCCCCAGCATGGAGTAGTGGGTCAAACGTAAAGTTAGGTCTTGTTTCCAACCAATAGCCATCCTTGCACCAAGGAATAGGCTGAGGATTTAACTCTGGATTAACTTTATGAGTACCTTCTGCCATCTTAAAGGGATTTAGACGAATACTCACAGGTGCTATTTCTCCCAATCCTTTTAGGTATGTATGATAAAGGCTATCACCAAAAAGACTACGAGTATAATCTGTGAAGGCAAGAGGAAGTCTTTTTTCTACTTCTCCTATACTCCTTACTTCTTGCCCATCTGAATCAAAAGAACAAGGAGATTGTGCTGCCTGATATTGCTGGCTATTATCTTTTGTCATATACTTTAGGGAATGTCAATAATTATCATTCCATCATCATCAAGACTTTCTTTCTTCTTTGGTTTTGGCTGTTGCTTAAGATTTCCCTTCTCATCAAACATGCCGTATGTAGTTCGAAGCACTGTAAACTCAGTACGGCGGTTCAACTGATTGGCTGTTTCTTGCTTCTCCTTATCGAGTTTCTTAATGAAATCTTCAGTGAGTACATCGTTTTCTTTCAGCCAAGAGTATTTCTCTGTGACCTTCTTACGAATCTTCTTAGGACGTTCTTTACCATATCCAACTGGTGTAAGACGGTCACGAACAATACCATGTGCAGTGAGATAAGCCACTACAGCATCTGCACGTCGTTGTGAAAGACGTTTGTTATAATCAGCAGAACCGAGGTAATCTGTGTGAGCTGAGAGTTCTATTGTTACGTTCGGATTCTCCTTAAGAAGATTTACAAGAGCATCCAAAGCCTTCTCTGATTCTGGTCGAAGCGTCGCTTTATCAAAGTCATAGAAGATGTTGTCTATCAGTACAGGTACGTTGATTCCTGCTAAAGCAAACTGAAGGGTATGTACTTTTAGAATCATCTACATTACCAACCTTTATCTCTTCCTTATGGTTTAAGTAACCATTGCAGGTTGCAAGGAAGATATAATTAACGCCAGGCTGTATCTCTTGCTCGAAAGAACCATCTCCTTTGACAGCTAACTTTTTGTTGGTTCCATCATCACCAACCATAAATATCTGTGCAGCTGGTAACTCATAACCATCCATTTCATAGACCCATCCCTTCACAGTCTGGATGATTTCTGGTAGTTCAAAGCTATAGATATGATCCCAACCTCGTCCGTCCCCACGGTTTGAAGAGAAGAAACCACGATTGTGAATACCCTCGAAAGTCATAGCAAAGTCGTCACCTTGTGAGTTTAGAGGATATCCTGGATGTTCTAAGTGATAGCGTCGATCGCTACCAACTTTAGCTATAAAGATGTCAAGACCACCCAAACCCACCATGTCCATTACTTGAGAAATAAAGGTCACCGTTAGGTCGGAAAGTAGGAAATTCCTCGTCTCCAGGAGTATTGATTGGTTCTCCAAGGTTCTCAACACCTCCTGTTGTACCCCCTGTCAGACGTACACGCCAGATATCAAGACCACCTTTTCCACCAGGCATATCACTGGTAAAATAAAGCCAATTACCATCTGGTGAGACAGCAGGATGCGCAAAACTCGATAGCGTATCACGACTAATTTCTAACTTATTAGCCTTTCCCCATGCTGCATCAGAGCGATTGCTTACTGATATTTGAGCATAGCGAGGATTGCTTGGATCAGTTAAACACTGTGTAATATACATTTCCCTCCCATCGACAGAGAAAGCAGGCGTACCCTCATCTGCCTCTGTATTCAAAGCAGACTCTATAGCCTTCGGAGTACTCCATTTACCTTTATCATCCTTTTCACTGAGGAAGATGTCACCAGCCTTTGCACCAGTAATACCGCTCAATTCATCACCTTTGGCTTCGTTTCGTGTAGAAGTAAAGTAAAGCTGTTCGTATTTATCACCAAAAAGCATTGGCGAATAATCCTGTCGACGTGAGTTAAACACGTCCATACGCTTCACAATATACTTTGAACCACGCTCTTTTACGCTTGCAGCTATTGATGCAGCCTGAAGCTCTTGAGCTATCAATTGATTGTCGGGCATTGAATCAAGCGCAATGCGATACTCCTTAACTGCCTCCGCATAACTACCTTCCTTCATTAGATTATCAGCCAAACGCTTATGCGTCTCACCATTATCCAGTTTATAACGAATAGCATTTCTATAAGCTGCTATTGCTCGTTGAGAAGATGAAATACGCTCATAGCACTCAGCCATCTTCAAAGACAGCTCACCACGTTGACGTCTATCCTTAGGCGAAGTACGCTGATAAGCAGTTTTGAATTGGGTCGCAGCATCATAATACTCGCCCAAGGAAAGGTATTTTTCGCCTTTCTTAATATTTCTATCTATACCGCATGACGTCAGCATCAACGTGACACCAACAGCTAACAGAAGATACTGTTGCTGTCTGCGAAGTATATGTAAAAGCCTTAGGTAGTTCATATTAATATTCTAACGCTTATACTATCGATTTATTGCCTATATTCTTTACCTATCTTCTAATAAAAGAATCAACTCGTAAACATGTTTACTTGTAAACTCGTTAACTAACTTATAGTTCCACAACTGTTATACCTGCACCGCCAAACTGTACGTGTTCATCACGATAGTTTGTGACGTTAGGAACACTGCCAAGATACTGTCGGATTAGCTGTCGGAGTATTCCATTTCCTTTTCCATGAAGAATACGCACCTGACTTGCCCCAACAAGAATAGCATCATCTATAAAGTATTGCACCTGATTTAAGGCTTCATCAGCCCTCATACCACGTACATCCAACTCTTGTCGGAACTGGTTACGATGCTTATCAATGGTCTCACGTGTCTCACGACTATAGTTATAGCTTGGAATTGCTTCTGTTCTGACTGAATGGTAGCCGCATCAACATGCTCCAAACGACTAATAGCCATCTTTGTTTTCATACCACCAAAGATAACAGTTGCCTGCTTTCCTTCAATAGATTCCACCTTACCAACAGTCGTTAAACCCTTTATACGTACAGAATCACCAACCATAACGAGCCCACCTCCTTGCTGTTTACGTACGGCATTCTTCAATGCCTCAGCAGCAGCTTGCTGCTTACTTGCCTTTTCTTTCAGATGCTGTTCGTGGCGTTCCTTACGACTCTTAATCTTATCAACCTTCTTCTGGAAATCGTCATCAGAGAGCAGTCCGCTACTCTTAAGTTTCTTCTTATTAGAAATATCAGCCTTATCACTCTTATTTCCATCCAATAATCCAGCCTCATAAGCAGCCAATTCTTGACGAATACGTTTGGTCTCCTCCTTCTCAGCTTGTTTCTCTCTAATTTCTCGGATAGCGTTTTCTATACGACGATTGCTCTCCTTAATAATCTCTTCAGCTTGTGCCTTAGCACGATTAAGAATCTCCTTACGACTTTGTTCTAACGCTGCAATATCCTTTTCATATTGACCGATACGTTTCTCCAATTCCTTCTCATGGCTGTGAATGGTTTGACGCTTATTCTCCCAATAACGTTTATCTCGAACAATGTCCTGTAAGTATTTGTCACTCTGTATATAATCAGAACCAACTATCTCTGACGCATCACGAATTACTTCTTCTGGTATTCCCGTCTTTCGAGCAATCTCAATAGCAAACGAACTACCGGGTCTACCAATAGCTAACTGGAAGAGTGGGCGCATTTCATGACGGTCATAGAGCATCGCACCATTGACTGTACCGGGATGTTCTTCTGCAAAATGCTTGAGGTTCTGATAGTGGGTTGTAATCACAGCCCAAGCATGCTTCTTCCAGAACTGACGTAAAACAGACTCGGCAATTGCTCCACCAATCTGTGGTTCCGTACCAGTTCCGAACTCATCAATGAGGATAAGCGTACGCTCTGAAGCACGACGCATCATCACCTTCATATTCATTAAGTGAGAAGAATAGGTACTGAGGTCGTTCTCAATACTCTGTTCATCACCGATATCTATCATAATATCCGTAAAGATACCAGTTGTTGAGCGGTCGCCAACAGGGATTGAAAGACCACATTGGAGCATATACTGAAGTAACCCCACAGTCTTTAAACATACCGATTTACCACCAGCATTCGGACCAGAGATAATCAACAGATGCTTATCTTTTGTGAGTTGAATGTCGAGAGGAACAACACTTGAAGGAACATTTCGTGTATTGTTCTCTTCTTCTAATATAGTGTCGTAATCTTGTGCATTATCAACTTCATTAGAAACTTTATCAGTATCATTATTTTCAACAGATAATGAAGTATTTAGCTTATTATTATGCTTTCTTTCTAATGACAAATGAAGTAGGGGATGAATAGCTCTTATCCAATCAATGTGAGGTTCCTCTGCTACCTGTGGCTCAAAGCTCTTAAAGAGTCGAGCCAGCTCAGCTTTTGCACGAATAAAGTCTACTGCCGCCATAAGATTGTACGAGTCGAGAATCTCACGCACATTAGGACGTACTTTCTTTGCAAAGTCCGTGAGAATTCGAATCATCTCTCTACGCTCCTCATTCTCAAGTTCTCGAATCTTATTATTTGCCTCTACAACCTCAGTAGGCTCAATATATACCGTTCTACCCGTAGCACTTTCATCATGTACAATACCCGAAATCTTACGTTTCAAGCCCGGTGCAACAGGGAATAACCAGTCGACCATCACGCAAAGTTGGTGTGACATCCTTCTCAACAAGTCCTTCTCCCTGCGCAGCTCGTAAGATACCATAAAGTGTGCGTGAGATACTTCCCTCGATGCGAGCCAACTCACGACGTATCTGAAGAAGTTCAGGAGAGGCATTATCACGCATCTTACCGAATTTATCAATAATCTGCGAAATGCGCTGAACAAGCAATGGGAAGTTGCAACACCATCAGCAAGATTGTAAAGAGCAGGATAGAAATGACGTATTTCGCCCTGTTCAGTCTCCTCTCCACGGCTCAGAAAGTTCACAATAGCAATAATTGTCTCTAATGAACGCTTCAAATCAAAGAGTTCTTCCACCTCCATGTGGGTTCCTTCCAAGCGGATTCGTGCCACACTTTCACGTACATCAAAGAAATTATCTAAAGGAAAGTCGTCTTGTCCCTCTTGTATTCTACGAAACTCTCTAATCTCTTCCATCCACGTATTCACCTGTGTGGCATCAGTAGAAAAGCTCATTTCATCTATTCGTTCCTTACCTAAAGGCGATAGACAGCGTGCACGCAGGAGTGAACGAACCTCCGTGAAACCAATTTTTTGCTCAAAGTTCTTGGGATATATCATTTCTTAAACTTCACTATGTATTATTTTAGGCTATTATTTCAGTATTATTGTCTCTGTAAAATTACTAAATCAACAATCCATATTTGCTAATATCATGAAACAGCCTATTGAACTGCAAATTTACAAAATGTTTCTGTAATATGGATAGTATAAATGCAGAACCTTTGAAGCCAAATTGATTAATAAACCACAATAGACTATTATTTGCACTAATAGTACAGTTTGCAAACTCAATGACTTTGGTTTTCTCAGATAAAACATCTCTCAAATTAGATTAGTTATCAGTAGTCTTTTTCATCATATAATGACGACAAGAAACTGTTTAACCTTCCCATTTCCTATTGACGTGTTATAATCAAACACATGATGTGTTGATACTCCTCACCATTGGTGTTGATGCTCCGCACGTATGGTGCTGATGGTATTTACTATTGTATTATATGCTTAAAACGTAAGCAGTTTAGGGATTTGAAGTATGGAATAATACTTTAAACAGACATAGAATATAAAGTTTTTAAACAATAGTGTATGGTTTTTCTATTTTACGACCATATTATTTAAGATTTTTGTGTAAGTTTGCATATAACTCTACAGATGCTTATTTTCATTATTAAAAATCGGTTGTAGAACTCATTTACTGATGCCAATCTATTATGAGAAAACTAATATTTACTATATTACTGATATGCTTTAACACATCATTGTATGCGCAGACAAACAATGTATTATTGAGTCGTATCCTTCGGCAAGTACAATTGTTTCCGCAGGAGAAGACATACGTATTTACGGATGCTGAGAGTTATCAGGCAGGACAACGAATCCATTTGCGTGTATTCTTAGTGAATGCAGTAGTTCATCAGACGGATAGCATGAGTCATTACGTATATGTAGAACTCCTTAATTCAGAACATCTTGTAGTAAAGCGAGTACGTTTGATACGAAGTGATCAAGGTTTTGTTGGACATATAGATATCCCTGAGGGAGTAGTAAAAAGGGTATATATGTTACGTAGCTATACAGAAGAATATGTTAAACCTTAATCACTATGAAAGTCTTAAATCTATCTTTATTGGCGGACATGGAAAACTATTGCCATCAAGGTATAGGAACACTTCAAATACAAATAATAATAGTTCTAAAATAAATCTATTTATCAATGAATTAAATAAGAGTATTAAAGTAAACATTAATAATCAATCTGATAATTTAAACAGTGATTATAGACTATTTGTACACTGTCGTTCAATCCCTCTTTACTTTGGAAAAATAAGCAAAGATAAAGATGTTATTCTGAGTTATGATAGTCTTTCTCAAGGTGGAATTTACTCTTTCCAACTTCTTGATGCCAACTTAAACACAGTCGACGAGAAACTGAAGTTCTTATATCCAGAGAAAGAATTGTGTCCTATATCAGTAAAATGGATAGAAACAGGAAAGACAAATGGCGGTCAGGTTCCTTGTATTATCATGGCTGATAACCTACGTGAGGGAGAAACAATGGACGTATCTGTACGCGTAGAATATGCTGGACCAAAGGATTTTGCAGGACAATCAAATATTCTTTCTCATTTATTATATGATATGGATGTGGCAGATTGCCCTGAACAACCTGCATTGGTTCTGCTCAATAATGAATCAGAACGATTGCTTGATAGCTGTAGTTGGAGTCGATATCGAATGGCCGACGTGATTAAAGGGGAATGTAAGAAGGGAAAGATTGGTGTCGAGAAGTCGGCTGTAATACGAGGACGAGTTGAAACATTGATTGGTCATAAACCCATAAAGGAAGGTGTAGTAAATCTTATTTCACCCGATAAAGGTTTTTATGCTGTAACTAAAACCGATGCACAAGGACGTTTTTCATTTGAAGGTATAGACTTACCAGAAGGCACACAATATGTTCTTAATGCGTTTACAAAAGCTGGAAAATCATGGGTAAAACTGCTCTTAGACGAAGAAGATTTCTCGTCTTATAAAGGTCAGCTTCCACCGTTTGAATGGACGAGCAATGATACTACTCGTGTAGATGCGATATTAGATTTACCAAAAGGTGGTATACAAATGGAGGTGGTGAACGTTTTTAGTCATCGACCTACCTATTCTTCCCGTTCTGATGCTTATGCACGCACGGCAGACTTCTCCTTTGGACTTCGTGATATAGAAAGTATTGGTGCAACTTGTTTACATGAGCTGTTACGCAGAGTACCAAGTGTTAGAGTAGAATTGGGCAAATGCTATGTGCGAGGGGGAACGGCTGTGGACGGAAAAAGACCTGCCGCTATTGCCATAGATGGAATATTTGTCAATGATGATTACGACTTAGACAACATCCAGATGTCTGATGTTGAGAGAGTAGATGTCTTTAAGGGCGGCTCAACAGTTATCTGGGGAGCGATTGGTGGTATGGGTGTTATCTCTATAACAACGAAGAAAGGAGATTTCAAAGCAGCTTCTGTGCCACTGACAAATACGAAGACTTTTTACAACATTAGGCTATCAAATTCCACAAGGTTACACTCCTAACGCACGCACTCCCGTGTGGTTACCTTCATTACGCGGGAACTCTTTCCGCCTACTTTTACCATCAGAATATCGTTCAGACTATCGTATTATAGTTGAAGGTGTTACGAGTGAAGGAAGAATTATCCACTATGTGGAAGAATTAGGGAAGTAGGATAGGGTGGTTACATCGGTATTTTGAAGTTGCCATTAATGTATTCAACATTCTATTAAGAGCTATTCAAGGAAAATAATTAGAGGAGCTAAATAATTACCTCTTACTTTTATTATTCGCTTTTCAATACGAATAGTAGGTAATTATTTAACTCCTCTAACAGTTTATAACGCTTGATTAGTATAAAGACACATTAATCATCAAGCAATGTTGACGAACGAACACGGCTTAATGTTTCAGGTGTCATCTGCAGATAGCTGGCTATATAAACCAGTGGTGCACGCAAGATAACCTGTGGACTTAGCTTACACATTCTCTTATAACGAGCCTGTGCTGTCTCAAAACGTACAAGGTCAGCGTGAACCTGTGAGGTGATAAGACTCTCTTCTAAGATCTTACGATAGAGAATCTGAATGTTGACATTATGGAGTGCCACCTGCTCTAACTTCTGTTTTGGTAGAGCATAAACCCATGTTGGCTCTAAAGCCTCAACTTGTAGTTTAGTAGGCTCCTCACGGAAAAGACTTTCAATACACATAAAGATACTTCTGTCCTCTCCTAAGTGTTCAGTAATCTGCTTGCCGTTTTTGAAATAGAATTGGCGAATAAGACCTCTTTCTATATAATAAACGTGCTTACAAACCTCACCCTCACTGAGGATCATCTGTCCTTTAGCGAATTTCATTGGCACGAGGATACTTTCAAGTACGTCCAACTCGTCATGAGTCATCGTACTATATTTACGTGCCAATTCACGCGCTATATCTCTTGTATCGTTTACCAAATCTTTCATTTTCCTTTCCTTTCTTATACCTTTGATTTTTAATCTAACTTCAATACTGCAAGGAATGCCTTCTGTGGTACCTGTACGTTTCCAATCTGCTTCATACGCTTCTTACCCTTCTTCTGCTTCTCAAGAAGTTTACGCTTACGGCTGATGTCACCACCATAACACTTTGGCTGTAACGTCCTTACGTACCCTGCTTAACAGTCTCTCGTGCA
>BNJS01001262.1_pt1 | contig 106454 bp, 114 predicted proteins | sample 8540461 | NCBI WGS metagenome assembly BNJS01 (sample SAMD00202454, study PRJDB9452) | human saliva metagenome | isolation source: human saliva | place: Japan
TGTGGTCCTGCAAAGGTACCCTGCTCGAAGCGTTTCGGGCCTTATGTTCTTTCATCGCGTCTCTTCAAACTGTCGATCATTATAATAAGCGCGTATTGTAACTGAAAACAAAGTCCTGTTCAGACAACCCGCAGCCGCCCTACGCCAATCGATTTCAAACCGTCCCGCAATGCAGTAATATCCAATCCATCCTACACAGCTCGTCTGAAACCCAAGGAGCACTTATGCAGATGAATTGGAAAATCTACTCTCCACAACGTTTCCGCACGAAAACGGCGAAATCATCCCAACCGTCACGCCTTCCACCCAAGAAGGTGCTGATGCTTTGCGCACCGACTTCCATATCGATCACGACCGCCGTGTTCTCCGCGCATTCCAGATTGGGACGTAAACCAAGTCCATCCTCTAGCGAACACGACCTGACCCACAACCGCCTTCACACAGCGTCGAAGTCGCCAGCGTCGGGCGCAGTATCATAAACCGCGTAGGCGTGATGCTGCAGGCAGGCGGCTTTTTACCGGAAAAAAAAAAAACAATACGCTGGAAGCGATATCGGCGCTGTCGTCCGTCGCCTGCCTTGCGCACGACCCAGGCAACCCGCCGTTCGGACACACCGGAGAAGATTTAATTGCGCGACTTGGTTCCGCAATCCCAAAAACCAGCCGTTTACAGACATTAAACGACGCCGAACGCAACGACATCCAAACCTATGAAGGTACGCCCACAGCCCGCGCATCACGGCAAGTTTGAATGTATCCCGACGGTAAGCGGCATGCGCCTGACGTCCGCCGCCATAGGCGCACCGTTGAAATACCCTTTGACGACGCAACACCCCAACGGAAGAAAAAATTCAATATTTACTAAAACCGAATTACCTTCATCCGCGTTGCCGACGAATTAGCTGATTGGACCAGGCAAAGACTGCTGTACGCCATCCCTTTCCTACCTGATGGAAGCAGCCGACGATCTGCTACGCCCTCTTAGACTTGGAAGACGCGGTCGAACTACCATCAAGCGACGCCGAAATCGAAAGCGTATTATCCGAACTCACTTTGAAGAAAGCACCCACGCGCAATCCAGCCGCCAGCGTTGCGCCATGTTGCGCGGCATCGCCACAGGTAAAGCGATAGAAGACGTTGCCCAAACCTCGCGATGCACCAATCCGACCTACAAACGGCACCTAAAGGCAAAGACTGTTGGCGTTGTGCAGCCCGCAGGTTCAAAATACCTGAAAAAGCGAAAGAACTTGCCCGCACGCGCATTTTCCGCCACCGCACCAAACTCATGACCGAAATCGCCACTTTTCCGTAACTTTATTCTATTTTGATTTATTGGCGCCGCATACGCCATGATTGCGCAAAAACAGGTCGATGGCGCCAACCTCGCGCTTGGATCTGTTAAAAACCACGACCCCATCCAAGAAACCGACAGTTCGTGGTATCGCGCCTACACATGATTTATTATAAATATTTTTATCCAGAAATACTGACAGCCACCGACAGCTTGTATATTATTCGGTCTTCTTTGATTCACGACGAAGCCGCGAAGTGATGAAAATGCACCCGTAGCTCAGTTGGATAGAGTATCTGGCTACGAACCAGAGTGGTCGGCGTTCGAATCTGCTCCGGTGCGCCATAGAACTTATCCGCGCCCATCGTCTAGCGGTTAGGACATCGTCTTTCACGGCGGTAACCGGGGTTCGATTCCCCGTGGGCGTGCCATTCCGGTGCCACAGTCAATTAAACTGCGCTTTTTCTTTGCCATTAAAATTCATCACAAACGGAACAAATCGCCCGTATTTTGCCCAAAACGACACATCTTGTGTGCAACGCCGTTTTCCCGGAGTCTAAGAAATCATGACTTATTCTGCACATCAGTCAGATATTGCTTTAGCCTCACCCACTTCCATTACAACAGCCCGCTTTGCCTGGGTAATTGATGGGGTGCAGAGTGTCTCATTCTTTCCGTTACCAATCTTTCATCAGGAATCTGCCCGTATGAAAAATCCGTGCTTAGCCGCATTGGCGGCATTGTCACGCGGTCGCTTTGCGGCGGTGGTGAGAAAAACCGAGCCGACCTCCAGCAGGCAGCGCGCGCCTGCTGCCAAATGCCGAAGCAGCCGCCACCGATACTTTTGAACATCTACAACTGGTCGAACTACGCTGACGAGAGCAACGCGAGTGACTTCAAAAGCCAAGTTGTCAGCTGGAGCACGACCTACGAGCGGAAAAACAACGAAACCCTCGAAGCCAAAATGCCGACCGGTCAAATCGGGCTATGACTTGGTCGTTCCCCGTATCGCCTTCCTGCCCGCCAAATCGAAGCGGGTGCTTATCAAAATCAATAAAGACCGGATTCCCACTCACAAAACATCGATCTGAATTGTTGAAAATGTTGAAACCGCCGACCCGGCAGTCAGTAGTGCCGTTCCTTTATTTCTCCCGCGTCAACACTTTGGCAATTACGGCGATGGGCAAGGAACTTTTGGGCGGCAAGCTGCCTGAAAACGGTTGGGATTTGCTGTTCAAACCTGAATATACCAACAAGCTGAAATCATGCGGTATCGCTTTGTGGGATACGCCGAGCGAGATGTTCCCGATTTTACTGAATTATTTGCAAAGACTCGCAAAGGCACCAATCGACGATTTGAAAGCGGCGGCGGAAGTGCTGAAAGCCATCCGTCCCTGATGTAAAACGTTTCAGCCCGTCTATCATTGACGAACTGGCGCGCGGCGACATCTGTCTCGCAGCGGGTAACGGCGGCGACTTGAACTGGCGAAAGCCCGTTCCGAAGAAGTGAAAAACAACGTCGGCATTGAAGTTTTGACGCCGAAGGGTATGGGCTTCTGGATTGAATCTTGGCTGATTCCCGCCGATGCGAAAAACATCGCCAATGCCCACAAATACATCAACTACACGCTTGATCCTGAAGTGGCTGCGAAAACGGCATTGCCGTTACCTTCGCGCTCGCAAGCAAACCGCACGCGAGAAAATTGCCTGCCGAGCTGGTCAAAACCCGCTCCATCTTCCCGAATGCTCAGGATAGTGAAAGACGGTTTTTGTGATGCCGCAAATGAGTTCGGATGCGAAGAAACTGTCGGTTAATCTGTGGCAGAAGATTAAAGTTGGTCTGAAATTGATGGTTTGATGTTTTAAAAGTGAAAGGTCGTCTGAAAAACCTTGAATTGGGGTTTGAACTGGCCCCAAATCTTGGACACTCATAAAAGCCTATTCAGGCGCTCTGTGCCCAGCTGCTCAGTCTGCGACAGGACTCAGCTTTTTCAATTTCAAACTGCAACGCTCCCCGTTGTAGTAATCCATATAGTCATCTATCTGTTTCATCAATTCGTCCACCGTCAATTCTCCTGCGTTATAGAAAACACTCGTCTTCAACACCGCAAAGAAGCTTCCATCGGTGCATTGTCCCATTCTCCTTACGCGACATGCTTTGAACCATGGAATGTTGGGCAAGCTAATTCCTATACCCCGCCGCCGTACAGGTACAGTACGCCTTGGTCAGAATGAAGCATTGTTCCTTTTATCAGTCAGCCGGGTGCGTTTTGCGAGCATTTCACCATTTCACTGTCGGCTCTGCGGCCTGCATGGCGTAGGCGACGATCTCGCGATTGAACAAGTCCAATATTGGCGAGAGGTACAGTTTGCCGTCCTTCCCCTTTGAGTTCGGTAACGTCGGTCAGCCATTTTTCGTTGGGCTTTCCGGGCTTTCGAACCGGCGTTTGAGGAGGTTTTCCGATATCTCGCCCATAGCGGGATGGCGGTAGGCTTTCGCCCGTATGAGGGCTTTCAGCTCCAACTGCTTCATCAACCGCGCCGCTTTTTGTGGTTCCAACCCAATGCTGCGGCAATGCGCCTTTGTCCGTAGCGTCCTTTATGCCGCCGGTAGGTTTCGACGAGGAGGGCTTTGTCGGCTGCGTCGGGGTCAGGCCGGTCTTGACGTGGTAGTAAAAAGCTGCTTTTGGGCAGGTTTGCGATGTGCAGCAGGTATTTGAGCGGGTGTTGCGCCCTCAGTGTTTGGACGGTTTGGCTTTGTCCTTTTCGGTCCGCTTTTTGGCTGAGGGCTTTTAATCCCTTTAGGTAGGCAACCTTTACGCGCATATAGCACAACTCTTCGATAAAGCTTCGCCTGTGTCGTGGTCGGGTTTGTCGGCGATGAAGGGGTTTTGCGGTGTTCGGTCATGGTTTTGGATTGGGATGTTCGAGTGCGCCGATGCCGCCTTCTTGATAGGCGCGTATCCATCGTCTCAGGTGGGTTCGGGAAATGCGCAGTGGTCTGCGGTACGCTGTTGGCTGCGTATGCAGGTAGTGGAGTACGGCTTGGTATTTGAAGTGTAATGTATATTTGTCGCATATCTGCACCTTGTGAGTTGGAGGATGTCCAACTTTTGTGCAGTTCAGTTTTCAGACGACCTTTTAGGTTGGTTTCACGGGTGGGTAGTTGTATATGGATTTGACGTCAACGTGACGTTTTTGTGTTTTATTCTGATATGGGTATCGGTCGTGATGTGTTTGTTTTGCAGTGATTTTAAGGTGGATTTGTTCCGTTTGGATGAATTTTAATGGCAAGAAAAAGCACAGTTTAATTAAACTGTGCTTTCGGAATTTGCACGCCCACGGGGAATGAACCCCGGTTACCGCCGTGAAAGGGCGATGTCCCTAACCGCATGACGATGGGCGCGGATAGCTTTTGTTGGCGCACCCGAGCGATTCGAACGCCCGACCCTCTGGTTCGTAGCCAGATACTCTATCCAACTGAGCTACGGGTGCATTTTTCATCACTGCGACTGCGTCGTGAATCAAGAAGACCGAATAATGGCATAAGCTGTCGGTGGCTGTCCAGTATTTTCTGGATAAAAATATTTATAATAAAATAACAATATGAAAATAAAGGATATTAATTATCGTAAAATGCCCACTCCCCGATAAATCTTGCGCCATATGCGGCGGCGTTGTTCGTCATACCGCCAACGAAATCTAAGATTTTCATGTAGGCGCGATACAGACTGTCGGTTTTCTTGGATGGGGTCGTAACAGATCAAGCGCGAGTATTGGCGCACATCGACCTGTTTTTGCGCAACTGCGATGGCGGCGGGAACCAATAAAATCCAAAATAGAACCGAGACACGGAAAAGTGGCGATTTCGGCTCGCGAGTTTGGTGCGGTGGCGGAAAATGCGCGTGCGGGCAAGTTCTTTCGCTTTTTCCAAGGTATTTTGAACCTGCAGGCTGCACAACGCCAACAGGTCTTTGCCTTGAAGCTGCCGTTTAGCAGGTCGGATTGCGCATCGCGAAGGTTTGGGCAACGTCTTCTATCGCTTTACCTATGGCGATGCCGCAGCAACATGGCGCAACGCTGGCGGCTGGATTGCGCGTGCCAGGTGCTTTCTTCAAAAAGTGAGTTCGGATAATACGCTTTCGATTTCGGCGTCGCTCAGTAAAATCCAGTTCGACCGCGTCTTCCAAGTCTAAGAGGGCGTAGCAGATGTCGTCGGCCGCTTCCATCAGGTAGGAAAGGGTGGCGGCGTACCCAGCAGTCTTTGCCTGATTCAATCAGCCCCACCCGTCGGCAACGCGGCGGATGAAGGGTAATTCGGTTTGGTAAATATTGAATCTTCCGTTGGGTGTTGCGGTCGTCCAAGGGTATTTGCAGCAGTGCGCCTATGGCGGCGGACGTCAGGCGCATGCCGCCTGCGTCGACACATTTCCAAACCTGCCGTGGATGCGCAGGCTGTGGGCATTGCGCTTCATAGGGTTTTGGATGTCGTTGCGTTCGGCGTCGTTTAATGTCTGTAAAAACGGCTGGTTTTTGGGATTGCGGAACCAGTCGCGCAATGTCTTCTCCGTGTGTCCGAACGGCGGGTTGCCCAGGTCGTGCGCAAGGCAGGCGACTCGGACGACGGCCGCTGATATCGCGTCGGCGTATTGTTTTCCGGTAAAAAGCCGCCTGCTCTGCAGCATCACGCCTACGCGGTTTCGCCGATACTGCGCCCGACGCTGGCGACTTCGACGCTGTGTGTGAGGCGGTTGGGGTCAGGTCGTGTTCGGCTAGAGGATGGACTTCGGGTTTACGTCAATCTGCGGAATGCGCCGGAGAACACGACGCGGTCGTAGTCGATATGGAAGTCGGTGCGCAGCGATCGGCACCTTCTGGTGGAAGGCGTGACGGTTGGGATGATTTCAGCCGTTTTTCGTGCGGAAACGTTGTGTGGAGAGTAGATTTTTCCAATTCATCTGCATGAAATTGCTCTGCGGGTTTTCAGACGGTTCGTAGGGAGGATTGGATATTGCTGCATTGCGGGACGGTTTGAAACCGATTGGCGTAGGGCGGCTGTGCAGGTTGCGGGTCTGAACAGGACTTTGTTTTTCAGTTACAATACGCGCTATTATAATGATCGACAGTTTGAAGAGACGCGATGAAAGAACATAAGGTCCGGAAACGCTTCGGGCAGAATTTTTGCAGGACACGCGGATTATTGCCGATATTGTCAACGCCGAGCGTCCGCAGGCCGATGATGTGGTGATTGAAATCGGGCGGGCTTGTGGCGATTACCGAGCCTTTGGCGAAAAAGCTGAACCGCCCGCACGTTATCGAAATCGACCGCGCGACATCGTACGTCGTCTGAAAATGCTGCCGTTTGCGGATAAGCTCGTGATTCATGAAGGCGATGTATTGCGGTTTGATTTCAACAGCATCGCGGGCAAAAAGAAAAATCGTCGGCAACCTGCCGTACACATTTCCACGCCGCTTTTGTTCAAGCTGGCGGAAGCGGCGGACGATGTCGTCGATATGCACTTTATGCTGCAAAAAGAAGTGGTCGAACGCATGGTTGCCGCGCCGAAAAAGAACGACTATGGCCGCTTGGGCGTGATGCTGCAATATCGATATGGAGCTGCTGATTGACGTGTCGCCCGATCGCGTCGACCCCCGCGCCGAAAGTGGATTCGGCAGTGGTGCGCATGATTCGTGAAACACCGCATCGGCAAGGCGGACGATTTCGAGCATTTCGCCAAACTGGTGAAAACTCGCTTCCACCAACGCCGCAAAACCATACGCAACAATCTGAAAGAGCTTGCCGGGCGACGAGGATTTTACAGGCAGTCGGCATCAGCCGCAAGACCGCGCCGAACACATCGCGCCGGAGAAATATGTGGAACTGAGCAATTATCTCGTCCGTAGGTCGTCTGAAAACATCTCGGAAACAAAGCAGATTAAATTCAAAACGTACATAAACATTTCAAAGACCTGCACGTCATCAACGGCGTCAATCTGGAAGTGAAGCAGGGGTGAAGTGGTGGTGGTTTGCGGACCTTCGGGCAGCGGCAAAATCGACGCTCATCCGTACCGTCAACCAGCTGAAAGCATTGAGAGCGACAGATTTGGGTGACGCATCAATGTTGCCGATCCGCAGATCGGATTTGAACAAGGTGCGTGAGGAAGCGGGTTTTGTGTTTCAAGGCTTTCAATCTGTATCCGCATCTGACCGTATTGGAAAAACATCATCCTGTCGCCGATGAAGGTGACAAAGCCCGCGAACAGGCTGAGGAAAAGGCGATGGAGCCGTTGGAACGCGGGTTTTGGCGCAGTAAAAGAGACGCTTTCCCCAGCCAGCTTTCCGGCGGGCAGCAGCAGCGCGGTGGCGATTGCGCGCGGGCTGGCGATGGAGCCGCGCGTGATGCTGTTTGACGAACCGACTTTCCGCGCTCGACCCGGAAATGGTCGGCGAAGTGTTGAAAGTGATAGCAGGACTTGGCGGAAAGCGGCATGACCATGATGTGTGTTACGCATGAAATGGGCTTTTGCGCGCGAAGTGGCCGACCGCATTATTTTTCGTGATAAAGCAGATTTTTGGAAAACGAAACGCCTGAAGAGTACCAACTGAAATACGAACGCGCCAAAGCAGTTCTTGCAGCAAGTGATGACGCAGTGTAGTTTGCAAAAGGTCGTCCAGAAGACAGATTTGAGCTTTCAGACGACCTTGAGAATGCAACTGACATCTCAAAACAAGTACAATAAAACAATGAAAATGATAGAGACATTCTTCTTACAGGTATTATGGTGACTTTCGATCTGATAAAGAAAAATGGAATGAAGATCTGATGAAAGCATTTTGATTAAGATAAAGTATGATCAAAATATAAAAGATGCTTTGGCAAAAGAAAACACCCAAAAAGAAGGCTACTTTACGGTCTTTTGAAAAAGACCAAGAGAACAAAAATATCCCTTATACCGATGAGGACTTGGGCGATGAAACTGATTATTGTCGTGATAGACGGCCGTCATTGCGGTTTATTTATAATTCTCAAAGGGTGCGCTAATAGTATTCTCTCACAAAGATTGTAAAGGAAGATGTCCATGCGATTTTATCCACCCTGGTGCCAAATTTAAATAAAATCGCCCAGAAGACACAAAAATGGGTAAATGGATTATTTTTAGAATAGATAGACGGTAAAGAGACTATCTCCGATTTTGCAGTAGTGAAAAGGAAAACCATGTATTTTGTTGACCGTACCGCCGTCGTGCTTAAGCCGACCGCCCGTTTTTGAATGGCTGAACTGCCGATGAAAATATGCCCGACCTGACCATCGAGCAAATCGTGCCAATCACCCGTATCTCGTGCCGCAGTTTGACGAGTCACCGGAAGCCGTGATTGCCTATTTTGACGAACGCTACCAACAGATTTTCGAGGCGGAGTTGGCAGGCTGGGACACGATAAAAGCAAGTGCTCGGCAAGACATGAGCCTTGAAGGCTTTGGGAATTTTTCGATACCGAAATCCACGATATGGTTTTGGACATGGAAGAAGCGGAATTGAGCATTACGCCCGTGTTCGACAATAGATGTAGCGATGCGCGCTTTTCGAGACGACCTGAAGCCGTCCGTTCCTTTTAAAAGCCTTGTCCGTCTTGTTGCATTTGGTCCGCAGTGGCCGTGTGCCTGATATGGGTTTTACGGCTGGATGATGTGGTCTGGCCAGTGTTGGCGAGCAGTTTTGGTCCACGCTTGGCGCGTGGTGAATTGCGGACGGTGGGTGCGGTAAAGAAATACCATCGACCGCCATGCGCGCGCTTCCGTATTTTGCGGAGACGGAGAAGGGCAGGGCGCGGTGTTGACGGTGCGACCATGCTAACCCCTCACGCTTTTGTTTTTGCGGTGGAACGCCGACGGCAAGACGATACGGCAATGCGTTACGCCCGATATGGCGGATATGAATCTTACCGTCGTCTGAAAGTTTGGGCGCGCTGGTGTCAGGTTCAGGATGCCCGGGCATCCGCTTTTAATTCGCAGCGGTTTTCCGCCTGTCCTCGTCAAATTAAGCCCAATATAAAAACAGTCCCGCAATCAGCCGAAACTGTCCCTCGACTATTCTGAAACGACGGTTTCAGACGACCTTTTGAAAACGAAACACACATGAAAACATTACAAGACTGGCTCTCGCATTTGAAACCGCCCACAGCGGCGGCTTAATGATCATGGGCTTGAAACGCACGGGCGGCAAGGAAACGCGTGAAGCTCGAGCCGCACGCCCCGTCGTCGTTGTCGCGAACAAGCGGTAAGAGTTCGGTCTGCGCCTACCTGACGGATTTACAAACGGGCGACTTCAAAGTCGGTACGCTGACCAGCCCGCATTTGTGCGTTACAAGCGGAACGCGATTGCCGTCAACGCCGAGCGCCGGTTTCAGACGACCTCATCACCGCTTCTTCGAGCGCATCGAAGCGGCACGCGGCGAAATATCGCTAACCTATTTTGAATTGCAATGCCTTGGCGGCGGTCGATATTTTTATACGCGAACAAGTCGATGTGATGATATTGAAGTCGGCTTTGGGCGGACGTTTTGGACGCGGTCAATCGTGTTCGACTGCGATTGCGCGGTGGTTACCAGCGTGGATTTGGACCATCAGGCGTTTTTAGGGTGATACGGTCGAGCAGGTCGGCTTTGAAAAAGCAGGCGTGTTCCGCAGCGGCAAACCCGCACATCTGCGGTCAAAAACCCCGCGCCCGAATCGTTGGTTGCACTTGCCGAAGCTATAGGCGCGAAACCGCTGATGGTGCAGCGCATTTCGATCCTCATTGGAAAATATCCAATGGAACTACCGCCCATCCGCAGCATTCAGACGACCCCGCACGCAACCGCAATTCCCTCGCCGTTCCCCGCATTGCGCGGTGCGTACCATGCTTTCTAACGCCGCCTGCGCTGACCGTGTTGAATGTTTGAACGAAAAATTGCCGGTGGATATCGGCGCCATCAAGCGCGGATTACTGCTGGTTGAGCCCGGACGCTTCAAGTCCCGCCGGCCGCCTCGCTGACCGTTTTGGATGTCGGACACAACCCCCACGCTGCCTGCGCGCCTTTACGCCGCAGCGCCTGATTAATTTGGCGTTTGCGCAAAACGCACCGCCGTGTTCAGCATGCTGTCCGACAAAAGACATAGACGGCGTGTTGGAAATCGTTAAAGACCAGTTTGACGAGTGGCATATCGCGCTGGACGTGCCGCGCGGCATGACGGCGGAAAGCCTTGCAGGTGAAACTGGAAGCACAAAATATCGAAAATATACAAACTTTACCTCCGTTCGCGAGGCGTACCGCGCCGCTTTGGCTAAGGCGAGGCGAAATGATAGAATCGTTGTTTTCGGCTCATTTTCATACCGTTGCCGACGTGATGGCGGCGTTGAAAAAGGAAATCTCCATGTCTGACAATAAGCAAAATGAAGTTTTGACCGGTTACGAACAGCTCAAACGCCGCAACCGCCGCCCGCGCTTCGGTTATGGCATCGGGGTTGGTGGCGGCATCTACCGTTTTATTGGGCGTCGCCCTGTCAGCGACCGAAAACAAGCCAGAAGAAAACGCCCAAACTACAACCATCCAACAGGAATAATGCCAACGCAGAACCCGCCAACCCTGGCGGATGCGACCGTGTTGGACACCTTCTACCAAAGAAGATTTGGAAGCAGCGGCAGAAGCGGCTAAAATGCCGATGCCGAAGTAGCGGACAAACCGCGGGAAACCGCCGCGCCGAGCAAAATGCGCATGCACAAGCCGAGCCGCAACCTGATGCACCCGCCGGCAGCGCCCGAAGATGTAGGCCCGCCTTTGGTGCTGATTAACGATACCTTGTCAGACAGCGACATCAAAGGTTTGGAAGAGTCTGAAAAATCCAAAAGGCCGAAGCCGTCAAACGCGCAAAAGCAGCCGCACGCCGTGCGGAAGAGCGCCGCCGTAATCGTGAAGAGCAGCGTAAAGCGCAGCAGCTCCAAGCACAAGAAGCTAGCGGAACGCGAGCCAATGCCGCAGCGCGTAAACGTGCGCTTCAAGCTGCTAAAAGCCGAGAAGGCGGAACGATGCCGCCGCAGCCGAACGCGCAACAAATTGGCACAATTGGAAAAAGCTGAAAAAGCTGTTGCCGAACGTAAGGCGTTAAAAAGCCAAAAGAAAAAGCGGCGGCGAAACACAAAGCGGCAGGGAAAAAGCCAAAGAAGCCGTCTACAGCATCCGCATCCGAACCTTAAAGAAAGAATTCGTAGATGCTTCCAAATACGAAAAATCACGAAACAGCAACAAAAAGCTTTGCGGTAAGAGAAGCCGAGCGAAAGTGTCTGCCAAAGAAGCCGAGCTGGCAGCCAAGGCAGAGAAAACCGCTGCTGCCGAAAGGTCGTCTGAAAAGGCAAAAACCAAAACCGCTGAGTCAATCAGGTAAAAAGCCGCGATTCAGGCAGGTTATGCGCTGAAAAAGAACGCGCCGGAGCCTGCAACGCAAAAATGAAAGCGGCAGGTATCGACTCAACCATTACCGAAGTGATGACGGATAAAGGCAAGGTTTACCGCGTCAAATCAGGTGCATACAAAAACGCCTACGACGCCGAACGCGACTTGAACAAACTGCGCGTACACGGCATTGCCGGACAGGTAACCAATGAATGATATTCCGTTAGCCGACATACTCGCCTTCGGCGTGATCGCGGCGTGTATCGTGATGTCGATGATACGCGGCGTCGTTGCCGAAGCGAGGTTTGCTGTTTGCGTGGGTGATTTCCTTTTTGTTGGCTAAAACGTTTGCCGTGCCGTTTTCGGAAGTGGCGTTTAAATCGATTCAACCGCGCGCCTTGGGCGTTGCTATCTCGTTTGTCGTGATTTTCTTTTTGGCGCGTTTTTACAGCAGTTTTGCGCACCATACTGACCAATGCAGCGTCATCGATGGGCTTGGGCAGCGTCAACAGAGTATTGGGCGGCGTGTTCGGCGCAGCCAAAGGCGTGTTGCTGGTCACTTTGGCGGTCATGGTCTGCGCCCACACCGATTTGCCGGAAACGGAAGATTGGCAAAGCTCGTACAGCATTCCTTATTTCCAATCATTGTCTGAAGTCATTATGCCTTACCTGCCCGGTCAGAAGGACAAGGCGGAAGATAAGGCGGAATCGTAAATCCACCGGTTTCAGACGACCCCGATTACATCAAAGGTCGTCTGAAACCGGTTTTTTCATGAGTTAAAAGTTCGGCAGCTATATTTGCCGAACGCGCTGCTGATAGTCTGAATCTCCGCTAGAAGTATGGGAGGGGTGATGATAAGGCGATGAAATAGAAGCATTTATGAGTGAAGTTGGATTTGAATTTTCGATGCTTCAGTATTGTCGGACTGATTCATCAATCAGTCATGGTCGGTATCTGATTTCAAACTGAATGGGCGAATGATTGTCAACAATTTGGGCAACGTTGTCCGATTTATTCTATAATTCTGTTTTCCAAGTTAACCTCGAATTCGGAGAAGACGATATGTGCGGTGTATTAGGGTTTGGTCAGCCATGAGCCGGTAAACCAGCTTCTGTACGACGGTTTGCAGATGTTGCAGCACAGGGGGCAGGATGCGGCGGGCATTGTGACGGCGAAGGCAGCACGTTCCATATGCGCAGAGGCAAAGGCATGGTGCGCGAAGTGTTCCGCACACGCAATATGCGCGATCGGATCGGCAACGCGGGCATCGCCCATGTCCGTTATCCTACGGCGGGCAACGCGGGCAGCAGCGCGGAGGCGCAACCTTTCTACGTCAGCTCGCCTTTCGGCATCGTGTTGGCACACAACGGCAACCTCACCAATACCGCCGAACTGTAGCGAAAACGTGTCAACAAACACCTGCGCCACGTCAACACCAGCTCCGATTCCGAAGCTTTTGCTCAACGTATTCGCGCACGAATTACGCCGCGAGGTCTCTAAAAACGCCAATCCCCACCGGCTCAATATCGACAATATTTTTCAACGCTGTTGCCGAAGTCCACCGCCTGGTGCGCGGCGCATACGGCGTGGTTGCCATGATTGCGGGCTACGGCATGCTCGCTTTCCGCGATCCTTACGGCATCCGCCCGCTGGTGTTGGGTTCGCAAAACCGACGAGGCAGGCAGAAAAATCCTATGCCGTCGCCTCCGAATCCGTTGCCTTCAATGCGCTTGCCTACGATTTGGAACGCGATATCCAACGGGCGAAGCGGTATTCGTCGGCTTTGACGGCACACTGATTGCCCGTCAATGCAGCGACCGCGCCAAACTCAGCCCCCTGCCTCTTCGAATACGCTCTATTTTGCCCGTCCCGACTCCGTGATCGACGGCGTATCGGTTTACCAATCGCGTTTGGACATGGGCGTGTCCTAGCGGAAAAATCAAACGCGAGCTGCCTGTGGATGACATCGACGTCGTGATGCCCATTCCAGACACCAGCCGTCCCAGCGCGATGGAACTTGCCGTCCACCTCAAAAAGCCTTACCGCGAAGGTTTGATTAAAAACCGCATATCGGCTCGCACCTGTCTATCATGCCCGGTCAGGCGACGCGCAAAAATCCGTGCGCCAGAAACTCAGCCCGATGGAAACCGAGTTTGAAGGAAAAAGCGTATTGCTGGTGGACGACTCCATCGTGCGCGGACGACCAGCCTGCGAAATCGTCGAAAATGGTACGCGCAGCGAGCGCGCGCAAAGATCTATATCGCCTCCGCCGCACCCGAAGTACGCTATCCCAATGTGATACGGCATCGACATGCCCACGCGCGAAGAATTGATTGCCAACGGGCGCAGCGCGGCGGAAATTGCCGCCGAAATCAGCGCGGACGGCATCGTTTTTCCAAAATTTGAGCGATTTGGAAACCGTCGTCAAAGCACTCAATCCGCAAATCGAATCCTTCGATTCGTCCCTGCTTTAACGGCATCTATCAAACCGGCGACATCGACCAAGCCTACCTCGACCGCCTGTCCGCCGAGAAATCCGGCTGCGGCGGCGAAAGTCCACCCGGCAGGATGGAACACAGCATCAGCATCAGCGATGCGGGCGACGAAGAATAAAACCGGTTTGAACGATTAAAGGCAAAAGGTCGTCTGAAACGGGGTTATCGTTTCAGACGACCTTTTGTATAGTGGATTAAATTTGAATCAGGACAAGGCGACGAAGCCGCAGACGGTACAGATAGTACGGAACCGATTCACTGGTGGCCTGGCACCTCAGAGAATCGTTCTCTTTGAGCCAAGGCGAGGCAACGCCGTCCTGGTTTTAAAGTTAATCCACTATATTATTTTTAACGGCAAGATTATGAGTACCGAAAATCAAAAACTACATCACGCCCGTCGGTTTGGCGAGGCGTTGAAAGACGAACTGTATCAACTGGGTCAATAAAGAACGTCCCGAAATCGTCCAAATCGTCAACTGGGCGGCAAGCAACGGCGACCGCAGCGAAAACGGCGACTATCTTTACGGCAAACGCCGTATGCGCGAAAATCGACCGCCGCATCCGTTTCCTGACCAAGCGTTTTGGAAGCCGCCGTCGTCGTCGATCCTGGTGCGCGAAGCGACCGACCCAAAGTGTTTTTCGGCGCAACCGTCGGATTGTTACGCGGCGACGGGCGTGAGCAAAACCGTCAAAATCGTCGGCGTCGATGAAATCGATACCCGCGCAAAAACAAAAATTTCTTGGATTTCCCCGTTGGCGCGTTGTCTGATTAAAGCGAGGAAGGGGATGAAGTCGTCTTGAACACACGGAAGGGCGCGAAGAGATTGAAATTTTGTCGGTGGAATACATACGGATTGATTGAGCGGCAGTCGGATTATGCCGTATTTGTCGAGATGAAAAGGTCGTCTGAAAACATCAGGGTTTTCAGACGACCTGTTTGAAGCCGCCGCTTCGCAAACTGACCCTGTCCGCTGGATGTAATAATCTTTCTTTTGAGCCAGCAAGGCGGCGCGACCTCATTTTTAGGTTTAATACACTAGTGTATCCGATAAGACCGTACACCGGCATCCTCCGACACTGCCCTACCGCGACAGTTTTGCCGTCTTTCAAAAGCGGCGTTCCCCACCTCAATCCACTAAGGAAAATGCATGGCTTCGCGCGATTTATACCCACAGGAAATTTTTACAGGTCGTCCTCGATAAAAGCTGTGCCAAAGGCACAATCCAGCATTCCCACGCTGGCGGTTTTGAGCGTTTTGGCAGGCGGATACATCGCTTCGGTTATCTAGCCTGTTGAAAGTGGTCAGCGGCATTTCCGCACGAATGGGGCGGCTTGGCGACTTTACTCGAGCGCGGCAATGTTCCCCATCGCCCTGATCGCATCCTGCTCAGCGGCGGCGAGCTGGTAACGAGCAATATGATGATTATGTCTTTGGGGCGTTTGGCGGGAAGGATTTCCACAAAAATGCTGCTGCGCAACTGGGTCGTCGTGTGTCTGGGCAATTTGGCGGGAACGCTGGCGATAGCGTTTTTCCTCGGACACTACGTCAGGATGACCGAAAGGCGGCGTGGCAGAAAAACGATTGCGGTGGCGGAAGCCAAAGTCCATATGGATTTCGGCAGGGGCTTTCGTCTCGGCGGTCGCGATAACTGGATGGTGTGTCTGGGCGCATGGCTGCACTTTGCTGCCAAGCATACAGCAGGGCGGATGTTGGCGATTTGGTTTCCCGTGATGATTTTTCGTGTTAAACGGTTTCCAACACCTTGTCGCCAATATGCCTTCAGTCATCCCCGCGGTATTTTGGCGGGCGCAGATATTACATGGGGCAGTTTTTCTTCAACATGAGTTCCTGTGTTTTTAGGCGCAATGTCTTAGGCGGCGCATCGTTTGTCGGCGCGTCGTACCTTTCATACTTATAAAGATACGCTGAAAGATTGTGCCGGAATAATCTATAGTGGATTAAAATTTAAATCAGGACAAGGCGACGAAGCCGCAGACAGTACAGATAGTACGGAACCGATTCGCTTGGTGCTTCAGCACGCTTAGAGAATCGTTCTCTTTGAGCTAGAGGCGAGGGCAACGCCGTACTGGTTTAAAAGTTAATCCACTATACAGGCTATGGTCATTTCTTGCCAAAGGCTTAGAGCCTTTTGATGAGGAAGTCTATCGCTCAATGTTCAATGATTTTACTATGAGGTTACAAATATGATTAAAAATCTCATTGTTTATGCACATCCCTATGATAAAAGCTTTAACCATGCTATTTTAGAGCAGGTTTAGGACTTGTTGGAGAAGAAAGGTCAGACCTATGAACTGATTGATCTCTATGAGGATAGTTTAACCCTGTTTATACAAAGGAAGAGCTAGCGCTTTTTAATAAAGGCAGGCACTAGACCCACTGGTTTTAAAAATATCAGGAGCTCTTGCGTCCTGTGACCGCCTTATCATGATTTTTCCTATTTGGTGGGCGGATATGCCAGCTATTGTCAAGGGCTTTGAAGATAAGGTTTTTTTGAAAAATAAGATTTACGAGGAGACGAAAACTCGCCAGTTAGTTGGTCGTCTGACCAATATTAAAGAGGTATTGGCTATTACTACCTCTGCAGCACCGACCTTCTATCTTAAGTATTTCTGTGGTGACGTCGTCAAGAAAGCCATGTTGGGACATACTTTTAGAGTCTATCGGTGCTGAACAGCGCCGTTGGTTGAACTTCGGGAATATTTCTCAGTCTACAGCTGAAAAACGGCAGGCTTTCTTGGAAAAATTAGCAGAAAAGATTTGAAGAGGTAGCTATCATGATTTGATTTTAGAAGAGCAGATGAAAGGGATCTTGCTGCTGCGGTTTCGGTTTTAACTGACTGCTTTTGCTGGAGCATGAGGGTCTATAGAGAAAAATTCCGCCCTCTCTTTGGGAGCAGCCAGTCTTATATTGATTTTCTAAATAGATTGCATGCGGTTATGGTTAAAGGCAGCGATGCGTCATCATATTTGTCTGCTTGCTCGAAGTGGACGGGCGTCTTATGGCGGTCGCTACCATTCATAAGCTCGGTAATCATCCTGTCGGTATGCTTTCCTTTTTGCGGGCAGGAGCATGGAGGATGTGAAATATATTCCTCAGCTTTTTGGCTTTTCAAAAAGTTTTTGGGGGAGCAGTAAAGAAGCTAAGAGAAAGGAGTGTTTCAACTCTTTATCTTGAACTACTGGGTGTGCTGCCTGATTATCAAAGGGCAGGGAGTTGGCGGTCTTTTTTTATCTCAAAGGGGCTGGGTTGCTTGCAAAGAAGAGAAATGCCAGCGGCTTGCTTTGATTACTCATACAGAAAGCAACTGTCGTTTTTACAAAAAGAACGGATTTAAACAACTAGATGTCCGTGATGTTGAAGGTGTCAAGACATGGACTTTCCGAGAAAAATTTAGCTGATGTTTATACTTTTTGAAGATCTAATGATGCGGTCTTGCATTGATAATGTCAGCATACCCCCACCCCATCATTTCAAGGGACTGAAATAGTGCATTCTCAAACCTGTTTCACTTTTTCAATTTTTGTGCTAGCTCCATTTTGCTGATACAAGCAGCTTTTGTCTTAGTCGAAAATATAAAAATAAGGTTGAAACTTACATTTGAGCACTACAAAACCTGCTTGAAGAGCAGGTTTTTGCCATTCAGACGACCTCCAAGCCGATTTTCGACACAGTCCGTCTGATATAATGCCGCCTCAAAATAATCAGATACATGAAACACATGACTCAAGCCTCCCTCCCGCCCCGCCTGCCTTTCCGTTGCCCCCATGCTCGACTGGACGGACAGACACTACCGTTACCTCGCCCGCCAGATTACCCGCAACACATGGCTTTACAGCGAAATGGTCAATTCCGGCGCCATCGTCTATGGCGATAAAGACCGCTTTACGATGTTCAACGAGCGGCGCAGCCTGTCGCCCCTGCAACTGGGCGGCAGCGACCCGTCCGATTTGGCGAAAAGCGGCCAAAGCCGCCGAAGAATACAGCTACAACGAGGTCAACCTCAACTGCGGCTGCCCCAGCCCGCGCGTACAGAAAGAGCTCGTTCGGCGCGTGTCTGATGAACGAAGTCATGCTGGTTGCCGACTGCCTCAACGCCATGCAGGACGCGGTCGGCATCCCCGTTACCGTCAAAACACCGCATCGGCGTCGACAGGCAGACCGAATACCAAACCGTTGCCGATTTCGTCGGCACGCTGCGCGACAAAACCGCCTGCAAAAACCTTCATCGTTCACGCCCGCAACGCATGGCTGGACGGACTCTCCCCCAAAGAAAACCGCGACGTTCCGCCGTTGAAATACGATTACGTTTACTGCCTCAAGCAAGAGTTTCCCGAGCTGGAAATCATCATCAACGGCGGCATCACCACCAACGAAGCAATCGCCGGACACCTACAACACGTTGACGGCGTAATGGTCGGACGCGAGGCGTACCACAACCCGATGGTCATGCACGAATGGGACAGAACTGTTTTACGGTGACACCCGCAGCCCGATTGAATACGCCGATTTGGTGCAGCGCCTCTACACATACAGCCAAGCCCAAATCCAAGCCGGACGCGGCACAATCTTGCGCCACATCGTCCGCCACAGCCTTGGGTTGATGCACGGTCTGAAAAACGCCCGCACTTGGCGGCGTATGCTTTCCGACGCGACACTCTTGAAAGACAACGACGGCAGCCTGATTCTCGAAGCGTGGAAGGAAGTCGAGCGGGCGAACGTATATGGGAACATCGCGGCTGGAGTTGATTTTCGATTTTCGATTGCCGTTATCCGGCATCTAAAAATCGGTTCTCCGCCGCAAAAAAAAGGTCGTCTGAAAACGGAACAGGTTTTCAGACGACCTCTCTTTATCCTGTATGACACAATCGGCGCAGTCTATTAAAATCCTCGTTTTCAGACGACCTTTAAAGAAAAAGAATGACATGTATCACGCATTCGGCGGCGCGGCAGGCGTACGCAACCTGACCGACCGCTTTTACGACCTGATGGAACTCGAGCCGCAATACCGCGCCTTGCGCCAGATGCACAGCGAAGACATGACGCTGATTCGCGAAAAACTCTACGAATTTTTCAGCGGCTGAGCTCGGCAGCCCGCCGCTTGATTCGAGCAGAAATACGGCCATCCCACGCTGCGCGCGCGCACATGCCCTTTGCCGTGAATATACAAGTACGCGACGAATGGGTCGCCTGCTTCGCCCAAAGCCATGAACGAATTGGAAATCGGCAGAAGACCTCGCCGAACCCGTCCTTATCCGCATTTTTTGCGATGGCGGACTGGATGCGCAACAAAACGAAGAAGGTGTAGAACCGCCCCATGCCGCCGATGGCGGTCGATCCCGCAATCCGCATTCCCGAGCTGAAAAACGTCTTAAAGCAATACGGCGTGGACGGTTATTTCCCAACCTTCCCAGCTTGAGGTCGTCTGAAAAGACGACCCTTTCCCGTTTTCCCTGTTTGATAGAGGACTGCTGCTGTAAAGTGGCAGCCGTTTACCTCAATCAATGGCGGAGAATCCCGATAGTTTCTGCCGGTAACAGTCAGGTAAAGTAGCAAAATAGCATTTTAAATACAGTAAGATAGAATCACGGCATTTTCAGACGACCTCGACCGTCGTCTGAAAAATGCCCGTGATTTCATGGAACATACATCAGGGAAGTTTGAAATGAACACATGGTTTAGAAAAATGATGGTTTGCCTTGCTGGCTTTTGAGTATAGGGCAAGCATTGGGCGGATGAAGTACCGAATTTAAAAGAAAATGAGTACAAAGGGCGGAAGCGGGAGAGGCAGATGTTCAAGTTGTTTTGGGTTCGATGTATTTTGAGAGGGATAGGCGTTCGTCAGAGTGATCAAGAGGCGGTGCGATGGTATCATAAAGCGGCAGAACAGGGACAGGCAGAAGCCCAATATAATTTATGTAACATGATGTATTACGTAGGACAAGGTGTTAATCAAGACCATGAAAAAGGCAATGGAATGGTGCCGTTCTGCAGCAGATAAAGGGTATCTCCCAGCCCAAAAATAATCTGGGCATGATGTATGGTGTTCTTAAAAACTACGTAGAAGCAACGAAGTGGCTTCAGAAAGCAACAGAGCAGGGGAGTGTAAATGCTCAAAAATCTGGGGTTGATGTATGAACAAGGACAAGGCGTCCGTCAAAAATTATGAAGAGGCGGCGCGATGGTATATGCAAGGCTGCAGTGCAGGGAGATGCAAATGCCCAGTATCATTTGGGTGTGATGTATGCAAATGGGCGGGGCGTCCGTCAAAGCTATGAAGAGGCAGCGCAATGGTATCGCAAGGCAGCGGAACAGGGTGATGTAGACGCTCAAAATAATTTGGGCGCGCTGTATGAGCGAAGGACAGGGCGTTCGCCAAGACTCTGCAGAGGCAGTGCAGGTGGTATCGCAAGGCAGCAGAACGGGGAGTATGTAGTTGCCAAAATAATTTGGGCGTGGCGTATAGTGAAGGGCAAGGTGTTCGCCAAGATTATCCAGAAGCGTTGCGGTGGTATCGTAAGGCAGCAGAAGACGGGTTCTTGCCAGACTACATAATTTAGGTGAGATGTATTATGAAGGAAAAGGCGTACACAAAACTATACAGAGGCGTTGCAATGGTATCTCAAGGCAGCAGAACAGGGGTTCTCACCGGCTCAAAATAGGTTGGGTGAGATGTATGAAAGAAGGGCAAGGCGTCCCACAAAAATCGAAAAGTTGCCAAAGAATGGCACAAGAAGGCTTGTGATAATGGATTCCAAGATGGTTGCAATGACTACCGACAGTTGAATAACGAAGGACATTAAACCTTTCCTAAAGGTCGTCTGAAACACATAGATAAACCAAGAAACCTTCTGAATAAAAAACAGGATTTGAGATGAACACCTTATTGAAAAACATGATGCTTACCTTACTGGCTTTTAAGCATAGGGCAGGCAGCTTGGGCGGATGATACGCTGGATGTAGGAGGGTGGTTCAAAAAGGAAATGCTGCGAATGGCGGAGGCTGGCGATGCAGGTGCTCAATTTTCTTTAGGCGTGATGTACGAACAAGGAAAAAGGCATTCGTCAAGATTATGCAGAGGCAGTGCGATGGTATCGCAAGGCAGCGGAACAGGGATATGCAGAAGCCCAATATAATTTGGGTGTGATGTATGCCGAAGGGCAAGGTGTTCGCCAAAGATGATGCAGAGGCGGTGAAATGGTATCGTAAAGAGTCGCAGGGAGTTGAGCTTGCAGAAGCCCGATATAATTTGGGCTGTAATGTATACCGAAGGACGAGGCGTTCGCCAAGACTATGTAGAGGCGGTCCGATGGTATCGGAAGGCCGCCGATCAAGGGTATACTGGAAGCCCAAAATAATTTAGGTGCGATGTACAAGGACCGGAAAGGTATACGTCAAGATGACAATCAGGCTGTGCAGTGGTTTCGTAAAGCGGTAGAACAAAGGGTTGATGCAGCCCAATATAATTTGGGCTTGATGTATTACGAAGGACGAGGGTGTACGTCAAGACTATAAACAGGCATTGCGGTGGTATCGCAAAGCAGCGGGCAGGGATATAAGGATGCGCAAAATAATTTAGGCGTAATGTACAAGGATGGGAAAGGTGTACGTAAAGATTACGTTCAGGCGGTGAAGTGGTATCGTAAAGCAGCAGACAGGGGAATGCAGAAGCCCAATATAATTTGGGTGGGATGTATGTCGAAGGGCAAGGTGTTCGGCAAGATGACGCTCAGGCGGTACAGTGGTTTCACAGAGCAGTAGAACAAGGTGATGCAAATGCTCAATATAGTTTTGAGGCTTGATGTATGCCAAAGGACGAGGCGTCCGCCAAGATTATGTTCAAACATTGCAGTTATGCGCACAAAGCTGCACGGCGCACGGAGTTGCCGAGGGCACAAAGTGCGTCTAGGTTGGATGTATTACACGGGTAGAGGCGTTCGCTAAAATTCAGTAATAACCAAAAGAGTAGTACAAAGAAGGCTTGTGATAATGGATTCCAAGATGGGTTTGCAATGACTCACGAGGTTGAATAACGAAGGACATTAAACCATTTTCAAAGGTCGTCTGAAATACACAGATAAACCAAGAAAGTAATCTGAATAAAATAGGATTTTAAGATGAACACATTATTGAAAAAATGATGTTCGCTCTTGCTGGCTGTGGGCATGGGGCAAGCAGCTTGGGCGGATAGATATTCCTGATTTTAGGGGAACCCTTCAAGCAGCGGAACAGGGGAAATGTAAGCTCAAAATAATTTGGGTGTAATGTATGAAAAAGGGCTGGGTGTCCATCAAAGACTATACACAGGCAATGAAGTGGTATCTTAAGGCGGCAGAACAAAGGGGCTGCCACAGCCCATATATAGTCAATTAAAAATCAAAATAGGACAGTGGCGCATCGTCAAATCGGGCGTAATCAGACAATACGGTTCGCAGATACCGCTGTATTTCGCCCACACCTTCTCAATCGGGTTGAGCCAGGCGAATAAGGTGCAAGAGGCAATACCTTATGTCCCAATTTTTCCGCCATTTCCCGTAAAGACACCCATACGGTGAAATCGTGCATTATCTAAAATAATCACCGATTTTTGAGTCAATGCGGGCAGTAGGCATTGATGAAACCACGCTTCCAAAAAGACTCCGGTCATCGTGATTTTGATAAACCATCGGACAATCAGCCGGTTGCCGACTTGCGCGGACACCAGAGATAAGCGTTGGTATCTTTTTCCACTTATCTGCGCTTTCACTATTTGCCCTTTCGGGCTGCGGGCATAGGGACGGAACAGGTAGCGGTCCGTCCTGTTTCATCCAAATAAAACGCGTTGGTAGTCAGAAAAATTCGGCCAGCTGTGTCAAATAATGCGTCACTTTGGCGGGTCTTGTTCTTTGTAAGTGGTGGTCTTTTTGCGCGTCATCCCCATCTGTTTTGAGTGCATAGCAAACGGCGGCTGGCGTACAATCAAAATGTTTTGGCGATTTCATGCAGATAGGCATCCGGGTGTTGCCCAACATAGTGAGCCAGGTTTTTGCCTATCCAATTTGACGGGCATTTAGACCGGTAACTGATGTTTTAGGCTGCCGTTTGTTTTTAAAGGCGAATCCACTAGGTAAAGCGTGTTTCTTGACAAGTTCAAACGTTGCTGCGGTTTGGCTGCGATATTTTGCATTGTTCGTAAAAAGTTTAAAGCTTTGTTTCTTAAGTCCGCAGAGTATGCCATGGTTAGACCTTCAAAGTTGAGTATTGTACCATTTTGTTTTTAATTGACTATAATTTGCCGGATTACTGTATGTCAGCGACTCCAGTATCCATCAAGACTACGCACAGGCGGCAGAATGGTATCGCAAGGCTGCGGAACAAAGGGCATCCCTCTGCTCAAAAATAATTTGGGTGCAGTGTATGCCAATGGCAAGGATCCGTCAAAGATTACTCACAGGCAATGGGTAGTATCACAAAGTCAGCAAAAGCAAGGGTATGTCCACTTTAAAATAATTTGGGGTAATGTATGAGAAAAAGGACAAGGTGTTCGTCAAGACTATGTACGGGCAGTAGAATGGTTTCTCAAAGCAGCGGAACAAGGGACAGCTACCGCCCAATTTAATTTAGGTTTGATGCTGTGAAACAGGATGAGGCGTCCGCCAAGACTATGCACAGGCAGCGGGGTGGTTTCGGCAAGGCTGCGGAACAAGGGATGCCATGCCCACCATAATTTGGCGCTTGTGCACGCGTTTGGTCGAGGCGTCCCCAAAATTATACAATTGCCAAAAATGGCTTGGTAGCATGAAAATACCAATGAGATCAGCAGCTGTGATAATTACCGTACATTGGATTGAGTAGGATAATGAAGCCTTTTCCCGGCTCGTCTGAAACACACTGGACATAAACCCAAAAACATTCTGAATATAGTGGATTAACTTTAAACCAGTACGGTGCTTTACTCTCTCTGCCGTACTATCTGTACTATCTGCGGCTTCATCGCCTTGTCCTGATTAGTTAATCCACTATAGAGATTTAGAGATGGAACACCTATGATAATACTTGCCTTATGTCTTTTGGGCATAGGGCAAGCAACTTGAGCACGATGATGTGCAATTAGAGAAATGCTTCAAGTTGCAGAGCAGAAATGCTACTCACAATATAATTTGGGTGTGATGTACACCAATGGGCAAGAAGGGTCCGTCAAGATTATGCACAGGCAGTGCATTGGTATCGTAAGGCGGCAGAGCAAGGAGATGTCGATGCTCAAGTGAATTTGGGTTGGCTTTATGATAGTAGGCAAAGGGGTCCGTCAAGATTCTGTACAGGTGAGTGCATTGGTATCGCAAGGCGGCAGAACAAAGAGATGCCGTTGCCTCAATACTAATTTGGGTGTGATGTATGTAAATGGGCAAGGAGTCCGTCAGGATGATGCACAGGCGGTACAGTGGTATCGCAAGGCAGCAGAACAAGGGTATGCTGCTGCCCAATATAATTTGGGTGTGATGTATGTAAATAGACGAGAGTCCGTCGAGGATGATCACAGGCGGTGCAGTGGTATCGCAAGGCAGCAGAACAAGGGGTTGCAGAAGCCCAATATAATTTGGGTGTGATGTATGACAATGGGCAAGGCGTCCGTCAAGACGATGCACAGGCGGTGCATTGGTATCGCAAGGCTGCAGAACAAAGGAAATGTAGAGGCTCAACATAATCTGGGGAGCAATGTATGCCAATGGACAAAGGTGTTCGTCGGGATCTATAAGATTGCCAAAGAGTGGCTTTGGTAAAGAGCTTGTGATAACGGACTACAACAAAGTTGTGATGCTTACTGTACATTGGATTAAGTAGGATAATGAAACCTTTCCCAAAGGTCGTCTGAAGTACATAGACAAACCCAAAAACATTCTAAATAAAACAGGATTTTGAGATGAACACCGTATTGAAAAATGATGGTTTGCTTTGCTGGCTTTGGGCATAGGGCAAGCAGCTTGGGCTGATAATGTGCCGGATTTTAAGAAAAACGCTTCAAGCTGCAGAACAAAGTTTGCAGCTGCCCAATATAATTTGGGTGTGATGTACGACAATGGGCAAGGAGTCCGTCAGGACGATGCACAGGCAGTGCAGTGGTATCGCAAGGCTGCAGAACAAGGGGCATGCTAAAAGCCCAATATAATTTGGGTGTGGCGTATATCAACGGACAGGGAGTCCGTCAAGACGATGCACAGGCGGTGCAGTGGTTTCGCAAGGCTGCAGAACAAGGATATGCTAAAGCTCAATATAATTTGGGTGTGATGTGCGACAAAGGTGAAGGAGTTCGTCAAGATCGATGCACAGGCGGTGCAGTGGTATCTGCAAGGCGGCAGAACAAGGGATGCTCCAGCCCAATATAATTTGGGTGTGATGTATGCCAACGGACAGGGGAGTCCGTCAGGACGATGCACAGGCAGTGCAGTGGTATCGCAAGGCGGCGGGACAAGGGCATGCCAAAGCCCAATATAATTTGGGTGGGATGTATGCCAATGGTAAAGGAGTCCTTCAAAAACCTTGTACAGGCAGTGCAGTGGTATCGTAAGGCTGCAGAACAAGGGATTGCGAGCTCATATAATTTGGGTGTGATGTACGACAATGGGCAAGGTGTTCTGTCAGAACTATAAGATCGCCAAAGAGTGGTTTGGTAAGGCTTTGTGATAACGGACTGCAACAAAGTTGTGACGCTTACCGTACATTGGATTGAGTAGGATAATGAAACCTTTCCCAAAGGTCGTCTGAAATACATAGGCAAACCCCTAAAACATTCTGAATAAAAAGGATTTTTAAGATGAATGCCTTACTGAAAAATGATGGTTGCCTTTGCTGGCTTTAGGCATAGGGCAAGCAGCTTGGGCAGATGATGCTTCTGACTTGCAGAAAACCTTGCAATCGGCGAGACAGGGGAATGCCGCTGCCCAATTCAATTTGGGTCTGATGTATGACAGTGGGCAGGGGAGTCCGTCAAGACTATACAAAGGCAGTGCAGTGGTATCGCAAGGCAGCAGAACAAGGTTGCAGAAGCCCAATTTAATTTGGGTCTGATGTATGACAGTGGGCGAGGAGTCCGTCAAGACTATACAAAGGCAGTGCAGTGGTATCGCAAGGCAGCAGAACAAGGGGGTTGCAAGCCCAATATAATTTGGGTGTGGCGTATGCAGAAGGGGCAAGGCGTTCGTCAAGACTATGCACAAGCAGTGCAGTGGTATCGGAAGGCGGCAGAACAAGGGATTGCCAATGCCCAATATAATTTGGGTGTAATGTATGTAGAAGGGCAAGGAGTTCGTCAAGACTCGCACAGGCAGCTCAGTGGTATCGTAAGGCGGCAGAACAAGGGCATGCCGTTGCCCAATATAATTTGGGTGTGGCGTATAAAAGGTGAAGGAGTTCGTCAAGATGATAAGCAGGCAGTGCAGTGGTATCGTAAAGCGGCAGAACAAGGGCTTGCTCAAGCTCAGTCTAATTTGGGTGTGATGTATGGAAAAGGGCAAGGAGTCCGTCAAGATTATGTACAGGCAGTGTATTGGTATCGCAAGGCTGCAGAACAAGGGAATGCCAAAGCTCAATACAACTTAGGTCTAATGTATGCTAATGGAAAAGGAGCTCGGCAAAATCTAGTGATTGCCAAAGAGTGGTACAAGAAGGCTTGTGATAACGGACTACAACAAAGTTGTGATGATTACCGTACATTGGATTAAGTAGGATAATGAAGCCTTTCCCAAGGTCGTCTGAAACACATAGACAAACCAAGAAATACTCTGAATAAAATAGGATTTTAAGATGAAAACGTTATTGAAATGATGGTTGCCTTACTGGCTTTGGGCATAGGGCAGGCAGCTTTGGGCTGATGATGTGTCGAATTTTAAGAAAATGCTTCAAGCTGCAGAGCAAGGAAATGCCGACGCCCAATTTAATTTGGGTGTGATGTACGACAATGGGCGAGGAGTCCGTCAAGACTATGCACAGGCAGTGCAGTGGTATCGCAAGGCAGCAGAACAAGGGTTAGCCCAAGCCCAAACCAATTTGGGCATGGTGTATGCACAAGGGCAAGGCGTCCGTCAAGACTATGCACAGGCGGTGCAGTGGTATCGCAAGGCGGCAGAACAAGGGTATGCTGGTGCCCAAGTTAATTTGGGCCTGATGTATGAACAAGGGCAAGGCGTCCGTCAAGACTATGCACAGGCGGTGCAGTGGTATCGCAAGGCGGCAGAACAAGGGTATGCTGGTGCCCAAGTTAATTTGGGCCTGATGTATGAACAAGGGCAAGGCGTCCGTCAAGACTATGCACAGGCGGTGCAGTGGTATCGTAGGGCTGCAGAACAAGGGAATGCCGATGCCCAAGTTAATTTGGGTCTGATGTATGCCAACGGGCAAGGAGTCCGTCAAGACGATGCACAGGCAGTGCAGTGGTATCGGCAGGCTGCAGAACAAGGGGATGCCCAAGCCCAAGGCTTGTTGGGTATAGCCTATGGGTCTGGATACGGAGTGCGCCAAGACAGTGCCCTTGCCCAAGAATGGTACGGTAAGGCTTGCGACAACGGAGACCAAGACGGCTGCAACAATTACCGCCGTTTGAAGCTGGGTTATTGAACAGCTCGCGATGCCGTCTGAAAGCGGCTTGAGCAGGAGCGGACATCCCCCCTGAACAATATGATTTGTTTTAGGACAAAACCAAAATGACTTTCCAAAACAAAAAAATCCTCGTCGCCGGGCTTGGTGGTACGGGTATTTCCATGATTGCCTATCTGCGCAAAAACGGCGCGGAGGTGGCTGCGTATGATGCGGAGCTGAAAGCCGAGCGCGTGTCGCAAATCGGTAAGATGTTTGACGGGCTGGTGTTTTACACGGGCCGTCTGAAAGATGCGCTGGATAATGGTTTCGATATTCTGGCGCTCAGTCCCGGCATCAGCGAGCGGCAGCCGGATATCGAGGCGTTTAAGCAAAACGGCGGGCGTGTGTTGGGCGACATCGAATTGCTGGCGGACATTGTGAACCGTCGCGGCGACAAGGTGATTGCGATTACCGGCAGCAACGGCAAAACCACGGTAACGAGCCTGGTCGGCTATCTCTGCATCAAGTGCGGGTTGGATACCGTTATCGCGGGCAATATCGGCACGCCGGTTTTGGAGGCGGAATTGCAGCGTGAAGGCAAAAAAGCGGACGTGTGGGTGTTGGAGCTTTCCAGCTTCCAATTGGAAAACACCGAAAGCCTGCGCCCGACTGCGGCGACGGTGCTGAACATTTCCGAAGACCATCTCGACCGCTACGATGATCTGCTTGATTATGCGCATACCAAGGATAAGATTTTCCGTGGCGATGGCGTGCAGGTTTTGAATGCGGACGATGCATTCTGCCGTGCGATGAAGCGTGCCGGGCGCGAGGTGAAATGGTTTTCGTTGGAACACGAAGCCAATTTTTGGTTGGAACGCGAGACAGGCCGCCTGAAACAAGGCAATGAAGATTTGATTGCCACGCAAGACATTCCGTTACAAGGTCTGCACAACGCCGCCAACGTCATGGCTGCCGTTGCCTTGTGCGAAGCCATCGGTTTGCCGCGCGAAGCATTGCTGGAGCACGTCAAAACCTTCCAAGGCCTGCCGCACCGCGTAGAAAAAATCGGCGAGAAAAACGGCGTGGTGTTTATCGACGACAGCAAAGGCACGAACGTCGGCGCGACAGCCGCCGCGATTGCCGGTTTGCAAAATCCGCTATTCGTGATTTTGGGCGGCATGGGCAAAGGGCAGGACTTTACGCCCCTGCGCGACGCGCTTGCCGGTAAGGCCAAAGGCGTGTTCCTGATCGGCGTCGATGCGCCGCAAATCCGCCGCGATTTGGACGGTTGCGGTCTGAATATGACCGACTGCGCCACTTTGGAAGAAGCGGTTCAGACGGCATACGCCCAAGCCGAAGCGGGCGATATCGTGTTGCTCAGCCCTGCTTGTGCGAGCTTTGATATGTTCAAAGGCTATGCGCACCGTTCGGAAGTGTTTATCGAAGCGTTCAAAGCTTTGTAAGGCCGTCTGAAAGATGAAAGTCGGGTTGAAAATCGGCTTGGCGACAGTCGTACTTTTGGCTGTCGCCGCTTCGATGTTTTGGTTTGTCGCGCCGATTCGTTCCACGACAACCGTTACTACGCCAAGCGAAACGCCGTTGCCTGAAGATGCAGTTATCGACAGATTGGTCGTGCATAAAAGTAAGCGCACCATGTCGGCGTACTCGCAAGGCAGGTTGCTAAAAACCTATCCTATTTCGCTGGGCAAACAACCGGTCGGGCATAAACAGTTTGAAGGCGACGGCAAAACGCCCGAAGGAAAATACCGCATCAATGAACGTAATCCCAACAGCGGCTACCACAAAAACCTCGGCGTTTCCTACCCCAACGAAGCCGACAAAGCCTACGCGGCGGCACAAGGCAAAAGTCCGGGCGGGCTGATTAAAATCCACGGCATGAAAAACGGTTGGGGTTTTATCGGCAAAAAACACCTGCAAAAAGACTGGACCAACGGCTGCATCGCGGTAACGGACGAGGAAATCGACGAACTCTACCGCAGCGTAAAACACAATGCGGAAATTGAGATTCTGCCGTAAACCATGTGCGACATTGCTTCAAAGGTCGTCTGAAAACGTTAAGGCGGTTTCAGACGACCTTTTTGCAGCAGCGGCAAACTTGTTCTTTGCCTTTATCCGGTGTTACTGTTTCTTAAAAATTGCCTATGCGGGCAAACGGCGAAAAGGCGGGCAGCCATGCCTGACCGAAAAAACGTGTGTTCATCAATCCGAAAGGAAAACCCATGAATTTTCAAGACTACATCCGTTACGATGCCGTCGGTTTGGCAGAGCTGATCCGCAAAAAAGAAGTGTCCGCCGATGAAGTGTTGCAGGCTGCTTTAAACCGCTTGGACGAAGTCAATCCCAAGCTCAATCTGTTGGCGCACGATTTGCGCGAACGCGCGGCAGCGTGGCAGGGGTCGTCTGAAAATGCCGATACGCCGCTGGCGGGCGTGCCGTTTTTGCTCAAAGACTTGCTGGCGGATTGGGAAGGCGCGCCGACATGGTCGGGTTCGCGCATGATGCAGCATTACATTGCCAAACAAAACAGCGATTTGACCCAAGCCTATCTCGATGCGGGGCTGCGCGTGTTCGGCAAAAACCACCACGCCCGAATGGGGCGCGTATCCCGTTACCGAAACCGAAATTTACGGCATCACGCGCAATCCGTGGCATTTGGATTACACCGCGGGCGGCAGCAGCGGAGGCGCGGCGGCGGCAGTGGCTTCGGGCGTCGTACCCGCAGCGCACGGCAGCGACGGTGGCGGCTCCATTCGCTTACCCGCGCACAACTGCGGCGTGTTCGGGCTGAAACCCACGCGCGGCCGCAGCAGTTACGCGCCGAACGCATCGGAGGCATGGCAAGGTTTGGTATGCGACCATGTGTTGACCCGCAGCGTGCGCGACAGCGCGGTTTTTGCTGGACATCGCCGCCCAAAACCCAAGCCCGCGCCCTGTATGCCTGCCCGCCGCCGCCCGAAAACGGTTTTGCAGACAGCCTGAAACTAGAAACAGGTCGTCTGAAAATCGCTTTTTGGAAACAGACATGGTTTGGCGGCGGTAACGACGAAGGCACGGAAGCCGCGTTCGCCCATAGTTTGAAACTGATGCAAGACACGGGACACGAATTGGAAGAAGCCACGCCCGATTTCGCGCCGCCCGAACAGCTCAACCGCGCCGCCCGCATCATCGTCATGGGCGAAACGGCAAAACTGTTCTACCAATATCAATACGAAACCGGACAAAAACTGCCGCACTGCCTGCTTGAGCCGACAACGTGGGCAATGATTGTGCAGGGTCGGCAAATCAGCGCGGGCGAAATGGCTTGGGCGCGCGACGTGATGTTGGCGCAGGAACGTGCCTCCAAAGCATTTTTTACGCGCTACGACGTGTTGATGACGCCCGTCTGCCCGCGCACCACGCCGAAAATCGGCGAGATGATGCCGCCACCCGCCGCGCAAAAAGCCATGCGCCTGCTGTTCGGCACGCTGCGTTTGGGTTTTCTGTTGAAAAACAACCCGTTTTTAGAAAAAGAAGCCACCGCCGCGCTGCAATACGTCGGTTATACGTCGCCGCTGAACATGAGCGGCAACCCCGCCATGAGTGTGCCGCTTTACCAGCATAACGGGCTGCCCGTCGGTACCCAGTTCGCCGCCGCACACGGGCGCGAAGACACGCTGCTTAGCCTCGCCGCGCAGTTGGAACAGATACAGCCGTGGGCGGAAATACCGCAGTTGGCGTAGGGTTTGCATGGGATAAAAAAAGCGGTCTGTATCAGCAAAACGGATTGCATCCTCTGTATAACAAACTGAAGGAATTTTGCCTTGTCTTTCTACCAACGTTATCTGAACGGCGAATACAGCCAAGTTTATGCCGACATCGCCCGACTGCGGCAAAAAGCCTTTCAACCCGAAGCAGCAGCGGAAATCGACCGCTTGCTTTACCGAAACCTTTCGGCGTGTGCTGTACAACGCGAATATCGTTGCGGACACCTTGCCGCAGTTCGGCTATCGGTTCAATCAATGGCGCGATAACGTGATTACGCCGCCCCTGTCCGATGTGGACGAGCATATCCGCCGCCTTGTCCAAGCTGTGCAGCCTGTCGGTTTCATTCCCTTTCGCTGCAATACTTCTACCGAATTGTCGGCGAAATCAACTTTATCTGGAACTATGACGAATATCCTGAAATTGTAGGGAATATGCCGACCCTTTGTGTGTGTACGGCATAGATTTTGTTTTTGGAAGAGGCGGAAAACGAAGACAACGAGTGGCTGGAATGTACCCGAGAATTGCTTGCGGAAAAACCCCAAATGCCCGATTGGTTTGCCATTTTCGCCCGATGATTACCACAAAGACAATGTAAGCGGCGGCGGTGCTTATGAAATCGCATTAAGCACCAAGCCAAGGTGTGGATGGTAAAGTGCTGTACGCCCCGCAAAATACGCAATTTATTGCGTATCTTCGCCACATTTTCGCCAATGGCGGCTTTGGCAGCGAAGTGGATGCGCCCGAATTTCAAGACTATCTGCAAACCGTATTGTCCCAAATTGCTGCTGTTTTAAAGGCAGCCTATAAGGTCGTCTGAAAACATAAAAGCGTTTTTCAGACGACCTTTTTGCGTGTGTGATGGGTAGGGGAGGGCGCAAAGAACCTTGGAATCCGAATTGTTGCTTTATTGTTGCTTTGCCAAGAAACCTTTAGAATGACGTTTTTCTGATTTTTCGATATTTTTCAGACGACCTTCGATGTCCCGATTAGGCGGAGGGTCGTCTGAAACGCTTTTGTTCTGGTTGTTCTGGGCGGATTTTTCCGTCTGCCCGCATACGGATGTTTTTCATGATTAGTCTTTCCAAACTTCTCGACCGCCCGATTTCTTTGGACGGTCGGAAATTCGATGTGTCACTGTTGTGGATGGTTATTTTGATGACCGCCTTCAGCTTGGTGATGATTTATTCTGCGTCCATTGCCTATGCCGCGTCCGAAGGCGGCAATCAGTTTTCTTTTGTCAGCAAGCAGGCGATGTTTGTCGGCGCGAGTGTGTTGGAGCTGTCTCGGGCTGTCGCTGTTGAGCATGAGTTTTTGGCGGAAAAATCATTCCGTTTTATTTTTTGCTTTTTCGGCGATTTTTGCTGGTGGTGGTGTTGTTTTGTCGGCCGTGAAATCAACGGGGCGACGCGTTGGATTCATATCGGGCGGGTCAATCTTCAGCCGACCGAGTTGTTTAAAGCTGGCAACGGTTTTGTATTTGTCCAGTCTGTTTACGCGACGCGAGGAAGTTTTGCGCAATGTGGACTCTTTGGGTTTGAAAGCCGCTGTTTGTCGGTTTGTTCAATGCTTTTCTGTGTCCGTTCAGCAAGGAAGCGCGTCAGAAAAACCTGGCAGAAGCTGAAGAAATTCAAAACATCTTTGCTGCCTATCGTGATGATTGCATTGGGTTTGGTTCTTGTGATGGCGCAACCTGATTTCGAGCTCGTTTGTCGTGATTGTGTCGATTACGATGGGTATGCTGTTTTTGGCGGGTTTCCGTGGAAATATTTTGCCGTCTTGGTACTGAGCGTACTGGGAGGCATGGGTGTGATGATTTTGGCGGCACCTACCGTATGGCGCGCGTGTCGGCATTCTTGGACCCTGGGGCGACCCTTTGGGTAAAGGCTATCAGTTGACGCATTCGTTGATGGCGATTGCGCGCGGCGAATGGTTCGGTCAGGGCTTGGGCGCGAGTTTGGAAAAACGCTTCTACCCTGCCGGAGGCGCATACTGACTTTATCTTTGCCGTTATCGGAGAGGAATTCGGGTTTGTCGGGATGTGTATTTTTGGTGTTCTGCTACGGCTGGCTGGTGATGCGCGCGTTCTCCATCGGCAAGCAGGCGCGTGATTCCGGATTGATGTTCAGCGCGTATGTCGCCAACGGCATCGGTATTTGGATAGGGATTCAAAGTTTCTTCAATATCGGCGTCAACATCGGTATCCCGCCCACCAAAGGCCTGACTTTGCCGTTGATGTCTTACGGCGGTTCGGCGGTTGCCGTTATGCTGGTGTGCGTTACCTTATTGTTGCGCGTCGATTATGAAAAACCGCAAAAATGCGCGGTTACCAAGTGGAGTAAATCATGGGCGGTAAAACTTTCATGCTGATGGCGGGCGGTACCGGCGGCATATTTTTCCCCGCGCTGGCGGTGGCGGACTCATTAGGCGCGCGCGGCCATCACGTGATTTGGCTGGGCAGCGAAGGCTCGATGGAAGAGCGCATCGTGCCGCAATACGACATCCTGCTCGAAACGCTGGCGATTAAAAGGCGTTCGCGGCAACGGCATCAAACGCAAGCTGATGCTGCCGTTTACTTTTGTATAAGACCGTCCGCGAAGCTCAGCGGATTATCCGCAAACACCGCGTCGAGTGCGTCATCGGTTTCGGCGGTTTTGTTACCTTCCCCGGCGGCTTGGCGGCGAAGCTCTTGAGCGTGCCGATTGTGATTCACGAGCAAAACGCCGTGGCAGGGGTTGTCCAACCGCCAACTGTCGCGCTGGGCGAAGCGGGTGTTGTACGCTTTCCCGAAAGCGTTCAGCCACGAAGGCGGTTTGGTCGGTAACCCTGTCCGCGCCGATATTGCCAACCTGCCCGCGCCTGCCGAACGCTTCCAAGGGCGTGAAGGTCGTCTGAAAGTCTTGGTGGTCGGCGGCAGTTTGGGTGCAGACGTGTTGAACAAAACGGTACCGCAGGCGTTGGCTTTGCTGCCCGACGATGCGCGCCCGCAGATGTATCACCAATCGGGTCAGGGGCAAGCTGGGCAGCTTGCAGGCGGATTACGATGCGTTGGGTGTGAAAGCCGAATGCGTGGAATTTATTACCGACATGGTATCCGCCTACCGCGATGCCGATTTGGTGATTTGTCGAGCAGGCGCGCTGACAATTGCCGAGTTGACGGCAGCGGGGCTGGGCGCGCTGCTGGTGCCGTATCCTTACGCCGTCGATGACCACCAAACTGCCAACGCGCGTTTTATGGTGCAGGCGGAGGCAGGGGCTGCTGTTGCCGCAAACCCAGTTGACAGCGGAAAAAGCTCGCCGAAATCCTCGGCGGCTTAAACCGCGAAAAATGCCTCAAATGGGCGGAAAAACGCCCGCACATTGGCACTGCCGCACAGCGCGGACGATGTGGCAGAAGCCGCCATTGCGTGTACGGCATGATGACATGATGTGATGAACGAAACAGAGGTCGTCTGAAAACCAAGAAACGGGTTTCAGACGACCTTTTCAACCTAGCAGCCGTATTGTGCGGGAGTATGATGTAAATAGGAATTTCTCTCAATGGAGGCTGCCATGTCTGAAAAAAATCTCTCCCGAAACCGTTTCCGTCTTGTCCAGTACCATGCTGATTCCCCTGTGAGCGAAGGCCGTAGAGCAGGGTAGGGCGCAGCCGCTTTTGCGTGATGACGAAGCCGTGCGGATGTTGGACAAGATTGACTACGACTTCGGCAAGTTTGCCAAAGCCAGCATCGCAGGTCGGCTGTTGCGGGCGGGCGAAGCTGTTGGACGATATGACCCGGCACTTTATCGCCGAACATCCCGATGCCGTCGTGGTGCAAATCGGCGCGGGCTGGATGCGCGTTACGAACGTCTGGGCAGGCCGCGCATTACCACCTGGTATGATTTCGGATTTGCCGGAAGTGATTGAAGTGCGGCGTATGCTGCTGCCCGAATCGGACAATCATTATCTGGGCGTGTCCATGTTCGACGAAGCGTGGATGAACACCGTCGCCGCGCACGGCAAACCTGTGTTGCTCGTCATCGAAGGCGTGTTGATGTATTTTGAAGAAACGCAGGTGCAAGATTTTTCAAACAGGTTGCCGCCGCCTGCCGCACGCCCAGCCGCCTTCGATACCATTCCCAAAGCCTACATCGGACAAAGCAAACACCACGACGCGCTCGGCAAAATGGACAAACCGCCCGAATTCCGCTGGGCGATAAGCGGAACGGACGACATCCGACGCCTGATATCTGGTGTGGAAATCATCGAAGAAGCGGGCTTGAGCAGCGTCTGCAAACCGCGTTATCCGTGGCTCTTGCGCCTTGTGTATGCGACCGCATGGGGGAGGCGCAAATTGGATATGCGCTTGATGAGGATACAGAAGTGCCGTCAAGTTGATAAACGAGAGGTCGTCTGAAAACCGGTTTCAGACGACCTTATAATATGTTTTGCTGGTATTTTGGTAGCTGAAGTCGAGTTTAAAAATGGGTAATTCGCCGCTGAACGAAACCTCTTTTTACCCATATTGCCACCAATGTGAAATCCTGTATGCCGAAACATCTTTAATTTACAAGAAAACTATGGCGCAGAAGCGGATAGCCCTTTAAAATAACGCCTTTACGCATCGAAAATCCACGGAACGCAACATCATGATGAAAAATCGAGTCACCAACATCCATTTTGTCGGTATCGGCGGCGTCGGCATGAGCGGTATCGCCGAAGTCTGCCCACAATTTCGGGCTTTAAAGTTTCCGGTTCCGGATCAGGCGCGAAATGCGGTGACCGAGCATTTGAGCAGCTTGGGTATTCAAAGTTTATCCCGGCCATACTGCCGAACATGTCAACAGCGCGGATGTTGTCGTAACTTCTACCGCCGTCAAAAAGACAATCCCGAAGTCGTCGCTGCGCTGGAGCAGCAAATCCCTGTCATTCCGCGCGCCCTGATGCTGGCGGAACTGATGCGCTTCCGTGACGGCATCGCCATTGCGGTACGCATGGCAAAAACCACGACCACCAGCCTGACCGCCTCCATCCTCGGTGCGGCGGGGCTCGACCTACTTTCGTTATCGGCGGCAAACTCAATGCCGCAGGTACCAACGCCCGCTTGGGCAAAAGGCGAATACATCGTCGCCGAAGCCGACGGTCCGATGCGTCCTTCCCGCATCTGACTCCGATTATGTCCGTCGTCACCAATATCGACGAAGACCACATGGACACCCTACGGACACAGCGTCGAAAAACTGCATCAGGCGTTTTGTCGATTTTATCCACCGTATGCCGTTCTACGGCAAAAGCGTTTTTGTGTATCGACAGCGAACACGTCCGCGCGATTCTGCCCAAAGTGAGCAAGCCCCTACGCGACTTACGGCTTGGACGATGCCGCCGATATTTACGCGACCGACATTGAAAGCGTCGGCGCACAAATGAAGTTTACCGTTCATGTCCAAATGAAAGGACATGAGCAGGCGCCGTTTGAAGTCGTGTTGAACATGCCCGGCAGACACAACGTCCTCAATGCTTTGGCAGCCATCGGCGTGGCGCTGGAGGTTGGTGCATCCGTCGAAGCGATTCAGCGCGGCTTGCTCGGTTTCGAAGGCGTCGGCCGCCGCTTCCAAAAATACGGCGACATCAAGCTGCCCAACGGCGGAACCGCGCTGTTGGTGGACGATTACGGACACCATCCCGTCGAAAATGGCGGCGACCCTATCCGCGCACGCGGCGCGTATCCGGAAAAACGTTTGGTGCTCTCCTTCCAGCCGCACCGATATGCCGCACGCGTGATTTGTTCGAAGACTTCACCAAAGTTCTCAATACCGTTGACGCGTTGGTGTTGACTGAAGTTTATGCCGCCGGTGAAGAGCCTATTGCTGCCGCCGACTCCCGCGCCCTTGCCCGCGCCATCCGCGTGTATGGGCAAACTCGAGCCGATTTACTGCGAAAACGTCGCCGACTTGCCTGAAATGCTGTTGAACGTTTTACAGGACGGCGACATCGTGTTGAATATGGGTGCAGGCAGCATCAACCGTGTTCCCTGCCGCGATGCTGGAGTTGTCGAAAAAAGCCTGAGGCGGAAATTTTATCGTGATGCCGCGATAGCCGCCCGATGAAGCGATGTTCCATCGGGTGGGCAAGAAGATTAAGGTCGTCTGAAAAGCCCGATTCGTTTTCAGACGACCTGTATCAAAAAATGAAGTAATCAAGAAAGAACAAAAACAATGCAGAATTTTGGCAAAGTAGCCGTATTGATGGGCGGCTTTTTCCAGCGAACGCGAAATTTCGCTGGATAGCGGTGCCGCCATTTTGAATGCCTTAAAAAGCAAAAAGGCACGACGCACACGCCTTCGATCCTAAAGAAACGCCCTTGGCGGAATTGAAAACCAAGGTTTCCAAATTGCTTTCAATATCCTCCACGGTACTTACGGCGAAGACGGTGCCGTTCAGGGCGCGTTGGAATTGTTGGGCATTCCTTATACCGCAGCGGTGTCGCCGCTTCAGCCATCGGCATGGACAAATACCGCTGCAAACTGATTTGGCGAGCTTTAGGGCTGCCCGTTCCCGAGTTTGCCGTTTTGCACGAAGATTCTGATTTCGATGCCGTCGAACAACAACTCGGCTTGCCCATGTTCGTTAAACCGGCAGCCGAAGGCAGCAGCGTCGGCGTTGTCGAAAGTGAAAGAAAAAGGTCGTCTGAAAAAGCGTTTACGAAGAATTGAAACACCTTCAAGGCGAAATCATTGCCGAGCGATTTATCGGCGGCGGCGAATATTCCTGCCCCGTCTTGAACGGCAAAGGCCTGCCCAGCATCACATCATCCCCGCGACCGAGTTTTTACGACTACGAAGCCAAATACAACCGCGACGACACTGTTTATCAATGTCCGTCCGAAGACTTGAAGCGAGGCTGAAGAAAACCTGATGTGTTCCCTGGCAGTCCGCGGGGCGCAGGCAATCGGGGCGGAGGGCTGCGTACGCGTCGATTTCCTCAAAGATACCGACGGTAAACTTTACCTCTTGAAATCAACACGTTGCCCGGCATGACGAGCCACAGTTTAGTACCGAAATCCGCCGCCCATACGGCGTGGATTTTTGCCGATTTATACATTGAAATTCTGAAAAACCGCACATGTGGGATGACGCAAGCGCACTGGGTCGGCTGACCCGCTGGCTGTTGCTGCTGATGGCATTGCTGCTCATCGGTACCCTGCATAGCCTGGCTATACAACTCAATCATTTTCCCGTCAAACAAGTGTCCATACAGGGCAAGCTGACCTATTCGGACGGGAAAAGCACTTCAGCGCGCTGCTCAACAGCACACGCACAGCAATATTTTCCGTGCCGATTTGGACGGTATTCAGGCAGCCTTTCAAAAAGCTGCCATGGTGGATTCCGCCATGGTGCGCCGCCGCTTTCCCGATACCGTCGAAATCCATTTGACCGAGCGCGTGCCTGTTGCCCATTGGCGCAGCGGCGGTTTGGTCGATTCCAAAGGCAATGTGTTTTGACGCCCAGCTCACAGCCAAGCTGCCTGTCTTTGAAGGACAGCCGGGTACGGGCAAAGACATGGTCAAACACTACGAAGAATTTTCCGGCATCCTCCGCCGGCAAAAATCTGGCGATTAAAGAACTGATTTATACGCCGCGCTCCGCCTGGTTGGTGGTCTTGGATAATGGGATTACCGTAAGGCTGGGAAGGAAAACGAAAATCAAACGCTTACAACTTTTCGCCGAAATTTGGCCGACGCTGTTGCGTAAAAATCAAAATCGGTTATCCTACGTTGATATGCGGTATAAAGACGGATTTTCCGTGCGTTACACTATCAGAGACGCCGTCTGAAAAATGTTTCAGACGACTAAAGCCAAACAAACGGCGTGAAGCAAACTATTGCCAATACAGACAAATAGTTATAACTCCAGCGAAATAACGAGCAAATATAATGGAACAACAAGGTAAATATATCAGTGCCCTCGATATCAGCACATCCAAAGTCATCGCCCTGATTGGCGAAGTACAAGACGACAACGAAATCCACATCGTCGGACTCGGACAGGCACCGTCTCGCGGCCTTAAAGCAGGCATGGTAACCAACATTGACGCAACGGCCCAAGCCATTCAGCAGGGCAGTCAATGAAGCCGAATTGATGGCGGACACCAAAATCAGCCACGTTACGACCGGTATCGCGGGTAACCATATCCGCAGCTTGAATTCGCAAGGGTTGTCAAAAATCAAAAGACGGCGAAGTTTCGCAAGCCGACATCGACCGCGCCATCGAAACCGCCAAAAGCCATCAACATCCCGCCGGATCACAATATCCTGCATACCGTGGTGCAAGAATACATCATCGACAACCAGCCCGGCGTCAAAGAAGCCTATCGGTATGAGCGGCGTCCGACTCGATACCCGCGTACATATTATTACCGGTGCCAATACCGCCCTGCAAAACATCCAAAAATGTATCCATCGTTGCGGTTTGCAAATGGACCAAATCATGCTTCAGCCTTTAGCGAGCGGTCAGGCCGTTTTGACTGAAGACGAAAAAGATTTGGGCGTATGCGTCATCGACATCGGCGGCGGTACGACCGATATTGCCGTTTATACCAACGGCGCCATCCGCCATACTGCCGTGATTCCCGTGGCGGGCGATTTGATTACCAAAGATTTGGCACAAGCACTGCGCACCCCACACAGCGCTGCCGAATACATCAAAATCCACTACGGCGTAGCGATTCCCGATATGGACGGCTTGGACGAAATGGTCGAAGTCCCCAGCGTCGGCGACCGCCAACCCCGTCAGATTTCCCGCCGCGTTTTGGCAAGCGTCATCGGTCCGCGCGTCGAAGAAATCTTGGAGCTGACCCTTAACGAATTGCGCCGTTCCGGCTTCCCTGAAGAAGTCCTCACATCAGGCATCGTTCTGACCGGCGGCGCATCTATGCTGACCGGCATCGTTGAGCTTGCCGAAGAAGTATTCGCCTTGCCTGCACGTATCGGCGTACCTCAGGAAATGGGCGGCGTATCCGAACGCATCCGCAATCCGCGCTATTCAACCGCCATCGGTCTTTTTGCAGGCGGCAAGGGGAGGAAGACGGCGCGCCGGTGACCCAGTGCGATTGTGGTTCACGATCAGACTGAAAAATCAGTCTGTGGGCAAAACTGATGAAATTCTTTAAAAGACAATTTCTGATTGTTCCGTTACTTGCTTACAGGGAAAAATGAATTGCTGTCGGAATAGTTCCAATCGCAATAATTAAAAACTTGTGTGCTTTCGTTAAAAATGTAGTAAAAATAACGGTAATGGTGAATGAATAGAAGTATTTTGCCAGCGTCGGAATACTTCTTATATAATACGAGTAATATCTAAATTTTTGGACCGTCCTCGATGCAGGGGCGCGCAGGAGTATTTGAATGGAATTTGTTTACGACGTAGCTGAGATCAGCCACAAGCCCTGCGGTCATCAAAGTAATCGGCTTGGGTGGCGGCGGTTTGCAACGCTATTAACAACATGATTGCCAACACCATCCAAGGTGTTGAATTTATTAGTGCCAATACTGATGCACAATCTTTGGGTAAAAATAACGCAGCCAAGCGCATCCAATTGGGTACTAATCTGACCCGTGGTTTGGGTGCGGGTGCCAATCCTGAAATCGGCCGTGCTGCGGCACAAGAAGATCGCGAAGCCATCGAAGATGCTATTCGCGGCGCGAATATTTGTTCATCACCACCGGTATGGGGGCGGTACTGGTACCGGTGCGGCTCTGTGGTTGCCGAGGATTGCCAAAGAAATGGGTATCCTGACCGTTGCAGTCGTTACCCGTCCGTTCGGCTACTGAAGGCAAACGCGTACACATTGACCCAAGAAGGTTTGGAGCAGCTTAAAGGTCAAGTAGATTCATTGATTATCATCCCGAACGACAAACTGATGACTGCATTGGGTGAAGACGTGACCATGCGTGAAGCGTTCCGTGCGGCGGACAACGTCCTGCGTGATGCCGTAGCGGTATTTCCGAAGTAGTTACCCGTCGGTTTCATCAACCTTGACTTCGCCGACGTTAAAAACGTAATGGGCATCAAAGGTATCGCTATGATGGGTTCGGTTTTTCCCAAGGCATCGACCGCGCCCGTTTGGCAACCGAACAAGCGATTTCCAGCCCGTTGCTGGATAATGTGACTCTGGATGGCGCACGCGGCGTATTGGTCAACATCACTACCGCTCCGGATTGCCTGAAAATGTCCGAATACCGTGAAATCATGAAAGTGGTTAACGAGAATGCGCATCCTGAAGCAGAATGCAAATACGGTACTGCCGAAGATGACAACATGAGGCGAAGACGCTATCCGCGTAACCATTATTGCGACCGGTTTGAAAGAGAACGGCAGCGAAAACCAAATGCGTGCGGCTGTCCGCGCACAAAAACTGGTTAGCGGAGTCGATGATTCCCATGTTCAACAACCGGGTAGTGTAGAAAGTTTGGTAAGAACCAACCGCGGTATTCGCTCCATGAATCTGACTGCGGCAGATTTCGGCAATCAGTCTGTTTTAGATGATTTTGAAATTCCTGCGATTTTTGCGCCGTCAGCACAATCCTGATAATAATCGATAAAAAGCCTGCTTTAAGCAGGCTTTTTCGTTTCTATATTTGTATCTGTACAATGTAGAGCGTAGTTTTTGAAGGATTCAAAAAGGGGTAGGGTGTTGATATCTTTTGATAGTCTCGAGTGAATATGAATCTATCGATGCGATTTGGTTTTGGGTTTTGTCAGGGCGCTCCCGTTTTAAAGCTGGATTTCCATTTGCGTGGTAACGGCGGTCTTTGTCTGCGGGAAGTCTGCTTCAAGAAATTGGAAATAAGAAGAAGCGGGCAAGCTGCATTGGTGAGAGTTGATAAGAGGTCGTCTGAAACGTTCTTAAACGTAATTTTCAGACGACCTCTTATCATGATTCGGACAGGCAACTTTTAGACTGGGCGGCAGGCAATCATATAATTCACTTCTGTCGAGTCGCATAAAGAGAATAGCGGCGGGTCAGAGAGATTGTAGGTCGCGCCCTTAGTATCGATAACATCCAACCCCTGCCTGTCTGCACATCCGCGCCAGCTCGGCGGGTGTGATGAATTTTTGCCTAATCGTGACGTCCCCTTGGGACGACGTTTCAACACATATTCCGCGCCGACAATCAGATGGAGATAAGATTTAGGGTTGCGGTTGATGGTGGAGAAAAACACCATACCGTCAGGCTTTACCGAGCTCGAACAGGCTTTGACGATGGCGGCGGGATCGGGAACGTGTTCCATCATTTCCATACAGGTTACGACATCGAAAACTGTGCGGCTGTTCGCGGCAAGGTCTTCGACGCGGATGCAGCGGTAATCGATATTGTTCACACCTTCGGCAGCAGCACGGTTTGGGCGGTTTGCAGCGACTCTTTCCGCCATATCGATACGGTAACGTGCGCCGCGCCGCGTGTTGCCATGCTTTCCGACAAAATCCCGCCGCCGCAGCCGACATCCAAAACACGTTTGCCCTGCCAACTGCGCGAACGAGTCGATATAGCTAAGCGCAGCGGATTGATGTCGTGCAAAGGTTTGAACTCGCCGTTTTTATCCCACCCATTTATCCGCAATTTGGCTGAATTTGTAGCGATTTCGTCCCGCATCGACGTTGTGTTGTCCGACTGCTTCCACTCATGATTTTCCTGATTTGGATTTCGGGTTGAAGAGGGTTTTCGATTTTTATAGCAGCGGCAGGATGGAACAGAGACAAACCGCTGTTAGCTGCAAAAGGTCGTCTGAAAACGCCGCTTACCCTTTTCAGACGACCTTGACTTGACTTTTACCCTTCCGCCTTGTTTGCCTCTGACCTTTTCCCATTAATTTATAGTGGATTAAATTTAAAATCAGGACAAGGCGACGAAGCCGCAGACAGTACAGATAGTACGGAACCGATTCAGCTTGCGTGCGTCACCTTAGAGAATCGTTCTCTTTGAGCTAAGGCGAGGCAACGCCGTACTGGTTTAAAGTTAATCCACTATATATCGAGTCCTCCTCGCATTGCCAAAAACAGCAAGCCCCGACCTTCACCAAAAAGAAAACCCAATGAAACCATTTATCCGCGCCGCATCCCTACTCTTCCTGTCGCCGCCTCCGCGCCAGCCTCCGCAAAGACTTTATCATTTACGATCGCATGGACTACGTCGGCAAAACCCGACCTGACCGCCGACAAATTGTCCAAAGTATTCCTGATTTACGAATCCGAGCTGGTAGTGCCCGATCCTGCGGCAAGCGCAAACACGGCGTGTTGAACGAAAAACGCATCCGCGAATTGGCGCGTCAATCCTATCGCGAAGGCTACCGCACCATCTCCACCGACATCGAAACCCTGGTTTGCCGAAAAAGACGGACAAATCTCACGCCTCAGGAACTTAAAAACCGACTTTGCCTCGTATGTACCGGATTTTCAAAGAAGAAAATCCCGTGCCTACATCAGCAACTACGGCTTGCCCGACGAACACCCTGCACGCCATCCGCTACTACCAAACTCAGGCGGACAACGAGGCAGTATTGGCAAAATGGCGGCAGTTCAGCAAAACGCCGTCAGATGAGTGCAGCCATCAGTGACTATGCTAATCCCGTGTTCTATCATACCACGCCCGATTTGGCGCAATGGGAAAAAGACGTCCAAACCACCGTTGCCGAGATTAGAAAGCGCTATCCCGACAAAAATCATCGGCTATCTCTGGCCGCAATATTATTCCGCGAGCAACAGCCCGTATTTCAAACAATTTATCGATGCCGAACGCTGGCAGAAAATGCTCGAAATCAGCAGCAAATATATGGACGGCGTGATTATCTGGTCGGACAAGCGCGATGAAAACCATCAAATCGTCCGCTGGAACGACCCGCGCATACAGGCAATCATGCGCGCGACCAAATCCTTTATCGCGGCGCACCCCAAAAGACATCGCCGTCGAAACATTGCAGCCGCCGACATCATCCAAATCATTGAAAAACAGCAAATTGAAATAAAACAACGCATTTCCAGCTGCCAATTCGAGAGTGGAAAAATGACGGCAATTGGATAAATCCGCCAAGGAAAAAGGTCGTCTGAAACCCAAAATTTAGGTTTCAGACGACCTTTTTGTCGCAATGGCGGCTTTGTTGCTTATTAATCCAATCGGAAAAAATGAGCGGTTGGATACAGCGTGAAATATAGTGGATTAAATTTCAATCAGGACAAGGCGACGAAGCCGCAGACAGTACAGATAGTACGGAACTGATTCACTTGGTGCTTCAGCACCTCAGAGAATCGTTCTCTTTGAGCTAAGGCGAGGCAACGCCGTACTGGTTTAAAAGTTAATCCACTATAACAGGGGAGAGTGATGTCCATGATCTTGTTGCAGTTTATTTTCAGACGACCTTTTTCAAAAATTCGCTTACGGCATTTTTCATTTTAGTATAAATGCTTTTGTGAAGTCGAAAAACATAAATCAAAGCAAGTCATCTTTTGGCATAGTAATTGCAGGATAAAGGCTCGTAGTTCTATATTGTTTGGTAAATAAGTGTTAAGTTTAGAAGTAAGATTATGGATTATCGGAGTTTTTGAAATAGACGGTAAGTTTAGTTAGTCTCAAAACACTATTTCCAAAAATATAGATATGTTCTAAAAATTGTACCTAAGTGACAATTAACGTCAGCCTGATTGGTTTTCAATAATATATAAACAAAAATAAACGAATGCCTGTCTCCATAAAAATCCGCTTGTGCCTGAAGAAGAAGATTCGGCGGCGGGGCAGTGCGGGGAGTACGTCTTGTTTTTGATTGTATATGCTTGAATTCAATCTGATATTTTTAATAAATCCAACCAAGAGAGATTGTTATGAATAAGATTTTCAAAGTTGTATGGAACCGTACCATCGAGCTCTTTCGTCGTTACTTCCGAATTGGCGAAGGGACGTGTCAAATCAAGCAGCGAAGGTGCTGAAGGGGGATGCGCGCCTCAGAGGAAGGTCGTCTGAAAACCTTTATTCAGACTGACGGCGTTGAGCGCGGCATTATTTGGGATTTTTCCGAAGGGGCTTGGGCAGTGATTCCGGAAGGTCGGTAACGGGTGGGGCAATACTTTCTATTGGTACAGGATCGACTTCCGCAAGCGGAACAGGTTCCATGTCTATCGGTCATAATGCTCAAGCTAAAATCAATGGTGGTTTGGCAATTGCTCCCAATTCGACCCATACAACAATTTCAACGGCAATAATGCTATTGCCATCGGTGTCAATCTCCGTGCGGATGGAACGAAGGCAATAGGGATTGGTGCGGATACTACTGTTAATGGAATAGAGCGCCATTGCGATTGGTAACAATGATTCGAGCAGAATGGCGAATCAAAGGTGTTCAAGGTAATGGTGCCATCGGTGTGGGTAGTAACTTAACAGTGCGAGGTAACAATGCAATTGCTGTGGGTACGGAAGCATAAGCGAAGGCAAACCATGCGATTGCTATCGGTGCTGGTACGCAAGCAGTGGGAGAAGATTCTATTGCCATTGGTAGGTCTGAAGGTACTAAATTGACGCAAGCAGCCACTAAACAAAGCCTTGCCATCGGTTGGACTGCAAGAGCAATGAGGTGCTACCCAGGCAGTTGCCATCGGTCCGGATACTCATTGCTTCAGGTACGCAATCAACTTCCATTGGTAACAATACCCGTGCAGAAGGGATTCATCTATTGCTATCGGTGGCGACGATTGGAATATAGTCAGAGATAAAATTGGTTACCACTTCTGGACATAATAACCGAAAAGTAAGCGATATTTATAAATCGCTGACGGGCAAAGAAATGGTATTTGATACTAACTCTACCTTTAAGGGTACGACTTCCAATCATGCCGCCGTTGCAGTCGGTGTAAAAGCCTATGCGGATGGGGTGCTTTCTACTGCCTTTGGTTCTGGTACGACTGCCACAGGTCTTGGTGCAGCAGCGTTTGGTGCGGGCGCAACTGCCAGTCAGGATAAATCTGTCGCCATCGGTGCGGTTCGCACACCAATACCGATGCAACGGCTGTAACGACTGCGACAGTCAACGGTATTACTCACGGCGGTTTTGCGGAACGACACATATTACCCTCAGGTTCTCAAGTTTCTTTTCGGTTCGGAGGAGCTAGAGCGTCAACTTAAAACATGTCGCACCAGGTGAAATCACTGCAACTTCTACCGATGCGATTAACGGCAGCCAGCTTTACGCGCTTCATGCTGCGCTCGGGCAATATCGCCAAAGCGGTTGCCAATGCATTGGGCGGCGGCGCGGCTGTGGGCATTGATCCTACAAACAATCAAGGTACGGTAACGCTGCCGTCTTATGATGTATTCAAAGGTAATGCGACACCGAATACAGCGGGCAGCAGTACAACCAAATTCAATACGGCAGCCGCAACCAGTGTGGGCGGCGCGCTGACCAATCTCAATACTTACGTCAACCAAGGCTTTGCCGTCAAAGATAATTCGGGCGCGGCGAAGGGGCATTGTCACGCCCGGCGAAAAGCGTGCAGTTTGCCGACGGCAATGCAACTACCGTTACTGTTGAGACTGAAGCAGATGGTAATACTAAAAAGTCAAATACGACGTCCAAGTGGACGGAGAAACTGTCAAAAATCAGAAAACGAGCAGACTGACTGCCGCATCGCAAACTCATATTTTTATAGTGTAAAACAGCACAGATAAAACAAAAAGCCAACTACTACAATGACGGCGCGACAGGAGAAAACGCGATTGCTGCCGGTCCAGAAGCCAAAAGCGGCTGCAAACAATGCGGTTGTAATGGGTAATAAGGCTACCGTTGCAGGCGGCAGCAGGCTCTGATCCTGATGTTAATGGTGAGACTACGGGTGAAAGTTCAGTCGCCGTTGGTTCTGAAAGTACAGCCAGTGGTAAGAATGCAGTTGCTATCGGTCAACAAGCAAATGCTTATGGCGAGAAACACGTTTGCGGGCGGTCAAGGTGCTAAAAGCCTTTGGGTAAATCCAGCGTAGCTGTAGGCGAGGGCGCAAAGGCCAACGAAAGAAATACTATTGCTATCGGGTACTGGCAATAATGCGTGGAAAATTGATTCTATCGCGTTAGGACGTGCTGCCAAATGCAGACGGTGCGGCATCTTTTGGCGCTTGGTCTTGAGCAGCCATACCCGCGAAGCCAATGCCATAGCTTTGGGTAACAACGTTAACGCGGACGATACCAATTCCATTGCTATCGGTACAAACAGCAAAAGCTGCTCAAGCTGCAGCAGTTGCTATCGGTAATAATGCAACAGCCCTGAAATACAGTGCGGTTGTTATCGGTGAAGATGCGCGATCCAATAACTCGCGCTCTGTCGTCATCGGCTATAACGCTTCGCAAACCAATCCGCAATGTCCGCATCCAATCGAGATACCAATCAAACTGTTGCTATCGGTGCATATGCCAATGCATGGGTGATCAATCTACTCGCCATCGGTAACAAACCGAGTGCAAAAGGCAATTCTTCTATCGCCATCGGTGCAGGACGACTGGGATACCGCTGCAGTGAAAAACCGTAGACGGTACGGGGTAAAACGGTTAAAGAGGTTTATCAAGACTATACCGGTGATGTGATGGTAACCGCAGTTATACTCATGCGACTTCAAGCTGAAGCTGCGGTAGCCATTGGTACTAAATCACAGGCAATAGGCCAATTATCCACAGCCTTTGGTACGGGTACGATCGCTGAAGGCGTCGCCTCTGCCGCATTCGGTATGGGCGCGAAAGCCACCAAAGGTAACTCTGTCGCAATCGGTGCGGGCAGTACGACTGCAACCGATGCAACCAGCGTCAACGAAGCTACTGTCAACAATCTGAAATACTCAGGTTTTGCAGGCGGTAACCATATTACCTCCGGCGACCAAGTGTCTTTCGGTTCGGCAGGCTACGAACGTCAACTGAAAAACGTTGCTCCGGGCGAAATCTCTAACACTTCTACTGATGCCATCAACGGCAGCCAGCTGTACGCGGTACAAAACGTTTTGGGTAATGCTGCCCAAACTGTTAAAAATGTATTGGGTGGAGATGCCGCAGTCGGCGAAAACGGCGGCTTTACAATGAGCAACATCGGCGGTACAGGTCAAAATACCATCGATGCGGCTATCCGTGAGCTGAATACTAATGCTTACACAAACCATTCAAACTGACGATAGCGCAGACTGGTGGGCCCAACGGGTGTATCGGAAAACCATACACCGCAAAGACGTTACCAGCGGTTCAACCATTACGCTGGAAGCGGGTAAAAATATCTCCCTGCGTCAAAACGGCGCAACCGTCAGCGATTAATACCGTTGATAATCCGGAATTGTGAGCAGTGTTACCGCTAAGGGCGGATTGGATATGAATGGCAACAAGATTACCAATGTTTTGGTGGTACTGATACCAAAGACGCGGTTAATCTGGGTCAATTGCAAGATGCGATGGCAAACCTGCGTCAGCACACCGACGACCGTCAATAATGATGCGCCGTTCTCTTATGTGGGTACAGACGGCAGAATTCTGAGACGTGAAGTAACTGTCGCTCCGGGTACGGGCGTGAAAACCGTATCGTTCAAACATGTTGACGACAATACGGAATACACAGACGATGTAACCATTGCCGCATTGAATCCGACCGATCCGCAAACCACTACTCCGACCACGGTCGGCAATGCTGAAGAACGGTGCTAAAGACAATGATGCAGTCAATGTTTCCCAGTTGAACAAAAATCGCCGAAGCCATCGGTACGAAAGTGAATCCGGACGGCACGATTACTGCGCCAACGTATAACGTCATTTCAGGCAATCCTTCAAGCTCCAGCGTAGCAGGTTACAACAAAGTGGGTGACGCGCTCACCGCTTTGAGCGATGCCGTACGCACACCGTTGAATTTCGAAGGAGACACAGGCACGAAATTTGACCGCCAACCGGCAGCACCGTAGCGCAGTCAAAGGCGGACAAACTGATAAGACTAAGCTATCCGATAATAATATTGGTGTAGTTTCAGACGACCAAAATCACACGTTGAACGTCAAATTGGCAAAAGAATTGACCGGCCTGACTTCCGCAGCCTTCAGCGGCGATGTAACCGCTGCTGGCACGACCGTTAACGGTTCCGGCGTAACCATCGGCTCCGGCAGCAACCCCGTGAGCCTGACTGCGGGCGGACTCTCCAACGGCGGCAACAAGGTTACCAACATTGCCGACGGCGTGGCAGATAATGACGCAGCAAGCTATAAACAAGTCAAAGCCGCGAAAACCGAGGTTCAAGGGGGTACGAATGTTGCCAGCGTAACCAAAACCGATAACCCGACTGACGGGCATGCGGTTTACACCGTCAATGCCAAAGGTACAGCCGTTGCGCTGACAGTAGTGTGGACGGTCTGAAACTGACGTCGTCTGAAAAATCCAACTACTAATGTCACTACCTACAATCTGGATTTGTCTGACAAAACCAAAGCCTCTTTGACAAAAAGCCGACAGCGCATTGCAAAACATCGGCGTACAAGTCAACGGCACAGATGCTAAAACCTTGACTAAAGACGATTCAACGCTGAACTTCGTTAATGGCACAGGTACTGACTGCCGAAAACAAAGGGGCACCGTTGCGTTCAACGTAAACAAATCTATGCTGACAGCAGGTACTGGTGGCGTAATCAGTGCGGATACAGCAGGCGATGCATTTGCTACCGCAACTGATGTTGCCAATGCCATCAATACAGCCGTTGCCGACAGCGAGAAAAATCAGCATCGTAGCGGCAGGCGATAATACCCATGTTGCTTCTCGTTACTGGTAATCAGACACTTTATACCGTTCATGCCGATAAAACGACTGTGAGCGTAAAAGCTGACGGTAAGTTGACATTGAATCCGACTCGAAACGACAAGCAGTAACCAAACCAAAACCACCAACTACGAACTTGACCTTACAGATGCCGCCAAAGCTGAGATTCAAAAAGGCGTAGATGCGAAAGATATTGTCGATACCAAAAGGTATTACCTTTAACGGCGATAGCGGTCTCCCGTGACTAAAAACTGGACGAAACGCTGGCAATCAGGCGACGACAAAAAAATGTGGTTACCGAAGCGGGTACAGACGGCATTAAAGTTAAACTGAAAGACGACATTACGTTGACCAGTGTAACTGCCGATACGTTGAAGGCAGGCAACAGCGAACTGACCACTACCGGACTGACCACGCCTAAAAGTCACTGCAGGCGACAGTGTACTGACGACCGACGGTCTGACCATTGCCAATGGAGCCAATCCCGTATCCCTGACCAAGTCCGGACTGAACAACGGCGGCAATAAGATTACCAAAGTAGCCAAAGGTACGGACGACACCGACGGAGTGAATGTCAGCCAAATCAAACCGTTGGCAACAGCGCTGAATACGACTGTTGGTGCGGATGGTTCTATCGCAGAGCCCAACTTTACCGTCAATCATGCTGACGGTACGGCGGGTATACCTGTACACACCGTTCAAGACGCATTGAACGAGGTTGGTAAAGAGTTGAACAAAGGTCTGAAGATTGCCGCCGACAACGGCAATGAAGACAAAGTCAACCTGGGCGAAACCGTTACCTACACGAGCAAAGACAAGAACATCGTGACGACCGTAGCGGACAACGAAATCGACTTCAGCCTGGCTGACAAGATTACCGTTGGCAAAGCAGGTCAAAAAACCAGTTGTGATTGACGGTACGACCGGTACAGTGAGCGGACTGACCAACAAAACGTTGGGCGGTGCGGACTTTGCCACCAAAGGTCAAGCTGCGACCGAAGAGCAGCTGAACGAAACCCAAGCGAACCTGAAGACCATCTTGGGTGGTGAGGCAGCCAACAACAACGGCAACGTTACGACCAACAACATCGGCGAGACTGGAGCGAACAACGTTCATGACGCGATCAAGTCAGTGAAAGAGACTGCCGAGAAAGGCTGGAAGCTGAAAGTCAACGAAGAAACGTCGTCTGAAAAAATCAATCCTGATGATGAAGTAGCCATCAAACAAGGCAAGAACATCACCGTGACCCGCAACGGTAAGAACATCACCGTAGCGACTGCGGAAGAGGTTGAGTTCAACAAAGTAACAGTTGGCGACAGCATTCTGACCGCAGCCGGACTGACCACGCCTAAAGTTACCGCAGGTAACAGCGTATTGACGACCGACGGTCTGAAGATTGGTGATGACAGTTCTCCGAACCAAGTGTCACTGACTACTGCCGGTTTGAACAACGGCGGCAATAAGATTACCAAAGTAGCCAAAGGTACGGACGACACCGACGGGTGAATGTCAGCCAAATCAAACCGTTGGCAACAGCGCTGAATACGACTGTTGGTGCGGATGGTTCTATCGCAGAGCCCAACTTTACCGTCAATCATGCTGACGGTACGGCGGGTACACCTGTACACACCGTTCAAGACGCATTGAACGAGGTTGGTAAAGAGTTGAACAAAGGTCTGAAGATTGCCGCCGACAACGGCAATGAAGACAAAGTCAACCTGCGGCGAAAACCGTTACCTACACGAGCAAAAGACAAGAACATCGTGACGACCGTAGCGGACAACGAAATCGACTTCAGCCTGGCTGACAAGATTACCGTTGGCAAAGCAGGTCAAAAACCAGTTGTGATTGACGGTCACGACCGGTACAGTGAGCGGACTGACCAACAAAACGTTGGGCGGTGCGGACTTTGCCACTAAAGGTCAAGCTGCGACCGAAGAGCAGCTGAACGAAACCCAGCGAACCTGAAGACCATCTTGGGTGGTGAGGCAGCCAACAACAACGGCAACGTTACGACCAACAACATCGGCGAGACTGGAGCGAACAACGTTCATGACGCGATCAAGTCAGTGAAAGAGACTGCCGAGAAAGGCTGGAAGCTGAAAGTCAACGAAGAAACGTCGTCTGAAAAATCAATCCTGATGATGAAGTAGCCATCAAACAAGGCAAGAACATCACCGTGACCCGCAACGGTAAGAACATCACCGTAGCGACTGCGGAAGAGGTTGAGTTCAACAAAGTAACAGTTGGCGACAGCATTCTGACCGCAGCCGGACTGACCACGCCTAAAAGTTACCGCAGGTAACAGCGTATTGACGACCGACGGTCTGAAGATTGGTGATGACAGTTCTCCAGACCAAGTGTCACTGACTACTGCCGGTTTGAACAACGGCGGCAATCAGATTACCAAAGTAGCCGAAGGTACGGACGACACCGACGGAGTGAATGTCAGCAAATCAAACCGTTGGCAACAGCGCTGAATACGACTGTTGGTGCGGATGGTTCTATCGCAGAGCCCAACTTTACCGTCAATCATGCTGACGGTACGGCGGGTACACCTGTACCACCGTTCAAGACGCATTGAACGAGGTTGGTAAAGAAAGTTGAACAAAGGTCTGAAGATTGCCGCCGACAACGGCAATGAAGACAAAGTCAACCTAGGGCGAAAACCGTTACCTACGAGCAAAGACAAGAACATCGTGACGACTCGTAGCGGACAACGAAATCGACTTCAGCCTGGCTGACAAGATTACCGTTGGCAAAGCAGGTCAAAAACCAGTTAGTGATTGACGGTACGAGCCGGTACTAGTGAGCGGACTGACCAACAAAACGTTGGGCGGTGCGGACTTTGCCACCAAAGGTCAAGCTGCGACCGAAGAGCAGCTGAACGAAGCCCAAAGCGAACCTGAAGACCATCTTGGGGTGAGGCGGCCAACAACAACGGCAACGTTACGACCAACAACATCGGCGAGACTGGAGCGAACAACGTTCATGACGCGATCAAATCAGTGAAAGAGACTGCGCGAAAGGCTGGAAGCTGAAAGCGAACGGCGAAGCCGACAGCGACAGCGAAAAATCGCCGCAGGCGACACCGTGACCGTGAAACAAAGGTAAGAACATCCGAGTGAAACGCAGCGGCAAAGATCTGACGGTTGAAACTTCAGACGACGTTGAGTTTGATCATGTCAAAGCTGATTCAGTGGCAGCGACCAGCGTGGTTGCCGAAAAGTGTTATCGCAGGCAACAGCGTATTGACGACCGACGGTCTGAAGATTGGTGCAGACGGCTCTCGAGCCAGTGTCTCTGACTACTTCCGGTCTGAACAATGGCGGCAACAAAATCGCCAACGTAGCCAAAGGTGTGGCAGACACTGATGCGGTTAACGTCAGCCAGCTGAACCCGATTGCCAAAGCGTTGAATAGCAGCATCAACCCGATTACTGGTGCGATTGAAGCTCCTGTCTTTACTGTAACTAAAGCAGACGGTACGAAACATGATGCTGTTGGTACAGTTCAAGACGCTTTGGACAAAGTGGGCGAAGAAGTCAGCAAAAGGTCTGAACATCGTTGCGGACAACGGGTCGTCTGAAAAAGTGAACTTGGGCGATACCGTTACCTACACAAGCAAAGACCAGAACATCGTTACTACACAAGCGGTACAGGCAAAAGCGATCGACTTCAGCCTGGCTGAGAAAGTCACCATCGGCAAAGACGCAGCGAACGGCGGCAAACCGGTCGTGATTGACGGTAAAAGAAAGGCATTGTCAGCGGACTGACCAACACCACATTGGGCAGCGCCCCATTGGCCCGGATCGGACAGCCGCGACCGAAGCCCAGCTGGATGCTACCGTGAACCTGGCAACCATCTTGGGCGGCAAGCAGCCAACAACAACGGCAACGTTACGACCAACAACATCAGCGAGACCGGGCGAACAACGTTCACGACGCGATCAAGTCAGTGAAAGAGACCGCTGACAAAGGCTGGAACCTGAAAGCGAACGACGAAGCCGACAGCGAATCGCTGCAGGCGACACTGCTGACCGTGAAACAAGGTAAGAACATCCGAGTGAAACGCAGCGGCAAAGATCTGACTGTTGAGACTGAAGACGACGTTGAGTTTGCTCATGTCAAAGCTGATTCCGTAGAAGCTACCAGCGTAGTTGCCGAAAGTGTTATCGCAGGCAACAGTGTCTTGACTACCGAAGGTCTGAAGATCAGTGCGGACGGTTCGCCAAGCCAAGTGTCTCTGACCAATGCCGGTCTGAACAACGGCGGCAACAAGATTGCCAACGTAGCCAAAGGTACGGCAGCCACCGACGCCGTCAACGTCGCCCAGTTGAACGAACAACTCGCCGCCACTGAAAAAGCCACCACCGTCGTCGCCGGTAGAACGTGACCGTCAGCGAAAAAGTGGACGGCAACAACACCGAGTACACGGTTAACGCCGATAAAGACCACCCTCAGCCAAGCGGCTAACGGGGCGGTTAAAGTCAGCGAAGGTGCGAAAGACGCCGACGGTGTTACCGACTACGCTTTGGATCTGACCGACGAAGCCAAAGCCGACATCGCCAAAGGCGTCGCGGCGAAAGACGCGGTGGACAACAAAGGCCTGACCTTTGCCGCCGACAACGGCACGACCGGTGCGAAGAAACTGCGGGTGACAGCCTGAGCGTCAAAGCGACGGCAACATCCTGACCCGCGCCGACGAAAACGGCATCGGCTTATCGCTGGCCGACAAGATTACCGTCGGCAAAGCAGGCAACGGCAACAAACCGCTCGTGATCGACGGTACCGCCGGTCTGATTTCGGTCTGAGCAACACCACCCTGGGCGGTGCGGACTTTGCCACTAAAGCGCCAAGCCGCAAGCGAAAGAAACAGTTGAACGCAGCCCAAGCCAACCTGGCGAACCTGCTCGGAGGTAACGCAGCCAACAACAAAGGCAACGTCACCACCACCGACATCGGCGGCACCGGCAGAGACAACGTCCACGACGCCATTGTCGCAGTCAAAGAAACTGCCGACAAAGGCTGGAACCTGAACGCCAACGACGAAACCCTCGTCTGATCGGCGCAGGCGACACCGTGACCTTCAAAGAAGGCAAAAACGTCAAAGTCAGCCGCAACGGTAAACACATCACCGTAGCGACTTCCAGACGACGTCTCCTTCGACAAAGTGACCGTAGGCGACAGCGTTCTGACCGACAACGGACTGACTGTGGGCAGCGGCAAGGGCAGGGCAAACCCGTCAGCCTGACCAAAGACGGTCTGAACAACGGTGGTGACAGTGTCCGACATCGCTGCAGGCGAAGCCGACACCGACGCGGTAAACGTTGCACAGCTCAAAGCAGCCTGCGCGAAAGCCACGTCCAGTGGACAGCGGCAACGACAACATCGTCGTCACCCCCGAGCAAAAATGCCGACGAGCAGCACCACGCACTAAAGTGGCGACCGCACCCAACCTCAAAAGCCGACAGCTTCGCAGGCGATACCGTTGTAGAACAACGACGGCGTCAAAGTCGGCGACAAAGTGAAACTGGGTGAAAGACGATCTGAAAGCAGGGCGATGTCAACATCACCGCTGACGCGGTATCAACGCAGGCAACAAAGCCATCAGCAACGTTGCCGCCGCCGTGTGAAAGACACTCGACGCCAACGTCGGACAGCTGAACCGTCTGACTGCCGCCGCCAAGACCGAAGTCGAAGCCGGTACCAACATTGCAAGCGTTACCGGCAAACAAGGTAAGAACGGTCAAACCGTTTACACTGTTAACGCAGACGGCGCGAGCGTCTCCGCAGGTTCCCGACAACATCGTCGTGACCAAAGGCAACTAAAGACGCCAATAACGTAACCGATTACGCCAGTTGACCTGTCTAGAAAGCCGTCAAAGCCGACATCGCCAAGAGGCGTCGCGGCGAAAGACGCGGTGAGACAACAGGCATCAGCTTCGCGGGCGACAGCGGTACGACCGTTGCCAAACTAAACTGGGCGATACCGTCGCCGTTAAAAGACGATGCCAACATCACCACCACCGCAGGCGCGAACGGCATTCAGGTCGGCTATCAACAGAGACCTGAAAGTAGACAGCGTGCAAAGCAGGGTGATACTGTCGTGAACAACAACGGCGTCAACGTCGGCGACAAAGTGGCACTAGGCAAGAACGGTCTGAAAGCGAGGCGATCATCAACATCACTGCCGAGGGCATCAACGCAGGCGGCAACAAAGTGACCGGCGTCGCCGCAGGCACCGTCGCCGCAGGCGCACTCGATGCCGTCAACGGCGGACAACCGCACCAGGTTTACGAACTGATCGGGCAGCAACGGCGGCAGCGTCAACACTGCACCGCCGTCAGTCGAAAGCAGACGGCAAAGCAGGCGGGTAATATCAAAAAAACATTACCCTGGTGGACGTACATGCAACAATCCGACGATAACGTTACAGAGCGAGACCAAGATTGCCCAGTCCAGCGGTTACAGCCTCGTGACTACAACGTCGAAAGACCAAGGCATGTGGCGTGACCAGCAGCGTCATCGAAGCCGTGGGCCATATCGAACGAACAAGGTATCAAGTTCTTCCATACCAACGACGGCGAAGTAGAACCGACGTACAGGGCACGCAACAGGCGAAGACTCCAGCGCGAGCGTGCGCATGCGCCACGGCGGTCGGCTTCCAGCCGCCTCAAAGGCACCAACGCCATCGCCATCGGTGAGGTCGCCAAAAGCCGACGCCGAGAACACCATCGCCATCGGTACCGCAACATCGTCAGCGGCAAAAACTCCAGGCGCCATCGGTGACCCGACCGTAGTAAGCGGCAACGGTTCTTTACTCCATCGCAGTAACAACGCAACGTATCCGCCGACAACGCCTACGCACTGGGCGGCAACATCAAAGCCACGGTCAACGACTCCCGTCTACCTTGGCGACCGCGCCCCAAAAACCAAGCGCATCCATACGGCTGATGTACGGCCAAAAGGCGAAGCCTACACTTACGGCAGCCTGAACGACAAAGCCGTGGCAGGCCAAAGCAGGTTCGGCTGCCGCCGCGAAACAGAAAGTCGCCGGTGTCGTCACCGTCGGCAACGGTACGGACGGACCCGTCAGGTACAAAAGGTGTGGCCGCAGGCGTATCTGCGGATTCGACCGATGCGATCAACGGCAGCCAGTTGTATACACGCAACCAGGCGATTGCCAACGTAGCGACACAAGCGACAGCGGCGAAAAACCGAAGTTACCGCAGGTAGAACGTCGTCGTTAACCAAACGACCGGCCAACAGCGGTCAGACCGTGTATAACGTTGCTACTGCCGATAAACTCGACGTAACCAGCGTGACCGCAGGCGATGTAACCGTTAACGCGCAAGGTGTCAGCATCGCTGCACCGGACCGCCCATAATCCGGCGAATACTGTCAGCCCCAGCCCGATCGGTCTGAACAACGGCGGACAACGCATCGCCAACGTCGCTCCGGCGAAAGAGGGTACCGATGCGGTCAACCCTGAACCAGCTCGCCGGCGTGGGTAACGCCCTGCAAAAACAACATCGAACGCGTCGGCAAAAAGCCTACGCAGGTGTAGCGGGTGCGATTGCACAAGGCTCGATTCCGCAAAGTAACCCGTCCGGGTGCGACCCGGTATCGGCGTGGGCAGCGGCTACTACGGTGGTCAATCCGCCACTGGCAATCGGCGTGTCTGCGATGAGCGACGGCGGTAACTGGGCTGTTAAAAGGCAACTTCTCTGCCAACACAGACAGCCACGTCGGTGTCGGGCAGGTGCGTTGTACCAGTGGTAAGCTAACGACTCTTAGCTGAAGCAGCAAAGGTCGTCTGAAATCCAAAACAGGGTTTCAGACGACCTTTATATATGAACGAAGGGAGCGTGAAGAAAGCAATTGCGAATAGGGAGGATTCGTATATTGTCGATATAAGACGGCGGGCATCAAGCAAAACTAAAAACTATTTGCAGAAGGGCGGTAGCGTCATGAGAGAGTTGAGTGAGGGTAAACTGAAGTGGAAATATCTGTGCCAGAAAATGGCAAGTCAAAGCTTTAGCTTTGTTTGTATTTGAATCCACGGCAGTCCAACATATCTGCGGTTTGCTGTCTTAGTATCCGCTTGACTGTTTTCTCTATTCTTGATTTGCATCGTTGTAAAAAGGTCGTCTGAAACCGAATACATTGGTTTGAACTGCACCCCAAAAGTTGGACATCCCCTCCAACTCACAAGGTGCAGTTTTTTATGAGCAAATATACATTACACTTCAAATACCAAGCCGTACTCCACTACCTGCATATACGCAGCCAACAGCGTACCGCAGACCACTACAGCATCTCCCGGAACCCACCTGCGACGATGGATACGCGCCTATCAAGAAGGCGGCATCGGCGCACTCGAACATCCACAATCCAAAACCATGACGAACACCGCAAAAACCCCTTCATCGCCGACAAACCCTGACCACGAAAAACACAGGCAGAGCTTTATCGAAGAGTTGTGCTATATGCGCGCAGAGGTTGCCTACCTAAAGGAGTTCAAAAGCCCTCAGCCAAAAGCAGACCGAAAAAGGACAAAAAGCCAAACCGTCCAAGCACTGAGGGCGCAACACCCGCTCAAATACCTGCTGCATATCGCAAACCCTGCCCAAAAGCAGCTTTTACTACCACCACCAAGACCGACCCGACCCTCAACGCACGCCGACAAAGCCCTCCTTGTCGAAACCTACCGACGACAGTAAAAGGACGCTACGGGCAAAAGGCGCATTGCCGCAGCATTGGGTTGGAACCGCAAAAAAAGCGGCGCGGTTGATGAAACAGATGGGGCTGAAAGCCCTCATACGGGAGCGAAAAAGTCTACCGCCATCCCGCCATGGGCGAGATATCGGAAAAACCTCCTCAAACGCCGGTTCAAAGCCCGAAAGCCCAACGAAAAATGGCTGACCGACGTTACCGAACTCAAAGGAAGGACGGCAAACTGTACCTCGCCGATCTTGGACTTGTTCAACCGCGAGATCGTCGCCTACGCCATGAGCCGCAGAGCCGACAGCGAAATGGTGAAGGAAATGCTCGAAAAGCCGCACCCCGGCTGACTGATAAAGGAACAATGCTTCATTCTGACCAAGGCGTGCTGTACCGTACGGCGCATGGGGAATTGCTTCGCCCAACATTCCATGGTTCAAACAGCATGTCGCGTAAGGAGAATTTTTGGGACAATGCACCGATGGAAAGCTTCTTTGCGGTGTTGAAGACGGAGTGTTTCTATAACGCAGGAGAATTCGACGGTGGACGAATTGATGAAACAGATAGATGACTATCGGATTACTACAACCGGGAGCGTTGCAGTTTGAAATTGAAAAAGCTGAGTCCTGTCGCATACAGAACCCAGCTTGCACAGAGCGCCTGAATAGGCTTTTATGAGTGTCCAAGATTTGGGGGCCAGTTCAGTTTTCAGACGACCTTTAAATTTGATGGCATATTTAAGCAGATTGTCCTTTTTATCTCCGTTCCAAGGCGCAACTTTGAGCAATAGCAACATCCCAGGAATCCCCAATATAAAACACAGCCAGAAGAAATTGACGTAGCCCATCTTTTCAATCAGAAAACCTGCTGACGCGTTCATAAACGTGCGCGGTACGGCGGACAAACTGGACAGCAGTGCAAACTGTGTGGCGGTAAATGCGGTATTGGTTTGTTGCGCCATATATGACACAAATGCCACTGTACCCAAGCCCACACCCACTGCCTCGGCAGCAATGACGACTGCCAGCATGGTTCGTTCTGATGCGCCCACATGCTCGAAATGTCCGAAACTTGCCAGCCACGCAAAGACCTAAAATCGTAAACCCATTGCACCAAACCAGACAGCCACAATGCACGGTTAACGCTCAATTTGTTTACCCCAAATGCCGCCGATAATCCCGAAAAATCACCGCCGCCACAGTCCCGCGTTTTTCGCAATCAGTCCCATGTCAGTTGGGTGAGAAGCTCCATATCGATATAAAAACGGGTTTGCCAGCGCAGTTGCCATGCTGTCGCCCAGTTTATACAGCACGATAAAAGCCAAAATAATCAACGCCTGTTTAACGCTTTGACGGGTAAAGAAATCACGGAAAGGCTCGATAACGGTATCTTTCAAGCCTTTTGCACCGACGGGTTGTTGTGCCGGGTTCTCGCGCGACAAATAAAGTAGCCAATAAAACCCGGAATCATGAATAGAGCGGTAATGACGAATACAGATGACCAAGGCATCCTATCGGCTAAAAATCAGACTTAATGAAGCTGGAATCAGCGAGGAAATACGATAGGCATTCACATACAGCGAGTTACCTAAAACCAACTCTTCATCGGACAACACTTCGCGACGGAAAGCATCAATCACAATATCCTGACTGGCAGATGCTACTACCAAAGACAGCCCCAAAATAATCGACAAATGTTCTTGCGGGCGGACAAAACGCATAGGCAGCCAAAAGCAGCAAAAGCGCGATCTGCATCACCAACATCCAACCGCGTCGCAAACCTAAAAACGGCAGGCGTACAGAGTCCAGAAGCGGAGACCAGATAAATTTCCAAGTGTAGGGAAAACCAATCAGAGCAAACAGCCCGATGGTTTTCAAATTAACCTCGTTGAGGCGCAGCCACGCAGGAATCAGGCTGATAGGAAATAAAGCGGCAGCCCCGATGTGAAGCCCGTAAAATACAAATCAGCTATATTGCGACGAAAAAATCCGCTGCATCGTGCTTGGTTGGAAATCAGTCATAATGGATGAGCAGTACAAAAAGAAAGGCACATTGTAACAAATCCGCGAAGCAGAGGCGGATTGCCTATTGTAATGGTTTAAAAACAAATGAGAGGGCGTGAATTGCCACAGCGAAGAGTATAGTGGATTAACTTTAAAAACCAGTACGGTGTTGCCTCGCCTTTTAGCTCAAAAGAGAACGATTTCTAAGGTGCTGAAGCACCAGTGAATCGGTTCCGTACTATCTGTACCGTCTGCGGCTTCGTCGCCTTGTCCTGATTTAAAGTTAATCCACTATAAAAGAACTGTTTGATGTTTTGGATGGTTGGCGGAAAGCGTCGTCTGAAAAACATTTTTCAGACGACCTTTTGCTGTCATGCGGATGAAAACGGCTTTAGCTGTTTTTCAATCCCAAAACGTCCTGCATATCGTACAGACCTGTTTTTTGCCGTTGACCCAAACTGCGGCGCGCGGACGGCGCCGCGGCGAAGGTCATGCGGCTGCTGGCTTAATGGGTGATTTCGACGCGTTCGCCGTCGGTGGCGAAGAGGGCGGTGTGGTCGCCGACGATGTCGCCTGCGCGGACGGTGGCGAAGCCGATGGTAGAGGGATCGCGCAGGCCGTATGGCCTTTCGCGGCCGTAAACGGCGCATTGTTTGAGGTCGCGGCCGAGTGCGTCGGCGATGACTTCGCCCATGCGCAGGGCGGTGCCGCTGGGGGCGTCGACTTTGTGGCGGTGGTGGCCTTCGATGATTTCGATGTCGTAGCCTTCGTTGAGGACGCGGGCGACGGTGTCGAGAATGTGGAAGTGAGGTTGACGCCGACGCTGCAAGTTGGCGGCGAAGACGACGCTCGTTTTCGCCTGCGGCTCGGATGGCGGCTTTGCCTGCGTCGTCGAAGCCGGTGGTGCCGATGATGATGTTGACGCCTTTTCATCGCATTTTGCAGGTGTTTTGAGGGTCGGCTCAGGGCGGGTGAAGTCGATGAGTACGTCGCTTTTTGGGCGAGGACGGCGTCAACGTCGTCTGAAATGGTGATGCCGGGTTTTGATGCCGGAGGCGAAGCCTGCGTCCAAGCCTAAGACTTCAGAGCCTGAATGTTCGAGTGCGCCGGAGAGGACGGTGTCGGGATGGTTGTTGACGGCTTCAACCCAGTACGCGCCCCATGCGGCCGTTGACGCCGGCGATGGCGATTTTCAATGCGCTCATGCGGTTTCCTTAATGATTATTGTGCAGTTTGGGCTGCTTTTTGTGCTCGGCTTGGAGGGTTTCGATGGATGGATGGCGTCGCCTCTGCGGACAAGGACGTCGTTCTCAAAATAAACGGTGAGGTTGCTGCGGTCTTTGATGATGCCGTTGCGGCTGGTATTGAATGGTAGTCCCAGCGGTCGGCATGGAATGCGTCGCGCAGCAGCGGGGTGCCGGGCAGGAGTTGGACTTGGTCGCGGCTCATGCCTGCTGGAGGAGACGACGGCGCGGGGATCAAGTTCGTTGCCTTGGATGACTTTGAGTTTGTAGGAGGGAACGAGGGAAACGCGTTCGGCTGCTCATGCGGAAAGTCCGATGAGGGTGGCGAGGGCAAGACAGAGGGGTTTAGTCTCACGGATATGCCTTTCTGTTCGAGATTCAGGTGGAAGGGTATCATTGCTTGAATTTTTGAAAAAGCAAACGATAATCATCTCTTTGATTATAATTTCAGCCGGCTATCGTTTGTATGCGCAAACAAAACTTGTGTGTTTTATTGCCGACCGCTATGGCGTAACTAGTGGGCAAGCGGGCTGAAATTGCGTATTATAACGTCTATTACTTCATACGGGGATGTTGAATATTATGGAAAAATTCAGCAATATTGCGCAATTGAAAGACAGCGGTTTGAAGGTTACGGTCCGCGTTTGAAAAATCTTGGATTTGTTCGAGTCGCATACTGAAGAGCATTTGAGTGCCGAAGATGTGTACCGTATTTTGCTGGAAGAGGGTGTGGAAATCAGCGTAGCGACGAGTTACCGCGTGTTGACCCAGTTCGAGCAGGCAGGCATTTTGCAGCGCTACCATTTTGAAACCGGCAAGGCGGTTTACGAGGTGGACAAGGCGACCACCACGACCATATCGTCTGCGTGAAATGCGGCGAGGTAACGGAATTCCACAATCCGAAATCGAGGCCTTGTACGACAAAATCGCGGAAGAAAACGGCTACCGCATCGTTGGACCATGCGCTTTATATGTACGGCGGTGCGGCGAATGCCAAGCGAAGAGCAAACGCTGATTCCGTTTTAAAAAGATGTTTGATGTTCAGACGACCTCGGATGAGGTTTGGGGTCGTCTGAAATTTTTGTGAACATGAACATCATGCCGCTGCAGATCAGAGATAATGTAGTGGATTAAATTGAAATCAGGGCAAGGCGAGGCAACGCCGTACCGGTTTAAAGTGAATCCACTGCTACCTAGATTTACTAATGGTATCCCCTTGCTTTACCCTAATGATTACACTTTCCCCGACCCGTTTTAGCGCTGGAAGAATGCGACGGCGTGGTCGGTATCAGCCGCGATTTGGACGCGGGACGGCTGGCGGTGTCAGCGTATCGGCAAGGGTTTTCCGTAGTTCAGCGAAGACGGCTGGTTTTTGGCATACCATGAGATCCGCGTGCCGTCATCGTTCCTGAAAATCTGCATATCGGGCGTTCGTTGGCGAAAAGCCTTGCGCTCACGGCCTATCGGGTAACGGTCAACCAATGCTTGAAACCGTATATTGCACTTTGCGCCGCGCTTTCGCGCCCCGGTCAGGACTGCACATGGATTGTTCCCGAATTCAAGCGCTATGCCGAGCTGCACCGCTTTGGGGCACGCGCATTCTGTTTGAATGTTTCTATCCGGTGAAACAGGTCGTACCAAAACTGGCGGGCGGCTTTTACGGCGACCGATCGGACGGGTGCTTTGGGAGAATCCATAGTTTCGCCCTTGAGCCGGATGCCTCCAAAATCGCCTTCGCGCGCGCCGTCCCGTTTCTTGCCGGACTGGGCATCGAGTTGATTGACTGTCAGCAAGATACCCTGCATATGCATCGTTTCGGTTCGGAACCGATACGCGTTCGTCAATTTCAGACGACCTTGCACAACGCTTGAACGCTTTGCCTTTGAAGGAAGCGTTGGGCGAACGGGTAGTGGGTGGAACGTTGGAATAGCGGCAAGCTATAGTGGATTAACTTTAAACCAGTACGGCGTTGCTATCTGTACTGTCTGCGGCTTCGTCGCCTTGTCCTGATTTAAAGTTAATCCACTATAGAGTCGGCCCCGAGTCAGAAGCGACAGCAGGCTACCGTCTGAAAAGCTCAAAATGAAGTTTTCAGACGACCTTTTAAAGATTACGCCTTACATTAATCAAATTCAGCCACGACCGGGCGCATGGTCAGCTGCGCGTTCTGCGCGCGCGCGTCCAAAGTCGACGCCAAACGCGTCTTTCAACACGGCAGACGGGGCGGGGCTGATGAGCTGAACGGTCGATGCGCGGTCCGAAGCTGCGCTGCGTTGGAACATTGCGCCGCGATAGTCAGACCAAGTGTAAAACGCGCGCCTTCGGGGTGGGTTACGCGCAGGCTGTCGGTCGACCTCATCCGGCAATTTTGAACCACTGTGTCTCTCTGATGGATGACACGGTGGATCGCTGCCATTTTCAGGATCTGTGGCAGTCTGGCACTGTGCAGGCGCGAATATTGAAGTCGCCGAGCAAGACGGGTCGTGGCGGGTACATTTCGTCGCGGACAAATTCGGTCAAAAGCGGCAGACCATTGTTCTTTATATGGGAATTTCCGGGCTGTCGAGGGCTTCGCCGTTGACGCAATAGACATTGATGACGCGCACGCCGTTGACGGTTGGCGGCGATGACGCAACGTTGCGGGTCGTCGGGCTAGGGCGGGCAGACCGACGTGTACGTCTGCGGTTCGCTGCGCTGATGATGGCGACGCGTGCTGTAGGTTTTTGTCCGCTCCAAACGCTGTGCCAGCCCATCATTTGCAAGGGCGGCAGCGGGGAATTTGTCTTGGTCGAGCTTTGAGTTCTGCAAAACAAGGACATCGGGCTGATGGTCAGCAAGCCAGTTTTGCACTCGCGGCAGGCGGACGTTGAGAATTGACGTTCCAGTGGTGATTTTCATGCGGATTCCGTGTGTGAGGGTCGTCTGAAAAAGCGTTTCGGAGCACTCAGCAAAATATCGATGACAAAACAAAAGCGGTTCATGCAAAGCCCGCTTGTTGCTGGGCAAACGGGGCGCTATTGTAACATCAGGGAATTCCGGCGGCTGCCGGTTTGAAATCATCCGTTTCGCGAAAACAAGGCTCAACAGCCTTTAGGCGGCTTTACGGTTTTCCAAAATTGCGCAGCGTATCGAGAGGACGGCGGCTTCTTCAGGATACCACCAGCTGGTATTCGGCTTTCGATGCGGGTGGTAGCGGGTGAAATCGATCAGACCTTCCGGAGCTGCAGCGCGCGCGATGGTTGGAAACGCGGTCTGCTGAGCTGTCCGAGCGCTTCGGATAAGTCCGGCGATGCTGCGCCTCGCCGTCCATCAGCATGAACAAAAGTGAGTCTGCGGTCAGTTGGCGATGAGTTTGAGAAGGGAAGAGAGTCGTTTGCTCCATGGTGAGGCTCTTTATCAATACAGATTGGTTTTAAGGGGCTGCAAACGGTAGAGCAGAGTGGGTTTGATTCTTTTCATGCGTTTATCCGTAAACATTCAACCGCTATATCAGTGACGCATAAAGCAAGCCAGCGTGAAAGGAGTATGTCGCTATCTTATCGCAAATAATCATTGTTGTTTCGTCCGGCTTTTGAGAAAGTAACCCGAATCGGGTGAATATGTTTTGGAATGTAGATAAAGGTTCTCATTTTATTTTTGTGTTTATAAAAACTAAAGAGAGCTCTTTCTACTATAAAGTGTTATTGGAGGTGCTGCATGTTGGGAACAGTGTCGGGAGGTTCAGCGAAATATTGTGGGGTGCGCCCGGAAAACAGAGGCAGGGAAGGCTGTCGAGGTGATATTTTGCCGACACTTAAAGAGGTGTGGCGGATTGATGTCACCAGATTATGTAGCGTGGATTTGGGTTTTTAGGAGTTTGCGTGTCGGTTTTCGGATTAATTTATGGCGATGAATGCTTGAGATTGAATAATCAGGAGATGGATTTGGAAAAGCGAAGGGATGAAGCAGTCGAGAGCAATGTCAGCCTGAAAGGTATGCCCAGATTCATGATCAGCGTGTCATTGCTCCACAAATGGTATTTTCATTGTAAATAATATAGTGCGTATAATCTTAAAATTACATTAGCATTATAAATAAGTTAATACATTATATATAACTTGTTTTGCCGTCTGTATGTATGTAGAGTGCTGTTCATGCAGGCAGCGGTATTTGCAGGAAAAATATCATTTATGGATACCGACTTTTCATTGTCTTCAAGGCGGTCTTGTGCTTTGTGGCTGCAGTGGCATTTCCAGCGCTGGCAACCTGCTCGTCTAAAACACGCCTGTCAAACAATTTACCGCCCGTTTCGCCGTCAAATGTATCGTGCGATTGCAGCTTGGACGAATCATATCAGCGATTTCGCGGCCGCGCGGATATTTATCGGGACAGGCAGCGAACGATTGATTATGTACTATCCTGTTTCAGGATACCGGCGGACGCCGCCGGTCATCAGGGTACGCAGGGGTTGGGGTTGACGACGGCAATGGGATGGACGCAGAAGTTTCTAAAGCAAGACGCTGTTTCGCCCTTTGTTGAAAAACCAGCGCGGCCATTCGGTTTGTGTCTGAAATCCCCACCTGCGACGCGGGCGTTTCTTCGGTGGTGGTTTTCCGGGTAGTGCCAATTTCAAACCTGATGCGGACATGATATTTACTGGGAGCTCTGATTTTGCGGGGCCCTGTTTGCAATATGCAGTCGTGCTGATGCCCGAAGAAGTCAAAGCGATCGGAGGAAGTGCTGGAGGCGCAGATTTGATTTGGTTCCGGCGAAGGTTTGAATCCATGGTGGTTCAATTCTACGTCGGACGAACCGGCGAGCGCAGGCAGGCGATAAGTACGGAACGATTCGCGGTGCTTCGCGCCAGTCGTTGAAATACGGGGGCAACCGTACTGGTTTCGTTCGTCACTATAGATAGAATTGAGCAGTTTACGGACCAAGTTAGGCATAATCAAGTTTTCAATGTGTGCAGATTGCCCTTTATAAACCTTCGAAACGTCGTCTGAATCAGGGCGGCGTTTTCTCTTCGAAGACCACAGGTTCGGCGTCCTAAAACCACATCGCGTCACATAGCTGGAAAAAACGGTATTCATGTTCAGCGCATGGCGGTACACCGCGCGGATATGTTCCATGCCTGAAAACGCTGACGAGCATCGGGGCGTGGTTGGGCAGGTGGAAGTTGGTAATCAGGCGGTCGATGACGCGGAAGCCGTGTATTTGTGAAAATAACCATCGCTTCCCGACTTTCAGACGACCTGCTCGCCGCGCAGCAGATTCAAGGGCTTTGATGGTCACCGCTACCCAAACTTGCATGGGCGGCGATGGCGGCGACGGTTTCAGGCGTCAAACCATTCCTTCAATACATTTGTGTTCGATTTTTTATACACGCACGAGCGGAACGTTCCGCATAAACGCAGGGTGACTCACTGTTCCACTGTGCGCTTTCAGACGACACAAAAGCCGTCTGTAAATACAAACCGTCCGGCGCCCGCGACCGCGCCTGATGTTTGCGCGCAGACGGTTGAAATGGCGCGTGTCATCATCCGCGTAGCGCCGTTCTCGACCTGGGGCGGCGACAAATGGCGTTTTGCTCCAGCGACTCATGCGACGGTTGCCATAACTGAGCACAGGCAAGACAAGTTCGTCCGCACGCTCCGCGGCGCTGGTATCGCTGAAAATCAGCAGCTTCGTGCGGGTTTGGGCGATTTATGAACGGATGTGCGCCAGCGCGGGTGTCAAGCGCGCTCTATCAATACTCGATTTTGCCGCCGCTCTTTGCTTGAACAGCCGCGCTTTCGCGGGTGACGGTGAGCACTAAAACGTCGCCACCTCAATATAATCGGGCAAATCGCCGAACACGCGGTCCGGCGGCATCGACATGCGGCGAGGCTGGCTGCTACCGCGCACGCTGGGGCGGGTGCCGTTAATCAGTCGGGCGGGATGAAATGAAATCGGAAATGTCCATAATCTTATTTTGATGCTGAATTTTATCAGGCGGTCGTACTTTTTTGCGGCTTTCGACGTGCCCTTCGCCGACAACAAATTCCGGGAATAACATAGTTGAAAAAGCTGGTGGGCGTCAGGTGCGTTTGTTCACTTCCTGCTTTAAATTTTGCTGGGTGTTGTCAGTTAGGAAAATAATGAAATTCATTTGAGTTTCTACTCCTGCAGATACCCGCTTTATACAGCAATACGCATCGACGCCGTTGCCGCAGGCAGGTTGTTTCTGATATCCGCATAAACTGGCGCTTCCACGGCATTTTGGCCGTGTCGTAAAGAACGAAAATGGATTTACGCAAGTTAAAAACTGATTTGATTTTGGTAAAGAAGGGTGGGTATCGCCGAATCCTGAAGTTACCGAAGGCGAGGAAAAAATTACATCACCGCGCCTGCGCTCCGTCCCGTTTATGCCGGCGCCATGTAGCCGCGCCTGCTCCTGCCCGCCACCGCCGCTCCTGCTGCACGGCGACACTCCCGCAGCCACTGCCGCCGCGACAATAACGCGCAAAAATCGCCTATGGTCGGTACCTACCGCGCCGGCAAGATACCGCCGCCTTCGTCAGTCGACAGCAAGTCAAAGCCGGCGATACGCGCTGTATCATCAAACGATGAAGTTGATGAATGAAATCGAAGCCGAGAAATCCGGCACGGTTAAAAAGAAATTCTGGTGGAAGCAGCGGTACGCCTGCGGAATTTGGCGAGCCGCTCTTCATCATCAGAATAATCCGTTTCAGACGACCTTCGGTTGCGGAGGGTGCGTCTGAAATCTTTCAACTCAGGTTTCCACCCGCTGCGCCGCATGGCCTTCCTGCCTTCGCCGTATTCTTCACCATCGGCTGTCGTTGGGCATCATCTGTCCACGGATTCAGTGCACGCCAATGGCTGGATTCCTGCCGCCGCGCCAATGGGCAGTGTACGCGTTAAGCAATACAAGACCGATGAAAAATCCGCAATGCGTTGGGCAAAGGTAACAAATGGGTCGTCTCGCGAAACCGGGAAAGGTCATCATGCTGAAAAAGTATAATCGCCAACTGAGGCGAAAATCGCGCTGCGTCCTGCGTGCAAAGTGAAATGGGCATCGCCACCGTCGCCGTATTCGGAAAGCCGACAAAGACAGTCTGCACGTCGGCGCACCGACGAATCCGTGTATCGGCCCTGCCGCTTCCGCACAAAGCTATCTCAATATTCCGCCATCGGCTGCACCCATGGGGATACCGGCGCGGATGCCATCCCACCGGGCTGGCTGCGGCTGTAATTTGCCGAACAGGTCGAACAATCGACCTGCATCTTCATCGGTACAAAAGCCGGAAACTATCACCTGATGGGCGACAAAGTTCTGCAACGCGATGATTGAAGCAGGCGTACACCCGTTCAGTTCGGACGGCGCCTGTCGCTGATCCGCCGAGTCTCAAACCGCCGACAAAGTCGGTTATCATCGTTCACAAAGCATCAGGTGGCGGCGGCAGACGCTTGTTGTCACGCGTGGTCGAGAAAAAAGACCTCATCAAGTCCGTCAAATGATAAAACCGAAGCAGGCGCGGCGTTCGGCAACCCGATGGTCTATATGGAACTACCTGCAACGCCGCGCCACGTCGAAATCAGGTGCTCGCCGCGAACTTGGCAGCGCCATCTGCCCGCCAGGCGCGATTGCCGCAACCGTATAAAGTCATTGACACATGCTCCTTCGTAGACGAAAAACCCGCGAAAAAATCGGCATGGCCTGTGGCGACGCCTGCAAACATCGGCTACCGTGGCGCAGGTACGTTTTAATTCCGTGAAAGCGGCGGATTCTTCTTTATCGAAATGGGCACCGCGTGATCGAACACCAGTTACCACTTTGTTACCGGCGTGGACATCGTACGAACTCGTCCGCATTGCCCGGCGGCCTGCGCAGCCAGCAAAAGACATCCACATCGAAGGCCATGCTGGTACACATCAATGCGGAAATTGTCGCTCATCACTTGATCTGATTAAGCTGCCACTTGCCAGCTTCGGCATCCGCATTGCAAAAGCGCACGCCACCGTACCGGCAACTGATCAGTAAGTCGTCATCAGCAAAACCCGCGGCGACGTGGCAAAATGCGTCGCCTCGCCGAGCTGCTGTGACGGCATCAACTGGCCTGCCGCACGTTTGTTCGCGACGGTTTGAGCGGCGTCAGCATCCTATCTGGAACACTGGTTGGGCACGAAGCTGACGGACAATGACCGTCAATCCCTTGGATGGTGGTCGTCACAGCCGCGGCGGCTTTCAGACAGCGCACCAGAACAAGTGAAACCGATTTCGAATTAGCCACATCAGCGATGCGGCAAGCCCTGGTTATGACTGAGTAAGCCTGTCCGCCGCCATTTCCGCAAGAAAAAAACGTGTTCAGGCAAAAACGGTCGTCACTGTGCATAGCCGAAACATACGCAAACGCTAACCAAAATGCGTAGCTGACCGTCGTTTCCTAATTTCCAGACGGCCCACGAGGGAAAGCCACCATGTCCTATCAACGAGTACCGTAACGTCAACGCGCGTCGTAGGCATCGCCGACGCCCTGATGGAAGCAGCGCACTCTCCGCGCCATCGAAGACGCCTACGCAGGCACCGAAACAAGCCATCTTCGGCGAACCGGTGCCGACCAGACTAAATCTGGCAAAGCAAGTCATAATCATTCTGGTGAAAACGACGATCGCGCGGTTTAAAATACCAGCGGCATGCGGGCGACAGAAGACCCAGCACCAGCGAAATCCTCGCCGACCAAAGACTGGGTGCGCCTGGCCCCAGCGCGGGTCGACCCCATCAAAATTTCCGAACGCCTGGCGGTTACCCCTCTTGGCACGAAGCGCCCAGCGTAACGCCGTCAACCTCAGCTCGAGCCCAGCCTTCCGGTGCAGCGGTATGTACGCCTCCTGCCTGGGTGGCTGGACACTGCGCTCAAAAGGCGGCGGCGTCTCGACTACGGCTGCGAGCCAGGCGCCTGACCATCGCCGCCGCCTCAAACAAGCAGGGTTCTGCCGTCGGCGTCGTGTGACGGAACAAATGACCATCCGCGCCAGCAAGACAACGCCCGCACCGGCAACGTCGATGCACAGTTCTACTGCCCGACGGCCTGCCGCAAGGTTCGGCATCGTCGTCGCCAACATTCCTCATAATCCCCTGCGCATATCGTCACTCGCGCCGCACCAACCGGGCAGCCGCATCGTGTGCTCGGTTTACTGGACGAACAAGTCGAAGAACTCAGCGGCATTTACCGTCAGTTCGACATATCAGGCCGCGAAATCGACGAAGGCTGGGCAAGGCTCAGCGAGTCAAACACTGACTAACGATGCGTAACGAGACCGTGCAAGAAAACTTCGATTCGGGTTTTCAGGCGACGCTTCATCGCAATCCTGCGTTAATAATTGGTCGAGCAGAACTGCTCGCAGCATCACTGTCGGCGGCATAACGTCAAGCCATTCCCGCCGCGTTGCTGTTGCTCCACCTTAGCTCCGGTTTTGTTCACCAAAACCTTGCCATTTCAATTTCCACAGTTGCGCACGTTTTTTCAGCTTCACTTCAACACCTGCATGGCATTCTGACGCCTTGGCCGAACAGCCGCGCTGTTGGGCTGATACCGTTTGTAAATCCACACCTGCTGGCGCTGTGGTACAGGCCGCGCGGGCATAACGACTCTGGGAAATCAGCGCGCCAGAAGCAAAACAGGTTCATGGTTTGGACTCCTTGGGTGGTGATGATGGGTTTGCAATATCAAACTACTTGCCGTTTATATCAAACCATCGGTTATGACGGCTGGTTGCAGTGCATTGCCATTCGTATAATATATTCCGACTGTTGTATGATAAAAGAATAATAAATGAAAGTTGTTTTTGGCTACCCTTGTTTCAAATCACATTGGCAGGCTGTTTCCTTAATAATTTCAGTTGGACCGCGCCAGCGATCAGGCGGAGCATGGTGAAAAATGTGCGTGATGGGCGACAATGGGTGTGCACCGATGAGGGCGATCTATATGGGGACACCTCAATGCCGTCACCGGCTCCGTCAAGACTACATCAGTCATTAATGATGGCATTGTGGTTGCTGATCCTATCATTCTGGGGTGATCGCAGCCTACCGCTCAATATTTATTGATGGTCTAAAAACCATGATATGAACCGCCGGCTGGGCGGTTTTTGCATTCGGTCGTCTGAATTGGCGTTTCTCTTTGGCGAAGGGTTTGCGGGCTTTTGGGCATGTTCGCCACAGGCTGACCGATTAGTTCGATTTAAAAGGCCGCAAATCATTTGCAGCTCTTTTAATACCATACCGCTTCAGCTTCCTGCGGGCATCCGCCATCGCCAGATTGGTCAGGGGCGCGGTCGTTGCGTTGGGGTTTGCAGCGTTCAGGTGTTCTTTTGGCGAAACTCATACCTTCGTTTTCAGACGACCATTGCGGTTGCGCCGGGCTTCATCATCCAGCCGCATGGTCGGCTGTTCTGCGTTTTCAGCGGCATAGGCTTTGCTTTTCACTTTCACTACGTCGCCGGCTTTCACCACTTCGCGCGGGTCTTGGACGTTATTGGACAGGGCGGAGTGTGTACCAAGCCGACCACAGTGGACGCCGATGTCCACAGGCAGCGCCAGGAAATTGGCGACGTTGGAACCGCCTTCAGTATCATGCCGACTTGCAAGTCGCGCTGATTTGTCGGATGCGCCGGCAAATGAGGCCGTCTGGAAAACTCCGCCGCGCGGGTCGCCGGCGAGTTTTCCAGCTCCGGACAGGATGTCAGAATGGTCAGCAGGCCGAAGCGTTCGTCGGCGAAGTCAGACGCTTTGATTTTATACGCACTCGCGCGGTTGCGATAGTTCGGCGGCGGTAATGCATTGCGCCAGCATTTTGGCGACGACAGGATGGCTTCTGGATGGACGGCGCTCCGCGTCAGCGGCTCTTGCCGCCGTTAATCACAAAGCCTGCCGCCTGCCTCGAAGGTTTTCGCTTGGCGGCACTCGAGCATTTTTGCGGCTGTCGAACGCGCCATTTTTCATCGCGGTAAACGGCGATGTTTTGGGCAAGGTTTGATTCAAGCGGAAATCCGCGCCAAGCGGGACGGAAGCGGTGTTCACGTCCACGCCAACAGCGTTCCGCGTCTTCGGCCACGCGTCCAGCATTTGGCGGCAGCTTTGTTCCGCCGTGCTGATACTGGCACGCCGATGGTTGGGTTCGATTTTGACCAACTCGGCAAGCGGGTCTTTTGCAGCCTGCGGAGCGATGGACACCGCGCCGCGCAGAAACGTCAAGTCAGGGAACTCGCGCCGCCAGTTCGAGACGCGGAATAATCAGCGCGCGGCTTCGAAACGACGATTTTGTACGGCCATTTCAGGCATTCGCGCCAGTTCTCCCTGCGATTTGTCGAACGCGGCTGGCGGTGCCGTTGCGATAGCGCGATGAACTTCACGCCGTGTTGTTTAATCAGGCGCGACAGTGTTGCCAGCATATTGTTTTCTTGGTGTAAACGGAGCGATGACGGTGTGTCAGCGGCGTGTCGTCCACACACGGCATTCACGCCGTTGCGATAGCCTCGTTCGAGCCCAGCGTGGTCAGCCGTCCGGCGGGCGCGGCGAGCAACAAGTCTTTGAGATTGCGGGCAGTACGGTAATCGCGTCCGGTGTCGGCGGCTTCTTTCCAGACGACCTAAAACTGGCTCCAGCGACAAAAGATTTTTGCACGCGCCAAGTCAGGCGCTACGGTGTCGCGCAGCCATTTGTGGCCGTCTGAAACCGCGCTGACAGCGGGCGATGAGTTGCTCGTATTGCTTTGCTGCGTAATCAGCGTATCGGGCTGAGTATTTGAGAGCGCGATGTTCAGCACGCCTTCATTGCGGCCGCGCAAAAACCGCCAGCGCGCAGTGGCGGCTGGGCAACGGACAGGTTCGCGGTGGTCGAAATAATCGCTGAATTTTTTCGCCTTCCGGTTTCTTTGCCTTCAACGACTTGCGCGTGTTTCGGCTTCGTTCACGACGCCGGCGCAGCTGCCGATAAGTTCCGCTCTTCGCGCCGACTGTCCATCAGAATGCGCGCATGCAGCGCAGCTTTACAGCGTCGAGGGACGTTTTCGTTCAGGTAACCTTGCGCGGCGGCTTCCGTCCTGCGGCTGCTCAGCAAACAACACGTCCACCCGGCAGCTGCAAACCGTGTTCGCGCGATTTACGCTGTTGCAGCGTTTGAGCTTGTGGGGCAGATACAGATCTTCGCGCAACAGTTTCATTGTCAAGCGGCTTCGATTTGCACTTTCAGGTCGCTCTGAGGACTGCTGCTCTTCAATGCTTTGCGCCACAACGGCTTTCTTCCAGCTCTCGCGCAGGTATTGCAGCCGCTCGCGTGGCTGGCGTGAATATCATCCAGCACCCGTAGCTTCCTTACGTAGCAGACGTCGGCAGCACAGTCGCGCCGTCGTCAAAAAGCGACGGCGGCGGTGATTTGGAGCAACGGTGGCGGGATTATGAGAGAGAGAATTTGGGTGATATTCATAAAGTTCCTTGTGTGAAGAGGTTACGGGCGCAAAGGCGACGATATATTGAGCAATGAATGTTTTGTTTTGAAATAGAGTCTGATTCAAAATCAGCCACGCCCAGCTCTCCATTTTCCATTATGGAGACAGCCTATATTTTGCTGTTCTAATATGTTCATTGATTTGTGGCTGGGTGCAAAGTTCAGTCATTTACACTGTGCTTCAGTTCTTGGTCAACGTTTCAGAAAGTAGAGATAGCTTTTAGAAGTCCCCAAAACATATTCATTTGCCACATATATCATATATATTGCGAATACGTCTGAAAAAATAATAAATCACAATATGCATTGATTAAATCCGCGATGTGCATATTTCTGAATACGTTGCATCGTATTATTCTGCAGTTATTTACACCCTTTTATATTGATGCGGTTGAAGAAACTCGGGAAATTTGTAATAATTGATGAATTTCCAGCAACATTCTTTTTGTTCTATGTTAATTTCTTTTCAATTTGTTCTCTTTGTGTTTTGATGTTCCATTTCTAATTGGAGGTGCAGTTGGATTTGGTGATTTATAGGTAACAAATAGGTAGATGTGCTGATTACGCTTTTCTGCACTGCCTCCTAAGAAGGTAGAAATTTACAATACTCATAGTGTTTCAAAAATTTATTTGTTAAAAAAATGTTCTGGAATTGGTTTCTAGGCTACCTGGAACGTTTCCGCGCTTCAATTCAGCAGTATCTTCCGCTTCCGCCTGCCGCGCCGCTGTGTGACAAACGATTTTGTCTGAACAAATCGTATTGTTCATGACGAAACGCTTCCATTGCTTATGGCTGCGTGCACTGCCTTCAATACGGCGAAGCCGTTGTCAGCGATGATGCTGTCTGTGGTTTTGCGAAGCAAGCGCCAGGCCTTGCGGTTTGGCGCGATTCACCTTTCAAAATTGACGGTCAGGCGGTTGAGTGTGTCGATTTCGTCGGCGGTCAGGTGGTTTGTAGCGGCTGGCGATGTCGGCACGCGCGCGTTCACGCGCCGCTCCGCGTGTCAGCCCATATTGGGGCGTTGCCGTCAACGCGGTGGCAGGCGGTTCGGCGGCGGTTTAACACGATTACAGCGTCGGCGTCAGTTTGTTTGCGCTTGGGCGAAAAAACATCACGTGGCTTTGTCGGTGGGGTCGTAGTCGGCGGGGGTTTGAACAGTTCGCGCGCGCGGTAAAACCGCATTTCGCTGGCGGCGCGGATGTCGCGGATTCTTTCCAGCGGTTGGTAAAATGCGTCCGTTTAGGGATTTTCAGGCGTTTGTCGTCCAGCACGAAGCCACCATCGCCCGTCAGCCTCGTTCATGGCAGCGGGGCTACGCCTCGTTTGCTGCGCGCGACCGACGGCAAAATCATTTCAAAGCATAATGTTTGACTTGGTATTGCTTGCCGTCTGCGGCAGTTATAAAAATCGCGTAACTGAATTTCATCAATTCGTAATACCTAATATGTTTTTATGTACAAACCGATATTTACGGAGGTGTCAAAAGTTCGGCTGGTGGCTTTGATTATGAGCCAAACGGTGTGTTTACCACCAACAGGTTTACGCAGAGTGCAGCCGTCTTCGGTTTAGTAAATCAGGATGTCGGACATGGGTTTTTCCCCGTTTGCAGGTAAAGGTCATTCTGAAAAATATCATGGTTTATTCTTCATCTTCATCTCATCTTCATCGTCATAAATTATGGGCAGCTGTCCCAGCCGAATAGTTCGAGCAGCGTATCGAAGCGGTCGGCGAAACGATGAATACGCCGTTGCGTTGCCGTTTTGCGAAGCAAAGCAGGATAATTTCGTGAAAGCCGTCGGTGCCAAAGCGTTGGTTTTCTTGGCGGAGTTCTGTGATTTCCGGTGCGGTTTTGTTGGATAAACTGGCCGCCGGCCAGGCATCATCATTCTTCGTCCGTGATATTGCGCAATGTTGACCGCCTGGCGGCGTTGGTGTAAGCAGTTCAAACATTAGGGATGCCGTTGTCAGGGCGGTGCGGCTGCCATTTGCTTGCTTTCGGTTTCATCAATGATGTAAAGCCGATATATATGGACAGGCAGGTTGTCTTGCGCCAAATCGAACTCTGGCAGTACTTTGAAACGCCTTGGTTTCTTCCATCGCTGGATAATCGCCGTCAAAATCTATCTTTTCAATGGCGCGTCGGTTAAACTGACTGATTGAGCACTCGCTGCCGCCCAATGTAAAGCAGATATTCGCTGCCAACTTGCTGGCGGGAAGCAGATGCCTGGGCGTTGTTCGGCAGCGGTGATTTCGGCTTCAGGCAGGGCCACGGGGCGGGGGTCAAGTTGATGGGGGTGGCGATATTTGCAGATAATTCATGGAGTAATCTGGGGTGAGGGGTGGTGACACGCTATTATAGTTAACGGTGCCGAACGTCGCCGGGCGACGCCTTACATTTCAGCTGAAATACGCGCCATTAGGGACGAAGCCAGTGACGCGAAACTCGAAACAACAAAATGCCGACGTTTCCTTAAAACTCGTGACTCAGCCTCCGCCTGCGTGGGATTTGTTTGCATCTGCCACTGCGTTACAAGGACGGACGCACGTCATGCCGATTAAAGGATGCGCCGATCGGCGTGCGTGTCAGGTGACGAAGTCATCCATCAAGGCTGCGTTAAACCCTTTTAAGCAACAGTTGTCCGATACGGATTTCCGGCATCATCCTTTCACTTTATATCCGCTTTGCCAGCCCATCAAAACAGATGTGGTCGTAACACATCGAGCCGTATGGTAAAATCAAACACTGGTTTTACAGCGACAGATGATTCGTACAAAATCCGCGATGGAAACGGCGGTGGCAAACTCCGCGTATCCGATATAAACGTTTTAAATCCAACTTCGCGCGCATCGACTGGTTGACGTTGGACGTACGCCGCTGCACATGCCAGATGCACATATTGGGTCGTCTGAAACTACCTCTGCGGTCGCCTCTCCATATGGGTTCCATCCACCAGCTTTCCGGCAGCGCGCCCTGCATGGCGGCAGCTCAAAATTCGACGGCGCAATCTCCGCTGCGGCTGGCGCGTGACGCGTCAGCACAGCGGCGGCGTGGGCGGCGACGGTACGATGATAATACTACGCACTGCTGCCGTTGCCTGACGGTACACAGAAAGTTAATGTCGAAATCGCCGCGGTATGGCGCCAGCCATCGCCGCGCTGCTGCGGCGTTATCGGCAGCGGCAAAGCCATCGTCGCCGCCTTGTCGCGCTGACCGCCATCGAATCGACGGTAAAACAACGATGCTCGCTTTGAAATCCTTGCTGAACAACCGCCCATCAGAATTCAAACGTAAAGCGAGGCCGTTGGGTCTCGAAGTCGTCGGCGCCGGCGTAGCGCAAAAAACTGGGCAATGAAGCCAGGCTCGCCGACGGCACCGTCAAAATCGCCGTCAGCGCACCTGTGTTTTCAGACGGCGTCGAACGAAATCAACCGGTGATTTGTCGAGACCGACGGCACACTTCGGCGTCCTTAACGCACCTCGCCTCAGCAAAAGGCGGCGTCGCAGCTGATGATGTCTTTTGTCCGTATGCCGCGAGTTTTCATGACGGATGTCGTTATCGATGGTGCCGCCGAACGCCCCAGTTGAAACCCGCCTGGTAAACGCGCGTCGTGCGCGAAGTGAAGGCTTCGTCCTCAACGGCATCTGCAGACGCGAAAACGTATAGGTCGCCGCTGGTTGAAGAAAGCGAATACCGGCACCACCAGGTATGCGAAACTCGAGCGGCTGGGGCGGCATTGCTCAACATCGGCGCGGTACGGGCACGCCGAAGCCGCCGAAAAGCGAAGTCATGGCTCGGTTTGCGCAGGTCTGAACGTCTTGGTCATACCACCGTCATCGAAGTCGGCGTAGATGTGCGCCGCCTGATGGTTATCGTTTTGCTGGAAGCAGCGCAGCTTCCTGGTCGCGGACGGGTGAGGCGCTGGCGCGGCGTATGCGTCTCCTGTTCACAGAACATATGACATTGGCAAAGCACGGTCATCCGACGCACAAAGCGGCTGAAATCGCCCGCCAAGACCTCAACCACGCGGCGGGCGGGTTCTCAGCGCACATAAGCCGGCATGTCATGCTGCTTCGCCGCTTCAAAGACCTGCTCTGGAACAAGCGCGCGAAATCGCTGATGCTGATTGGACAAAACCCCAGAGATCGTCGAAGCGCATCGCGCAAGGTGGCTTACCAACCGGGGAAGAATGACCCAGGGCGTATGAGGTCGTCTGAAAAACGCTACGCCCTGCGGATAAGTGGATTAACTTTAAACCCGGTACGGCGGCCAGTGACTCGCCAGCTCAAGAACATTCTCTAAGGTGCCGACACCAAATGAATCAGTTCGCTATCTGTACCATCTCTGCGGCTTCGTCACTTGTCCTGATTTTGTTAATCCACTACAAAAGGTCGTCTGACTGTTTCAGACGACCTTTCCCTTTCTCAGGGAACGGCTATTTTGCGAGGTGGGTTTTAGCGGGCGCGGTTTGAATTCCTGCGGCTCACGGCAGCTGCGTCCGACGATATGGTGCCTGGGCAGCGGCGCGAGATCAGTTTGTCGGCTTTTGGGGGATTGTCGCGCGCTCGTTACGGTCATTGCGTTCGCTGCAGTTGTTCCGTTCAGGCGCGGTTTCTGTCGCTGCCGCGGCTGCAGGTTGGGGCGGCTTGGGTGTCTGCGGCGGCATCGCCTCGGCGTCACTTCCCACCAGTTCGGTTCGAAGCCTTCTGATGCATTCGACTGTCGATCGTTGCGGTCCGGCATCTTGATGGCTGAAACATTTTCTGTTCGGTTTTGTCCATCGAGAGTAACGACGCCGTCCACGCGCACTGCCTGTGCGTCCGGTAGTGGACGTAGTCTTCGGGCTGGGTCGGCAGTTCGTAGTTGATATTGAAGGGCGGCTCGGCGATGTCAAACCGCGTGCGGCAACGTCGGTGGCGACGAGGACGCGCAAGCTGCTAACCTCTTTGAAGGCGTTGAGGGAGGTTTCGAGCGGCTTTACTGGGTTGTCGCGTGGATGGATTGGGCGGCAAGGTTGCGGCGCACAGGGTCATAATTGACTTGAGGTCGACAACATTTGGTTTGCAGAATACGATGACGGTTCATCTGCAAATCAAACGAAATCAGCCGCTTTCAGGGTACGTTTTGGGCGCGATCAGCAGCGATGTGCTGCTCGACATTGGCGCTGGTGGTGTTTTGCTGACGACTTCGACGATTTCAGGGCATGAAGTCTGGCGAGCTTGCGGATGGGGGCGCGAAGGTTGCGGGCGCAGGGGTTTGTGGTTTTGCGGCATCTGCGCAATTTGCGGGCGCTCACCGTCAGTGAGCATATCAACATACCCGATGGCGGCTTCGTGGGACGACGATTTCGACTTCTTCGTTGATGTTTTCATTGACGTGAGTGGCGGCCTGCCGACAGTGGCGACGACAATTTCGCGGCACGGCGCGCGGGTGGCGGTTGTTGTCCGGCGGCCAACGCCGAGGACGTGCCGCGACGGCAGGTTTTTGATGTAACCTACACGTTTGGTGATTTGGTGTATGTAGAGGTTCGCGCGTCAGGGTGCTGCAACGCCACGCCCGGGGTGCATCGCGGTGGGGTGCTGGAAATGGCGGCGCGTTTGAGGCGTTTACAGGCTGCGGCAGCAAAGAAGGCGGCAGTTTTGCTGTGCGGTTTGGGCGGCAGGCGGTGTGGCGGCGAACCGCTGAGGATAGCGGCGGCGGATGCGGCGTCAAGACAATAACCTTGTTCAGTCTGGCACGAAACAGTTTTAGCTACTAAGCCAGTGAGGCGAATGGATTCATGGCGGTATCTTTCTGGGACGGATGCGGAATGCCTGCACCACGCCAGATGATCTAAAGCAGGAGGATGTTTGATTGTGTGAGCGATGGGATGCACCCGGCAGAGGTGTGCGGCGGTTCGGCAAACCCGCAGAAGTGGGGATGGTTTCACGGTATGGAAGAGGTAAGCGCGATTGTACCGCCAGCCTGCGCCATAACGCCCGGGCGGTCAGGGCGACCGGGTTGGGCGGTGTGCGGGCGGAAGGGGATTTTTTGACACCATGCGGCGGCGTTTATATCATAAATTTTAGGCCGCTTATCATTTCTGGCGGCATTACCTCGCCGGTTGTTTCTCCATTTTCATATGCCGATGACTTCATCTGACCTGATGGAGACTGTTTTGAACGGGCCGCAAATTGCTGCCATCCATCCCTGGCCGGGTCGCCGGCGTGGCTTTGTGATCGCCCGTTGCGCTGCAAGCTGCTGGGTGCCGCCAGCATATAAAACTGAAGCTAAAACTAGCATGAATTGAAACAATCGCTCAGCGTAACCGGTGCTAACTAAGACACGCCGTGTTCGATGCCTGTATGAAGACAAAGGCTACCAACGCGGCGCCACCGCCGACGCAACCGCAGCCGCTGCTTCTACCTGCGCACAATACGCGCAGCTCGGAATTGATGATGTATCCGCGATCATTCGGGGTCGCCCATCAACAATTTCTCGCCATGCTTGTTCGCCTGATTACATTCACTCTCCGGAAGAGTAGGGCGGGCGCAAACGGAAAGGTCGTCTGAAAACTGTTTTTCGGTATTGCTCATTGTTCAACTCCGGCGGATTCGGTTGTACAAGGCGCGGTCGAAATGGCGCGCCCGATACTTCGCTCATGCGCGATGATATAACCTTCTGCGGCCATCGACACGCACACGACGGTCAGGTTGCTGTATCAGGAACTAATATGTCGCTACGCCGCCGGTTTCGCGTTTCAAAACCCTGCCGCCACTTTCAGCCATCAAGCGTTTCCAGTTCCGCCAAATCTTTTCGTTCAGCGCACCTGACCCGGTTTTTCACCAAATTGCGGCAAGCTGCCATTCTTTCTCTCTTTGTCCGTGTCTTCGGCGTTTCAAATTCAGGCGGCCCGAGTTTGGTGCGGTTGATTTCGGTTGTGTTACCACTTTGTCCAATATGCCTGGTTCAGGGCGGGTTTCATCTTCCGGCCTCACGGTCAGATAGCCGGGCAACGTCCAGCTCTATATCCATAAACAGACATACTTTTGCAGGGTGAGCAACATTTGTATGATCGCCACCGATCAGCGTTACGCCTCGTCATCTTCGCCCGGCGACTGCTAACGTCCGCGCCGACCAGCCGCGTGCCGTGTCGCGCACGCACAAAACGGGCAATGGTCGTAAATATACAGCTTCATCAGACCTCCTTTTTATGTTCATCAAACTGGACCGAACCATATCGCGGGTCATCCCATTAACCCGCTGAATGGCCTGGTGGATTAATTGCAGTAAGGACCGAGCGGCGACGCGAACGTGCGATATTTTGGTAAAGAGCGAAGGCCAGCATGCTGGATTTAAAGATGTCCTCTCAAAACAGCCCGCAAATCCGCCCCGGCTTCTTCTGTCGGCACAAGCTTTTTATCGAAACGAAAGGCCGCATCGCAGCCACCAGCCCGTTGAACGCAAACGCATTCACGAGTGCGCAGATGGTTTGTTTGCTATTGCGCGCTGCGGACAACGGTAAAAAACCTCATCAGCGCGCGCCGTGGTAGCGAAAGGAACACTATCGCGATGCACCGCCGTATGTGAACGCCGCCAAGCCATTTATCAGCGCAGCGCAGATGGTCAACAAACATTGCCGATGCCGTAGCGCCACCCTGCGCGACCATCGGACGCCACCGTTTCCGACTGAATATCTTGGTTTCCGACGCTGCAACGGCACCGTCGCCAGGCTGGTCAAGGGTGGCGGACGATGCAGAGGCTCACCCGCCCTTGCGGACGCCCTGCCCGCTGAAGGCGCGCAGCGATGGCTCATCGTAAATGCTGCGCTGGCGGTAGTTTACCGACATCGCCATGTTAATCAAACTCGCCGTGCGCCCCACTGTCTGGTTTCTCCGGCGTATCGCGACCTTCACCGGCGCGTGCGCCGAAGAGCCTCGACATCTGCCCGGCTCACTTGGCTTCGGTTTGGGCGTGGTAGCGGCTCAAATGGCAGCTCAAAGACCTCGGCCGCCGTAAAGAGCCAAAATACCGTGATCGCGCGCTTTTTGGGACGGCCGCGCCGAACCTCAGATACATCGAAAACTTCCATCAACTTTCACCACTAACAGGAACTCAAAAATCTAACGAATTCTTCTAAGTCATGAAATAGTCAGTACATCCTTTCCGTTGCAAAAAATAGGAAGAAAAGCTCAACTGGGCAGGGCTCTGACATCCGTGCCGTGGATTCAGTCGATACTACGAGGGGTATTTTCCCGCTGGGCCATGCGTCACAGCGCCTCTGGCGGCCATCCCAGCGGGATCTCGTTGACTACGTGTAACAAAGCGGCTCTCAAGGTTTTCCGTCATCGTCAGCCCGGAGACGAGGCGTGGGTGCGAGTCACCCTGCTGATATACTGGTTAACCAGATTCGGTATCGCCGCCCTGGCGTTACAAGGGGCAACAGGGGCGTTCCTCCTACGAACAAAATCAGCTTCGGTTGTAACTCATGCGGACTGGCGCGAAGCGGCTGAAAGCGGCGGAAGAGACCTGTACTTGCTGCTAACCGGCTTTCAGCAACACGTTTGCGTCTGACCCCGCAGCCGAGTCCTCTCCACCTGCGGGCGCGACTCCATCGACTGCTTGCGCACCCACTGCGGCGGCATCGGCGACCCTGCGCGGCACCGAAAGTCGAAGAACGATCAGCGCACTGTCACCAGCAGAAAACGGATAGCGCGTCGGTCGTCACGCCGAAGGGCATCAACCGTCAGCACGGCTACCGGCTGGGAATCAAATCAGCAGGGGCAAATCCGGCAAAATCCGCCCGTCGTCAGCAAAACGCCATTGTGCGAGGGGCGCGTCAACTCGACAAGCCGCAAGAAGAAGAAGAAGAGAGAAGAAGAAACTCACCTTTAAGGCGGCACCGAGGCTTTTAACCTCGCTGAAACTCGACGACCTCACACTGCCGTCGGACGGGGCAAATTTCAACGCGCCATCCAAAGCCTGCGGCGCTGGGCGAACCGCGCCATGCGAGTTGGTGAAACTACCATCGTCAGCAATTCTAAAATCAAAAGGCGGCAGCTTGATTGTCGCCATCGATGAGGGGCGGGCTGACCGCACCGTCTGCGGAAGCCCGCACCGCGATGATGTGGCGGCATCTGAAGCTTCGTTACCCGCGACGGCACCGTCCACCGCAAAACCTGCCCTCTTTCACTTTCGCCGAACAGCGCACGAAAAGTGTGGACGCCAGGCTGAGCTGCAGAAGGGCAGTATTCCGGTGATGCTCCGTCGCGCGGGCCGGCTCCGGACTTTGCGATCATCGCTTTCGCCGCCACAAACTCAACGTTACGCAGGTGCAGGCGGTCACGACGTTGGCGGTTTGGCAAGTGACGGTCGGCAGGCACTCACGCGTCCTCGCCAGCCTCGGCGATAAAGCGTGTTGACATGCCGCGGGAGAACGGAGGTCAATGCGAAAACGGTTCGGTTTCAGGCGCAACGGTTATCGTAATCAGCATTTGGAATGCTGTGTTACCGTCGCTTCCTGCTTGCAGGCGGCGTTTGACGGCGATAAATCGTTATCCGCTGCCAAAACAGCCAGCTTTTGGTCAGGTCGTGCGAGCACGGCGGGTTCGAGCCTATATTATGATTCAAAGCAAGGCTGGAGCGTTCAGGCGAGAATCGTGCCGAAATGTTAGTGATGCGCGCTCTTGCTGTTTCCTGACTAAATCCAAGTTCTTTGCAACGCTCGCGGGGTATGCGATGCGCAGACTTTCATGCCAGCGAAGATGCGCACTTGCAGCTGCGCCTGATGTGCGTTTTGGAAAAACCTGGCGGAAACGCCATACCGAGATGACCCAAGGTAGAAAGGCGAGGAATGCGGGTTTTCATGATGGTATGTTTCCTGTGGATGCGATGGTGTGCGATGTGGCGGGGTAGTTTTTAAACGCGCGGAACGGCTGTTATTGTAACCGTTTGGTCATGAGATAATCAGGAAAACGAGATTTTGCTGACTGGCGGTGAAAACTGGTTTCGCCGGGGCCGCGAAAATCGGTAGACAAGCCGTCAGTGGTGGCGTTGTCAGCGACGCGACGCGGTAGGCGAACGTTGGCAGGCGGTTTTCAGGATCGATGGTCGCCGGAACATGCTACCGCACTTTTCTTGCATTAAATGCGATGCGGGCAGGCGGTTATCGAGGGCGGCATTGCGATGTTTACCACTGCTATGGATGATATTCCCCGACAACCTGTTGCCAGTACGCCAAGTTCATACCCGGGCATTTGCAACACTACATTACCATTCGCCCGCCAATTTCTTGACAGTGGTTTTGCGGATACCGGTTTTCAAAGTTCTGCCGTCGCCAAATCGCTTTATGGAGATCGAAGGCGACTGGGTTGGAGTTTGGCGAAAAATGGCTTGTTTGCGTTTTGGCGGATGATTTGTCAGGTTTGGGCGGCATCGTTTCGGCGGGTGAGTTCAGCAGGTGGTTACTTTGTTCAGGGGTCGGCTTCAAGGTTGTGACGGGCAACGATTTGCATCGATGCGCGCGGTTAAAGGGCATCGGAAGCCAGCAGACCTGACGGCAAATCGGGTAGAAACGGCATGCGGTTTTGCGGTTTCGCGCATTGACGGCTGGTGCAAGATCTTCGCGATGGTGGACATTGCGGTTGACGCTTCGGTGCCCGTCAATCACTTTTCACTGAGCTTGAGCAGGTTGGAGGTCTCTGAGGGCATATTGCAGCCAGTATAGGTCGTGCCATCAGGTTCCACTTGGCTGGTGCATTGGATGTTTGCCGCCAGGCAGGAGTAAGGGCGAGGCAGCAGCAGGCAAAGGCGGAGGCAGGTGCATGGTGGTGTTCAGGTGTTTCGGGCATGTGCAGCATAAGCACGGGGCTTGCAGGGAAGGGCTTTCTAACATCACTGTGGGATAAGTCGCCAACCTACTTTTCAGACACTGGAAAAATGGGTGGACAGCACAGAAATATGAGGTCGAAGGGCAATTCAATCCCCACACTTGATGCAGGGCTGCCGCATATATTCTGCTTTTGAACAGGATTCAGAACCATTTTATCAAGTGAATATTTATCATTTTGAATGGGCGCGGTGGATATTGTAATTTGGTGTGGATATAGTGAAACAACAAGATTAATCTGAAAGCAGACAACTTGTTTTGAAGAAAATATTCAAAATAAAACTTAATATGTATCATTTCACGAGATCGGTTTCAGGGGCCATCGGACAATAGCCGACAAGTGTCCGTTTTGGATCGGTTTGGCACCAGGCCCCAAGCGCTTTGTGCGGCAGAAACCTTAGTAGCACGGTTTGTGCGTACGGGCAATCACCACCGCCCATGTGGACTACATCAAAGTGCTGCAAATATCGGCGCATCGACAGCTCGCTGGGCTTTGACGCCAACGGCTGCGCGGTCGGCGTATGCCCGACGGCGTCTGACATCGCTGAACGTAGACGACGAGCATGGGCCTAGACGGGCGCGGGCCAAGGTCTGATGTTCAGCTACGCCTCCGGCAAACCCGACTGTTGGTTGCCATCATGCAGCACCTGAGTGCAGCGTCAAGCCGGGTGCTGTAAGACGGCCGCCTGCGTGACGTCGACCGCAAAGCACGCAGCCGGCCGGCGGATTTGACAGCGAAACCGGCAAGTAAACGCATCGACACGCGTCATCACCGCCCAGCGACCCTGCCATCAGCATGAAGAACTGAGCAAAGCCGTAGTCGAGCAGATTATCAAGCCCGTTCTGCCGCCCAAATGCTGACTACCGAATGTGACCCGCGATCAGCCACGACCCGGTAACCCCGTTTATAAACCCGCAAAACGACTGCGGTCTGACCGGACGTAAGGTATCGTCATTTTCACGGCGGCGCGGCCACGCACGGCGCGGCGGCACGTTCTCAGCAAGACCCGTCAAAGTGGGACCGTTCCGCCGCGCCTGCCGTTATGTGGCCGAAAAACATCGTCGCCGCCCGGTTTACGGCGGCAATGTCAGTTCAGGTTTCCCGCCATCGGCGTTGCGCGAACCGACTTCGATTTCCATCGTACCTTCGGCTGGGCAAAATCAACAAGACAAAACTGATTACGCCGTTGCGAACTGTTTGGGCCTGCGCCCCAAGGCGTCAAATGCTCAAACCTCCATGAATTACAGTAAATCCGCCGCCTACGGCCATTTGGCCATGACCTCGTTGCCAGGGAGCGCTGTTCAAAACGGCCGTTGAAAGCAGCGCGAACGCCTGCATATGGGTCATCTGAAGGGTTTCAGACGACCTTTACTATCCGACAGCTTTGGCGGCGGCGCATCACCTGTTTTCAGCAGCGCGGCTTTCATGTTTCCCTTGCTTGCGCCATCTTTTACCGTCCGCAATATAGTGGATTAACTTTATTGACTGGCGTTACTCGCGCACCGTACCATCCTTTTCCTGCGGCTTCGCTCAGCATGTGCAATTTGGTGGTCCTGAAATCAGCTGAAGAATACACATCTGCCGAAAAAATGGCGCACCGTGTTTGCCCTTACACTGGCCGCTCAACCCCAAGGCTTTATCAAAGTGCCGAACTACCGGACATCGGCGGCAATAAACTTTGTGCAAATATGCGGATCGTGGGATAAAACAGAAACGCGGTTTCTCTTGTTGAAAAGCGGGGCGAACATATGAACCGCCGACAGTTCCACGCCGTTTAATGATGACGTGATGCCGCGTGGCAGCCCGCGGCGGTGTTGCTGAACGGCGGCTGATAGCTGGGCTGAGTGGTGAACAAAACTGACCAGATTGAGCGGCGCGCAAATAACGCGCGGTGAAAAAAGCGAAATCAGCGGGAAAATATGAATGCTTGTCCGACAAAGGCGCGGCGGCGCTTGTCGGTGGCGGACGAATTCCGGGTCGTCGAACACGCCCGCACTGTGCGAAACGCAGCAGTCAGGCGGTCATGGCTAAACCCAATGTCGCGCCGTTGCTGGCGCGAAACGCGGGCGATATCTGAACAGACACACGCGCACGGCGGTCCGCAAACTGCCGCAACGGCAACCGCGTTCGAAGGCGACGATAATTACGCACGCTTTCCGCAATAAAACGTGCGGTTGGAACGCAGCCTGTATGTCCATCACGCTCTCGCGTCGTGGGTGTTGGTTTCGCATCATATGGCGGTGCGCATAAACCAACGTGCGGTAAAGTTGTTAAAATCAGAACCAGTGCGCGCGCCGACCGTACTTCACGGCGAGGCTGGCGAATTCGACAGAAAACGACCACCCTCAGCGGCGGCTTCAGTGACTGCTGGACGGCGTGCGGCGGTATGGGATGTGAGCTTCATCCGTGGCGGGCACCTACAACTCAAATTACCGGCTTTGGCCGGTGCGGCGTGGTGGCTACCGTTTGTTGCGTCGACGTTAAATGCCGAATAACATGAAACGGCGGCGGGCGTTCAAAATGCCCGCAAGTTGACAATTTGCGGGCGTTTGCCACCGCAAACGTATTTGGAAGGAAGAGCTTTTCAGGCCCATTTTTCGTTGACACTTATGCAATGCAACGTTTTATATTTAATCTGGTGCGGTTATGTTCAAACAAACGCTCGCGAAGAAGTCGGCGCAAAATCAGCGAGCTTATGTGGCAAGCCCCATAAAGACGCTGGAAAAGCGTAAAGCCGCCTCGGCAGCGCGTTCATCATGGATTTGATTGCGAAATTCGACGTGGCAGCGGGTTTGATTGAGCGCACCAGCTTCGTCAACTGGAAGAATAAACTTGAAGCCGCGCAAGGAGCCTGAGCAGTCTGCCTTGGGAAGCTGCGAAGCCGCGGCCGAAGCCGTCGCCGAAATCAAACAGCAAACGAAGGCGGCGGGCGGTCGTCTGACATGTCAACGCGCTTGGTTTACAGCATGCGCCTTGGTGGCATGATGCGCCAGTGAAGAGTGGAAGCCCGCGCGCAACGGCTGCCTCGTATTCGTATCGTCCGGTTGCGACGATCAAAAGCCCGCGACCATGCGCATCGCATCATCAAAGCGGTTTCGACTTCCCCGCAAAAAAATCGCCGTCAACCTCGCCCCGCCGACGCACCCAAGAATCGGGACGTTTTAGGCCTGCCGATTGCTGGGCATCTCTTGTCGGACAAATGCTTGGCTCGGTACCAGCCACGGTTGCGGCAATCAGCGCGCTCGGCATGTATTGCTTTAACGACGCGACGGCGTGTGTAGCGGTGCCAGGCTGGGCGTTCTTTCGTCTTATGAAAATGCAGAACAACCGCAAGCGATGCTGCGGTGGCCTTTACCGTTTACGGCGCGCGTTGATAATCGCCCATTTGAACAGCATCGAACCGCCAGCGCGAACCTGCAATCCGCGGTCGTCTAAAAGCAAACTGCCCGGTCTGTCGATGTCAGGTTACCGCCGCCTTTGGAAATCGCCGCCGCAGGCGGCCCGCTCTTGATGATGGGCCCGCCGGGGGAACGATCCATGCTTTCAACGCTGCCGGCAGCATTCTGCCGCCTTTGACCGAACGAATTGGTCGAAGTATGGGCGTGCGTTCCGCTTCTACTAATCATCGCGCAACAACCGGTAGCCACCGCGTGCCACGGCAGCGCACGCAGGTACCAGCTCGGCGGCAGCCATGAATAACGGTTCCCGATCACGCTCCGGGCGAAGTTTCATTGGCGCATCACGGTGTTTTATTTTGGACAGCCGGTTGACCACCGATTTTGGAAGTTTGCGACGCTGGAAACGGCAATCCGCCCGCGGCGCGCCAAGCCGTCTATCGCCAAATTCCAGCTTGTCGCCGCCGCCCGAACCCGTGTCGCACGCGGTTATCAGGCATCCGTCAAACCTGCCGCTGCGCACCGAAAGCGTCGCGCGTTACCGCCGCAGTCTGCGCTCCGCTCGACGCGCATCGATTTGACCATCGAAAGTCGGCGCTGTCCGCCGCCGCGACGGTGCGGCAGGAGGCGGGAAACGCAACGCCGTCGTGTTGGCGCGCGTGATGCGCCGCCCGCGACAAACTGTACGCGCGCGGCGGGGCAAAGATCAACGCCGCTGCGGGCGTCGAGTGAACTCGACACGTCCGCCCGCATCAGAAGCGCGGGAAGCCTTGGGCAGCCTGTTGGAGAAAAACTCTCCCTCTCGCCCGCAGCTTCAGCAGAATCATGCGTGGCGCGTACGTTGAGCGGATTGGCGGAGCGATGAAAGAAGTCGGCTTAAGAAAGCCATGTTTTGACGGCTTCGTCAGCTTCCGCCGCGCGTATGCAGGATTTTCAGACGACGCTTGGGTACTGAAAGACGGAAGATTCAAAAGTATGAGTGGATTGACGCTAAACCATTGCGGCGTTGCCTCGCGCTGGCTCCCAAAGGGGCGATACCCTGGGTGCTGGAAACGCCAAGTGAATCCGGTTCCGTACTATCTGTACTGTCACCGCGGCTTCGTCGCCTTGTCCTGATTTAGTGTCTAATCCACTGTAAAAAGTTTAAGGCGGGTCCGGTATGTCTTGCTGGTGTGCCAATGCGTGACTCTGTTTCGGGCAAAGAAGCCCGTCGTCGGTCAATTGTCAGCGCGTCCTAAATCTATCACGGCACGGTTTTCGTGCGCTCACCATATGAAAACAAACTTGGCGTCTGCCCAATATAAAGGAATATTGATAAAACTGACCGTCACACTGCCGATGGCGGCCAGCAGATTCCTCTGCCGCCAAAAGGTTGTCTGAACGGCATCATCAGCGCCGGTATCATCTACATGAGATAAAGAACACTCCAATACCGGCGAGGGCGCTTTTCGGCTTTCTTCGGCCTCGTCTCGCCCATGCCGGCGGCGTGATCAGGGGCATCACTGTATTTCTGGATCAAGTGCCCGAACGCCTTCAAGGGCGCGACCGAAACCTCAAAACAGCAAACCGAGAGCCTGAAATCCTCAAGCCGCAGGAAGAGATCCAAAACCTAGAATCAAGCCTGGGACTGAAGAGAGCAGCCTGTCAGTCGTTCCTGCCGAGAAAGAGGCATCCGGCAGAAGAAAGCCAAGCCGAACAGAGAACGCAGCGACAGCCGACGACGACGCGGCAGCCAAAAGAAAAGAACAGCGCAAGAAAAGAGCGAAAGCGAGGCAGATAAAGCCAAGGCCGAGAAAGAACAGCGCGAGACAAGAGCGGAAAGAGCGTGCCGTCGCATGAAGCGAAGACGAAGCCGCTGAAGCAGAAAGAAAGCACCGATGAAGCTGAAAGAAGACAAAGAGAATCGCCTGCGAACGCGAGGTTGAGCAAAACTCGCCGAGAAGAGGCAGAGCTTGCGAAAGCAAAACGCGCGAAAAGAAAAAGCGACAAAGCCGCCGCCGATAAAAGGCGAAGACAGCCGGGTTGGTGACGGGATGAAAACCAGCGCGCGCCGGGGCATCAGACTTGCCGAGAGCGGCGCGAAGAGGCCGCCGAGAGCCAAGAGAGGCCGAGAACGTACCAGGCAAATCACATGAGCCGACGTGATCCTGATCTGGCGTGCGGCGTCGAAAAGAAAGCCGTCGGGAAGCGAAATCGAAAGAGCGCGGCGAAAAGAAGTGAGAGCGACGAAAGAAAACAAAGCGCTAAAAGCGCGCAGCACAGCCGAGTAGCAAAACTGCGGAAGGCGGTGAAGAAAGTCATCCTGCAAATGGGTTCGTACGCCGCGCACCAGCGTACTCTGACGCGCACCAAACGTTGCCAGCTCGCCGCATGCTGGGCATTTCGTCCGTGTTGGTCGTTGCGCACCGCGGCGACAGTAGCGCATTACCGCGTACAAACGCAGCAGCATCGTGCGACGCAAAAACGATCCAGAAGGGCTTTGCAAAAGCACAATATCAACAGCCTGGTACGTTTCAGGCTCAATAAGAGGCAGCAATGAAACGGACAGCAAACCGGCAGCGCGTCCTCACTCAATGCGCGCTTGCCACTTTCCATAGCGCTGAGGCTACGGTCGATTAGTGGATTACGCGGTTTTGAGACAAAGCAGATTCCCACGACGGATCGCGTCAAAGCTCGAGATTTTCCGGAATTTTTCCGGCTGTTCCCGCGCATTGCGCAAAACTTTGATCCGTCTTGCACTACATACAGCAAAACTCAAAGACGTTTGCCTGCGTACCGAACACGTCGATCTGGATGCACTGACGAGTGTTGGGCTTGGCGCGGGTTGCACGGCGGTTATCGCTTTCGAGTTTGAAGTATCGAGGCAAACCCGCTGACGTTTCAAAAGCCGTACCACGAACAGAAAATCAATTTGGCGGATGCCGCTAGCGCACCACTGGGCGTGACGGCACAAAAGCTCGACAGCACGCGGTTGCACCGCATACGACGCACCGCAGCGCTCGCGGCCGCTAGTGCGGCTGACCGGGACTTACCGTATCGGCGGCGCGGTCGTCGTCAGGAGCGACTCTCGGGTCATATTCAGCAACCGGATTGGGCGGGTGGGCGAAAATAGCATAGGCTGGCTGATTAATAAAAGTCACGCAAGAGCGTTCGGCAAAAGCCAGCGCGCTGACGGAATTAGCCAGTCTCAGTTTTCAGGAATGACCGCAAAGAGTGAGGCGGTTTTCGAACTGTCTGTTTGTTTTGGCGGCGCCAAATCCGCCATAAAGGAAACGAGTACTGCTGGGGATGGGGCGAAATACCGTCATACCGCGGAGCAGTTTTCCGGTCTGATACCAGCTGCATCCTGAAATCCAGACGGGTGACACGTCGTCTGAAAAGCAGAAAAGCAATATGGACATTTTGACTCTCTGTAAAAGCCCTGCTTATGGGCGGTGTGGAGAGGCTTGACGGAATTTCTGCCGATTTCAAAGTACGCGGCCCACTTGATTGCCCGATGGGCGACTTTGCTCAATTTCCACAGTAACAGCAAAGTCTTTGAAATCGCCATCCAACTACGCTGGTGCTTGCTGTGATTTTTGAATACCGTCAGCGTTTCACCTCCGTTTTGTCCCGGATTGGGCAAAGACCGTGCCGCCAACACCGCGCTGTGCCTGAACCTTGCCATCGCGTTCGTGCCTGCCACGCTTTGTTGGGATTTCTGTTTAGAAAACGTAAATTATATCCTATTTAACTTCCAGTATCGTCGCTATCATGCTGGTGCTGGGCGGGCTCTCTTTATTCTGTGGGTCGACGACGCATAAAGCAGAAATCAAACCGAAAGTCAAAAGTGTGGACGAAATGCGCCCGATCGACGCGCTTGTGGTCGGCTGCGCGCCCAAATCTGCGCGCTGGTGCCGACTTCGCGTTCGGGCGAGGATACGATTATGGGCGGTATGCTGCATGGGGCATCGAGCGAAAAGCCGCGTGGGCACTGTTTCTTTCTCCTCGCCGTGCCGATGATGATTTACCGCCGCCGGCTATGACGTGTTAAACACTCTGAACTCTTCACGTTGCAGGATATCAGGGCTGATTGCCGTCGGTTTTATCGCCGCCTTCTTGGCGTTTCTTAGCGTCGTCAGCTGTTTCGAAATTCGTGTCAGCAGCTTCACGTTCCGTTTGCCTATTACGCATCGTCTTCGGCGGATTGATTCTGCTGACTTGCGCATGGGCTGAACGGGTCGAAATGGACACCGCCGGTATGTGAAGTGAGAATAAAGCTGCCCGCATAAAGGTCGTCTGAAAACCTCGAAAACAAGGTTTTCGGGCGACGCTGATGTTCGGATACACCGCTTATCGCAATGGGTTCCAAGCTTAGCGCCGTAGTTGTGTGTGTCAGATCCAGAAGGCAGGAATGAAAGTTCGGATTGTCGGTTTTGCTGCGAAGGTCGTCTGAGCCATCGTTTAAGGTTTTCGCGGGCGACCTTTCAGACAGAGCTTCGAGACGAACGGTTGTTCGATGATTTCCGGTGAAAACAACGGATGCCGCCGCCGGGTAAAGCGTGGCGAAGCCGATCCTGAATCTGCGCATTGACGCAGTTTGCGTTGCGGTATTCCGTGGTTTGCGTGTCATCGAATGGGTTTGCGTCGTTTTTCGACCGTACTTCCCTGACGCGATTCGAGCGATCATCCGGGCTACGTGCTGTGACGTAGATGTGCGGGTCTTTTGGCTGCCGTCGGCGGCTTGGTAGCGGATGGCGTTGTTTTGCGCTTCGGCGACGCGACGGCGAGAGGGGCATCCGGGGCGGACGGCTTTATGCCGGACCGCAGGCGGTGTTTGCGGTCAACGAGCAACGGAGGGCGTATCTCATAGCGCGTCTCAATAATGGTGGTGGTGAATGTGGCCTTCGAGGTGGCCAACGCGTTCCGCAGTAGGGGCGTCGTGTCGCTGTCGGACTGAATCAGGAGGAAGACGCGCGGATGCGTTTCAGAGTTTTCGTGGTTGCGGGACGGGCGGTGCAGCGGCAGCAGCTCTGGGTGAATAATGACGGTTTCGGTGTTTGCGTTCATGATCACCCGTGGTCTGTCCGCCCTTCATTGCACGATATATGTCGCCTGCTTAAAAGTATTGCCATCGCAAAAGGTCGTCTGAAAATAGGTTTGGTTTGATATTGCTGGATTTATAATGCAGGAACTTTTTATGATGGATCGGCACTAAAATCGCTGTTGCAAAACGGGCTTTAACATGACGACGCTGCGCGATGATTTGAACCCTCAAGAGACGCCGCAGGGCTTTCTCACACACATTGAGCGCGCGGCGTGTTTTGGATCTCACCGGATGCGGCAGGCGATGAGAAGTGCGGTGTTTGGGCGGCGAGCAGCACACGCTGACGGCTTACGCTGGTTTGGACAGCCAGTGCGGGAGGGGCGGTTTGGCGCAGCACTGATTGCGGCGGGTTACGGCGAATATGTGTTCCGTACGTCGCCGACAGCCTGCGCCGCGCAGATTAAACCGACGCCCTAAGATTTTGGATAAGGCAAGGCTTTTGCCGGCAGGACGGCGCAAAATCGAGGAAATGGCGGTTCAGCGGGGCGTCTTTGGACGCGATTCGTGCCGAGTTTCGATTTTGAGAGTGGACGGCGAATATTACGAAATCGCGGACGACGATATGGCGGCTGGCTGTGGCGTGTGTGTTGGCAGAATTGGGGGAAGTTTACGGAGATCGCGGATTGAAGTGAACGTTATAGTGGATTAACTTTTAAACCAGTGCGGCGTTGCCTCGCCGCGCGCAGCCACTATCTGTACTGTCTGCGGCTTCGTCGCCTTGTCCCTGATTTAAAGTTGATCCACTATAGAAATATTGAACAGTTTCCCTGTTTGAGGCGATCGATAGCAAAAGGTCGTCCAGAAAACCTGATTCGGTTTCGGGCGACCTTTTCGAGGCGACCTTACGGCGTAATGCCGTTCTTCGCCTTTGCCGGTCCCATTCTCGGCGCAGCGTTTGCCAGATGGTTCATGACCTGCGACGCGCACCGATGTCGTGGGTGTAGTGCCAGCAGCGTTCGCATTTTCGCGCGTCACGCTGGCTTTGGCGGCAACGCAGGATTCGCTGCCGGTTTGACCTCGACTTTTTGGACACCAATAGGGCAGCGCGCAATTCTTCGCCTAGGGCGTTCAGGTGAGTCGGCGGTGGCTTCCGGCGCGAAGTAATTTCGGCTTCACGCCTGCGAGGATGAGACCGACGGTTTTGTCGGCGCTGCAAAACCCTGATGGCGGCGGTTACGGCTTCAGGGCTTCGCGGACTGCCAAAGTCCATCCACGTTCGGCTTCGGCTTTTTCGTTGATGGGCGGGAACTCGTGCCAATGCAGTGGAGAGGACGCTGTCTTCTTCGCCGCCGCCGTATGATGTCCACGCTTCTTCGCCGGTGAAGCGCAATCAATCGGTGCAATCAAAGAGAACCAGGCTGCGCGTGATGTGATACACAGGGCGGTTTTGCGCGCTGCGGCGAAACGGCAGCTGTCGGCTTTTGGCGTGTAGAGGCGGTGCTTTCAGGATGTCCGAGTAGAACGCGCCCAGGTGCTTCCGGCTGAAGGCGACGATGTCTTTTCACGGCAGAAGTGGAAGCGCCTTAGCGCGCGGATAGAAGTCGCCTGCGCGGGCGGCTCTTGCGCTGACGCCCAACACTAAAGGCGTAGCGGTCGATTTCGACCATGTCTGCGCCTGCGGTACGGTGTGTTCAAACGGGTCGAGAAAATCGCTGAGGTTGGCAAACAGGAGGCTCAAGGTATTGCCGGATGCGAGCGGTAGCAGTTTACGGTTGCGTTTGGGGAGTTTCTTTGACCGTCGCCAATTCGCCACTGTAATCGGTGGATGCCGCCTACGAGGCGCAGGATGATCGCGCCGAATTCGTTATAGACTTCTTCTTGCGCGGCGCGACGACGTTGCCGACATGGATTTCGACATTTTGCTGACCCGTTTGGTCCTTCACGAAACCAGTGGGTCAGAGCTGTTTGTACAGGCGCGTCCATGGATGAAACGCAGCCCGGTCAGCATGGAGAGTTGGAACCAGCCGCGGTAGGTGGTCGCTGCCTGCGAGGTGAAGGTCGGCGGGCCGGTCAATTCTTCGCCTGTTTCAAGACGAATACTAGTCGAACGGGTCGAACCTGACTAGAACACGTCCATCAGTAGCTCGGAAAGTTTGTCGTAGTTTCCGCAATCTTCTGCCGCTCAGCAATTCGCGCTCTATCGAGGAGAGCGTAGCTTCGATGCCTTTTCTTCGAGGTGCAGGCGATCCCAAAGTTCGGCGGAGTTCGGATGCAGTTCACCGTTTCTTTGTGGCCAGACGAAGAAGGTCATCCGGCGTGCCCCAATAGCGGGCGGCGCAGAAGGCTTGAGCAGTCGCGGCCTTCGATCATGGCTTCAGGCGCGCGCGACCCGGGCGGGAGGAAATTCGGTGTCGTCCACGGCTCTGATAAGCGCGCTGTCGCTGCAGGGTTTTGCCGTCGCTACGGCTTTGTCCATGCCGACCTAAACCGCAGCCCGTCGCGCGGTAAATCAGCGTTTTTGTGGCGCCAGCAGTGGGCGCAGCTGCTGTTCGATTTTGCTGCTGGCCAGAGTTGCGGTTTCTTCCAGCCATTGCGGGACCGACCGGGATTCAACTTGCTTCCCACGCTGCTGCCGCGCGCGCGCGCCTTGCTACCAGGCAATACGCCGACGCGCGACGTTTCGCTGATGTATGTTGCCGCTCGGCGTTGTGAGGTTGTAAAAACTCGACCGCGCATTTGCTGTTTTGAACCGGCGTGATCTTCCAAACAGTGCGCGGGTGCGGTGTGTGCCAAGCCCGTACGCGGCGTCGGTGTGTGCTGATGTTCGCCGTTGAGCATGCGAAGATATCGCGTTCAAAGGGAACGGATGGGTTCCATGTGCGGTTTTCAACTTGTCGCGGTGGTTTCGGCGAGGACGCTGAGGTCGTCTGAAGCAAAACCGTGGCGGGTGAGCGCGTCTTCTGCCGTCTTTCGCCAGCGCGCAATTTGCCTTTGGGCGTATCAATCCAGTTGATACCACCACGTCACGCACCCGCAGACGCGGTGGCTCGCGGGCGGCGTCAAGGCGTGGTCTCGTCCGGAGCGAGCGGCAAACGCTTTTGCCTTCGATGCCTGCCAAACCGAGATGCGACGCTGGCAAGCGGCGGGTGTCTTTAAACGGATGAACCGACGTCAATCGCAGGCGATATCTTTTGTCTTGTATGTCCGCTTCCGCTTCCACCAGCGATGACCGCAGTCCAGCAGAACTGAGACGGTTTGCTTACGCGGCAGATATAGCTTCGATTGTGGATTTCGCCGGCGCATGCGCGCGGTATCCGCCTCGATTTTGAAAATCCGCCATGGTCGAGGTAAAGGATTGTCCCCAATCGCCCATATTACGCCCAGACGGATGAAGTCTTTTTCTGGCGGGCACCCGTTCTTAGCGGCGTATTCGCGGCAGCACAATTCTTCGCGGAAACGCGCTGTGGCATATCTCGCACGTGCAGTTTCACGTCGCTTCGATGGGGCAGGCCGTAGCAGTCCCAGCCGGCACGCTAAGGCGCGCACAATCGCGAAACCGGCTTGGGTTTGCTGCGGATAGTGATGTCTTTGAGGATTTTGGTGACGCGCATGCGATGTGTATGTCGCCGTTGGCGTACGGCGAAGGCCGTCGTGCCAGGATGAATTTCGGACGGCCCGCCCGGCGATTTCCGGCGCTGATGTTTTGATAGCGTTTGTGCTCGTACCAAAAGCTTTTCAGCCACGCAGGCTCGCGCTGGCGAGGTTTGCCGCGCACCGTGAAAACGGGCTTTCGAGCGGGTTTACGGTTTTGCTGTAATTGAGTCCGTGTTGCGATTCTCTGCGGTTTCGGTGTTCGGTTTCTGAGACGACGTTTCCTCGGTCGTCCTGATAGTAAAGACTGGCCGCCGAGTGTACCATTGTTTTATAAAGGGTTTCGGACGAAGGTTGGGGCTTGGCGCAAGGGTGGAGGTCGGTTTTGCCGTAAATTTTGCGGTTTGACGGTCGCATTAAACCGAGGCTGCGTTGTCTCCGGTTGCGCTGATTTTTCGTTACTTTTGATGAAGGTTGACCATGCGTGAAATAAAGGCGATAATCTATATCATTAAATCTCTAGTGCTATCTTCCTCGGCGATACCTAAGCTCTCGACGATGCCAGAAAGCTCGTGAACTCTGGTTCGTCCGCCGTCGAGACGGCTTAACGGCGTGTCCATGCAGCATCGGAGCCTATGACGAACGCCGCAATTTGGTGTTTGCAACTGTTTGGCGAGACCTGCCGATGCGGAGGCGGAATCGAAAGCGTGGCGCGCGTTGATTGCCGAAGTGCGCCAACAATACGGACTGTAATCTTTTGACCCACACCTCGTCTGGAAAGCTCCGTTTTGGGTTTTTCAGACGACCTCACTTCTGCAAACCATACGGAAACGTCATGAAAAGCACATCTTCGCCGCCGTCCTGACCCTGCTTGCCGCCCATGCCGCCGCGCGGCGTGTCGTTATCCTGACCCCCGACGTTTGCCGACATTGCCGCGAAACTCGGTGCGGATAAAAAGTCGAAATCGGCATCCACGAGTTCAACCACCCAGCCTCGCCTATAAAAACACGCCAAATCCATCGGCTTTTACCTGTTCTGCTCGAGACCATCATCGCCAAAGAAAAGCTGAGTTGGTCGTCAGGAGGCTGGATGGCGAGCCTGTCGGCGTTACGCCTAACTCCAGCCCGCGCCGGGTGTCCCGCGGCGAGAAACGTCAATTCAAAAGCGAAACGCTGGAACCAATACCAGCAGTTTCGCCCGCATCGGCTGGGTGTTGGGCAAAGGAAAAGCGGGCGCGAGGCTTTGGCGCCAGCGGTTTAAAAGCAGCATCAAGGCGCAGCCTGCCAGCGGCAGCGCCACATCTTGAGCTGACGCGGACGTTATGTTGCGGGTAAAAATACTGTCGGCGACGTGCTAACATCCGCTTGGCGGCGGGACGAACGCGGCGGCTTCGGTGGACGGACTCAAACCGTTTTCGCGTGAAGGCTGGCTCAATGCGAAACCCGACGTCATCATCATCCGCTAAACACAGTGAAAAGCCCTCGGCGGCCTCGAACAAAATCCATGACGCGCGAAATCAACTTCCAGCTGCCGGGAAAAACAAACGCATCTTGTTTCTGGCGGGCGGACGACTATATTGCGCTTCACTGACCTCTACACACCGACATCGTCCGCAAGCTGCACGATTTAGGGAAATAAAGGGCGGTCGTCTGAAAGTGGCACGTGATGGCACGAAGAAGTCGAGATGGGCAGTCAGACTTTTGGCCGATTTCGAGACTGACCTTCTTTTGCTGCTCGTTGTTTCCGGAACAGAGAGCACATGAAGGCAACGGTGGCCCGTAGTGCGTTTATCGTAAAAGGTCGTCTGAAACGGGCGGCTTGGCGGAGAATCCGTCGGCGTTTCGCAGCCGCTACCAATACTCTTCAAGAGTCACCGCATGATGATATGGCTTCCGGCGTTGTCGGTTTTATCTTTGTCTCGCAGTCTGGTTTTGCGCCCGGCGGGTGGGCGAGGGCGGCTGGAACGCAGTCCGCTTGCCGCCGATCCCGTGTTGATGGAAATCCGCCTGCCGCGTATTTTTGTCGCTTTGCTGGTCGGCGCGCGGCACTTTCCGCCAGCGGCGCGGCGTTGCAGGCGTTGTTTGAAACCCGCGCCGACCCGGAAGCGATCGGTACGTCGGGCAGCGGCGATGGGCGCGTGGTGTTGGCGATTGCGATGGGCTGGGAACATCGCCGGCGTACCGCCAGCGGCGCGCATTTGCGCGACGCGCGTTGCCGTCTGCATCCTGATTCTGCTCAAAGACACCGTCTCTGGTCAGCGGCGGCAAAGCTGGGGCTGTTGGTCTGTGGGTTTTGTGGTCAGCGCTTTGTGCGGCGCGACTGGTCAGTCTGATTCTCTTCGCTTTCGGGCGACGCCGGCATTGCCGCAGCGCCATGACTTGGCTCGCGGGCAGCTTCTCCGAGAGCGGGTTTGTTTTCGCCTGCCCGCGGGCGGCGTGATCAGTGGCGGGTTTTGGTCGGCGGTGACCGCCGTCGGACGACGCCGTCTCGACCTTATCTGCTCTTGGGCGACGAAAACGGCGCACACCATGGGCAGCCAGCGTCGCCGCCGCCCGCGTGGCAACCATCATCGGCGCGGCTTTTGATGACCGGCGCCGCCGTCTCGCTCCGGCGGTATTATCGGTTTCGTCCGGCATGGTGATGCCAACGTATTAGCGCGAGCGATCGGCGAGATCGCGCACCCGCGCTGTTATCCTGTCACGCCACCGTCGGCTCCGGTTTTCATGTTGCTCGCGCGATACGTTTGCCCGCTGGTGGTGTACCCACATCGATCTGCCCGTCGGCATCGTCATCGCCATTTTAGGCGGCCGTTTTTCCTGTGGCTGATTGTCAAAGACCAAAGAAGACTGACATGGTGCTGATCGAAAACGTACCGTCAAACCGGAAGAACGCACCATCACCTGTCTCTTTGGAACGCGCCGAGTTTCCCCAATGCGCCGTGCGGCGCGGTCATCGGCAACGGCGCGGGTAGTCCACCCTGCTCAAACAGGTTCCTCTACCATCCGCAAAGCGGCTGGTGTGGAACGCCCATGCGAAAGGATGCGCTCGGGCAACGTCAAAATCGCCTGGGTCGAGGCAACGGGCGACATTTCAACCTTCCCATGACCCTGTCGACACGTCCTCATCCCGGGCGATACCCCAAACTCGCCTGGTATCGGCGATCAAACGAAAGGCGGACACTCGACGCGCACTGGGCCCTGCTCGAGCATTTCGACGCTCGCCGACGCTGCAACACAAACGCATCAGGCGGCCTCTCCGGGCGGCGAGCAGCAACGCGCCCGCCGTCATCACTACGCAACGCTGTTGCGGGATGCCGAAGTCCTCTTCCTCGACGAACCGACCAAGGCCTTGTCGACGTCCGCTATCAGCACGCCTGATGCAGCACCTCCACCACGTGCTGGTGCACGCCGTCGTCGCGGCGGTGTTGCGACCTCAACTTCGCCGCCTGCGCCATGTCCACATCGCGCTGTGACGGCAGCATCTGCCGCCGCGGGCGCGCGCGCCGACATCATGGACGCCGAACGCCTCAGCCAAACCACCACGACTGGCGCATCGCTCAGGAGTGCATAACGGCAACGGCAAAACTGATGGTTTTCAGCGGAGACTTTGGCGAGGTCGGTCTGAAAAGCGGGTGTATCGTGATTCAGCGGTGCCAAAATACTCTGTCATCAAAGGGTCGTCCTGGGATTTTCAGAACGAGCGCACTCAAAAAGCTGGACGAATTCGATGTGGTCGACCGCTTCAAAATAATACTGAAAACGTTTGCGGCGGGTATTCCCGTGAGGCGTATCAGAAATGAGAAGACCGGCCCGAACGGGTCTGAAATCTTCAGACTAGCGCTCTATGGCTGGCGGAACCAAAGATAGATGCGCCAGCAAGGCATCCAGGCGTTGAAGAGCCGCGCCGAGCAGCTCTGCAGGATTGGGATGCCGTCGACGAGTTAGTTACTTTGGCTTGTGTGTGCATCATCTGACCATCGCGTCGTCGCTGGTGGATGTTAACGGATGCCATGGCATTGGCAGGACTTGGGTTGTAGAAATCATCGTCCCAAAGCAACTCCTTTTGAATTGTATTTGTGGGTCGTCTGAAACGGATTACAGATCGTATTTCTGTTTCCAGCTTTAGTCGGTTCCGTTCGGCTTCCGTGTTTTCCGAGTTCATTCAAAATTTCGAGCTTTTCACTCTGACGACCGCAAGTGCTGAATTTGCCTTGTCGAGCAGGAAGTAATGATGGCCGGAATTGTTCTGAACCGTCCTTATCTTGTAAGTGCCCTCAAGACAACCAGAGGCGATGACCAGGTTACTCTTCGAATCGGAACGGAAGTCGCCGTCCTCATCAATATCTCGCAGCCTAACAGCAGTCGCCCAATTGAATCGGCGTTTCCTGGTATTGCTCGATTGCCCCGCTTCGATACAGCCTGACGTGCCGCAACCGAAAAACCGAGTGGAGATATTTGCGGCGGCTTGGGACGGTTTTCTGCCAAAACCCTCCGCACGGCGGTGCGGAACGTACGGGCGTAATGGTCTTTTCATATTCAGTTTGCGGTTTTGCCGTTGAGCGTATTTTTGTCGGATAGCCGTCGAAGCGGTGAAAGTTTTTGCTTCTGCGCTCGTTCAAACTGAGCGCTTTGTCATAGTCGACTCCGGACCTGCAACAGCAGTAAGATGGAACAAGTAATAAGACTGTCAAGAAATACGTTGTGGTTTCATTTAAAAACTCTCATGGGTTTTGTATTACTGATGACTTACTTGCTGATTGACCGTCACCCTTTCTATACCTGTTGACACACTTTCTCACAACAAACCTTCCGCTGACCACGCCAAAATATCAGCTTCTACGGCTTCGGGCGAACTGGGTTGTCGATTTTGACGCCGTATTCGTCTGCGCCGAGTTCTTCCAGAATTTCCGTTGCGAATCAGCATACCCGCTTTCATATAATGCCCTTGGCGCCATCATGCGCTCGAGGTTGATGGCTTGCGGCGGTGTCAGTGGATGAGCGGCGCGTTTTGCTGCTGCCGCAGGATGTCGCGGTATTGTCGTTTCAAGGCGGAGCGAGGTAACGATGGTGTATGCCGCGCCGCTTTTGCGCCCTGTTCCGTCATCCAGTCGCGCAGGTGCGTGCCAGGATAGCGGTCTTCGTCGGTCAGCGGGATGCCCGCCCGAGCTGTCGCGGTTGGGCTGTGTGTGAAAGTCGTCGCCGTCGGCGTAGGGGCATTGGTTGAGGTGTTTTTGCAGGGACAGGGCGCGGTGGTTTTACCGCAGCCGCAAACGCCCAGCATCATCACAAAAATGCGTCGTCATGTTCTCTTCCTTTGTTGGTTGAAAGATATAAGGGTCGGCAGACGGTTTTAGAGTGTCTCAAAACCGTTTTCGACGACCTCAAACCACGGCAAACAGACAGTGCCGACGCTGAAAAGCCGATGGCGGCAATCAGCGTTTGGTTGACCGTCCATGTTTTGAGCGTGGTCGGTACGTCCGCTATCCAAAAAGGCGGCCGACCAGCCCAGAAGCCCGAGTCGTTGAAGTGGCTGCAGCCGACCGAGCCTGCCGCGGTTGCCAAAACGACGCAGGCGGTTGCCAGTCGTTGAAGCCTGCGGCGGCAGCGGCGGGTGCCATCAATGCGGCAGCAGTCGTCAGCGCGACGGTTGCCGAAACCTTGCGCGATACGCGGCGCCAATGCCACCAGAAGCAGCCCAACAATACGGGTATACCCAAATCCGCCATGCTGTCCGCCAACGCCTGACCGATGCCCGACGCGCGCAACACGCCGCCAGGCATCCCCGCGCGGTAATCAAGATGACCGAACAAACGGGAGCAGTGCGCCGTCCACCGTTTTCTCCAGCGCGCTTGCCTTTTCGCCGCGTTTGCTGCCCAAAACATAAGTGCCACCAAAACCGAAATCAGCAGCGACGACGTCGAACCGATCATGCGCGCCACCCGTGCGCTAATGCCCGTCTGCGCTGACGACTTTTTCGCTGATTGAGGTGGACAGCCTGTGTTCACAAAATCAACAGCATAGGAATCAGCATAATGCCGACCACGGTCGAAGCGCTCGCGAGGCGTTTGCAGGTCGGTCGTTGTCCACCGCGCCGCCGCGAGCAAATCGAACGGGAACGCGGATGTGTGCGTCCCTAAACCTTCCCAAGCAGATAACCGCTGACATACCAAGTGAACATGGCACGACCAGGCAATCCCAAAATCAGCACGTCGACCAATGTGCGCCGAATAAAATTCAGAAGCCGCAATCGGGCCGGGATGAGGGCGGCGAGAAGACGCATGACCGAAAAACGCGCCGATAGACGCCAGCGCATGAGCAGATACAGTCCTGCTTCATGCGGCGCGCCGTCGCAAGACAATCGGCAAAGCATCACCACCAATCCGCATCAAAGAAAATCGGGAAACCGAAAAATCAGCGAAGCCACGCCCAAAGGCAAAACGGCGCGCGTTTTCTCAAAACATCCGAATCAGCGCATCCGCCAGGGACTGAGCCCGCGCCGAAGTTTCCAGCAAACGGCCGAGCATCGCACCGAAATCCGACCAACAACGCCACGGCGCGCCGACTGTACCGCCGAGTTTTGACCATCATCATTAACAATGCTGCCCATAGGCAGCCTGTCGTGACGCAGTCAACAGGCTGACCAGACACCAAACGTCAGCAAGGCAGGAACGCGGTTTTTTCAATCAAAATCAAGATCAGCACGATCGGCTATCGCCGCGACGTACCCGAGCAGGCACCGGCGCTCAGCGTTTGAGTCCATCCATCCATTTTGAAGCCTTTCTCTGTAGATACAAATTTATTAATGTTTTCAAACGTATTAAATCAACCATAGCACGATTTGCAACGGGGCGGTATGGCGGGTTTGAGGTATAAGCGTTTAATTTTTGATGAATTTTAATGATGAATGAGAGATAAAATGTGGAGGACGGAAAGATCGGATGAAGGGTATCGATAAGGCGGAAGGTCGTCTGGCTTTCGAACACGACCTTAAGTTGGGGAAAAAATCCGATATGTGGGTTGGGACGTATTCAGGATGTGGGTTTGTATAGTGGTAACTTTTAAGCCAGTACGGCGTTGCCTCGCCTTAGCTCAAAGAGAACGATTCTCTAAGGTGCTGGAAGCACCAAAATGAATCAGTTCCGTACTATCTGTACTATCTGCGGCTTCGTCGCCTTGTCTGATTTAAATTTAATCACTATGTTTAATCTTTGAGTGTTTTCTTTTGTTTTATAGATTGAGACTGCAAAAGTTCACCCAAAATCCTAAATTCCCACCAAGGCATTTAGGAGTTTCTCATATTTCTTCCAGCAAACCGCACAAGCCATGATTGCAAAACACATCGACCGCTTCCCTGTTAACGAAGTTGGATCGGGTGATTGATTGGCAACTGCGATCGAGCAGTACCTGAACAAATCAAGAACCCGTTAACTAAAGAGACCACCGCACGGCCGTCCGGCCTATCCCTATTGTCCATGTTCAAGCCATCCTGCTCAGACGTGGCACAGCCTCTCAATCCCGAACTCGAACACAGCCTCATCACCCGCATCGATTTTCAACCTGTTTTGCCGTTTTTGACGAACTGGGCATCCCCGATTACAGCACGCCCATGCCGCTACCGCAACTGGCTGGCTGAAGACGACACCCTGTCGAATTGCTGGAACTTGATTAACCGACAACTGACCGAGGTTTAAAAGTAGAGAAAGCATCCGCCGCAAACCGTTGATGCCACCATTATTCAGACACCGACGCTTAAACAGCGTCAGGCCGCAGAAGTCGTGAGGGAAGGACAGGTCGGCGGACAAACCGATGGTAGGATAAAATGCCCGTTGGACAAGAAAAACTGCCTCACAGACTCGTTACAAACAACATGCCCGTACCGATGAGGAAGGCTATGTCGGCTACGCATCACCCTGCCAATGCGCGAAGTGCAACCATCTGGTCCCTGTTGGAGGCATTGCCGGCAGGTACGACCGTCTGTATGCCGACAAAGGGCCACGACAGTAAGGAAAACACGGCTGACATCTGAAGAGGCATCGGTTGTTGAACGGCATTATGCGCAAAAGCCCACCGCAACCGTCCGCTGACGGAAGCGCAAGCCAAACGCAACCCGTATTTGTCGAAGACCCGTTATGTGGTCGAACTAGCTTTCGATTGCGCTACACCGTAAATTCCGCTACGCCCGGGCAGCCTATTTTCTGGTCTGTGTGGTGAGTGCGCAAAGCCATCTGGAAGGGCGGTGTTTGAACCTGTTGAAAGCAGCCAACAGGCTAAGTGTGTCTGTTGTCGCTAAAGGCAACCGGATGCCTTATGTATGAGGTATCCGGGGAGGATTAAAGGGTGTTGGGTGAAGTGGGGTGATTTGGGCGAAAACAGCCGAAACCTGTGTTTGGGTTTTTGGCTGTTGGGGAAAAGAATTTTTAAAGGTCTCAGATTGTATGTATTTGAGAACATGAAATGCATCAAAATGATGACCACAAGGATAACTGATACTGTCGGGAAGGAAATGGTCATCACCAAAAGAATATTTAAGGATCAACAACATAGAAGCTCAAGATTAAAATTTACGGCGACAACGATGAAGCTGGATGTAAAAACAGCTGTTACAGGAATCTTTCAACTCTGCCAAACTTACCCAGTAATCGTAAGTCCTTTTGTAATTTTCCCCAAAACTTTTTCATGTCTGACGTCCTTGTGTTTGCTTTTTTTATATTGACAGCAGGGTATGTATTGGTTTTTGGAATGATTTTTATAAAGGTGTAAATTTGCGGAAGGTCGTCTGAAAG
>BNJS01003926.1_pt1 | contig 106421 bp, 91 predicted proteins | sample 8540461 | NCBI WGS metagenome assembly BNJS01 (sample SAMD00202454, study PRJDB9452) | human saliva metagenome | isolation source: human saliva | place: Japan
CAATCTCATCTTCAATACAGAGTTAAGAGACTCAATAGCATTGTTAGTGCGTGGAACTTGATCGGCAGGGAAATTCTCAAAGGTAAATAGTGCATTTAGATTGCGTTTTTAAACTATAAAAAGCACTTCTCGTTCTTCTATGAGTGAAGTGCCATTTGCCATCTTCACCATAAGACTTCTCTTGCAAAAAAATCTTTCCACTTTTTGCTCCCATTTTTTTCAAGAGATGTCTCAAAAGTCTGAGACGACTAGATTGTGTAAGTTGATGCGCCAATGCTTTGAGTTCTTTGGCCGCAGGTAAGCGAGGATTAGTGGTGAGCAAATGTCTTATTCGCTGAAGCTGGTGAAACTGACAATACTGATAAGGTATCTCAGGAAATGCTTCCTTAATACCTGATAATGCGTCACTTACAATGGATCTGATTGTAAATCCTTGATCTTGGAGACAGGATATACCAGCTTGATAATCACTAATTCTCTCCTTACCACGTAAGAAGCGATAGTGTAATACTCTGTGGCTTGAAGCATCCATGAAAATGACTACTCCAAAGTTTCGACCCCAATAGGTAGCATCCATTTGTAACGTTATAGCAATGGGGGGAATTCTGTAAGAAACATCCTGACTTTGGGGTACGTTTTTGAGATATCGTTGTAGGGTAGAAACAGAAATACCATATTCTTGAGCTGTTTTCAAGCAATGTATGGCGCCCTTGTAAATAGAACTCAACAATGGCAGCCTTATTAGGCTTTTCACGACCACTAAAATAGCATTGACAACTCTTGCAATACCAATACGAGGCACCACGTTTAACTCCTTTGCGGATTACAGCATGAGAACCGCATTTCTGGCACTTTTTACGATGATATTCCATTATAGCATTATAAACACCTCCAAAGGTATGAAAAAGAGAGCATTATGCCCCCTTTCAGGAGTACATTTGACCATTAAGCCAAAATAGCATTGACAACTCTTGCAATACCAATACGAGGCACCACGTTTAACTCCTTTGCGGATTACAGCATGAGAACCGCATTTCTGGCACTTTTTTTACGATGATATTCCATTATAGCATTATAAACACCTCCAAAGGTATGAAAAAGAGAGCATTATGCCCCCTTTCAGGAGTACATTTGACCATTAAGCCAAAACTTCCCTGTTTTCTCCCAAAATGCACCATCGTTTTTTCGCCCGATCACTGCTGCGGTGTGCAAGTGGGGACTTGGCGACGAAAACTCACCCAGACCAGCCCCACTTCGGCACGGTCACGGCACAAAAAAGCCCGAAAGGCTGCTGGAAACAGCCTTTCGGGACTCAATAATATACCGGGGCGCCACGCAAAGCGGCGGGGCGCCGAAGGGGAGATCACTGCTGCTCGCTTGTGGCGGGCGCCTTGTCGATGAGATCGAGGAACTGATCGAGTTTGGGCGTGATGATGATCTGCGTACGGCGGTTGCGCTGACGGCCGATTTCGGTGTCGTTGGTGGCCACGGGGTTGTATTCGCCACGACCGGCGGCACTCAAGCGCTTGGGCGAGATGCCGAAGTCGCGTTGCAGCACCTGAACGACGCTCGAAGCGCGAAGTGCCGAGAGATCCCAGTTGTTGCGGATGTTGGGGCGCGAGATGGGCACATTGTCGGTGTTGCCTTCCACCAAGACTTCGAACTCACGATAGTCGGACAAGATCTTGGCGATCTTCGAGAGCGTGGTTTTCGCCCGATCGTTCACCTCGTACGAGCCGGAACGGTAGAGCATGTTGTCGGCGAGCGACACATAGACTACGCCCTTGAGCACTTGCACGTCGACCTCCTGCAATTCGTCGCGAGTGAGGGAACGAGTGAGGTTGTTGGTGAGCACAAGATTGAGCGAGTCGCTCTTGGTCTTGGCTTCCACGAGTTGTTTGATATACCGGTTGGAGGCATTGATCTCGTCGACGAGCTTGGAGATATTGATGCTACCTTGATTGTTCTGAATGAGGCTCTTGTCGAGCGAACCTTGGAGAGAAACGTACTGACGTTTGAGCTCGGCGTTCAGACGCTGGGCGTCGGCGAGACGCTCTTCGAGACTCTTGACACGCGTGCGCGAGCTGGCGAGATCCACTTGCGACTGGTTGTAGAGACTCTGCAGATAGGTGTAATCGGTTTGCAGTTTAGTAAATTCCTTCTTGCTCACGCAACTGCCGAGCGACAGGAGCAGACCGGCCATGGCGACCGGGAGAAACATCTTTTTCATGATAGTGAATTTTGATCGGTGAGGCGAAAAAAAACGCGCTCGCCGAAGTTACACGAGAACAAAGGTAACGGCGAAGCGCGATAAATCCAAGGAAATGCCCATTTTTTGGGACAATTCGTTGACAAATCAAACTATTTTATAGTCCGGCGGCGTCTAAGATGGTTTGCATCTGGACTTGAAGTTCCTGCGCCTTCTCTCCGGCCACACGGGCGAAGTCGGGGGTGGAATCGGCGTAGATGATGCCGCGGCTGGAGTTGACGAGCAGTCCGCAATCGGCGTTGAGTCCGTAGCGGCACACCTCTTCGAGCGAACCGCCTTGCGCGCCCACGCCGGGCACGAGGAGGAAGTGATCGGGCACGATGCGGCGAATGTCGGCAAAGAGGCTGCCCTGCGTGGCACCGACCACGTACATCATGCGATCGGCGTCGGCCCATTGGCTGCTGGTGCGCAACACGTGCTCATAGAGGGGACGACCTTCGGCATCGGTGATGAGTTGGAAATCGTGGCTGCCCTTGTTGGAGGTGAGGGCCAAGAGGATGACCCAACGATCGGGGTAATCGAGGAAGGGGGTGACGGAGTCTTCGCCCATGTAGGGGGCGACGGTGAGCGCGTCGACGCTCGACTCGCCGAAGAAAGTGCGGGCATACATGGCCGAAGTGTTGCCGATATCGCCGCGCTTGGCATCGGCGATGATGAACTGATCGGGATGGTTCGTGCGAATGTAGTCGACGGTTTTCTCATAGGCTTGCCAACCTTTCACGCCGAAGCACTCGTAGAAAGCAAGGTTGGGCTTGTAGGCCACACAGTGGGGGGCGGTGGCGTCGATGATGGCTTTGTTGAAAGCAAAAATGGGGTCTTCGTCCTCGAGCAAGTGGGCGGGGATCTTCTTCAAGTCGGTGTCGAGACCGACGCAGAGGAAACTGCGTTTGCGACGAATGTTGGCAATGAGCTGTTGACGGTTCATTTGAGCAATGATTTGATGACGATGAATGCAAAACGGACGCCGGCGCATGCAGCGGCGGGGAAGAAAATCGGTGCCGAAGGGACGAGTTGAGCCATCGGCACAGAAGAAGGTGCAAAAAATCTCCCCCGTCGTGGATGAACGACGAGGGAGTGAAGCGGTAGCCCTCGTCCCCGTCAAGGGGCAAGGGTGATTTCGACGCGACGACCGAAGTCGTGGCTGACCGTGGGCGCAGAGATGCCGCTTTCTGCAGCAACAATGCGCGAAGCGGGGACGCCGAGCTTGTGCAACTGGTTGACGACCGCCATCATACGACGGGCGGCGAGACGCTCATTGCTGGCACGACGGCCATCGGGCGAGGCGTAACCGGAGATGGCTACACGTGCCGTGGGATAACGCTTGAGGAAGTCGGCGGTTTCGCGCAACTTGGCGGCACCGGCAGTGCTGATGGCGGCACTCGACACGCGGAAATAGATGGTACGACGGAAGTCGCCGGGGACTTCAACGACTTGCTCCTCGGTAACGACCTTGGTTTGCGGCACCGCAGGCACGGCTACGGTAGAAACCGTGACACCGGTGGACGGAGCGGGCTGCGCACTCATGCGTTGCGCCATCAGACTGCGCACCAATGTGTCGCGCTGGGCGATCAGTGCATTGCGTTGTTCCTCGAGTGCGGCGATGCGCTTTTCAAGGTCGCTCACGCGGCTGTCATTGGCCGCAGAAGCGGCCACCGGAACGGGGATAGGCGTCGTCACCACCGTGGTACGATTGGCCTTCTTGAGCTGACGCTCCAACTCCTGCTGGTTGCGCAAGAGGGTTTCGAGCGTGCTTTGATCGACGGTGCTCTCCGTTGTGCCGCGAACGGCGGGGGCGCCGCCGTTCAGGCGCTGTTCGATGGCGGAAAGTCGTGCATTGATCTGCTCAAACTGCCACCGGTAAAGCTCCGAAGCGTCGGAAGTGGTGGTCGTGGTTTGCGTTTTTGCGGACTGTGTGGGAACAGTCACGACAGGTTGCGCGGGCGTGTTGCGGGCATCAAGGAGATTGAAGAGCAACTGCGTGCGCAAGAAGTCAGCCGTCTCGCGATTGTGCCGATGCTGCGCACGGCGCTCACGCAAGAGCTGTGCCAAACGCTCAACGAGGGTTTGCTCGTCGACCGCAATGAGCGTATCGCCGGACACCGCCGCACCGGCACGGAGCGTATCGGCGGTGGTTTGCGCCGATACGTGAGCCGTGCAGGCTAAGAGAGCCAACAGAAGGGTGAATATTCTGTTCATAGGACGGTTTGATTAGGATTTCTTGCTGCCGGACTTCGTCGTTCCGTTTTCCTTCTTCGCGGCCGTTCCGGACGAAGTGGAGCGGGTGGTTACGGGAGTCACAGTGGCGGCGGGCACTGTGGTCTTCGATTTCTGCACGCTGTCGAGTTGTTTTTGCAATTCGTCGATGCGCTTGAGCAGAGATTGCACTTGGGCTTCACTCACACCGGTCGTGGTGGTTTGCACCGTGCCGTATCCGGGCACAGCTTGTTGCACAGCTGCGGGGGATACTTGGCCATTGCGCAGTGCGCTGATGAGCAAGATCTTGTCGATGTCGCTGAGGGCGGGCGTGTTGACAGCGCTGCGGCCGGCTTTGGCTTCGCGGGCATCGGCGGCGGCAACGACGCGGTTGATGAGTTCGTTGAGCTGTGCGGGCGTCATCATCAGCACGCGCGAAGTGCCGGAAGTGGCAACGGGGGCGCTTTGTGTCTCGGTCTTTTGCACGTCGACGGTGGTTTCGGTCGTGTTGCTGCGAGTGCGTTCAGCTTCTACGCGACCACGCTCTGCGGCAATGAGGCGAAGTTGTGCCGTGTCAAGGCGTTCGGCGGCCTCCTGGAGTTGCGAGTCGAGCTCGGCGATGCGCTGATCGTAAACGCTACGCTGTTTGCGGAGTTTTTCCTCTGCAAGAGCGCGTTCGGCGGCCACGCGCGAGTCGCTGTATTGGCGATAAGCTTCTACACCCGAGCGTCCGGTGAGACCAAGGTTGAAGCGTACACCGGCACGGTACATCCAGTTTACATTGACCTTGGCGGGATCGGAGATGGCAGAGACTTCGGGGTTGTCCTTATTGAGCAACATGGCTTCGGCTGCACCGAAAAGACTGACATTGCGGTGCAAGGGGAAGTCAAGGCCGGCACCTCCGAGGGCGAACCAACCGTTTTCGGTCGTTCCGGTGTGGCCGTTGCGATCGACGTAGGACTTGCTGGCGTTAATATAGCCGGCACCGAGCGAAAGGTAGGGCGTTACGCCGCGACCTACGTTGAGACGCGTGATGAGGTTGGCACCGTAGATCGAAAGGTCGTCGTTGGTCTTGAAGCTGAACTTGTCGGCGTCATTCGTATTGCGATAGTAGAAACCGCGCAAGCCAATGAGTGAGGTGAAGTCCACACCTGCGGAGAGACCCAGCATCCAAGTGTCGCGATAGAGGGCTTCATCACGGAAATTCAAGTAAGCCGCACTGGGCTCTACGGCAAAACGCAGACCGCGGAAGCCGTTATTCAACGTGCGACGGTAGGCTTTCGTCACTTCGTCCTTACTGTATTGCGTACCGCCGAGATATATGTCGAGCGAAGCGAGGGCGTTCCAGTTGGAAAGCGTCTTCTGCTCGGTGAGCGTGGCGTATTGGCTGGAGGGAGATACGTTGAAAAGCATGTCGCGCAGCTCGAGAGAGAGGGCTACTCGGCGAGCGAGATTGATTTTCAGACCGGCACCGAGGTTACCGTAAAGCTTTTCTTCACGAATGCGCGTACCGGTTGCGGCAGCGTCGTCGTAGTTGAACTTCAACACGCCCATTCCGCCAAGAACATAGGGAGTGAGGCGGGCGTTGTTCCACAAATTGATTTTCACATCGCCACCCCAGCGCTCGTAGCTCACATTGGCGGCTTCAACATGGGCGGCCAAATTGTGAGCGGCCGTCCAACCTACATTGTCGAGGGTGGATTTGAGATTGAAGCTGCGTTCGTAGTTACCACGGAGCTCAAGAATAGGGACCAAAACCGAAACCTACGCGAGCACCATAGGTAGCGGTGTTGCCCAAGTTGAGGTTGGAGTTCCACATGGTGTAGCCCAAAGAGGGACTAACGATGAAGTTGACATCGCTAACTTGGGCATTTGCGCGAGGTGCACCGAAAGAAACAGCAAAGCTGTTATGGCAAGTAATGATTTTTTCATAAGACTAAGTGTCTGTTTGAGGATTATAAGTCCGTTGTTAATTGCTTTGCTTGCCCGCGTGTCCACTTGGCACTCATGGGCAAGTCTTTTGGATTAATTGGGGATGTACTTAAAGTTCACTCTCCTTGAGGCGTTCTGCATTTTCGGCAACAATCAACTGATCGATGCAGCCTTGGATATCACCGTCCATGAAGGCGGAGAGATTGTAGATGGTGTAATTGATGCGATGGTCGGTAATTCGACCTTGCGGATAGTTGTATGTTCGAATTTTTGCGGAGCGATCGCCGGTCGAGACGAGAGTTTTACGGCGAGAAGCGATGTCATCGACGTATTTTTGGTGCTCTTTGTCGTAAATGAAGGTACGCAAACGAGCCAAGGCCCGTTCTTTGTTCTTGGGTTGGTCGCGCGTTTCGGTACATTCGATGAGGATTTCTTCGACTTCGCCGGTATTGGGGTTCTTCCAGTTGTAGCGAAGACGCACGCCGGACTCTACTTTATTGACGTTCTGGCCGCCGGCACCGGAAGAACGGAAGGTGTCCCACTTGATTTCGCCCTCGTTGATGACGACATCAAAGGCTTCGGCCTCGGGCAATACGGCCACTGTGGCGGCAGAAGTGTGGACACGCCCTTGCGTCTCGGTGGCCGGCACGCGCTGCACGCGGTGAACGCCACTTTCGTACTTGAGTGTGCCGTAAACATCGGCGCCCGTGACGGAACAAACGATTTCTTTGAAGCCGCCGGCGGCACCTTCTGAAGCATTCGACACTTCCATTTTCCAACCTTTGGCTTCGCAGTACTTGGCATACATGCGAAACAAATCGCCAGCGAGAGTGCGGCCTCATCGCCCCCCGTTCCTCCACGAATCTCGAGGATGGCGTTCTTGCTGTCCTCGGGATCTTTGGGAACGAGCAGCAGTTTGATCGTTTCTTCCAGGTCGGGGATACGCTGTTCGCAGGCGGCGACTTCTTCGCGCGCCATTTCTTTCATCTCGGCGTCATCTTCCGTCATCAACAAGTGCTTGCTTTCTGCCAAATTGCCGAGCAAATCGGCATACTCACGACGAGCACTCATCAGTTCTTCCAACTCTTTGTACTCTTTCGTGAGTCGTACATAGCGTTGTTGGTCGGCAATGACCGAAGGGTCCGTGATCAGCGTGGAAACTTCTTCAAAACGCGCAACTAAGCCGTTCAGTTTTTCCAATAAGGTAGAGGTTTCTGCCATTGAGTTACTTGTTGTTACCGATTTGAGGGAAGTTGTTGGTTGATTTGGCCGAGATAGGTTTGGAGAGTGGTACCGTCTTCGAGTTTCCACTCTGTATTCCCATTGCTACTACGCCCTAAGCAGACAGCACAAGCCGTACTTGGAGCTTTGAAGACATAGTCTTCTGAAAGTTCATAAGCATCTTTGTCCTTCAACACACAAGACTCGAGTACTTTTTCACGTAGCCTATTATCAGTAAACGAAGGAGTCACTTCAACATTGAGCAATGAGCCTTTCAACACGACGAAACTTTTCGTTCCGTCGAGGAGAGGATATCCTTTTGCGACTATTCCTTTGCGCTTCGCATAGAACAACGGATGCGGAGGCTCCTGTTTTTCGAGCGGAGGGGCTGCTGGTGCTGCACACTCCTCCACTTTTTCGAAGATGAAACAGCGTTCGCAGAGCAGAAAGAACTTGATTTGTTCGAACACCTCATCAAACTCCGGACGATCCCACTCATGTAGCGTGGGATTGGTGGGCGTTTGGCCGTTGTCGCTCATATCATACGACGCACTTTCCTGCGCCGCGCGAATGGCGATGTACTCCAAATACTCGACATTGGCCGTGTTGTACAGCCCGGAAGCCGAAACAAAGACGTAAGCGCGCGTCCACCAAGGCTTTTTCGCCAAGTGATCTTTCACACGAGCCGCAAAACCTTTCGTTTGTCCGATATATCCCTTGCCACCTTCGTCTATCAGCAGATAGAGCGCTGGGCGTTGCATACCTTTCAACTCGTTCAAGTTCCGGAAATGCAGAAGGAACGCGACAAAACGTGCATCACGCAATCGGAACCGCCCACCACTTGTTTGTAATTGAGCGGATTTCCATCGGGAATAACGACTTTGAGCGTACGAAGGGTTTTGGACATTGGACTACGACTACGCAATTACTTAATAATGGAACTCACCAAATTCGCTACGAATGGTAAGACTCTTCTCGCCTTCCTCAATACGTCCGACAATCTGCGCATCGATGTTGAAAGAACGCGAAATTTCGATCACGCGCTCGGCGTGTTCCGGCGAAAGATAGACTTCAAGGCGGTGACCCATGTTGAAGACTTTGTACATCTCGCTCCAGTCCGTTCCGCTTTCTTCGGCGATGGCGCGGAAAAGCGGGGGCACGGGGAACATATTGTCCTTGATTACGCGGCAATTGTCGGAAACGAAGTGCAAAACCTTCGTTTGTGCACCGCCGGTGCAGTGCACCATGCCGTGAATCTCGGGGCGCAATTCGTCTAACAAGCGCTTCACCACCGGCGCATAGGTACGGGTGGGCGAAAGCACGAGGCGTCCTGCATCAATGGGGCTACCTTCCACCGCATCCGTCAAGCGATAGCGACCGCTGTACACGAGTTCTTCGGGCACGGCGTGGTCGAAGCTTTCGGGATAGCGCTCGGCGAGATATTTTGCGAAGACATCGTGGCGCGCCGACGTGAGACCGTTGCTGCCCATGCCGCCGTTGTAGCCAGATTCGTAGGTGGCTTGTCCGCAAGACGAGAGGCCGACAATCACATCGCCGGGACGAATGTTGGCATTATCGATCACATCGCTGCGCTTCATGCGGCAAGTCACTGTGCTGTCGACAATAATTGTGCGCACCAAGTCGCCGACGTCTGCCGTTTCGCCGCCGGTAGCGTAAATGCCCACTCCCATTTCGCGCAACTGCTCGAGCAATTCGTCCGTACCGTTGATGATGGCACTGATCACCTCGCCGGGAATGAGCATCTTGTTGCGACCGATGGTCGAAGACACCAAGATGTTGTCCACCGCCCCGACGCACAACAAGTCATCGGTGTTCATGATGAGCGCATCTTGCGCAATTCCCTTCCAACCGAGAGGTCTCCGGTTTCTTTCCAATAAAGATAAGCCAAACTCGACTTTGTTCCGGCGCCGTCGGCGTGCATGATGTTGCAATAGTCGGGATCGCCACCGAGAATATCGGGAATGATTTTACAGAAAGCCTGCGGAAATAGTCCTTTGTCGATGTTGCGGATGGCTGCGTGCACATCTTCTTTCATTGCGCTCACGCCGCGCATCATGTATCGCTGATTCTTGTCCATGGGGTTGAGGGGAAAGGGAAAAGAGAAGCCGTTTGACGAATGGGGAAATTAGAATTGTACGCTGGGAGCCGTCTGCGCTGCTTCAGAAGCACGGAAAGGCGTTTTCGGACTCATGCCGAAAAAGCCGGCAAAGAGGCTACCGGGGAATTGCTTCACCTTGATATTGTAGGTTTTCACCGCCTCATTGTAGATTTGACGGCTCTCATTGATGCGATTCTCCGTACCCTCCAACTGGGCTTGCAGTTGTGAGAACTGCTCGTTGGCCTTCAATTCGGGGTATTGCTCTTGTACGCTCAACAACTTGCCGAGTGCCTGCGACAGTTGCCCCTGCGCATTTTGATACGCTTCGATTTGTTCGGGCGTGGCATTGGCGGGATCGAGCGTAATCTGCGTGGCACGGGCACGAGCCGCGATCACATTTTCGAGCGTTGCGCTTTCGTGCTTAGCATATCCCTTGACCGTGCTCACCAAGTTGGGGATCAGATCAGAACGGCGTTGGTATTGGCTTTGCACATCGGCCATTTTTTGTTCTACGTCCTCGCTGAGCACAACCATGCTGCGCTGTTGCGAAATACCATAGAAGAAGAGGAGCACAACGGCGACGATTACGCCGATGAGTGTTTTAGACATTTTCATCGTGAATAGTATTTGTGATGTTGGAAATACGTTTGCTATATATATAAGGAGTGGAGCCCGTCAACTTCGTTGTGGATTTACGCGAAAAGGATCAGAAGCGCCCACCGGAACCGCCACCTCCGAAACTCCCCCCGCCGTAACTGCCGCCAGAACTGCCACCGCCCCATCCACCGGAGCGACCGCCGCGCAACAAACTATTGAGCAAGAAGGCTGTTCCCCATGGCGCCGAGGCCGCTATTGTCGTCGTCACGATCTTCAAACAGGCTCTCGTCGCGATGCCCACAAGCACTGCAAACGGAAACCACACGGCGGAAAGGCAGACGACGGCCATTGCGCAGCAGGCGTACACGGTCTTCGCTCACTCGGCGCAATGTTTTCTGTCCACAACGCGGGCAAACTCGCGCTCTTTGTGCCAGGTGACGCATATAGAAGTAGGCACCGATCGGCACACCGAACAAGAGTAGCAGCAAGAGCCAAGGCACACCTTCCGATTCGTTCGTTTTCTTCGCCACCCGCAGTTCGCCATCGTTGCGACAAGCGTGGTCAACGGCTTGCATCGCGGCCAACATCGCGGCATCCCACTGCCTGCGGCGGAGATAAGGGATGAAGATGCGATCTTCGATTTGCTGGATCAGTCCGTCGGGCAGCGTACCTTCCAGCCCGTTGCCGGTGAGAAACTGATAAGAGCGGTCGCCGGTGGCCAAAACCACCACCAGTCCGGTACGTGTCTCGCGGTGGCCCACGCCATACTTGCGCGCCAAGGTCATGGCGAAGCGGTAAGGATCATCGCCTTTGAGGCGATCGACCACCACCACGAGCGTTTGCACACCGCGGTCGCGCTCCAATGCACCCAACAGGCGATCGAGAGAATCGACCGTGGCGGCCGAGAGAATCTGCTCCGGATTACTCACATAGCGGCGCACGTCTTGCAAGCGAGGTATGGGCACCTCTTCGGGCGTCCAAGTGCGCGCCGGTGCAGCTACAACAAAACACAGCACAATGACGATGGCAGAAAACCATCGAACTATCGTGCTGTGGAGGTTGAACCTTTTCATTGTATGGCGATATATTCGCTGCAAAGATACACAGACTTATGCAATGCGGCAAACGTTGGTGGGGATATTTCGCTGCGAAAGGTAGATATCTATCAAAGGCACGAGGGGGTTGCATCGCCCTTCGTGCCTTTGCGCTCCCCCACTCCATTATATATAGGAGTCGGCCGGAGGTATCGTCCCACTCTCGTGCACGCGCTTCACCCACTCGAGCACGCGCGCTCCTTCGTCGGCCGGAAACCAATGTACTTCCTCGTCGCGTTGCCACCAAGTGAGTTGTTTTTTGGCAAACACGCGCGTATTCTTTCGCATCCGGTCGAGCGCCATGTCGAGCGCCCACTCTCCGTCAAAATAACGGAAGATTTCTTTGTAGCCGACGGTGTTCAACGCATTGCAATCGCGGTAGGGCAACACGCGGCGCGCCTCTTCGAGGAACCCCTCCTCCACCATGGCCGTGACGCGGTGATTGATGCGATCGAAAAGCGCTTCGCGCGGACGTGTCAAACCGATTTTCACCACGCGAAACGGGCGCTCTTTTTTTGCCCCCGTGCGCAGTTCGCTGAAGGGGCGTCCGCTTTCGCGGATGATCTCAAGCGCATGCACCACGCGTTTCGCATTGCAGGGATCTACCTGTGCAGCATAGACCGGATCGAGCCTTTGCAACTCCGCAAGCAGCGGCGCCAGCCCTTCGCGCTCCAAGCGATCATACATTTCACGGCGCACCTCTTCCGAAACAGTGGGCAAAGGGTCGATGCCGTGACAAAGCGCATCGACATACAGCATGCTTCCGCCGGAGGCCACCAGCACATCGTGCGTGGCGAAGTGAGCGGTGCACACGGCCATCGCTTCTTCTTCGAAGCGCGCCGCGCTGTAATAGTCCGTCAAGCCCAAGGTCCCCACAAAGTGGTGGGGCACACGTGCCAACTGCTCAGCGGTGGGCGCGGCCGTGCCGATGGGTAGATCGCGGTAGAGCTGTCGGGAGTCGGCATTGACAATGGGACAACGCAAAAACTCAGCCATGCGCAGGCTGAGTTCTGTTTTTCCCACGGCCGTGGGGCCGATGAGCACAAAAAGTGTGGGGCGTGTAGCTGCCATAGCGTGGTTAGGAGAAACCGCCATCCGAAATTTCGAAGCCGTCGAAATCAATTTCGTCGGCGTTGTACGATTCGATACCGAAATCTTCCGTGAAATCTCCGCCGACGCTCGTAAAGGCACCGGCAGTGGGATCGGCATCGGCAATTTGCAAGGGGGCTTCGCCCACCGACTTCACCACTTCGGGCGCACCGTTGCCGGGCTCTTCACCGCGCACGCAAAGCGAAAACACTCGATCGTTGAACGTGTCGAACACATACTCCAAGTGGCGCACACCGCCGTCGAGGAATTCCGAAAGACGCGTGTCGGCCATCGTGTAAAGGAAGTCGTCGGCCACATTGTCGCGCATGTCCTCGCGCGTGATTTGCTCACCGCGTTGCCATTCCTCGTCACAAATGTAGAACGAGGTCATTTGGTTGTCGGGATAAGCGCACGATTTGAGGATGATATCGTTCAGTTCGAGAAAAGTGGCGTCTTCGTCGATGAGAATGTCGCGGCGAAAGTCGGAGCATTCGTCGCAGACCATGCGAATGAGATATTGCATTGTGGAATGGAGATAAGGACAATGAGGGGAAAGCGCGTCAACGGCCGATGAAACCGCGCTTGAATTGGTGAGGAACTCGAGCAAGTAGTCGATTTCCTTGCAGGGCATCACGGTTTCGCGGATTTCGGCGATGCGTTCGTTGAAGAGTTTGGAGTTCTGATAGAGGATCAGATAAGCCGAGTGCAGGGCATTGATCACATCCATGGGGAAGTTGCGGCGCTTCAAGCCCACCATGTTCAGCCCGCAATAGGCCACCGGCTCACGCGAAGCGATGCAAAACGGGGGAACGTCCTGTGCCGTGCGCGTGCCGCCGCCCACCATCACATACGAACCGATGTGGCAGAACTGGTGCACCAGCACATTGGCCGAGAGGATGGCAAAATCGTCGATCACCACCTCACCGGCGATCTTCGTCGAGTTGCCGATGATGCAACCGTTGCCGATGTTACAGTCGTGGCCGACGTGCATGCCTTCCATGAGCAGGTTGTTGCTGCCCACCACCGTGCGACCTTTGGCGGCCGTACCGCGGTTGATGGTCACATTCTCGCGGATGGTGTTGTTGTCGCCCACTTCGGCAGTGGTCACTTCGCCGCGGAATTTGAGGTCTTGGGGCACGGCGCCGATCACAGCTCCGGGGAAGAAAGTATTGCCCTTGCCGATGCGCGAGCCGCTGAGCAGCGTCACGGAGTTCATCAGGCGGTTGTTGTCGCCCAACTCGACGTTGGCATCGATGTAGCAGAAAGGTCCAATCTCGCAGTTTTCGCCGATTTTGGCTTCGGGATGGATAAAGGCCAGAGGGGAAATCATGGGAGGTGAGTGTGTGGAGGGGTTAGGAATGAAGAAGTTTGGTGCGAACGAGGCGAGCGAACTTGTTGTTGGCCTCGTGACCTGGGCGAATCGCGATGATGCGGCCTTTGAGCGGACGACCGATCAGCGCCATATCGCCGATGATGTCGAGCAGTTTGTGGCGCGCTGGCTCGTTGTCCCACGTCACAGGACGCTCTTGGATGTAACCGAGCTGTTCGGCGTCGAGATGCTTGACCCCGAGTGAGTCAGACAACTTGTTCAGGCGCTCTTGCTCCATGCGGCGCTCGTAAATGACGAGCGCATTGCTCAGATCTCCGCCCTTGATGAGCCCCATTTGGAGCAAGGGTTCGATCTCGCGCACAAAGACGAAGGTGCGGGCGCTGGCGATTTCCGTCGGGAAGTCGGCCATATTTTCGAGCACCGCGCTTTGCGTTTGAATAAATTGGCTGTCGGGGAACACAATGGTCGAGTCGATCGCAAAATGGTCGCAAGGCTGCACGCGCAAGCACGATCCGGAGATCTCATCGTAGTATTCAAACGGTTCGGTCACCTCGAGATAACGACGTTCGGCTTGCTGTTCGCGCAGACCGACGCGCTGGAGTTCGCGCACATAGAGCACGGAACTGCCGTCGAGGATGGGAAATTCAGGACCGTCGACTTCGATCAGGCAGTTGTCGACGCCCATCGCCACGAGGGCCGCCATAGCGTGCTCGATCGTGGAGACGCGGCATTCGGGAGTGCCCACGACGGTGCCGCGCGAGGTGTCGATCACGTTTTCGGCCAGCGGAACGATCTCGGGATGTCCGTCCAAGTCGACGCGACGAATGAGATAGCCGTGATCTTCTGCGGCGGGATGGAAAGTGACGGTGAGGTGAAGACCGGTGTGCAGTCCCTTACCGGAAAGGGAGAACGAGGATTGAATAGTATGTTGCATCGGGAATGTCTTCGAGTTGGTGCACTGCGTTTTGCTGCAGCGCGGGTGATTATTTTCGGTCGGCGAGTGCGGCTTTCAGCTCGTTCAACTCGCGACGCAAAGCATTGACTTCGTCGCGCAAATCGGGCAGGCGCTTGAAGAGCGCGCTGGAGCGGGCGAAGTTTCGAGCATTGATGGCGGGCGTTCCCATGAGGGGCTGGCCATCGGTGCGGGCGCTGTGGATGCCGGCTTGCGCACCGGCTTGCATACGATCGGGCAGTTGCAAATGACCGGCGACACCTACCTGTCCGCCGAACATGCTCCACTGCCCCACCTTGGTGCTTCCGGCCACGCCGACCTGGGCCGACATCACCGTGTGGGCACCGACTTCGACATTGTGGGCGATTTGCACCAGATTGTCGAGCTTCACGCCGCGACGAACGTAGGTGCTGCCCATCGTCGAGCGGTCAACGCAAGCGTTGGCGCCAATTTCGACGCGATCCTCCACGGTGACGATACCGATTTGCGGAATCTTTTCGTAGCCCTCGGCCGAGGGGGCAAAGCCGAAGCCGTCGGCACCGATGACGCAACCGCTGTGGAGAATCACTTCGTTGCCGATGCGGCAGCCGTGGTAGACACTCACACCGGGATAGAAGAGGCAATTTTCGCCGACTGTGGCGCCTTGCTCCACCACGCAGTGGGCGTAGATTTGGGTGCCTGCGCCGATGGTGACACCCGAGCCGATATAGGCAAAGGGCCCCACGTAAACGTCGTCGCCGAGAGTCGCATCGTCTTCCACACACGCCAAGGGGTGGACGCCGGAACGCTTTTGGGTCATGGATTCGTAGAGCGAAAGCAAACGCGCGATGGCCTCATAGGCATTGTCGACGCGCACCAAGGTGGTCGAAACGGGAGCTTCGGGCACGAAATCGCGATTCACGAGCACGATGGTCGAAGCCGTTTCGTAAAGATGGTGGGCATACTTGGGGTTGGCCAAGAAGGAGAGTGCTCCGGCTTGCCCTTCTTCGATTTTTGCAAACGTATTGACGGTGGCTTCGGCGTTGCCTTCGACCGTTCCGCCGAGGTAGGTGGCAATTTGCTGCGCTGTAAATTCCATGGACTTAAAAGATAATGTACTGCAAATATACAATTTCTGCCGCATCCTACGAACAAGAAAGGGCATATTTGTGTCTTTCGCGCGAGAAAGCCGAGTGTTTGGCGCAACAGACAAGAAAATGTGCATTTTTTGCGGTCGCTTTTTCTACTGAATACAGAAAGAAAAGCGACTCCTTGCAGAGCACGGTAACGCCGATCGTGCGATCGGGATTTGACCTTGTGAAATGAAAACTCACCCTCCGCAAACCGATCTTCAGAAGAGCCCACGACTGCGAGGAAAGGCGAGAACAGAGTGCCAAACAGGGGAGTTTTCGTCGAAAGTGGCCTTGTTTTCTCAAAAACACGGCGCCTTTTTTTTGAAACTCCACAACTTGGCTTCGAAGGGAGTCGTTTCCTCGACTGAAAGGGAGAACGGAAGGCGAAGCACAGCCCCCAAACGCTGTCCCTGCAGGCAAAGCACGGCATGAACAGACAGGGTGAGCTTCCTCGCACACGGCGACAGAGCGCAAGGCTGTCGAAGCACAAAAAATCCCCGCTCCTTCGAGAAGAGCGGGGATGGGGATGTGGTTGATCTTTCGCGGAGAAACCGCTAAAGAACGGGGGGATTCGATCATTTGTTGCGAGGAGCGGGCAAATACCAGTTCTCTTGGTTCAACAATTTGCCAAAGAGCGCGCCGGTCTTTGTGGGTTCCTCGTAGGGGAAGAGATTGAGATCGCGACGCGAAACGCGCCATGCGAGCCAAGAGTTGGCTTGCGTATCGTCGCCGGCGACGTTGCGGTGCTGCTGGAGGCGCATGAGGTCGAAGAAACGATTGCCTTCAAAAGCGGTTTCGAGGGCGTATTCGTCGGCAATGAGTGTCTCCATGGCAGCAATTTCTGCAGCCGAGGGCTCAACGGTGGTCAGATCGGTGCGAACGCCTTTGTAAACAAAGTACTTCGTGCCGTCGGCGGCCGTCATCTCGGTGGTGTCGGTCATCTTGATCTTGCCTTGCAATTCGCCTACGCTGAGATTGGGTTTGGCAATGGTCTTGCCTTGACGCGCAGCCTCGTCGACCATGCGCTGTGCCACAACCTTGTTGTACACCCATACGCTGTCGAGTGCGGGGAGGTAGCCGCTACCTGCTTCGTGGATACCGGCGTTCTCCTTGTTCTTGAAGTCTTCGGTCGTGAAGTTGAGCCATTGCGTAGCACCGGCGCGAGCGAGCGTGTTGAGATCAATGCTCAATGCTTCATCCTCTGCGTGGTGGACGGTAGGAATGATGATTTCGGTGATCGAAGCAATCTGCTTGCGCGTAGCGTCGGTGAAGACGGTATCGCGTTGCACCTCCTCGGTGATCCTCGGCATAGACTTGCTGTAAAGACCGGTACGAAGAATATCGAAAGCATAGCGCGGATAACCGGCACGGTTCACTGCTTCGGCATAACGCAGATAAATCTGACGCAGACGATAGGTAGGAATACCATAGCGGAAACTGAATGCCTCGGGATCCACTCCGAAAGTGGAAGAGAAGTTAGCAGGGTTGAACTTCTGGATGAAACGCAAACGTCCCTTGTCGGTGATCACGCGAGGAGCGGTGGCATCATAGCGCGCATCGAAGAGCTTCGGATAGCGCACATCGATGATTTCGATCCTTCTCTCTCGCTGTACACTACAGTCTGCGCTTCGTTGAGCTTGGTGTAGGCTGCCGAAGGTTCAACCTGGCGGTTACGGTAGTTGGCCTCGAGTTTTATAGTACCGGTGGTGCTGGTGGTATTTTTCTCCTTACCGTCCGTACCTTTTTCTTTGCGCGTTGTGGTCGAGTTGGAGGAGGTGGCATCGAAACCGTAGATTTGCGGCACGCGAGTGAGCACATGCCCGAAGAAGCTGTTGGAAGCGGTGGGCACAGCACCGACAATTTCGCCGGCGGAGGACATGCTTCTGCTTCCGGCAAAGTTATTAATGAAGATCGAGGCTAAGTAGTCGTCACCTGCACTCGAAACGAATTTGTTTACGTTTGCCACACCGGAAACGCCGGCCTTGGTGTCTTCCTTCAAATACTTGTAGTAGTAGGAAGCGGCCTGCTCGTAGTCCCCCTTGTTGGCTCCACGGAGGAGATAAAGGTCGGCATAAACGAGGTTGGCGTTGAAGAGCGAAAGGCTTTGATCGAAGTTTTCGGCACCGTTGTTGAAGTTACCGTAACGAGGATACCCCAGCTCCTTGGTGTAAGCGTAGGCTTGCTTCAAACCGCCTTTGTCTTCGAGCAGGCTGAGGAGGTTGGAGGGAGTGGCCCATCCGAGCGGGGGATTCTTTTTCCCAACCGGTATCGGAAGTCGAAACGGGATCGGTGATGAAAGGTACGCGGCCATAGAGCTGAACCAGCTGCATGTAGGTCCAAGCGCGTACGAGTTGCACCTGTGCCAATTCACGACGCATGTAGTAGCTGTTGTTTTTCAGCGCCATGGAGTCGGCTTTGGCCAGATAGAAGTTACACTGGTTGATGACCTTGTAGTAGGCTGCGCGATTGAGCAAAGCGTTTTCACCATCTTCGAGGTTGTTGAAGTTGATGATGTCGTTGATCGAATCGGAAACGAACTCTGTGGGTTTAACAAGGTCACCACGTAATTCGCCGAGCAGTACGTTCTGCTCGATCATGCCCTGCACGTTGTTGAGAATACCGAAATAGAAATTGACGGTATCCTTGCCCGAAAAGTTTTCGGCGTAGCGATCCATATCGGGAGTGAGCATGTCTTGGCAGGAGGTGGTAGCCAAGCTCAAACCGAAGAGGGCGCAGAACAGAGGAACTATGGTTTTCTTCATGATTGCGAAGTTGGGGTCAAAAATGAATGGTTTTGCCGGTGTCTTCCCTTCCGCTCTTCCGAAACTTCGCACGAGCGAATCGACGAAGTTCGGAAGAGGTTGGCGGAAGTAGCGCTAACATCAGAGGTTGATGGTCACGCCGACGTTAAAGTTGCGGTTGAGCATGAGGTAACCGGCGTCAATGCCCTGATAGAGCACACCGTTGCCGGCAGTGACCTCGGGATCGGAACCCCAATACTTGGTGAGCGTCACTACGTTGTTGGCTTCACCCCAAACAGAAAGGCCTTGGAGCCAAGAGAGGGAGAGAGGCACTGCATAGGTGAGACGCACTTTCTTGAGTTTGAGGTAAGAACCATCTTCGATCCAGCGATCGGAGAAACGTTCGTTGTTCACCCAGCGAGTCGATTCGGCCGACATTGTGCGAGGCATATCGGTCTTTTGGCCTTCATACTTCCAACGATTCACGACAGCCGTGGTTTGGTTGGTGATGCTATTGGCACTTTCGAGCTGCTTGCGCTGATAGTTGTAGATGTCGTTGCCGAGCGAATATTTGAGGTTCACATCGAGCGTCAGGCGCTTCCACGACAGCGAGGTGAAGATATTACCATAGAGGTCGGGATTCGGATCACCGATCTTCACGCGGTCGGCCTCATTGATCCAGCCATCGCCGTTTTGATCGACGAAATGCATATCACCGGCTTGGAAATCGCGAGAGGGCTGAGATGCAAGACCCGTGGGGTACTTGAGACCTGCGGCTTGTGCTTCGGCGCTGGTGGAGAACACACCGGCCGTCTTGTAACCGTAGAATACGCCTGCTGCATCTCCTACAGCGGTGAGGACGTTGTCCTGACCATAAACCGAAGAGGTGTAACCGGAAATCACTTTGTGGCTGGAAGCCACCTTATCTCCATTGGCGTCGAGTGCCCAAGTTTCCAAACGGTTGTTGGCCGTGAGGGGGAGGGATTCGATCTTGTTCTTGTAGTGACCTACGCTGAAACCAAGTTGCCACTTGAGATCGGAGGTATTAACCAATACGGCATTGACGCTGACGTTGGCACCGCGGTTGGTGAGCGAGCCTTCGTTGGTCCACTGTCTTTCGAGACCGGAGATGTCGCTGACGGTGCGACGCGTCAAGAGGTCGTTGGTCTTGGCATAGTAGACTTCAGCACCGAGCGCAAGGCGGTTTTGGAACATGTTGAGCGCCAAAGCCACGTTGAAACGATTGGTGGTTTCCCACTTAATCTTCGGGTTCTGAATGTTGGCCAGTTGGAGAGCCGTTGCGCGCTCGAGGAACTTCACATTGTGGAAGTAAGTACGAGTGGCATAGTAGTCTACATCGTCGTTACCGGTGATTTCGAAACTGCAGTAAGTTTCGCGTAGTTGATGGCACCGACCTTGAACCAATCTTCATTGGTGAGCACCCATCCGGCTTGTACGGAGGGGAAGAGTCCCCACTTCACACCGGCGATTTTGACACCGCCGTCGGCCTCACGACCAAAACGCGAAGAACTGGTGGCACTTCCGCTGAGTTTGAGGAAGTAGCGGTTCATGTAGTTGTAATCAACATTGGCATAGTAGCTGAGGTTGATCCAACGGTCGTTCACACCGCCCTCACCGATATACTGCAACGAGTAGCGGATGTCGGGCATCTTGTCGTTGTCGTTGTTGTAACCACGGGAGTAGCTGTCCGAATAGGAGTAGGAAGCGAATCGGAAACCACCATAAGCGTTGAAGTCGTGCTTACCGAAGTTACGTCTCCAATCAACACGGAAATCGTTGAAGAGCGTAGTTTCTTTACCAAACTGGGAAGCAGCTACACTTTGCACGTTACCGAGGCCTTTCACCGACTTGCTGGGCGTACCATTGCGGGGCATATAGTACTTTTCGTTGCTGCGGTTGAGCGTGTAGGCGAAGCGATTGCTTACCGTCCAGTAGTCGTTGATCTTGTACTTGGGTGAGACGTTGAGCAAGAACTGAGTTTGCTCTTGATTGTTCTTGTTGTTGCCTTCGCCGTTTTCGAGGATCCAATAGGGGTTGGCCAAACCGGGGTAGCCGAACTGCGATGCGAACGTCAAGGGGTTGTTCGACTCCGTATAGTTCATACCGGTGTACACGCGATTATTGTGCACCAATCCGAGGCGGTTGTCACCCAAGTAGCGTACATAGTAAGCATAGGGATCTACGAAGGGGGATTGTGCCAAACCGAGGACGTTGGGGGAGGAGATGTTGCGGTCTGCATAGCTCTCTGCCCATCCGTTGTCACGGAGGTTGTAGGCGTTACGCACATAGGCCATGTCCAATTCGGTGGTGAAGCCTTTGAAGAGATTCACATCGGTATTGAAGCGGATGTTCAAACGATCAAAGTCGTTGTTCTTGGCCGTGGCTTGTGCATTGGTGTAACCCAAAGAGAGGTTATACATGGCGACATCGTCACCCCCCTGCACACCTACGCGATAGTTTTGCGTAACGGCGGTGCGGTAAAGATCCTTTGCCCAATCGGTATCGTTATGGAACTGCTTATAATACAGATAACCGGGATCTTCGTTCAGGAAGGGGATGACCATCGACGAGGCGAGTTGATCAGCACGCGTGGTGGTGCCGAGGAACTCTGCCAGGTAGTTGCGGTATTGACCGGCGTTCATCATGCTCGTGCGCTCGGGAGAAAGTTCTACTCCTCCGAAAGCACGGATGTTGATGCGGGTGGCCTGAGAATGTCCGCGCTTGGTGGTGATTTTCAACACACCGTTGGCGCCTTGTGCACCATAGATGGCGGTACCATTGCGGAGCACTTCTACGCTTTCGACATCTTCAGGATCGATCAAGTTGAAGATGTTGTTATAGAAACCATCGTGCAAAGTGGTACGTCCGTACTGCATATCCCAAATCACTCCATCGACAACCACGAGCGGTTGTGCATTGGCGTTGAGTGAATTGATACCGTTGACGAACATTGCGGCCCCCTGTGCAGGAAGACCGCCGCGGCTGATGGTGCGCACTGCGGCATTGAGATTGTTCTCAATATCAGTTTCAGGCGAAATGCTGCTGGATTCGTTGGGCGTGAATTTAGCTTTGTTCAAGATGGTGGTGCCATCGTGATAAAGCGAGGCAAACTTGCTATCATAGAGATAAGCATCTGCCGAAACTCCAGTATGAAGCCCCACTTGCACGGCATTGTAACCGTCGGTAGAGATATAGAGCGAAGTGACGTGTTCGGGTACGCTAATTTTGTAGGCACCTTTTTCGTCAGTGAGCGCAGAATAAAGTTTGTTGCCGAGCGATTGTACGCGAACACCGGGAAGGGGGGTGCGCGTAGCGGCATCATAAACCACACCGGTGACTTCCTTCATTTGGTATTGAGGAAGCTGACGACGAGAAGATACCTTATTTTGGGCGGAAGCGGTGGAGGTGCTGTCGGCGACTTCGCGGGCTTGGGCTTGAAGTGCACAAGCCGAAGACAGAACCATCAACGCCACTCCGCAACGAAGGGCGGCTTGCTTCATATTGTTGCTGCGATTAGCTGGATTCATAATCTCGTTTGTTATATTTCAGCGGGTATTAGTTGCCGCGATAGGGTTTGAGTATCACCTTTACGATGTTGAGCGCCTGGCAATTTTCATTGCGACGTCCGAAACCGGGTACGGTGAGGCGAAGCATCGGGAAGGACTTGCGATCTGCGGGCAATCCGGCATAACACTTGGGGAACTTGATATAATCGCCAAGAATGATATGGTTTACCTTATTGGGATCGAATTCACCTTTTCTTTGATCAATGGTGATCTGGGTGGTTTCCGCTCCTCCCACCGTGAAGGGGACGTTATTCTTATTGTCGTCGATGATTTCGGCGTTGAACACAACCTTTTCATCTTCGCCACCGTCGTTCTTATTAATCTTGGTAGGCACGAGTACGAGCTCAAGCTGGTAAGCAGCACTCAGGACATTTTCAAGACGCAAGTCGACTGTCATCTTCTGACGCGTACTCTTCATTTCGTATCGCTGATAAGCATTTTTCTGCCACAGAACCGGCTACACCGATCATCACAGGCTTGCCGTCAGCCGTGCGAACCGTGTCGCCATTGGCATCCAATTCTGCACGTTCGCGGTTGTAGTTGAACTCTGTCAAGTTCACCGTGGTACCATTGCTGAAAGTGGTGTTACCCGTGGTCAACGTGTAGATAGAAGAAGCGGCCGGACGGAACTCAATCTTTTCTACCCAAATGTAAGAGGGATCGAAGTTGTAGTTTTCGAGTTCGAATACATAACCGTTGGAAGCGCGATAGGGAGTAAGCCCTGCCAACGTGGGGTTGAGATGGGTATTTTGCGTCGTTGAACCGGTAGCTGCCGTGTTATAGAACGTAGTTCCCGCCGTAGATATGAGGGAGTCTGCATACTGGAAGTGGTGGATGAGTGCTGCAGAATCCATGTTCTCATAACCCTTGATGCGATAAGGAGCGAAGAACAAGTTGCTGACAATGTTCAAACGCACATTGCGTTCGCGCAGCGACTCGGCAAGCGTCAAGTTCTTATTTTCAAGGGTGGCGGTATCCAAACGATATACTTTGGTGAAGTTGGCACCGTCCCAATCGTAGCCGTAGCGCGTACCGTAGTTGTAGATTTTGCTGACCTTTTCCAAAGCTTCTTTCCAAGCGGCATCGCGGGGGATCAAAGCGACATAGGTAGAGTCCTCATTACGCACTTGCGCTCTCGAGGCATCCAACAGGGAGTTGGTGTGCTGATATACGGAGTCGATATACACCATCTCACCCTTCTCGTTCATTGCGCCGGGGAGAGAATACTGTTTCTTTAATTCACGCTTATCTATCGAGGGATCTTTGATATATGCATTGATGGCGCTGAACTGTGCGTTGTGACTGAGATAGTCGTAGATGTTGTACAAGAAAGGCGAAGCCCCTTTGAGTAGGTGCAACGAACCATTGCTGGCGTTGATGGCTGTTCCTTCTTCTGCAACGCTATTGAAGATGCCGTTACCGGATTTTGTGTTCTTGCCGTTGAGCAATTTGATTTCTTGTACACCGGTCACGCCTTCGTGATTAAAGCGGGCGATGTGGTTCGAAGAGAACTGGTTCCAAACCAGATACTCCAAATCACGCGCCTTCTGAATGGACTCAGCGGTACCCGTCTTGCGCAAAGCTTCAGCGCGATCGAGCAACTCTTCCCAGTACTTCGCATTAAAAGTACCATTGAGGGGAGCCCACATGGTGAAACTTTGGGGCTGATCGAGCAACTGTGCCACGGTGAGTTGAGCATTGCGATCGTTCTCCTCCTTCATCACTTTCGAACGTTTCAGGATGGAGGCGAATTCTGAGAGCTGCGCATTCGAATCAATGTTTTGCCACAGTGTCTGGTTGCCGGCAGCATCCGATTTGACCTCAAAATGGTCGTCGGAACAAGCAGCCGTTAGCGCAAGCGCTGCTAAGCCCAAGGCGCCAAACGAGATCCAAGAATTGAATATCTTTTTCATGTTGTATGAATACTAGTGAGAGAAACACCCTTCCCGCCGATCCGCATTCGAACCGGCGGGACGGGATCGAGTTACCAGATATCTTCTGCAGTGGTTCCGTTATAGACAGTTTTCGGTACAAATTCGAAATAGTCAGAGAAGAACTGCGCATCGGTCTTGTTCAAAGCCGACTTGAAGCGGAGGTAATAGGTTTTGTTCGGGTACATGTAGGCAGACACCATGATGCGGCGGAGCACAGCCTTCTCATCACGAAGTTTGGTTTCACCCTTACCATCGCAGGCTGTAAATGCCTTCGGCGCCTTCATGTAACCGTGGTTGCGCATGCTCTTGTCGTTCTCGGCTGTGATGTCTGCATCCTTATTGTCTGCAACCCATCCAATATTCTCGCTATTCTCGTTACCGCTATTGAGACGCATATCTACGGGGAGACCGGCCGGAGAAAGGTTCACGGGGCTGTCACCGAAATAGATCTGACACATACCACGTAACTCGTTGTTGGAGATACCCATACGGATTTCGTACTGACCTTTCTTAGGCACGGGAGGGAGTTTGAGGACAAAGTCGTAAAGACCAAGCACCATCAGCTCATCACCTTCGTAGTCACGCCATCCTTGACCATTGACGAATGCGGAATGGAGGTAAAGGAACTTCGTGCTTTCGCTCTCTTGCGTGATGTTTCGAAATAACCTCTCGGGAAATTCATGTGTTGACGCGAAGAGCGGCAACCATTGGAGAGAATTTCGGGAAGAATCGTACAAATATCGAAACGGATACGCTCTCCACCAAGTGCTTCACGCGTGTCGGCGTCCATGAGCATAATCTTCTTAATCGGGAAGAAGTAACCGTTGCGCGCATTGTTGTCGAGCGTCTTACCTTCGTGTTCGTTGTTGGCGAGGACTTTGATACCTTCGTACTTCGCACGTACGAACTTGTAGTTATCGTCGACGTTGTATTCGCCGACACGATTGAGGTAAATGTCGTGGCTGGCAGCATCTTGCGTCACTTTGATCAAGCTGCGGTACTTACCGACGCTCACGAAGTAGTCAGAAATATCGATACTGTACTTGTTCTGTTGGGGGTTCTTGGCGTCACCATATTTATAGCCCCACTCGTTAAAGTGTTGTACAAACTGGTTGTGCGCCACACGTCCCTTCATGAAGTGGTAAGCCACAAACTGGTTCACGGCGTTGTCCTCATCTTTGAGGTCGCTTTGTGCCATGGTGCCGTACACGCTTTCGCAATGCGACTTGATAGCATCTAAGATGGCTTGTGAATTGGTGACCGTCTGCGTCTTTTCATCGTAAACAGGTGCGGGAACGCCCCATTCCTTTTGGAAGACGTCATCCGTTTCCACAAAACCGGTGAATCCAAGATAACGATGTCCGGCAGTGGGAACGAGACCTTGCACACCGGCAATGCTGTGAGGATCGGTTTCGCGTTCTACCTTTTCGTATTCGCGGTCGATGCTTTCGTTGAGCTTGTCAGCCCAACCGGTAGCCTGCAACAATGTGCCCATAATGCGCATGTTGGAGGTACGTGCGATCAGAGCGGAGACACTTTGATTAGAGGGGGCAATAACTGATCCTATTGTATGTACATAACCATTACTCAACTGTTTATCAGCTTTCTCAACGCGGGAAGTACCATTGATGAGATAGTAAGAGACCACGGAATTCTTTAATGTGTCGATTACCCGCTTTGTGGTTATATTACGGTCGTTGAGATCCCCCTTGGATAAGGCACCGCCATCTTGGTCAAACATTGGGCTATCGAAGGCTTTATCATTGCCATTATCGATCACACAACTATAAGCAATGAGTTGCGCTTGTTCGTACGTCAAGTCTGCGATGCTCTTCGACTCACCGAGAACTTTGGTCACATAAGCGGCCATAGCCTCATTGGTCGGTGCAAAGACGGTATAGTTACCACGAGCAGAAAGAACAGCTGCCAACGTGGAAGCATTGTTTTTGTTACCCAGACGAACACGATCGAAGACAGATTTGATTTGTGAGAATTCTTTGCTCGTCCCGAGGTAATCGTTAATGGTCTGCTCCTTGGCAATGGCAAAGTTGCCTTCATCGATCTTCTCACTGCAGCTTTGGGCAGAGAACAAAAGACCGAAGGCCAGCACAAGCGTTCCGCTATACGCGGCCAGGGTGCTTAGGGTGAAACGATTTCTATTCATAATTGTCTGAGTCTTATGATTTGGGCATGTACTTTCCCATGCGGGGTTTTGCGTGAGCTGACCGGTCTTGCTGCCATACTCCTTACCATTCACCTTGAGTTCTTCAAGATAGATGGGATTGTAAAGCGACCAGATCGTAATCAGGCGGTTTCGGACAATAGAAGGCAATTCTGCAAAAGAAAGAGCATCCTTCATACTAGGCTTATCCTTATTCACCTTTTCTCCTTTAAATTCGCAATCGCGAACAATATCATACCAGCGTTTGCCTTCTCCGAGAAATTCACGTTGACGTTCATTTAATACCAAATCCAATAAAGAGCCGTGGTGATTATAACGTTGTTGCCAACCCGGCTTCTCGTCTACTTTTTTTTCATCCTCAGTTTTGAAATCTTGGTACGAACGTAGACGTATGCAGAACAAATCGGAGTTTGCTTTTGTTTTTACCGTATCTGCGGTGGGGTTGTTGCGACGGAAAAGTTCATCAAGGATGCGATAGGCCTTATGGAGGTTTTCTTTATCTTCAGGACTTTCAGAAGGGCTAAATTCTTTGCTGTAAAGACGAGCCATCGCCTCGGCCTTAAGCGTCATCATATCCGACAAGCGATAAACGGGCCAGTTGGTGGACTGCGAACTGGCTTGTTGGAAAGAATACGAACCCGTAGACTTCGTGATATCACCAAACGCTGTTCCTGAGAAGGTGATGAACACACTCTTTGCGGCTCCTTTCACAATGCTCACCGCATTGGTTTTCGCGCTTTCGTCTGTTCTCAGCGTATAGCTGACAAAACGCATATCGGTTTTACCATATCCCTTAGCGGGATCCACCTTCGCATCTTTGCGGAACAACGAGGGATTCGCCAACATCAAACCGGACTTGTATCCACCGCTACCGCTGTTGCCGTAGAACATATCAGTGATTACACCGTTCTTGACGTTTACGCCGTCGTATTGCAATTCAAAGAGACTTTCACTGGAGTTCTGAGAACCCAACACCTCACTATAACCTGCATCCAATACGCCGAAGCTCGAAGCTTCACTTTGGATCAACGGATAGTCTTGCTTACGACGCTTATCATCTTGGGGCACATTATTGAGATCGAGGTTGAGTCTAAATTCCTTCAGTTGCTCATTGATTACATAATCAGCATAGCTGATAGTTTTCTTCATGAGCTCCGTTGCCAAGCCTTCTCCTGTTCAGCAGACAATGTATCGCCCTTTTCATTCACAACGGGAAATCCTTTATCGCGACCATGATAGACCATACCGGCACGCCAAAGATACATATCAGCCAATAGTGCGCGGATCGAATTACCCGTCCAACGTCCCTTGTTGGAAGAATTACGACCATAGTTGGCGGCGGCCTTGGGCAACACGGCTTCCACTTCGTGGATCAGCGAGTCCATGATCTCTTGGCCGGGAACGGCCTTTTCACGTGCCACAAGCGCTTCCGCATCGGTGCTAATCGAATGGCGCACGAAAGGAACGTTGCGGAAAGAGCGAACGAGATAGAAATAATAGAGTGCACGCAGACTCACCATTTCAGCCTTCATCTGTTGCCACTCTACGTTGGTGAACGAAGGATCAGTGCCTTTATCAACCATTTGCTGACCGTGTTCCAACACCTTATTACAGAAGTTGATGCCCTTGTAGAAGGCAGACCAGTCATAAATGTTTTCGGAGGGCTGAAGCACTGCCTTCTGCATATATCGATAGTTGGATTTACTCATGTCGCTGAGCTCCACATTGTCCGAGCGGAACTCGCCCCACGCCAAGATTTTACCGGTGCACTGCGTCAATTGGTAATAGGCAGCGGCGCGCACATTGTCTACGTCGTTGCGCGTATTCCAGAATTCCTCTTCTGTAATCGAGGTCGTGGGATAGAGCGTGAGGTAATCCTCGCAGGAGGTCATACCACCACCCAACACGACTACGGCGCCGGCCACCAGCAGTTGTTTGAATATTTTACTGTTCATGATGTCTTAGAGTTGTGGAGGTGGAAAACCACCTCCTTTTTCTATGCTAAGTACGTGTAGAAGAGTTAGAAACCGAAGTTCAAGCTGAACGTAATTGAACGCGAACGCGGTGTTTGCGAATGGTCAAACGCCGGCGAGAAACCACTGGCTCCATGTTCGGGGTCTACACCGGAATACTTCGTCCAGAAGATCAGGTTGTTTGCCGAAACATTCATCGTGAGCTGCGACAATCCCCAACGCTTCAGATATTCGGGCTTCACAGAGTAACCCAACTGGAGGTATTGAAAACGGAGGAAGTCCCCCTTCTCTACATAGCGGTCGGAAGCCAAAGCATTGAAGGAGTCGCCAACACGCGAGTTCTTCGCACGAGGTACGGAAGTCACGTCGCCATTCTTACGCCAGCGCCAGTTCACAGAAGCCACTTGGTTGTCGTTCGAACGCATCATTTCGGCATTCATCCGCGCCATGTTCACGACTTTGTTACCCACGCGGAAGTTGAAGTTCGTTTTCAGTGACCATTGCCCATAGCGGAAGTCAATACCGAAACCACCATTGAACTTCGGGTTCGAAGAGCCGAGATAAACGATATCCAATTCGTCGATCTGTCCGTCGTGGTTCACGTCTTCGTAGATCACGTCACCACCTTCAAAACGATAATTCTTACCACCGTAGTTGAAGTACATCGGTTGGGGGTTACCCGATTTGTCATACAGCACCTTACCGTCGGCACCATAAGCAATCGGAGCGGTCTTACCCGTTGCAGCGGCAGTGTTGAGATTGCCGGCTGCGTCGATATATTTATTGCGTTCGGGGTTAGAGAAGTATCCGTTGTGATTGTAGTCGTAAGCATAGACGCCCTTGTAGCGGAAACCATAGATACCACCGAGAGCGTGTCCGAGTTGAACGCGGCTCAAGTATCGCGCATTGTTATTGTCGAATTGCTGGTTCTGGGACGAAAGCACCGTGGGATCCATTTCGGTCACCGTGTTGAGACTCTGTGCGACGTTTGCACGCAAGCGAACATCGAACTTACCGACCTTGAAGATAGGCTTCGTGCTCACATTGAATTCCCAACCGCGGTTCTCCATCTTACCAACGTTCGCGTTGGCGATGTCAGAGAAACCGGTAGAAGAGGGAATCTTCACACCCGACATCAACAAGTCGGTCGTGTAGCGCTTGTAAACGCTGAAGTCAAACATCAACAGGTCTTCGAAGAGATGCAAGTCAAAACCGAGGTTCCAAGACTTCGACTTCTCCCAACGGATCTGCGTCAGACGCAAGTTCTCGGGAGCGATACCTTGCACACCGTCGTAATAACCGTAGCTCGAATACTTGTTGTAGATCAAGCCTTCGGCAAACCAAGCATTACCGTTGATACCCCAGCTCGGACGGAACGAAAGCATGTTCACATACTTGCGGAGGGGTTTGAAGAAGGCTTCATCAGAGATGTTCCAACGAGCGGAAACACCGGGGAAGAAGCCCCACTTGTTGCCCGAACCGAACTTCGTCATACCTTCTGCACGGAGCGTGAGGTCGAACACATATTTCGAACTAAAAGCATAGTGTATTGAACCGGTTCCGTTCAAGCTGCGGTCACGCCCCGTCGAAGAGTTGGTACCGGTCAAGAAGCCGGCAACCGTCGGGTCAGTGATCCCACCCGAAATACCCGAGTGACTCTTGCTCTGCGACGTCAAATTACGAGAGTAAGATTCGAAACGTCCGAGGATTTGGAACGAGTGGTTGGGGTTCTCGAAGTGAGGACGGAACAACAGCGAGTGACGCGTGGTGAAAGCGAAACGCTTCGAGTCATAATCACTCGTCAAGTCAACACCCTGCGACCATTTCTGCGACGTCAGTGAATGGGGGTAGTAGGATGCATTGTTTTGGGTAAATGCATTGATATTGACTTCAGCCGTATAGTTGAGTTGCGTCGACTCATCTTCCTTACCCAGCAACTTATACTCGAGCGAGAAAGAGGGGTTGATCGTGTAGGTACTCTCACGGGCCCATGCCAAGTTGGCGATGGCGACGGGGTTACCGTTGTCAACCATGTCGCTCAAATAGTAAGACGTCAAGTTCGAGTTATTCTCGAGCAATACGCCTTCATACTCCTTACCTGCGGCGGGGGGCATGAGATAGTATTCACCCGTATCGAAATAAGCCTCGCGGGCTTGGTCATACTCTTGGCGAGTCACGGCCATATTCGGCATGGCCTTGTAAGCCTTTGCCAAGATATTATTACCGTAGTTCTTATTGTTCTTCGTGTAGGTCAGCGAGAAGTTCGAAGTGAACTTGATGCGATCAGACACAAAGTAGTCCAAAGCCAAACGCGTCGAGAAACGATCGAGGCTCTGTTTGATGATCGTACCGACTTCGTGGTCATACGAACCCGACACACGGAAAGTAGCCTTTTCACCACCACCGGAGATGTTCACACCGTAGTTGTGCACCCTGACCGGTTTGGGTTACTTCTTTCACCCAATCCGTGTTCTTATTATAGTTGGCATAATAAGCCGGGCGGTTGGCGAGATACATCAATTCGACGATGCTCGAAGCGGCGTCACTCTGACGGGGGTTGAAGTAAGCTTCCTTCAACATCATGGAGTAGCCGGAACCGTCGAGCATGTTCAAACCTTGCGGCTGCCAAGTGCCCGAGAAGCGGTAGTTAAAACCGACACGGGTCTTACCGCGGCGACCACGGCGCGTGGTGATTTCGATCACACCATTCGAACCGCGTGCACCCCAGATGGCCGTTGCGGCAGCATCCTTCAGCACCTTGATGCTGGCGATATCGTCGGGAGACACCTGCAAGAGCGTGGCAAACTGTTCTTGGTTGTCCAAGTCGGTGAGATCCACCGTCGTCAGATCCTGTCCTTCGAGGGGATAACCGTTCACCACGATCAGCGGTTCCTGCGAACCGTTGATGGAGTTCACACCGCGCAGGCGCATCGAGGTACCGGAACCGAGGTTACCGGAGTTCGCCACGATATCCAAACCTGCAATTTCACCCTGCAACGCTTCACCGGCAGTCGTAAAGGCAAGACCTTCTTTGCTGTCCATGTTCAGCGTCTGCGTCGCGGTAGAAATTTCGCGTTCGGGGATCACCATACCGTTTGATTTCGCGGTACGCTTACCCGTAATCACGACTTCGGAAATTTGCGAACGATCCTTCATTTCGATACGGAACGACGTGCGCGCGCCGATAGGATCAATACGGGCGGTGGTATAACCGATATAGGAAACTTCAAGGCGGTTGTTCGGATTCTTGATGGTCATCGAGAAGTTACCGCTCATGTCGGTCTGCGTAGCCGACACCACGCGGTTCGTTTTATCCTTCTCCACGACGTTAGCCATCACCACCGCACCGTCTTTCGGATTGAAGACGTGGCCGGAGATGCGCTTCTGCTGCGCAACAGCGGTGGCACTGCACAGCGCGAGGACAATCGCCGATGTATACTTGATATGATTCATGATGCCTTAGATAATTAGTCTTTGATTCTGAACTTTGCAACGAAAGCTCTGGCTTTCTTCGGAGAGGACCAAGCCTGGGCATATCCACCGGCGAGCTCGCTGTCGAAGAGCAGGGCGCTGTTGATTTGGTGAATCACCGAATAAGAGCTGCTCGTGATGAGGTTCATGTCCTTATTGAAGTTTGCGTCGCGCGCCAAGATGTTGTTCGTCGTGGCGTCTACCGTTACCGTGCGACCGGCCATGTCTGTCAAGCTAAGCTGACCGGGGGTCTGCTTCACCGCGAGGCTAAGATAAGCCTTGGTCTTTTCGTTGACACAAGCCGTGGCATAGTCACCGTCATTCGTCACTTGATCGACGAAGAGGCTTTCATCTTGGAAGTGGTAGCGCAAGAAGTTCACCAATACCGTCACCATGGCTTGTGCCTTGGCCTTCACAGCGTCGTTGTGCTTGTTCACGCTGTCAAACTCGTCTTGGTTGCTCTTGTCGGCCGCCAACTTCACTTCCGTCTTCAAGTTGGTGTCCAGATAATCGTTGATCTTGTCCCAAGTGGGCAATCCCTTCGCCAGTTCGGCATCGATCGCGTCGTCGGTCGGCGCGTAGATTGTGTAGCGATAGTTGTTGAAGAGACGTACCAAACGGTCGTTGCTGTCCACATTATATTGGAGACCGCCGGATTCACCGCGTACAAAGAATTCGTACTTCGCAGCCGTCTTCAGCCATCCGCTGTGTTTCGCATCGTCGGCACCGGCCACCAAGAAGGGAGCGTTGAAACCGGCTTTCTCCAAGAGCGCCGTGCTCATTCCGGTGCAGAGTTCGAGGAACTTCTTGAACTGCGTCTTATCCTTGATGGCCTTGTAAGCTGTCACCGTCGTCGCCTGCATCGGGCGATCGAGGATATACGTCTTACCGTTACCGTAACCCTTATTGGTTTCACGCGTCTGGTCATAGACTTCTTTCACCCTCGAGGTGTAATAAGCCGGGTCAGTAACGGCCAATTGTTCCTGGAAACCGCCGTTCACTTCCATACCCACGCCGCGGTTGCTCGTTTTCACGATCACAGGTGCTCCGTCACGAGAGAGGAAATACTTCTGATCGCTTTCCACTCCCTTTGTGTCGTCACTACCGTGTACGATGATGTGGTGGTTTACCATTTCGATGAGCAACGCACGCTTCACAGCACCGGGGCCGCTGTTGAGTACTTGGTTAGCCGGCGAAGCAAAAGTCGTACCGGTCATATTCTTATCGCCGAGTTGTTGTCCCGTAGCCGGTTTGTAAGTCACAGGCCAAGCATCGATAGCCAAAGCCCCCTGAACGCCACGCGTGTCACCGGGACGGAAACGATAGTAACGGAAGTTCGATACGTTCTTCGGGTGCGCCATCGAAGCCGGATCCACATAACCATAGGTGTTCAAGCCTTCGTCTTCGGGAATGAAGAACGAGAAACGGCTCTGCATCGCCTTGAGGTAAGTCGAGAAGTATTGCTTCAGCGGAGCGAGGTTATAATCCTTTCCCTGGATGTAGGAGTCATCCGCACGTACCACCGTACGCATCACTTGCGTATTGTCTTTATAGAGTGCAGGTGCAATCACGGCCGCATAGTCGGCGGGCGAAACCACGCGATTCATCACATAAACCACACCGTTGTTGGCCAAGAGTGATTTCGTGAACACCGCCTTGTAGGCCTCTTCAGAAGGATATTGCGAAGGCGGGAACATTTGGTCACGCGCGTCGTTCATGATGGTGTAATACTTTGAAGGCACCGTTTCGATAAACGAGTTCTTCATCAAGTTGCTCACCAAAGCCTGAATAATATCGAGCGGAATTTGGTCAATTATTTTCTCTAACTCCTCATCTGATTTCATATTCTTTGCATAGCGTTCCAGTAGTGACCGTCCTGCTCCTTTTTCAAAGAATTCAGTCATGGCCTCGTCATTGGGAACGAACATGGCCGCCATATCTTCGACGCTGCTCACGGAGCTCGACAGTTGGTAGGTGTTCCAACCCGGATCGTAAGGTAGCAACGGAATACGATCGTTGGCCACCCTTTCGTTCGGCTCGGTCTGCAAGCGACCGTTCTTAGAATTGATGGAGAAATAGCGTTTTTCAAACACCGAATCTGCCGCCTGGTTATACAGCGCTTGATAAGTTTTGGTCAGCGCATCATTATAGAAAGGTGCGCTGAAGCGGTCGAGGATATGGCTAAAAATCTTCGTATCCGGGTTTTCGCGAATCACTTCTGCCATGTTGGGTGGAGCCACAAGCACCTTATCCAACACATGGAAATACCCGTTCAGGCAAACCACATCAGCTTCCTTTACGCGCGCATCGAACACATAGGCGCGAGTTGCTTCCGTCTCGCTCCAACCTTTTTTATCATTCAACACGAAGGCCACATCCGAGCGCTTGATATTCTTCTCACGCATATTGCCTTCGAGGAAGTGCGTAATCATCGGAGAGGTAGCGTCGGTGGCCATGAGAAGCCCCTTCGAGTTACCACTCTTGTAGCGTTTCCAATACTTTTTCTCGCTCTTATCGGCGTTGAAGTTCACCGGCAACTCTTCGGGACGCCAAAATTTCACAGAGTCGATAGCTTGCGCTGCCGACTCTTGGCGCAGACTCAGATTCTTTCGTCCGCCCGAAGCATTGCTCATCATTTCGAGCACATACGCATTGTTCAATTGCGCACCGTTGAAGAGCACTCGTTTTTGTGCCGGTTTGAGTTCTTTGTACGAACTAACGCCCCAAGGATTGTTCTTGAAGAATTCTTCGTAAGCACTGTCGCTCGCCACAAAAAGCGTCTTACTACCCGTTTGCGACATAACGTCCTTGTAACCGAGTTCTTCAATCAGACGAACGGTATAACTAAAGCCGCGCGCTTTCAGCTCATCGTAGATGCTACCCCCAAGGAAAGACGGCTTCTGCGTGTCCAGACTGTCGTCCTTACAAGAGTACGTCACGCCGCTTACCGAGAGCAACAGGAGAGCCCCCATCAGGGTGCTTCCCATTCTACCAAAACGGTTTTTCATACACATGATGTTACTTGTTGCTTATGTATTTTCTTATTGTTGCTATTTGGAGTTGGCAATGAGAAGAGCTATTTCTTCCACTACACAGCGCAAATTTAAGGCAAAAACTTCTTACCTCCAAGCACACACCGAATTATTTTCACATCGTAGATTTAGTTTTTTAATAACCAAGCAAAGCCCTCTAACTTTCTTACCGATTTTCGCCACCTACACGCGAAAATGGCAATTCTTCTTGGCAATATCCGCCAACTCCAAGCGCAAAACACCTTTTTTCGCCCCACCCACTTTGCATTTTCGCCTCATTCTAAAAATGGCGTCTTGCCCCTAAAAAGGAATGCAATCCTAAAAAAGAAGCCTACCACAGCCGTCAAGATTCAATAAATATGTTACGAATATACCGAGCACGACGAAAAAGCCCTTTTCCGACCATCTTCTTCATTTCCTCCACGAGAAAGTAGCATTCGCACACCGCAAACCGACAGAAAAATGGCGTTCGTCAAGCAAAAGACGAACGCCATTTTCTTCAGACTACCGTTTTGAAGGTCGATAGATCGTCGACGGACCATCGATAAAGTCCCCTTCCTTTCTCTCGCGCGGAACATACTTTTCGAGCGACAACTCCGTGCCGCCGGCACTCACCACCACGCGATAATCCTTCACCGCCAGTTGAAGCGAACCGACGATGCCGGTACCGTTTTTCACGTTGGTGAAAAGCGTCGGAGGCTCCGAAAGACCCACTGACACCAACTGGCGATTAAACGATTCTTCATCTTCATTGAAGATTCCACTCAGGTAGCGAAAATACCCCTCTGAGATCGAATAGAGCTGCACCTTGCGGCGCACGCCCTCACCTTCACGACCGAAATGCCAGGAAACATCGCCGCTGAACAGTTCGCTCAATCGCAAGTGTAACGCTTTCCGTTGAAGATTGCATCGCTGAACGCCATGCCGTTGCGACCATTGTAGGCCGACCCCTCATCGAGTCCGTTCAGTCCTTCAAAGATGCCGCTGAACACCTCATCCTGCGAATAGTCGAGCGGAACCGAGTAGTCCGCATCGCCCATCACGCGCACAAAATAATAATTGCGCTCGCCGGGAGGATCTTGAAAGGTGATTTGGTAACGGCACTCCTTGTCGCCGCTGGCACCGCCCACATCCTTCGAGGTGGCCAACTCCAGCAAAGTCACCTTCACCGTATCGATCGGCACCAACTGCGGCAGTCGATCTTCGCCCACCGCACGACCATAACGCGTGTCGGCTTCGATGCGAATGCGATCGCCGGGACGCGGCACGTAGTTCGCCTCGAAATACCCCTTCACCGTGTCGCGCACCATCGGAAAGACTTGGCTGTCGTTCACCACCGCCTGCACACGCGCGTCGGTGATACGCGGCAGCGTGTTCTTTTTCTCATCGGTGAGAAACAAGGTGTGCATCACTTCCGCGCGCACCGGTTCGTCGGGACTCAACACAGAGTTCAACACCACTTCCGGCGTGGGACGCAGGTGATCGAGATTTATATTTTCGTAGCAACTGCTCAGCAACGCCGTCGCCATCAAAGGCAGCGCACGTAAAAAAACAGATCGAATCATAAGTTTATCATTTTATATGGGATACACCCTTCTCTATTCGTTTCGGCCGGCAAGGGCGCATACATCATGCAGACACCCACCCCGGCGCTCGACACAATCAGAAACGATAGGTGTAAGTGAACGAGGGAATAATGGGGAAGAGGGAAATCAAGCGGAACGACGGGTAGTCGTAATCATTTTTGCGCGCCACGACAACGGGGTTGTGCTGGTTGTAGGCATTGTAAACGCTCAGCGTCCAAATGCTCTGCGCGCCGCGTCGCTTGTGGAAACGATAATAGTTGATACCCAAATCCATACGATGAAAATCGGGCAAACGATAATTGTTCTTCTTGCGAACGTGTTCCATCGTTTGATTGTAATAGTCCGGGAATCTCGGCGCCAACTTATTCGGCACTTCGTAATGGTAGTTTTCGAGCGCCAAGGTGATGAGCGATCCCGTCATGTACGTCCACGCCGCATTGAATTCCCAACGACGCGAGGGACGATAGCTCAATGCCACGTTGAGTTTGTGGCGATTGTCATACTTCGAGGGGAAATGCGCGCCGCGGTTCAACTCGGGGAAGTAGCGATCAGTCCACATCAAGCCATAGCCCAAGAAACCGGCCCAATGGCCGAAGTTCTTTTCCACCAGTACATCCACGCCATAGGATTCACCCGTGCCGGTGGTCAACTTGTCGTTCCACGAACGGGCGCTCGACAACTGCCCCACCCCTTCGCGATAGTCCAAGAGGTTCGACATGCGCTTATACCAAGCCTCCACCGAGACATTCCAGCGGTTTTTGTAGGTGTAATAACCGCCGATACTCAACTGGTCGCTCGCCGGCGGAGCGTAAATCTCCGTCACAGGCATCCAATAGTCGGTGGGCAACGAAAGATAGCTCACACTCACCTGCTGCACGTATTGCGTCATGCGCGAATAGCCCGCCTTCACACTCACCGAGGGACTGAAAAGATAGGCCGCCGACACGCGCGGCTCCACCGAAAGATAGTTCTTGCTATTCACCAAGAAGTCGGTCAAACGCAAACCCGCGTTCACCCGCCACGCTTCCGCGGGGCGCCATTCGGCATCGCCGTACAACGCCGTCTCGTGCCCCTTCACCACCTGTTGGCGATTCGGTTCGTCCAAGAGCGTCGATTGACTGCTGTTCGTGATGCGGTCTTCGGGCGAAAAACGGTGGTAGGTGTAGTCCAAGCCGAGGCGCAACGTCAAGGGCAACTGCGGTGCCCACACCCATTGCGAGCGTGCATTCCAATCGTCGATACCGTTGCGAATTTCCTTATAAAGGTAGTTGTGGCTGTAACCCTCCAACCCGGGACGACCCGCTTCGTTGTCGAAGATGAAATGACATTTCGAACCGTAGCGCGTGTAGGCCAAAGTGAGGTTGTGCATCCAATGTTCGCCCAACGGCAACTGCCATTTGAACGAGGCGAGACGATTGCCCCAACGCATCCCCACTTCGTATTTATCGCGTATCTCGTCTTTCGGCGTTTTGGCCGATTGGTTCCAACTGTCTGTTCCCGTCGAGATATCGTCTTGTCCGGCATAGCCCACAAAAGAGAACGTGCCCCACCGATTGGTGCGGTGATTCAGATGCAGATTGAAGTCCGTGAAAGCATAGTGCGCATTGAACTTCTCGCCGTTGCGCTTGGCGTCGACGTTGGCGATGGCGAGTAGCGGGGTCGTGAGCACGTCAAACCAAGTACGACGCAACGCGATATTAAAGGAAGTGCGCCCTTTCACAATCGGGCCGCTCACCCCCAAATTGGCCGAGGTCAGTCCGATGCCGAAATTCACATGATAGCGTTCGGCATCGCCGGGCTGCGTGGCCACATCCACCACACTCGACAGGCGACCGCCGTAGCGCGCCGGAAACGACGACTTGTAGAAAGCCACGTCACGAATCGCCGCCACATTGAAGGCCGAAAACAAACCGCCGAGGTGGTTCATTTGATAGATGGGGTTTCCGTCGATGAGAAAAAGGTTTTGGTCGTCGTTGCCACCGCGCACCATCATGCCCGCCAATCCCTCGAGACCGGGCGAAACACCGGGTTGCATTTGCAAGGCCTTGACCAGATCGACTTCGCCCATGATGGTCGGGATGCTGCGAATCTGCTCGGGGCGCAAATAATTGAGCCCCATGGTGGCATTGTTCACTTTGTTTTGTCGACGCCCCACGACCAAGGCACTATTTAATTTCACAGCACGACGGGTGCTGTCGGTCGCCGCACTGCGCACCGAATCCGACACGACGGAGGGTGCCGAGTCGAGCGCACGCGCGCCGAAACTCGGAGCGGCGGTGGCGATGCTCAACAACAGCAAAGACAGAGAAGAGGAAGAAAAAGACATGAAGATAAAAAGAAACTTCGTTGGCTGAACGATTCGCAACGCGGCGCACCGGCCGCAAGTGGACTTCGTTTTTTCGACTACCCTCTCGGCTCCGAGACAGCGCAGTACTGCAAAGAACGAAATCGGCATTTCTTGCGAATCCCACCTATTGTTTTATTGACGGCACAAAATTAAAACTTTTCACGCTGCCCTCCAACAGTTCCTCCACAAATCATCGTTTTTCCACGTCCTTTTTTCCACTTGCTCTGCCTGCTTGCCCTCGCGCGCAGGCGCGCACATCCAGTGTTTTTCGTTTTTTGCCTTCACCTTTTGCCATTATCTCCATGATTGTCAATTCATTAAGTGTGAAGGCTTCACCCATTTAGGTTCACCTTTTCCACCGACGCAACCTCCCTTTCTCACTGATAATAAACAATTTGCGGTGAAGGCAAGGCATTTTCACTGTTCACCATTGGGGATAACATTTCATTTTGTCGCTTGTTCGTTACATTTTCCGGGTGAACAAAAACCTTTATATTTTCGCCCCGTGCCTTCACCCTTTACCCCCTCTCCATCAAACCCTTACAAGGGAAGGTGAAGGGTGAAGGCAAAAATCGAAAAACGCTGAGTGCGTGTACGCAATCGCGTGTAGTACGCGCAAAACGAAGCACGCCAAAAAGGGGCGAAGAACGAAACGAAAGAAAAACAGACAGGTTTCGGCAAAAAGTCGACAAGAAACGACGAAAAGACGTGCACTTCTTCCAAAATCTCCACACGTTTTTTTCAATGCCTGCACACTGCGCACACCGCAACGGACGAAACCGACGCAAAAGGGCGGCCCTACAGCGAGAAATGCGGGCAACACCGCCCCTTCAGCACTCACACATCGCAAGAAAAACCCAATCATCGCAACAAAAAGAAGAACAAAACACTTGTTTATCCCGAATTTTGGTTTTACTTTTGCCGAAGCCCACCAGAAAAACACACTACATCTCGCGATTTCCTCTCGCACTTCGCATCCACCTGTCCCTCCCTCTCCCTTGTGCCGCGCATTGGGTCGGCTGTCCCTTCGCGAGCTTTACCTTTCAACCTCATTATCTCGTTATGAAAAACACTCTTTTGTCTCTTCCTTTTGAGCTGCCCGTATGCTTTACGGCCTGCACCCGGCGCATTGTCGAACACGTCGAAGTGCACGACACACTCCGCCACTCCACCTCCGACACTGTGAGAGAGCTCATCACCCTCGCAGACAGCACCTTCATTCACGACAGTACGTTCGTAGAAAACGGCATTCCGATTCGAGCTCGCCTCATTTTTCGCCGGCAACTCATCGACCGCAACTCCCAACACCTGCACCAATTGGAACGCGACCACGCCCGTAGGCAAAAAACACAGCGTTCTGCAGTGCGCTCCGCCCCTTTTCCATTTCCCGGAGCGACAAAACCCTGGCTGTGGCTCGTCTTCGGGGTGACTGCGGGTCTCGGCATCGGGAAAAAGTCGCATGGAAGAGATAGCGCACTCGTAACTTTCCCTCACAACCTCTGCACATCCCCTCTCTTTCCTCCACAAAACGGATGAGCGTCAGCCGCCCGTGAGTGCCTTCACGCGTGCGATCGCGCGATTTAGTACTTGCATAGTTCTCGCAAAATCACTATCTTTGCCACAAGATTGTCAATAAAGACAACCCTATTTGAACATGTACTACATCTCCAAACGCATCGAAATATCCTATTCACACCAGTTGCACCTCGACTACGAGAGCAAGTGCAACCGCCCCCACGGGCACAATGGCATCATCACCGTCTACTGTCGCGCCGAAGAGCTCGACCACAACGGCATGGTCACCGACTTCACCCACGTCAAGCAACGGGTGCAAGACAAACTCGACCATCGTAACGTGAACGAGATCCTCGACTTCAGCACCACCGCCGAGAACATGGCGCGCTGGATTTGCGAACAGGTGCCCAATGCCTACAAGGTGTCGTTCCAAGAGAGCGAGGGCAATGTGGCGGTGTATGTGAAGCCCGGCTGCGAAATGCCGACCTCTAACCCACCGATGCCCCACCGCTCCATGAAAATCAACGAAATTTTCTACTCGCTGCAAGGGGAAGGCTTTTGGGCCGGCACACCGGCGGTGTTCGTGCGCTTCAGTGGGTGCAACCTCCGTTGCAGTTTCTGCGACACGCAGCACGAAACGGGCACAATGCTCAGCGAAGCCGAGATCGTGGCGAAGGTGGTGCAATGGCCGGCACGCCATGTGGTGATCACCGGCGGCGAACCGTCGCTCTTCCTCACCGCTTCGCTCGTCGAGCAGCTTCACTCCATCGGCAAATTTGTGGCCGTCGAAACCAATGGCACACACCCGCTGCCCGAACAGGTGGACTGGGTGACGCTTTCGCCGAAAGACGCTTTCGAGGCCAAAGGCACACCGGTGCTCAACCGCTGCGACGAACTCAAAGTCGTTTGCACCGGCACGCCACCGCCCACCTATCCGCACATTGAGGCCGCCCACCGCTTCCTACAACCCTGCGACCTGGGCGACGAAACGGAAAACCGCCACATCATGGCCTACACCGTGGAGTTTTGCAAAGCCCATCCCGAATGGCGGCTCTCCCTGCAAACCCACAAAATAGCGGGCATACGCTAAACGCTCGCCCCTTCCCCACGCGGCCACAAGGCCGACACGCTCACTTTCAAACCTCTCATCCGCCACACGGCTCATGAACCACATTCGCAATTTCTGCATCATTGCCCACATCGACCACGGTAAAAGTACTTGGCCGACCGACTGCTCGAACGCACTCAGACCGTCAAAGTGACGGCCGGACAGATGCTCGACGATATGGACCTCGAAAAAGAACGAGGCATCACCATCAAAAGTCACGCCATCCAGATGAACTACACCCTGGACGGACAAGACTATGTGCTCAACCTCATCGACACCCCGGGTCACGTGGACTTTGCCTACGAAGTGAGCCGCTCCATCGCGGCCTGCGAAGGCTGTCTGCTCGTGGTCGACTCGACACAGGGCGTACAAGCACAAACCATCTCGAACCTCTACATGGCCATCGAGCACGACCTCGAAATCATTCCCGTGCTCAACAAGTGCGACATGCCTAACTCCATGCCCGAAGAGGTGGAAGACGAAATCATCGAACTCATCGGTTGCAAACGCGAAGAGATCATCCGCGCTTCCGGTAAGACGGGCGAGGGGGTCGACGACATCCTCCGCGCAGTCGTGGAGCGCATTCCCGCTCCCGAAGGCGATCCGGACGCTCCGCTCCAAGCCTTGATCTTCGACTCGGTGTTCAATTCCTATCGCGGCATCATTGCTTACTTCAAAATCGTGAACGGTTCGATCAAGAGCGGCGAGAACGTGCTCTTCGTGAACACCGAACGCCAGTATAAGGCGGACGAAGTGGGCGTGCTGAAGATGGATCTCTCACCGCGACAGGCCTTGGGATGCGGCGACGTGGGCTACATCGTGAGCGGTATCAAAACGGCCACGGAAGTCAAGGTGGGCGACACAATCACTTCGGTGGAACGCCCCTGCACTGAGGCCATTGCGGGCTTCGAAGAGGTGAAACCGATGGTTTTCGCCGGTGTCTACCCCATCGAAACGGAGGACTTCGAACTACTCCGCGCTTCGCTCGAAAAGCTCCAGCTCAACGACGCCTCGCTCTCCTTCCAACCCGAATCGTCGGTGGCCTTGGGCTTCGGTTTCCGCTGCGGCTTCCTCGGATTGCTGCACATGGAAATCGTGCAGGAACGATTGGATCGCGAGTTCAACATGAACGTGATCACCACGGTGCCGAACGTAAGCTACAATGTCTACGACAAGCACAACACGCTGATCGAGGTGCATAACCCCGCCGGTATGCCCGACGCGATGGAGATCGACCACATCGAGGAACCGTACATCCGCGCTTCGATCATCACGCGAACGGACTACATCGGCAACATCATGACGCTCTGCTTGGGCAAGCGCGGCGAACTGATCAAACAGGAATATGTGTCGGGCGACCGCGTGGAACTGCACTACGACATGCCGCTGGCCGAAATCGTGATCGACTTTTACGACAAACTGAAATCGATCTCGAAGGGCTATGCTTCGTTTGACTACCACCCCATCGGTTTCCGTCCCTCGAAACTGGTGAAACTCGACATCTTGCTCAACGGCGAACCCGTGGATGCGCTCTCGACGCTGACGCACGTGGACAACTCGGTGCACTTCGGTCGCCGCATGTGCGAAAAACTCAAAGAACTCTTGCCCCGCCAGCAGTTTGACATTGCCATTCAGGCGGCGATCGGCGCGAAAATCATCGCACGCGAAACCGTGAAGCAGTTGCGCAAGGACGTGACGGCGAAGTGCTACGGCGGTGACATCAGCCGTAAGCGCAAACTGCTCGAAAAACAGAAGCGAGGCAAGAAGAAGATGAAGGAAATCGGCAATGTGCAAGTGCCGCAAAAGGCCTTCCTCGCTGTCCTCAAACTTGACTGACGCCCACAACGGACGCCGATCGACACACAACTTTCAAAATCGGAATAGATCAATCTCACAATGATAGAAGAAATCAAAACACTGCTCGGCCGCGTGCCTGAGCTGAAGGCCGAGAACGAAGAGCAGCTCGAACAGTTGCGCCTCGAATTCCTGAGCAAGAAAGGAAAGGTGAACCAACTTGTGGCGGAGTTCCGCAACGTGGCTGCCGACCAAAAGAAGGAGGTGGGCATCTACCTCAACCAACTTAAAACGGCGCTCCAAGATCGTTTCAACACCCTGAAACAGGAGTTGGCGACGACGGAGGACGATCACTCCGCGCTGGACTTGACGCGCACGCCCTACCCCATCGCCTTGGGAACACGCCACCCGCTCTCGCTCGTGAAGCAGGAGATCATCGACATCTTCGGACGCATGGGCTTTTTCGCTTGCGGACGGTCCTGAGATCGAAGACGACTGGCACGTGTTTGGCGCGATGAACTTTGCCGAAGATCATCCGGCACGCGACATGCAGGACACTTTCTTCGTGGAAGCGCATCCTGACGTAATCTTGCGCACGCACACTTCGAGCGTGCAGAGCCGCGTCATGGAACACACCGTGCCCCCGATTCGCGTGATTTGCCCGGGTCGTGTGTATCGCAACGAAGCGATTTCGGCACGTGCGCACTGCTTCTTCCACCAAGTGGAGGGCTTGTACATCGACAAGGATGTGTCGTTCACCGACTTGAAACAGGTGTTGCTCGCTTTCGCCCGTGAGATGTTCGGCGCGGACACGAAGATTCGCCTGCGCCCGTCTTACTTCCCCTTCACGGAGCCTTCGGCAGAAATGGACATTTCCTGCAACATCTGCGGCGGCGAGGGTTGCGGTTTCTGCAAACACACCGGTTGGGTGGAGATCTTGGGCTGCGGTATGGTCGACCCGGCGGTACTTGAGGCGAACGGCATCGATTCGAAGGTGTACAAGGGTTATGCTTTCGGTATGGGTGTGGAACGCATCACGAACCTGAAATATCAGGTGAACGACTTGCGCCTCTTCTCCGAAAACGATGTGCGCTTCTTGAATCAATTCATGGCGGCGCACTAATCTCCCCTTGCGCCGCGTGCCCCCTCGCGAAGCGGTCGGCTATCGCGACGCGACGATTTCCACGAAAGCAAAAGAACTCCCCGAGAACCGATTGGTGCTCGGGGAGTTCTCTTTATTGCGCTTTTCCTTCCGTTTGAACGTCGTTTTTTTCCCTTCAGCTACCCCTTTGTGCAACAGGGCAAAAACGGCACTCGCGCAAAATTTGCGCCGAGTGCCGTGATGCTGTGTGATTGTCGGATTACTGGTTTTCGCGTTCTTCCTTCATATCAATTTCTTGTCCGTCGGGACCGATGAACTTGTACTCCAAGAAAGCCAAACTTTGGTCGGGGATAATGCGAATGCCCCATCCGTAGTGGAACTGCCAACGACGATGCATGGAAATGAAACCTTGATTGATGTAGGCGGCCACAAAGGGATGCACATGCAGGCGGAACTTGCGGATGCCGAGATCTTCGCTGACGATGCGAATCTTGCTTTCTAAAGCATCGGTGAAGAGGTAGGACGATTTGATCTTGCCTGTTCCTCCGCAAGAGGGACATTCTTCTTCGACCTTGACGTCCATGGCGGGACGCACACGCTGACGCGTGATCTGCATCAATCCAAATTTGGAAAGGGGCAGGATATTGTGACGCGCGCGGTCTTTCTTCATGTTCTCGACCATTCGCTCGTAGAGCTTCTGGCGGTTCTCGGGCTGCGCCATGTCGATGAAATCGACGACGATGATACCGCCCATATCACGCAAACGGAGCTGGCGGGCGAGTTCGTCGGCGGCGCCGAGATTGACGTCGAGGGCATTGACTTCCTGTCCTTCGGGGCTTTTGCTGCGATTGCCGGAGTTGATGTCAACGACGTGGAGGGCTTCGGTGTGCTCGATGATGAGGTAGGCGCCGTGCTTGTAGGTCACGGTGCGACCGAGCGAAGACTTAATCTGCCGGGTGACGGAGAAATTGTCGAAAATGGGTACGTTTCCCTTGTAGAGCTTGACGATGTCTTTTCGACTCGGGTGCGATGAGTGCAACGTAGTCGCGCACTTCTTCGTAGACCTGCTTGTCGTTGATGTGAATACTTTCAAACGAGGGGTTGAAGAGGTCGCGAAGCAGCCCTACCGTGCGGCTGGTTTCTTCGTAAACGAGCGTGGCTTTGTCGGCGGGGTTGCTGTTTTGAATCTTGGCCACGGCAGCATCCCAACGCGAGAGGAGGATGCGCAATTCTTGATCGAGTTCGGCAACACGACGTCCTTCGGCGACGGTGCGAATGATGACACCGAATCCTTTGGGCTTGATGCTGTGCATGAGCTGCTTGAGGCGCGCACGCTCGGCATCGCTCTTGATTTGGTCGAAACGCTGACCTTATCGGTGAAGGGAATGAGTACGAGGTAACGACCGGCAAAGGAGATTTCGCAGGTGATGCGAGGTCCTTTGGTCGAAATGGGTTCTTTGACGATCTGCACCAACACTTCCTGACCGACATTGACGGTGTTCTGAATATGACCGTCTTTTTCGGTATTGGGCTGGCGCGGAACTTTGTTAAGGGGAAGAGGTTTGCGTTTCCCGTTTTTGATCAACTCGAGATAGTGCTCGAATTGCTTATAGCGCACGCCTAAATCAAGATAGTGCAAGAAGGCGTCGCGCTCATATCCGACATTCACGAAGCAGGCGTTGAGTCCCGGCATGATTTTCCGGACTTTCGCCAAGTAGATGTTGCCCACAGAGTACTGCTCCGAACGTCCTTCTTGCTGAAATTCCACGAGACGCTTGTCTTCCAGCAGGGCGATGGAGATGTCTTTCTTTTGGACATCGACGATAACTTCGCTTGTCATGAGTGTTGATTGCATTGGAGCCGCTCAGGGCTCGTTCCTACTCCTGTTTAGCCGGTGTTGTTACGACAGCACGTGGCAGGAGTTGATAAAATAGAAAAGTTAAAAGCCGAGGCGGTCACTCGGAAGTGACTGTGCTTGACTTTTAACTTTCTGTACCGTCAGCTGAAAGCCGACAAGCGACTTACTTGCTCTTGTGACGGTTCTTGCGCAGACGCTTTTTGCGCTTGTGCGTGGACATCTTATGTCTCTTCTTTTTCTTTCCGTTAGGCATGGTGTGATGTTTTAGAGAGTTGAAAAATATAGGGTTGCTCGAATCAACGGCTATCCTACCTTTGAGAAATAAGGGAGGCGATGAAACTCAGTTCAGTTACGGCAGTTCCGCTACGGCAGGCATACTCGTGGGTATTGACCGATGCGACGTCGCCGAACACAGAGGAAAGGTTTCGAAATGCGGCCGAAGAATCGAATAAGCTTTTCGGAGAGTCGTTATTTGATCTGATCGGTGAACGTCTTCGCGGGCTTGAAAGCGGGAATGTTGTGCTCGGGAATAATGATCGTCGTATTCTTCGAAATGTTACGTGCCGTTTTCTGTGCACGCTTCTTCAGAATGAAACTGCCGAAACCTCGCAGATAGACATTATCCTCCCGTGCAAGCGACTCTTTGACAGACTCCATGAATGCTTCGACGGAAGCAAGGACGGTGGCATTGTCAATACCAGTCTTCTTGGCAATCTCCCTTACAATATCTGCTTTGGTCATTTTGATCTAGTTTTGGGTGAATAGAGGGCTATTTGAAATTGAGTGCAAAGGTATTATTTTCAAATGATTGTAGCAAGAAAGCGACCTACTTTTTGCAGTTTCATGAAGAAAAACTTGCCCTTTCGAGAAGCAAGACTAATTGCGGACGGCAACTTTTGCGTTGCAGTCTGACTGTTTGCATGTTAAGAAAGGGCGCGCTTTGCACCGTTTCGCCCGTTACGTGGGAGAGCAGAAACGCGTTTATTCTTTGTGTTGAGTTCCTGCTGTATTGTACTCCGTTTCTAATCTGTTTAGCAAGGAATCTTCGCCACACGTTGGCAGTGACGACCACCTTCAAACGAAGTGGAAAGGAACGTATCGAGGATCGCCGTTGCTTCCGTGGTGTCGATGAAACGTCCCGGCATCACCAAGACATTGGCATCGTTGTGTTGACGCGCCAAACCGGCGATTTCGGGAATCCAGCACAAAGCAGCACGTACGGCCGCGTGCTTGTTGAGCGTCATGGCGATGCCTTCTCCGCTACCGCAAACGGCAATACCGCGTTCGCACTCTCCACTATCGATGGCTCGACCGAGGGCGTGTCCGAAATCGGGATAATCGCAGGATTCTAAAGAGTGAGTACCGAAATCGACATAGGGGATGCCTTTCTCGTCCAAATAACGACACACAAAACTTTTCAGTTCAAAACCTGCGTGATCGGAGGCTAAACCTATAGGCTTCATTGGAGATGATAATATAATATTGCGGGGTTATGAATCTAAAGAGATAAGTAAGGAGTGACACACGCGACGAAACAGACACACTTCCGGCTGTAGCAATCCGGCGATGATGACATGCTGACGCTTCACCGGAGTCTCTCTCAAATAGGTGGTGGCTTCTCGAATGGGGCGGTGCTTGACGCACATTCCTTCGGAGATGTCCTCACAGCGGAGAGCAAAAACTCATTTCGCGAAAACGCTTTTATGCGCAGTCTGCACACTCCTTACTTACACAAACCGGTTATCGACCGAGGTATTGTTTGATCTCGCCGTAAACCGCTTCGGGGGTGAAGCCGAATTTTCGTCAAGCACAGTAAAGGGAGCGCTGTGTCCGAAATGCGTCAAACCGAAAACACGTCCTTCGCTGCCGGCCATTCCTTCAAACACCACGGGCAAACCGGCGGTGAGGAAGAATTTCTTACCATTTTGGGGAATTACCCCTTCGCGATAAGCCTCATCTTGCGCACGGAAGAGTTGTTCAGAAGGACAGCTCACCACGCGTGACGTAATACCGTCGGCCGCAAGCAGTTCACGAGCAGCCACTAGCGTAGACACTTCCGAGCCGCTGGCCACCAACACCACTTCGGGTTGCGCATCGCCCACCACGTTGTAAGCGCCGCGCGTTGCTCCGTTATAGTCGGTACCCTCAGGGAGGTTGGCCACGTTTTGACGACTCAAAATCAACGCTGTCGGCGTGTCCATGTTTTCCATGGCCATCTTCCAGCACACCGTAGTCTCGTTGACGTCAGCAGACGCAACACACGCACGGAGTCACGGCCGGAGTGGTTCTGCAATTTCTCCATCAAGCGGATTTGCGCTTCCTGCTCCACAGGTTCGTGGGTAGGACCGTCTTCACCGACGCGGAATGCATCGTGGCTCCAAACGAATTTCACGGGGAGTTCCATGAGCGCCGCCATACGGATGGCCGGTTTCATGTAGTCCGAGAAGACAAAGAACGTACCCATCGCCGTGAGCATACCACCGTGGAGCGTGATACCGATACAAACACAAGCCATCGTCAACTCGCTCACACCGGCCTGCAAGAAACCACCGGAGAAATCTCCGCGACGAATCACCGTCGTGTGCTTCAAGAAACCATCTGTTTTGTCAGAGTTGCAAAGGTCGGCCGACGAAACAATCATATTCTTGACATGCGCGGAGAGCATACCCAGACATTCCGACGAAGCATTGCGCGTCGGCGCGCCGGCCTTTTGTTGGATTTCGTCCCAAGGAAGGTTAGGGCAAGCGACCGGCGAACCAGTCTGCCAACTCCGCCGCCTTTTCGGGATTCGCTTCTGCCCATGCTTTTTCTTCGGCACGGCGTGCTGCCACAATCGTTTTGAGTTCTTCGGCGCGTTGAGCGTAAAGTTCTTTCACCTCCGGACGCACCACGAAAGGATCTTCGGGATCAGCGCCGAGGTTGCGCACCGTATTGAGATAAGCCTCTCCGCCCAAGGGAGCGCCGTGTGTTCCGCAGTCGCGTTCGTAGCTGGAGTTGTCTGCACGACGGCAGCCCTTACCCATCACCGTATGACCGATGATCAACGTCGGGCGCGCCGTTTCAGCCTGCGCTTCACGCAATGCACCACGAATTTGTTCGGGGTCGTTACCGTCAATCTCGAGCACATTCCAGTTCCACGCGCGGTATTTCATTGCCGTGTCTTCCGAAATCACATCGGCCGTTTCGGTCGAGAGTTGGATTTCGTTGGCGTCGAAAAACATGATGAGGTTGTCCAGTCCGAGGTGTCCGGCCAAACGACCTGCGCCTTGAGAGATTTCCTCTTGGATACCTCCGTCAGAGATGTAGGCGTAAATCTTTTCGTGTTTGAAGCCGGGATTACCGGTGCGCGCATAGAGAGCTTTTGCAGCAATCGCAGCACCCACGGCATAGGTGTGACCCCTGTCCGAGCGGACCACTGGTATTTTCCACTCCGCGTTCGAAGTTTTTCTCGGGGTGTCCCGGTGTTGCAGAACCCCATTGACGGAACGTTTTGAGTTCGTCGATGGAGAAACGGCCGATGAGCGCCAACTGCGCATAAAGCATCGGAGACATGTGACCGGGATCGAGGAAGAAACGGTCGCGGCACTCCCAGGTGGGCTGCGCCGGGTCATAGGTAAGAAATTCGCTATAAAGGACGTTGATAAAATCAGCGCCCCCCATGGCGCCTCCGGGGTGTCCTGACTTGGCGCGTTCTACCATACTGACGGCGAGCACGCGAATGTTGTCGGCCGCAAGATTGAGGAGTGAAGTGGGATTTTCCATGAATAAGTTGAACGGAAGTAATTCGGCTTATACGTTTTTGAGCTATTTGGATGAGGGGGAAGACACGTTGAAACACAAACGAAAACATCGTTTTTCAATACGTGAAATCTCCCCAAGGCAAAAGTACGTTTTTTCGAGCGCTTTCCCAAATCTTATGCGCTTTTTGTCAAGGCCAGTTACAAAATTTCGCCCTTTTCTTAGCGACCGAAAAACAGTCCCTAAGAAATTGCGCATTCCGAACTAACAAATTAAGGAGTAAGCGAGAAAACTTGTGCACTTTGTTTTCACACACCGATTTTTCGCCAAGCGCCCCCTACACGCAAAGCCCACGCTCGCGACCACATTTTTTTCGATTCACCTCCACCTTATATATAAAAGACACGCTCATGCCCTTCAACACCGGCGCCGTCCAACGAACAGCCCCTCCTCGATTAGTCAATCGAGGAGGGGCTCTTATGAGATTCAGATTATCGAAAAGTGTAAAACCACCTTCGATTCCGCCTTAGGGCGCAACTTACTTATTTGATGATTTCCAACTTGCGGAACACACCGACCAGCGCTTCTACCGCACGATCCACTTGTTCGTGAGTGTGCGTAGCCATCAGCGCAATGCGCACGAGCGTATCGGTGGGGTGACAAGCGGGGGGCACTACAGGGTTGATGAAGACACCGGCTTCGAAAGCCATTGCCGTTGCGGCAAACGTCTTTTCCAAGTCACGCACATAGAGCGGGATGATCGGGCTCTGTGTGTCGCCAATTTCGAAGCCCTCTTCTTTGAAGCGCTTCAGCGCATAGTTCGTCACCTCCCAAAGCGCTTCCAGGCGTTCGGGCTCTCGCTGCAAAATGCGAAGCGCTTCGAGCGCACATGCCGTTGCCGCGGGGCTGTTGGAGGCGGAGAAGATATAAGTGCGCGCCGTGTGACGCAGGTAGTCGATGATCATACTGTCGGCTGCAATGAAACCACCGATAGAAGCCAAACTCTTAGAGAAGGTACCCATGATGAGATCCACCTCGTCGGTCAGACCGAAATGATCACACACACCGCGACCTTGGCGACCGAAGACACCCACGCCGTGGGCTTCGTCCACCATCACCGTCGCACCGTACTTCTTTTTGAGACGAATGATTTCGGGGAGCGGCGCCAAGTCACCTTCCATCGAGAACACACCGTCGACGATGATCAGTTTCACCGCATCGGGTTCGCATTTCTGCAGTTTGCTCTCCAAGTCGGCCATGTCGTTGTGCTTGTAGCGCAACTGCTTCGCCATCGACAAGCGACGACCATCCACAATCGAAGCGTGGTCGCGATCGTCACAAAGAATATAGTCATGCGGCCCCACGAGCGCGGGGATCACACCGCTGTTCACGGTGAAACCGGTCGAAAAGCAAAGCGATTCGTCCTTACCGACGAATGCCGCCAACTCTTTTTCGAGCTGCACATGCAGATCGAGTGTACCGTTGAGGAAGCGACTGCCGGCGCATCCCGAACCGTAGCGGCGCATAGCGGCCACACCGGCTTCGATCACACGTTCGTCGCCCGTCAATCCGGTATAGGCATTCGAACCGAGCATAATCACGTGGTGACCATCCATTTCGACTTCGGTGCCTTGTTTGCCTTCAATTTCTCTGAAATAAGGATACAGACCTTGCTCTCTCACTTGCTGAGGCAGGTTAAACTTGGAAAGGCGTTTGTGAAGAATATCCATGTGTAAAATTGAATAGGAAAATCACCTCACCCGCGCGACCTCACGGCCACTCGTCGCCCGAGAAGCAGGCAAAGCGGGATGGGAAAATCCTTTTTCTGAATTGTTTAGGCCGCAAAGTTACACATTTATCCCATTAGGTGTGCAACAATTCAATAGAAATTTGCGTTTCGCGCGTTTTTAGAGCCGTAAAAAGTCCCAACGTCAAAGATTCCACTATATTTGCACCACATTATTATATACACTTATACTGCCTTGCTTATGCATAGCATCCTTTTCATCGTCAACCCGATCTCCGGCAGTGGGCACAAAGAGAGCGCGCTGAAAGCCATTGAGCGCTATCTCGACCGCGACCGCTTCAACTCGGAAATCTGCTATACCGAATATGCCGGACACGGCACCGAAATCGCCCGCGAAGCCGCAGCCCGTGGCATCGACATCGTGGTGGCCGTGGGAGGCGACGGCACCGTCAACGAGATTGCCGGTTCGCTTGTCGGCACCGAAACCGCGCTCGCCATCATTCCCTGCGGCAGCGGCAACGGCTTGGCACGCCACCTCCAAATCCCCATGAATCCCGTTTCGGCTGTGAAGTTCATCAACACCGGCACCATCGCCCGCCTCGACCACGGCACCATCAACGGCCGCCCCTTCTTCTGCACCTGCGGAGTGGGCTTCGACGCTTTCATCAGCATGAAGTTTGCCGAAGCCGGTCGCCGCGGCCCCGCCACCTACGTCGAAAAGACCCTCGGCGACGGCCTGCGCTACAAGACCGAAACCTATCGCATCACCCTCGGCGACGAAGAGGGCAACTGCCATTCCGTCGACGCGTTTCTCATTGCCTGCGCCAATGCCTCGCAATATGGCAACAATGCCTACATCGCCCCCCATGCCTCCATGCGCGACGGCCTGCTCGATGTCACGGTGCTCGAACCTTTCAATCTCATCGAAGCCCCGATCGTGGTGATGCAACTCTTTTCCAAGAGTCTGCCCAGCAACTCCCACGTGAAGTGCTATCGCACCAACCGCCTGCGCATCGAGCGCACCGCCCCTGGGCCGGCACACTGCGACGGCGAACCCTTCAACACCGATGCCCTCATCGACATTCAGCTCATCCCCCAGAGCTTCAACGCCGTGGTCAATGAGAAAGCGCTGCTCCCCGAAAGCGGTAGCCGCGAAGCGCCCACCTTCTTGCAGTTCTTCCTCGAACCCTTCAATCCGCTGAGCCTGCCCGCCTGGCGCGAACGCACCACGACCCTCTTCGACCTCATTCGTCGCAAACTATGAAGTCGTTCGCCCTTATCGTCCTCGGCTTTCTCCTTTCGCTCTGCCCCACCCGCGCGGCGGCTACCGAAAGCCAATCCGACTCCCTCTCCTCCCCTGCCGACAACCCCTCGCTCCACTATTTCGGCGAGACGCTGATCACCATGGGCAGTGGCGACCACAGCCCCTTTTGGCTCGGAGCAGGACGTGACGGCATGACCGCGGTTGACGGTCACGGCCTTGTGTTTCGCGCCGGCATTTCGCGCCCCACCGCGGTCGCCTATCCCGACTTCCGCCCGCGTTGGGGTTTCTGTGTTGAAACTGCCCTCGGGGCTTCGCTCCTTTCGCGCTTCACCCCGACAGCCGCCTTTGCCGAAGCCGTGATCGGTCGCTCTCATTTGGCTCTCGGGCTCCGCCCCCACCTCACGCCCCTCAACCACCCCAGCCTCTCCACCGGCTCGTTTGTGCTCGGTCGCAACGCCGTGCCGCCCGCCACCTTGGCGTGGAGCATCCCCGGTTGGTGGCCGGCTTTCGGTCGCCGCGTGCCCATCGCCTTCAGCGGTACCCTCGCCTACGGCATGCAACTCGACGGTGATTGGCAGCGCCGCACCGTCGGCCGACAAGGCGGCCGCTATGCCACCGGCGTGCGCTATCACGAAAAATCGGGCTATGTGCGCATTGGCACCGACTCGTCGGTGGTGTCGCTCGTGGCCGGAGCGGAAATGGCGACGCAGTTCGGCGGCACCATCCACCACTATCTCGGCGCCGCACAACCGATGCCCCTCGCCGGCGGCCTGCGCGAAGCCTTTTATGCCCTCGTGGCCAAAGGCGGCAGCGACCCCACCGACGGCGAAGGCTATGCCAATGCCTCGGGCAACACGGTGGGCACTTGGCGATTCGCTGTGAACGTACATCCGCGGCGCGCACCGTGGTCGGCACGTCTCTACTACGACCACTTCTTCGAAGACGAGAGCGCCGCCTTCGACGAATACGGCTGGCTCGACGGCCTGCTCGGTCTCGAAGTGCACCTTCCGTGGCGCGCCCTCTCCACCGTGGTCGTCGAAGCCGTGCGCACCGACTACCAAAGCGGTCCCGTCTACCACGACCACACCCCGCAGCTCAACGAACAGGTGAGCGGCATCGACAACTACTACAACCACGGGCTCTATCCCGGCTGGCAACATTTCGGCATGGCCATGGGCAATGTGCTTTTTGCCTCGCCGCTCTACGACCGCAACGGCACCCTCATCTTCACCGCCAACCGCTTTCGTGCCCTCCACCTCGGCCTTTCGGGAAAACCCACCTCGCAGCTCGCCTATCGCTTGCTCTTCACCACCCTCCGCTCGTGGGGCACTTATGCCGCGCCCTTCACCGAAGTGCAACGCCAATACTCCCTGCTGGCTGAAGTGCAATGGTCGCTGCCGCAGCAACTCTTCGGCCACTTCGTGGGTAGCGGTTGGCAACTCACCGCTGCTCTTGCCGCCGATCGCGGCACGCGCCTCGGCCACAACACCGCCGTACAACTCGGGCTGCGCTACAGCCGCTGAAACGTGGCAGTTCTCATCCCCCTCCCCCTTCTCTCCGTTCCTACCGATGTATCCTCTTCGCCTTCGCCCCGTTCGCACGCTGCTTATCGTGCTCCTCGCCCTCCTGCTCTCCACCGCCTGTGACAAACTGCCGCGCAACGGAGCGCTCGACGGGCAATGGCAGTTGGTGCGCCTCAACCATACCGACGTCACCGCGCAGCGCATCTACTGGGCGGTGCAACTCGACCTCATCCAACTGCGTTCTCCGATCGTCGCCCCCTCCACGTCGGTCGCCTATTCCGGCGGAGTGACGTTGCGCTTCACCCACCGCACCGACTCGCTGTGGATTGAAACCGGTTTCCTCATGGATCGCGACCGCGGTCGCGATCTACACATCGGCCCTCACCATCCGGCCGACCTCTCGGCCTTTGGTGTCGACACCCTGCCGGCTTATTTTGCCGTGCGTCATCTTTCGAACGAACGCTTGGTGCTCGAACGTGGTCATCGTGCATTGGAATTTCGCAAATGGTAACGCCAACGCGCGCACGCGCGCGCTCAGCGATTTTCCGTTTTTTGCCTTCACCTCTTCACCAAACACAGAAAACGCACTGTGCATCAACGACTTCCGAGTGAAGGCTTCACCCTGCAAACAAATCACAATAAATCCGATAACCAACTGAACTACAATCCGTTTCGGGTCAAGGCTTCACACGTTTAACAAAGTCTAAATCCTTCACCGATTCTTCACCCGCATCCGCTCGCGGTTTCCAACCATTGGGCGCTATCGCCATAGGGTGAAGGCTAAACGGCTCGTTTCCTTCACACCGAACAACCTATATCTCAACCACTTACAACCAAAGGTGAAGGGTGAAGGCATTTTTCGAGAAACAACTGGACGCGCGCACGTGAAAAGAGGGGAGGTTTTGCGCAAAAGTCTTGCGCTTTTGGAAGAAACACGGCTTGTTTTTTCGACTTGTCCTCCGTTTTTCGCATTGCACTCTCCTTGTGCTCAATCTTCTCCACGCTGCTTGCGAACCGAACGGGCACTTGTTTCAACCAACTCTCTACCGCGATCGGATAACTCCGACGAGCCCATTCTCCTTTGACTTCAACTATTTACTTGATGAAAATTCTACTTTCATTTTTCCTTTTCCTCATTGGCACCCTGCTCCCCCTCCGTGCAAATGACGGCGGAGCAATCGCTTCGGTGGCCGGCGAGCAGTTGTTCTGCACCGTCGACAGTGTGCCCGTCTGCAACTTGGCCGGCGATTCGGCCCTTGTTGCGGCAAAGACAGACGGACTCTTACAACAGATCGAGCCGTGCGACAGCACCGCCGGCGACACCCTGCTCGTACTCACCCACTCTCACTTTTCGCGCCTCTCGCCTTTTTGGCAAGTCGCCGTCCCCGTCGGCCTGTCGTCCGTCGGCGTGGCCGGATTGGCCGACCGCGGTTTTCTCTTCAAAGGCAAACGCAAGGTGCGGCAGTTCTTCAATGAATTGCGCGGCAATTCGCCCGTGCGCGTCGACGACTATTTGCAATACGCGCCCTTTATCTGGTTTGTGGGCGGCGCTGAAATCCCCGGGGTGCGCCACCGTCACAATTTTCGCGACCGGCTGTTGCTCGGCGCTACCGCCTACGCGGTGATGGGCGCCACGGTCAACGCCGTGAAATACAGCATCGGCGAACTGCGTCCCGACCACTCGGCGCGCAACTCCTTCCCCTCCGGCCATACGGCCACGGCGGTAATGGGCGCAGAACTGGTGCGCGCCGAATACGGCAACCGCTTGGGGCTTTTCGCCTATGCCGGCGCACTCACGGTCGGCGTTTTGCGCATGTACAACAACCGCCACTGGTTCAACGACGTGCTGGGCGGTGCCGCCTTCGGTTTCGCGGCTACCCGCATCGCGCTTTGGCTCTTGCCCTACGAACAACGGCTGTTGGGCATTCGGCCGCGAAAGTCCGCCGCTGTTTCGCCACAGAAACACTCCACCGCTTCAATGAAAGTCCCCCTTCTCCTGCCCACCGTGTCACCCAACGCCGCCGGACTCACGGCGCTTTGGCTGTTCTAATTCGACTTTGGGCACGTGAGTTCTGTATAAAAAGGGCTGAAAAGCAGTAGAACCGGCACCTTTTGCAACTTTAGCTCCTCCCGTTCCACCAATAGCGGGAATGCTGAGTGAAAACGCACATTTATAATAGGAAACAGAAAACATGAACAATACAATTGCTTTCTGCTTGGAGGACTGTTGTTGCTCGCTTGGGCAAGTTTATTACTCGCTTTTAAGTTGCTCTGCTTAGACAAGATAAAGTATCATTTTGGGCGATATTCGCTGGGAATGATCTTTGCCTATGGACTTTTGCTCTTGCTTTATGTGGCTTCTGAGCATTACCCCCCTCTAAAAGCACTTTTACTCAACTGGTATATAGGCAGGATTCCCGGCGGGATCATCTTGATTCTCGTCCCAGCTATTTATTCTATTTTCCTTATCGGGAAAGGCTATTTCCAAGAAGGAAGCGAAAAAGCGCCCTTCAAGTGGAAATTAAAGATGATGGCGTCTGTCTTCTTCAATGCGTTTTTGGCTCTATTCGTTCTGGTGTTTTTTTCTTTCCTCCGGAAAGGGGGCACTTTTTCAGAGTTGGCGACACTTGTCCAAGCGTCAGCACGGTCTATCCCCTTGGGATGGCTGCTTGCTTTCGTGGCTTGCAGGGGGCTGATCGTCCTGATTGTGTGGCTCGACCATAAGAAGTCGGCTTAAGGGTCAAATATACTCCTGAAATAGGCTTTAACCTCCTGAAGTTCATACCTTTGTATCATATTATAAGGTTATGATGCATTTAACTCGAAAAAAAATGCCCCAAATGTGGCTCTTTCCGGATGATTCGCAAAGGGCATCACAAATGGTTCTTCTTACTGGTATTGTAAGACTTGTAATCGCTATTCCAGCGGTCGTAAAAAGCCTTCCCAAGAGGCTATATTCAATCGCTACAGTCAAGGTACATTTACGATCAAGGAACTCTCGCAAGAGTTTAATATTTCTGCTTCCACAGTCAAGCGCATACTCCGGAATTATACGGTAACAAAGGTAGCACACACACCCGGAAAAGTGGTGGTACAAATGGATACAACCTATTGGGGACGCAACTTTGGCCTTGTCCTTTTTATGGATGCTGCAACTCACCATATCCTCCACCATTTCTTCATTCGAGGAAAAGAACGAATCGAGGATTACAAGCAGGGATTAGCCTATCTCGAGCACTTAGGATGGGAGGTGGCAGGAGTCGTTGCCGATGGCCTTAGCGGGCTAAAAAACAGCCTTATACAAACTCCTTATCAGTATTGTCAATTTCATCAAGCTCAACGCATTCGCCAACTTCTAACTTTGAAACCCTCGTATGCTCGCTGCCCAAGAATTACAGCGAATCGTCTCACGATTAACGCAGAGCAACTGCTCTGAGTTTGCCCATCTTTTGGAAGATTGAGGGAGCGATGGGACGATTTCTTGAAGGAAAAAGACCTATGAGGAGAATGGAGTAAATTTTCATTACACTCACCGCAAACTTAGAGCGGCTTATCGCAGTTTAAAAGAACATTTGGATCAACTCTTCACTTACCAAGATTTTTCCACTGGGCGTGATGCCAAACACAAATAACGCTGTCGAGTCGTTCAATAGTTGGTTGAAGCGAAAACTGCAATTGCACCCGGGACTTTCACCCGCTCGTCGAGAAAATCTAATTTCAAATCTTATAATGGCTTATAATCCTAGATCTAGAAAGGGGACTTGAACCCTTGTAGGAGTATTTTTGACCCTTAGATGAACTTCAGGAGGTTAAAAGCCTATTTCAGGAGTATATTTGACCCTTAAGCCAAGAAGTCGTCTTCAAAACCCAAGCCTAAGAAGTAAGGGGGAAGACATTTGGGTCAATGCTTGTTCTGAGTTATATCCATGTAGGTTCTCTTACCAACAAGTCTTCGGGAAGCTTTAGGCGGATAGAAGGGATAGCGAACTTACATTTTGCCACGAACACCGATCTTTATCACCATTTTCCGGTTCCGGCACGTTTTTTTTACGCTACGATGCCGTTGAGCTTCTTTTTATCGATACATTCCCATCTCACGCGAGGAATAGGCGAATTTCGAAGACTATGAAACAATAAAAAGGTTTATTCTTCGTTCTCAATTAAGGCGGGGTGTGTATCTTTGTAGATCAGTACCCCGTATTTTCGGCTGCACCTCGACGCGTGCGCGCCGCTTTTCATCTCCAAACGACAATCGACAATGATCGCATATATCAAAGGAATCATCGGCGAACTCACCCCCACCGAGGTGGTGATCGAAGCCGCCGGCGTGGGCTACGGGCTCACCATCTCGCTCAACACTTTCGCCAACCTGCAAGGCAAGGAAACGGCCAAAGTGTATGTGAAAGAGGTGATTCGCGAAGATGCGCACGACCTCTACGGCTTTTCGTCCAAGCAAGAGCGCACGCTCTTCGAGGCGCTAACGTCGGTCAACGGCATCGGCGGACAAACAGCGCGCATGGTGCTTTCGGCCTTCACACCGGCAGAATTGGCCGAGGTGATTCAGAGCGAACAGACCGCCATGCTCAAAAGCGTGAAGGGCATCGGGCCGAAAGCGGCCGCCCGTATTGTGCTCGACCTGCGCGACAAGGTCGGGGCGCTCTTGGGCGACGGACAACTCGACGTGACGCCCGGAGGGGGCGGCGGCATCTCGGCTGCCGACAAGGCGGTGGCCGAAGAAGCCATCTCCGCGCTCTCCATCTTGGGCTTCCAACCGGCCGCCGTGCGTAAAGTGGTGGCCGCTCTGCTCAAAGAGGAGCCGGGCATGGAACTCCAACAACTCATCAAACGCAGTTTGAAAGAAATCAAATAAACAACGATCGGTGCCGATGACTTTTTCCGCTCTATTTCGCCGACTCTTGCCCATCGTCTTTTTGGGGACGGTGGCCTTGAGTGTGCTCGCACTTCACGAGGGGGCGCGCCCAAGTGCTTCGGGCGACGCACCGAGCGAAACGCCCGCGCCGCAGCGCCCCAACGGGCGCAAAAACCGCGCCGCACAAACTGCGGCGAAAACAACCGCTCCGACACAGCGTGCGGCGACAAACGACACGACGCAAACCGCCGACGAAGAGGACGATGAAGAACCCAATGCCACGACGGCTCCGCTCCGCAGTACGCGCAGCGAGACGGTGATGCCGTTTGTCGTGCGCCCCACGGTGAGCACGCGCGGCATCCTGCCTCTCCATTCGGGCGACATGAAAAACCCCGAGAACCTCGAAACGGGACTTTTCTACGACGAAACGACGGGAACGTACAAATACGGTACACGACTCGGCGGCCAATGGCTGTATGTGCCCTTCTACATGGCGGGCGACGAGGTGCGTCGCATGGGCATCGAACAGTCGATGCGCGACTATTTCCGCCGCCGCAACAACGAGGAGTTTCAAGCGCGCGGCAAAGACAAGTTCGACTTCAGCGATATGCAGTTTTCGCTCGGGCCGGCCGAAAAAATCTTCGGTCCCGGTGGGGTGCGTGTGCGCACTCAAGGATCGGCCGAACTGAAAATCGGGGCAACCCACCGCTTCACCGACAACCCCTCGTTGGCCGAACGCAACCGCAGCGTCTTCGGCTTTGACTTTGACGAAAAAGTGAACCTCTCGCTCAACGGTAAGGTGGGCGACAAGGTGAACATGGACTTCAACTACAACACCGACGCGACTTTCAACTTCGACACGCAGCAACTCAAACTGCGCTACGAGGGAAAAGGAGGACGAAATCGTGAAACTCATCGAAGCGGGTAACGTGTCGATGGGGGCGAACTCGAGTCTGATCCGCGGTGCACAGAGCCTGTTCGGTGTGCGCGCCGATATGCAGTTCGGTCGTTTGAAACTGCGCACAATGGTGGCGCAAAAAAAGAGTGCGGCGCAGAGTGTGAACTCACGCGGCGGGGTGCAACTCAATGATTTTGAGTTCTCGGCGGCGGACTATGACGAAAACCGCCACTTCTTCTTGGCGCACTATTTCCGCGACCACTATGACGGCTGGATGACACAGTTGCCCAACGTGCTTTCGGGCGTGAAGATCAACCGCATCGAACTGTGGGTAACGAATACTTCGGCGGCAACGGACAACACACGCAACCTCGTGGCGCTGACCGACTTGGGTGAAACCCAACGCATCAAAAACAACCGCTGGAGGGCGCAGAGTGCCACGGCGGTTCCGGCCAACGCGGCGAACGACGAATACGCCACCCTCACCGGGACGATGCCCGCTGTGCGCGACATCACACAGACGGGAACGCTCCTCGACGGCATCGGCATGGCCGGCGGCGACGACTATGAAAAAATAGAGAGCGCACGCTTGCTCTCGGCTTCGGAATATCGACTCAACGCGGATTTGGGTTATATTTCATTGCGCACGGCTTTGCAACCCGATCAGGTGCTGGCCGTGGCCTTTGAATACACTTACAAGGGCGAAAACTATCAGGTGGGCGAATTCTCGACCGACCTGAAAGACAACACACGTTCGCTCTTGGTGAAGAGTTTGAAAAACACGGCCTGCACACCGCGTCAAGGCAACTGGGCGCTGATGATGCGCAACGTGTATTCGCTCGGCGCAACGGACGTGCAGCGCGAACGGTTTGCGCTCGATGTGAAATACCTGTCCGACACCACCGGTGTTTACCTCTCTTATCTCCCCCTCCCGACGATGAAGGACAAGCGCCTCCTCTCGGTGATGGGGCTCGACCGTTTGGACAACAACGCGCGCCGCGTGCCGAACGGCTACTTCGACTTTGTGGAGGGCTACACCGTGGACGCCGCTTCGGGACGTATCTTTTTCCCGGTGGTAGAACCTTTCGGCCGGCACTTGGCGAAAGAGATCGGCGACACGGCGCTGGCACGACGATTTGCCTACACGGAACTTTACGATTCGACACACACCGTGGCGAAACAGATTGCCGAACACAACAAATTCCGGATCTCGGGTAAGTTCAAGGCGACGAAGTCGGACGAAATTCAACTCAACACCACCGGCATTCCGCAAGGGAGTGTGGTGGTGCGCGCAGGCGGACAACTGCTGACGGAGGGAACGGACTACACGGTGGACTACAATGCCGGCACGGTGAAGATTCTGAACAAGAGCATTCTCGATGCGGGCACACCCGTTTCGTGCTCGGTGGAATCGAATGCGGACTATGGCATGCAACGCAAAACGATGTTCGGTCTCGATTTCCAATACGATTTCTCCAAACAACTGCAAGTGGGCGGTACGCTCATGCACCTCGGCGAGCAACCGCTCACCTCGAAGGTGGCGATGGGCAGCGAACCGCTGAACAACACCATTTGGGGATTGAACATGGCGTGGAAAACGCAAAGTCAGTGGTTGACGAATCTCGTGAACCGCCTCCCGTTTGTGCATAGCACCGCGCCGTCGAACATCAATTTCACCGCTGAATTTGCACAACTCATCGCCGGCCGCAACACCGGTGCGCAGGGCAATGCCTCGTATCTCGATGACTTTGAGAATGCGAAAACGGACATCGACATTTCGATGCCCCAACAATGGACGATTGCCTCCACGCCGTCGATGTTTGCCGAATCGCAACTGACAAACAATGTGCGCTATGGCTACAACCGTGCGTTGTTGGCTTGGTATGTGATTGATCCGTTGTTCACACGCCGCAGTTCTTCGCTCACGCCGGGCTACATCAAAAACGACTTGCAACAGTTGTCTGACCCCCGTGTGCGCGAAATCTATGCGAGCGACCTCTATCCCAACAAGAGTCTGAACTATAAGGACGCGGCGACGCTGCCGGTGCTCAATTTGGCCTTCTACCCCAACGAACGCGGCCCTTACAACCTCGATCCGTCGCTGGACAGCGACGGCCGACTGCTGAATCCGGCGCAACGTTGGGGCGGCATGATGCGCCGTCTCGAGACTTCAGACTTCGATGCGGCCAATGTGGAGTATGTGGAGTTTTGGATGATGGATCCCTTCACGGAGATCAACGGAAAAGTGCCGACTTACAACGGCGATCTCTACTTCAATTTGGGCGAAATATCGGAAGACGTGCTCAAAGACGGCCGCAAGTTCTACGAAAGTGGACTCCCGACAGACGGCGACCGCTCGCAGGTGGCGGAAACGGCGTGGGGTTTGGTGCCGACGCAGAATGCAGTGACTTATGCCTTCAACACTTCGAGCGATGCACGCCGCCGCCAAGACGTGGGTTACAACGGTTTGACCTCGGAAGAAGAGCGCACTTTCGGCGCTTATGCCGACTATCTCAAAACAATCCGTGCGACGGTGCGTCCGGCAGTATACGATTCGATCGTACAAAGCCCATCGGCCGACCAATACTCCTATTTCCGCGGCAAGCATTGGGACGAGCGTCGCGCTTCGATCCTCGAACGTTACAAATATATCAACAATCCGAACGGTAACTCTGCGGCGGCCGACGGCGAAACGTATGCTTCGGCTTACAAGACGACGCCGGATGTGGAAGATATCAACCAAGATTTCACCCTCAACGAGTACGAAATACTATCAATATCGGGTGCGCATCGATCCGACAGCGATGCAGGTCGGACAAAACTACATTGTCGACATGCGCACCGTCAACTCGAAAACGCGCGACGGCAAGTCGCCCGCCACGAAATGGTATTTGTTCCGCATTCCGCTGAGCGAATACGAACGCAAATACGGTAGTATCAGCGACTTCTCGTCGATCCGCTTCATGCGCATGTTCATGACGGGATTCGATCAGCCGATTGTGCTGCGTTTCGCCACGTTGAGCCTCGTACGCGGCGAGTGGCGCGACTACCGTCAGGCGCTTTATCAAAACGTGCCGGCAGCTTCTTCGGGACAGCTCGTGGTGAGCGCCGTGAACTTCGAAGAGAACAACGACAAACAGCCGGTGAACTATGTCTTGCCCCCGGGCATTAGCCGCGCGATTGAACCGGGACAAGACCAGGTGCTGCAAAACAACGAGCAGGCGCTCTCTCTCACCGTGAAAGAACTGGGCAGTGGCGATGCGCGTGCCGTGTATAAGAACACGCATCTCGACCTTCGTCGCTACAAGCACCTCCAACTCTTTGTGCACGCCAATGCGTTGCCGGGTGACAAGGATTTGGAAGACGGACAAGTGAGTCTGTTCCTCCGACTCGGATCGGACTACAAAAACAATTTCTACGAATACGAAATCCCGCTGGTGCTTACGCCCGAAGGTCGCTACACCGGTAGCTCGGGACGCCGTTCGGTGTGGCCGACAGATAATATGATCGACATCGATCTCGAGCAACTCACGCACGTGAAGAAAGCGCGCAACCGTCAACGTGCTTCGGGCTTGGCTTCGTACAACACGATCTACAACGAATACGACCCACAACGCCCGAAGAACAAATCAGCGTGCAGGGTAATCCCTCGTTGGGCGAAGTGCGCACGGTGATGATCGGTCTGCGCAATAACTCGCGCAGTGTGCGCAGCATCGAGGTGTGGGCAAACGAATTGCGCCTGCAAGACTTTGCCAACAAAGGCGGTTGGGCAGCACAGAGCCAACTCAATATTCAATTGGCAGACTTGGCCAATATCAATGTGTCGGGACATGCGGAAACAAACGGTTTCGGCGGCCTCGAAGAAACCGTGAGTCAGCGCAGAGACGACGACTTGTATCAGTACTCCGTGACGACGAATCTCGATGCCGGTAAACTCTTGCCGGCCGAGGTGAAGTTGACTGCACCGATCTACTACTCCTACTCGAAAGAAGTGATTGTGCCGCGCTACAATCCGCTCGACACCGACATGCCGATGTCGGATGCGCTCGACGCCTTGCCGCTGCGCAGCCAGCGCGACTCGTTGCGCAACCTCACCAACCATGTGGTGACGAACAAGAACTTCTCCATTTCGGGACTGCGCTTCAACCGCACCACGCAAAGCGCGCCGATGCCGTTCGACCTGGGCAACTTCACCACAAGTTTTGCCCATGCCGTTCGACACACTTCGGGAACAACCACTGCGCGCGAGATTGATATGAACTGGAAGTTCGACTTGGCCTACAATTATAGCCCCGGTACGCGCACAATCGAACCGTTCAAGCAACTCATCAAATCACGTTCTCCGTGGTGGCGCATCGTTCGCGATTTTGGCATCAATCCTTTGCCGCAAAATCTCTCGATTTTCTCGAATCTGTCGCGACGCTACTACGAATTGCAGGAACGTGATCTCGAACAACTCGACAACAAATCGCTCCCGCTCAGCTTTCGCCAGCGACTTCCTGTGGAATCGCTCGCTCCAACTCCGTTGGGATCCGACGAAACAAATCCATTTCAGTTTCATGTCGGGAACGGATGCCGAAATTCAACAACCCAATGTGGTGGTGAACAAGGAACTTTATCCCACGGAATATGCGGCTTGGAAAGATTCGGTGATGCACTCGCTGCGCGACCTCGGACGTCCGCTCAGCTATCGACAGACCGCCGACCTCTCGTGGAATGTGCCCATCAATAAGATACGGCTTTCGACTGGGTGACGGCTGATTTCAAATACAACGCGACCTACAACTGGACGCGCGGTGTGGAAGCGGCCGACGGCAGTTCGCTCGGCAACGTCGTGAGCAACCGCAGAGATGTGACCTTCAACTCACGCCTCAGCCTCGAAGCGCTGTATAATAAGGTGCCTTTCCTCAAAAAAGTCAACCGCAAATTCTCGACCGGCCCCACAGCCGGCAAGAAGCCTGAGGAGAAAAAGCCCTTTGAACGCGCCGTTACGCTCCGCACCGACACAGCAACCGTGGTGGTGCACAACCTTTCGGCGAAGAAACTGCGCGTCGTGGCCATTCGTCCCGACGGTACACGCTTCCCTGTGCGCTACAAGGTGCTCGATGTGAATCGCATTGAAGTCCTCAATCGCGACACCCTCACGGTGAAGGTGACCGTTGTGCCGCAACGTCGCACCGAGGAATTGCCCTGGTATCGAGTGGCCGAGTACGGTAGCCGCGCATTGATGATGGTGCGCAATGTCAATTTCGCCTACCGCGCCTCGTCTAGCCTCAACCTCCCCGGCTTTATGCCCAATGTGGGCGACGCCTTCGGACAAGCTCGTCCCGGCGGAATGCTTGCACCCGGATTGGACTTTGCCTTTGCCACCATCGGCGGCGAAGCTTATGTGCACCGTGCGGCCGACCGCGGATGGTTGATGCAGTCGGATAGTATCATCACCCCCGCTGTGACCTCCAGCACTGAGGACTTGCAGATTCGCGCGGTTGTAGAACCCTTTCCGCGACTTCAAGATCAACCTCAGTTTCTCGCGCAATCTCAACCGCTCGAAGTCCATACAATATATGTATGCCGGCATGCCGACACTGCAGAACGGCTCGTTTACGATGACCACTTGGTCGCTCGGTACGGCCTTCGCCTCCTTCGGCGGCCCGGACAACGGGTATGCCAGCAGCACGTTCCGCCGCTTCACGCAACTGCTCGATGAATATCGCACACGCGTGGAACAGCGCTACACCGGCGCCACCTATCCGGTGGGCATGGGCACATGGAGCGGCAAAGCCTACGATCCGGCGAATGGCGGAGTGGACAAATACTCGAGTTCCGTCATGATTCCCGCCTTCCTCGACACCTACACGTCTTCGGGTGGCAATCTCGATCTTTTCCCCGCCGTGAGTCGCCTGCTGCCGAGTTGGACGCTCCAATATGCCGGCCTGGCACAACTGCCCTCTTTCAAGCGTTGGTTCAAATCCTTCAACCTCAACCACGCCTACAAGAGTCTTTACAGCGTCGGTTCGTACGGAACTTTCCAATCGTTCCACGAAATGGCCGATGGCTTCGGCTTCGTCACTGCCGTGGAGAACGGTTTACCCACGCCCTCTTCGCGTTACGACATTTCGACCGCCACCATCAACGAAACCTTCTCGCCGCTGCTCGGTTTGGACATGACCTTCCACAACGATCTCACGGCGCGCGTGGAGATGCGTCGCACCCGGGTGCTCACACTCTCGATGACCTCGCAACTGCTCACCGAGACGCACTCGAACGATGTCGTTCTCGGCTTCGGTTATCGCGTTGCGGACTTCAAAGGCTTCACCCGTGCATCGCGTGTCAAGCGCACCGTGCGCTCGCGCAACCGACGCGGTGCGCAAGAAGAGGCGCCGGCCACGCCCACCCTCACTAACGGCACGCCGCATGCCCTCAACCTTCGTCTTGACATCTCGTTCCGTTCGCAAAGTGCTTTGCAGCGCAACCTCCTCACCCAGCTGTCGCAAGCCACGAGTGGAAACCGCGCACTGCAAATCTCCCTCTCTGCAGACTACGAAGTGTCGAAATTCCTCACCGTCTCGGCCTACTACGATCGACAGAGCAATCAACCCTTGCTCACCTCGTCAGCTTATCCCTCGACGATGCAGGATTTCGGAATCAATCTCAAATTCCAACTCACGCGTTGAGGACGGCTGCAGACAGCAATCCACACAAAGAGCGACGCTCGGACAGATCAAATAATGATCAGTCCGAGCGTCGCTCTTGTTTATTCGTAGGCGCAAAAAGGGTATCAGCCTTCGGGGATCAAAAAAGTTTGTGCTTCATGCAGTACTTGCAGTTCGATCGCTTGAACACGGTGACGAATCGGTCGACTGTCGATGGTGATTGTCCCTTGTCCCACTTTGGAAAGGTCACTTGCGGCGTGCGCCAGACGCTGATGCCGTTTTGCGAAAGAAAGCGCCCGCGAATCAGTAACCACAGGCCGGCAAAGGCCTGCAACAAGCGTGGTCTGCAAACGGCCGAGATATCAAACATGCCATTGTAGGGCACAGCCGAAGGCGTTTGCCCGTAGCCGGTACAAGAACCCACGCAAAGCGTAGTAACTCGCTGTTCAAACACTTCGCCGCCGATGGAGAAACGCACCTGCGCCGAGTGGCGCTGCCACAAAAGCATCAACGCGCTGCTCAATTCGCGCAACAATCCCAAACCACACCAAAAGCGTTGGTTGCGACGACGCAATTTCACGATGGCGGCTGCCAATCCCAAGTTCACACAGTTCAGGAAGTAACGCGTTTCCTCCTTCCCTTTGTGCAATTTGAGGTGCGCAGCCCCCACATCTACTTTGCGTACACGACCGCGCAACAAGCGATCGACACACGCCTCAGGATCCGATTCGTTCAGTCCCCAAAAGTGGGCAAAACCGTTGATCAGTCCGTTCGGAATAACTGCCAGGGTCGGACGCTGCGCCGCATCGGGCACGGCGGCCATCAGCCCGTTGAGCGCACTGTTGAGCGCGGCATCACCACCCACCACCACAATCAAGCGATAGCCGTTGTCCGCCATCATCGCCGCCAGGCGTTCGATGCTGCCGGGACCTTCGCTTTGCACGAAATCGTAAGGCTGCTTTGTCGCTTGCAAACGCGCTTGAATGCGCGCCCAGCGTCGGCGAGAACGGCAGCTACCTTCTTGAGGACAATAGAGAATTCCCCAACGTGATGTGTTTGGTGTCTGCATGCTGATCAGTATTAAGAGGCGATTAGGCGGCTGTCATTGCGCAAAATCCAGCACCTCGCTCAGTTGGCGCAGTTGGGCTTCGAAAGGCGCTGCCGCATCGATCCAATGAATCGGACAACCCCGGCGCTCCATACCGCGAAACCAGGTCATTTGTCGTTTGGCAAACTGGTGGATGGCGGTTTCGAGCTGTGCATGCATCTCATCATACGACAATTCGCCGATGAGGTGCAGCGTGACGAATTTGTATTCCAGGCCGTAGTAGATTAAATCTTCGGGCGCAATCCCCTCATCGAGGAGCGCTTGCACTTCTTCGAGCATACCCGCTTCGAGACGTTGCTTCAAACGCGTGCTGATGCGCTCGCGGCGCGTGTCGCGGTCGATGGACAAGCCGATATTGAAAGCCTTCATCTGCGGAAATTCCCGATGACCGGCCTCGCGCGTGAGGTTATAGGTTTCGATCTCGATGGCACGAATCGCCCGTTTGCACGAATCCACGTCGGTGGTGTTGTGCATGGTCGAACCGGAACGCGCCTTCAAGGCCGCCAACTCAGCCGTGAGTTCCGCCAACGTCCGCCCCTCGAGTGAGGAGCGGAGCGCCGGATTCTGCGGAACGTGACTGATGTTGTAATTGCGTACCACACTCTCCACATACAACCCCGTACCGCCGCACACCACCGTGCGTTTGCCGCGACGGCGGATGTCCTCAAAGGCTTCGAGGAAGTCATGCTGATAGCGATAGAGATTATATTTCGTGCCGGGTTCGACGATGTCGATCAAGTGGTGAGCCACCGGACGTCCCTCGACGCAATACTCGCCAAGGTCCTTGCCCGTGCCCAGATCCATGCGCCGATACACCTGACGGGAGTCGGCACTGATGATCTCTGCCCCAATCTGGTCGGCAAGCGCCACGGCAAAAGAGGTTTTGCCGCAGGCCGTGGGGCCGACCACCGTCACAAAATCGAAATCCGAAAGAGAAGGAAGTGTTGACATGAAAAGTGTTGTACGATGAGTTGATGTCGTTATTGTGCCGTCTCGTCAAGGGCTTGGCGCAGATCGGCCACCAAATCCTCGGCCGACTCAATCCCCAAGCTCAAACGCATGAGATCGGGCGCAATGCCGGCCGCACGCAGCTGTTCGTCGCTGAGCTGACGGTGCGTGTGACTCGCCGGGTGCAAGATGCAGCTCTTGGCGTCGGCCACGTGGGTCACAATACTGATGAGTTTCAAGCGATCCATGAAGCGCACGGTCTCTTCGCGCGTGCCTTTCAGACCGAAAGCCAAGACACCGCAACCGCCATTCGGCAAATACTTCTTTGCCAACGCCGCATCCACGCCGTCGGGGTTGTCGGCATACTGCACCCAGGCCACTCGCGGGTGCGCTTTGAGGAAGTCGGCCACCGCATGGGCGTTTTCCACGTGACGACGCATGCGCAAGTGGAGCGTTTCCAGTCCGTTGTTGAGCAAGAAAGCGTTTTGCGGGCTCTGGCAGCTGCCCAAATCGCGCATGAGCTGCGCCACGGCCTTCACGATGTAGCCCGCCGCACCGAAGGCTTCGGCATAAACCAAGCCGTGATAGCTTTCGTCGGGCGTGCAAAGACCGGGGAATTTGTCGGCATGCGCCATCCAGTCGAACTTGCCGCTGTCGACGATACAGCCACCGACGGCTGTAGCTTGGCCGTCCATGTATTTAGTGGTGGAGTGAATCACGATGTCTGCTCCCCATCTCGATGGGGCGGCAGTTGACGGGGGTGGCGAAGGTGTTGTCGATGATCAAGGGGACACCCTGCTCATGTGCCACGCGAGCGAAGCGCTCGATGTCGCAAACGCGTCCGCCGGGGTTCGAAATCGATTCGCTGAACACCAATTTGGTGTTGGGGCGGAAGGCAGCGCGCAATTCTTCGTCGCTCGCATCGAGATCGACCAGCGTGCACTCGATACCCATTTTTTTCATCGTCACGACAAACAGGTTGAACGTACCGCCGTAGATGCCGTTGGTGGCGATGAAGTGGTCGCCGCATTCGCAAATGTTGAACACCGAATAGAAGCTTGCCGCCTGACCGCTCGAGGTGAGCATCGCCGCCACACCACCTTCGAGCGCAGCGATCTTGGCCGCGGCCGTGTCGCAAGTGGGGTTTTGCAAACGAGAATAGAAATAGCCCGATTCTTTCAGGTCGAAGAGTCGGCCCATCTGCTCAGTACTCTCATACTTGAAGGTCGTACTTTGGTAAATGGGCAGTTGGCGCGGTTCTCCGTTCTTCGGAGTCCAGCCGGCTTGCACACACTGGGTGTCGATTGATAGTTTGTTTTGTTCCATGTGAGAATGTGTTGTTGATATTGTATCAAAAACAAATATACAAGATTCACCCAAAACAACCACCTGGCGCGAGCGAAAAAAAGCGGAGTGAAAGAAATGTCGCATTTTTTCGGGAGAAAATTTGGTCGAAACAAAAAAATGCTCTACTTTTGCACTCGCAAACGAGGAACAACGCAGCGTTGCTCACTCGGCGAGGTAGCTCAGCTGGTTAGAGCGCAGGATTCATAATCCTGAGGTCCCGGGTTCAATCCCCGGCCTCGCTACAAAGCAAAAGGATCGATTCTACTTTGAATCGATCCTTTTTTATTTTCCCATCTTCGCGCCCTTCTTTTCCTTGCTCGCCCACTTTCTTGCGCCGAAACTCCGCACGTCTTATACGGCACCGCAGGCTTCTCCACAACCCACTGCCGAGTGGGCGAGAAAACTCCACTGCTTTTTCGATAAACCGGACTGGTTTCGCCGCAAAGTGGACAGCTTTTCTGAACAACTCGACGCCTTTGCGCGCCAACAAGCGCAAGTAAGCGTTTTCGCATCCGTTCTTTCGTAGCCTCAAGGGGCAACTTCTTTTCGCGACAACACTTCGTTTACCGGGAAAAAGAAAAGCCTTCACTCCCAAATCCTCATCCCACTATCAAAAGTGGAACACAGATTTAGGAGTGAAGGCTTTTTCTAAAAACCTATCGGGCAAAACTTCGCCCGCGTTGCGACTCAAATTTCGTGCAAGGCGCGCAATAGTCGGCGCTCCCCACGGTAGGGTTGCCACAACAACCAAATGAGCAGCAAGGCCACCGGCACATCGAGCAGCAACTGTTCGGGACCATAAACGGGCAAGGCGGCAGCGTACAGAGGCGTCTGCGCCAAACTTCCCAAACCGGAGGCGGCCCACAATTCGTGGAGCGCAGGTACGAAGGACAGGGCGCGCGCAAAGGCATAGACCACTGCGGCGATGATTCCAATCACCGTCCACACACGATTCCAACGCTCGCGCGGCGAGACATAGACCGCCGTGGAGGCCGTGCGACGCTGCAAGACGGCGCGCTCCTTGCGGCGCAGATACAGCGTTTCGGAGTCGGGCACCTGCTGCCGCACCACACTGTTGGGATGCATCTCGACCGCCACGCGCTGCGCATCGGCGCGAGAAGCCATCAAAGCACAAGCACCGAAAGGCAAATCGAGGCTGCCGGCGAAACCACCGCTTTGCAAAAACCATTCGCGGCGGAAAGCCACATGGCAACTGTCGGCAGCCGCGGCATGTCCGCTCAACACCGAACGCACACAACGCGCCCAATGCAACGCGCGTTCGCGCACAGGGTTCTGACACAGCGCCACCTTCGGCCTCCTCATAGTTGGCATAGCCCATCACCACATCGTTCTCGTCGGTGAAATGCGTCGACAGGTGTTGCAGCCATTCGTTGCTCGACGGGGCGCAATCCGGCTCCACCACGACGACCCACGGCGCACGCGCGGCACGAATGCCGAGGGCGACGGCCACTTTGTGCGCGTCGACGTTGCGCCGACGACTTTCCGGCACAAAGGTGTAGCGCAAATGCGCGTGATGATCTTGGAAGTTTTTGACCACATCGGCCGTCAAGGCATCTTCCGCGGCGGCATTCGCCACCACCACCTCGTAATGAGCGAAGCGTTGCGACAAGAAAAGCGGCAGATGTCGACTGAGGGCATCGGCTTCGTTTTGAACCGGCACAACGATCGACACTTCGGGATCGACAGGACCGGTCGACATGCCGACCACTCCTCCCTCGACGGGCGGCTCAGGCAGCACGCGTGCCGACTGTTCATCGGCACAGGCAATGACGGTCTTGAAAGCAGTGCTCCGCAAATAGACATTGAGCACCACCGCTACCAGCAAAAGCAGTAACGGAAGACCGAGTAAGAGTATTTCCATCATAAATGTTTCGAGATAAGTGTGAGAAGCAACACGCCTCAGCTGCGACGACGAAACTCGGCGCAGGTCACTGCGGTGGCCACCGCCACATTTAGACTTTCGCTCGTGGGACGATCGGCCGGGAAACTCGGGATGAGCAAACGATGACTCACACGGCTGCGCACGGCTTCCGAAAGGCCATTGCCTTCGTTGCCCATCACGATCACGCCGTTCGCCGTCAGTTCGGTGGCATAAAGGTCGTCGCCGTCGAGCAAGGTACCGTAAACGGGCGTATCGGTCGGCAGTGCGTCGAGCCAAGCGGGCAAATCGGTGTAATGCACTGCACACGCGCCAAGGCGCCCATCGTCGATTGCACCGTCTTGGGCGAAAACACATCGGCCGTGTCGGGCGAACACACAATGTGCTCAATCCCCCACCAATCGGCGATGCGAACGATCGTGCCCACGTTACCGGGGTCTTGCACTCCGTCGAGTGCCAAACAGAGGTTGTGTGTGGGCGCGGCAAGCAAGGTCTCGATGGCGACAGCCCGCGGCTGTTCGAAAACGGCCAACACGCCTTGTGGCGTGCGTTGCTGGGAAACGCGCGCCAACTCATCGGCCGTGACGTCGATCCGCTCGCCGATGTCAAAATCATCCAACGGCAGATCCGCCAGTTGACCGGCTTCGCAGACCAACAAGCGGCAGCGAAAATAGGGCAAAAGATCGGCCACGAGCTTCCGCCCTTCGGCCAAGAATAGCCCCTCGGCATCGCGATTTTTCTTGCGATCGAGACTGCGTATGAGTTTTTGTTTGTTTTTGCTGAGCATGAGATTGCTGCTTCTGACACGAGAAAACGTGGTGCGAAAGTACGACCTTTTTTCCGAAATGCCTATCTTTGCAATCTTAAAATGCACTCATTGTGAAGTTCTCCACTCGCTTTCTGTTCCTGCTCTTGCTCATCCCGCTCCTTGCGGGGTGTTCTGCCGTGCGCTTTTTGCCGGAGGATCGATTGATGCTCTCGCGGGTGAACCTCACCAGTAACAATTCACAGGTGGCGCCCTCCGACTACCGTAGTTATGTGCGCCAAGAGGACAACTCTCGCTGGCTGAGCACGATCAAAGTGCCTTTGGGCATCTATTGTCTTTCGGGAACGAACGAACGGTATCTCTTCAACCGCTTGATGCACCGCATCGGCGAGGCGCCGGTCGTCTACAACGACACGCTCACCGGCTATTCGGCGGCCGCACTGCGACTGGCCTTGCAGAGCAAAGGTTATTTGCAGGCGCGCGTCGACACCACCTTGACTCGCAAAGGACGTCGCGCCACGCTCACTTACCACCTCAAGCCCGGCAATCGCTCCTATGTGCACGAACTGCGCCGAGAGTTTGACAACGACACCGTGCGCCGCCTCATCATGGCCGATTCGTCGGCCTCGCGCCTCTATAAAGGTATGCCCCTCGACCTCGCCCTGCTGAGCGAAGAGCGCACTCGCATCGTCCACCGACTGCAAAACAGCGGCTACATGAACGCCAACAATGAGTTTGTGAGTTTCGTCGCCGACACCCTTCCACTCAGTCAAGCCGTTCGCCTCACGCTCCAAGTGCAGGCACCGCACGGAGTGGATCGCAACATGGCCTATCAGGTCTATCGCATTGGCCGCGTCGCGCTCACCGAACTCAATGCCGACGAAGCCCCCACCGACAGCTCGTTCTATCGTGGCGTGACCTTTGAGGCCGCCGGACAGACGCGCATCAATCGCCGAACCTATGTGCGCAATCTCTTCGTTCTCCCCGACAGCCTTTATCGAGACGTCGCCACGCAATATACTTACCAGAATCTCAACGCCCTCGCCGCGGTAAACTATTCGAACATTCACTACGCCCAACCGGCGCCCGGCGATTCGACCGTGAACGTCCACCTGCTCGTGCAGCTCAACAAGCCCAACGGCATCACCTTTCGACTTGGAAGGAACGAACACGGCCGGCGATTTTGGCGGAGCGGCCACCCTCACCTACACGCAGCGCAATCTCTTTCGCGGCGCGGAGAGCTTCTTCCTCAAATTCCGAGGTGCCTACGAAGCCATTCGCCAACTCGAAGGCTACCGCAACCAGAACTACACCGAGTATGGGGTCGAAGCCACCTTGCGCTTCCCCACCCTGCCCGTCTCGCCCGGCGAACGCAACCTGCGCACCTACAAAGGTTCGACCGACTTCTCGCTGATGTACAATTCGCAGAATCGTCCCGAGTTCTATCGCCGCCTGCTCACTGCCACTTGGAGCGTAGACTGGAACCGCCACGCCCGACCCAACCTGCGCCACCACCTCGACATCGCCTCGCTCAACTACGTCTTCATGCCGTGGATCTCCGACACCTTCCGCAAGAGCTATCTCGAAGGCGACAATCCGCGCTACGCCGTCTTGCGCTATTCGTATGAGAACCTCTTCATCATGCGCTCGGCCTACAGCTTTGTCTACAACTCGCTGCGCACGCCCGGCATGGGCAACCTCTATCGCACCAACGGCTATCAAATCCGTGCCGGCGTGGAAACTGCCGGCAACCTCCTCTACGGCATCTCCAAAATGCTCCGCATGCACCAAAATGCCGACGGCAGCTACGCGATTTTCAGCATTCCTTATTCGCAGTACGTCAAGTTCGATGTCGACTTCTCGAAGAGCGTTCGCCTTTCCGAAACGAACTCGCTGGCATGGCACGCCGCCTTTGGCATCGCCATCCCCTTCGGCAACTCGCAAGTCGTCCCCTACGAAAAGCGTTATTTCGCCGGCGGTGCCAATTCTGTCCGCGGTTGGAACGTGCGCCAACTCGGCCCGGGGCGCTATGCGCAAAAGGACGGCAACATCGACTTCATCAACCAAACCGGCAATCTGAAAATCGACCTCTCGATGGAGTATCGCAGTGCGCTCTTTTGGAAATTTGAAGGCGCCGCCTTCGTCGACGCCGGCAACGTGTGGACCACGCGCGGCAAGTTCGGCCCCGAGGGCGGACAATTCCGCTTCGACTCGTTCTTGCGCGAACTCGCCGTCGCCTATGGTTTGGGCTTGCGCCTGAATCTCAATTACTTCATCGTGCGTTTCGACGGCGGGATGAAAGCCATCAACCCCACTGTCCCCTCGGGGCCGCTGCACTACCCCATTTTCCGCCCCAACTTCTCGCGCGACTTCACCCTCCACTTCGCCGTGGGCTTGCCCTTCTGAGGCTCCCGCGGTTCACTTCTCCTTTCTGACTCCCTCTTCCCATGCAATTTATCTGTTTCGGCAGCGGTAGCTCCGGCAACTGCTACTATCTCGAATCGCGCGGCGAAGCCATTCTCATCGACTTGGGCATCGGCATTCGCGCCTTCAAGAAGCACATGCGCGACTACGGACTGACGATGCCCAAAATCAAAGCCATCATCGTCACCCACGACCACACGGACCACATCAAAGCCGTGGGGCCGCTCTCCATCGAATTCCGCATCCCCGTCTATGCTTCGATGCCCGTACACGAAGGCATCGTGCGCAATCGGTTCATGACGAAAAAGATTCCCGAAGACCTGCAACGCTGCACCCTCCTCCACACCCCCTTTGAGGTCGGCAATTTTCGGATCACACCTTTTGCGGTGCCCCACGACGCCACCGACAACAACGGCTACTTCATCGAACTCATCGAACCGGAAGAGACGAACACCACCGACCTCTTCGCGCCGCAGGGCGGCGACGGGCGCCCCACCTTCTGCCTCATCACCGACGCCGGACAGTTCACCGAAACCATGATCCCCTATGTGCAGCGCGCCCGCTACCTGGTGATCGAAGCCAACTACGACCGCGAACTCCTCGACAACGGCCCATACCCGCTCTACCTGCGCAAACGCATCTCCGGCGGACGCGGACACATGGACAACCGCCTCACGGCCGAGGCCTTGAAGCAACATCTCACGCCCGAGACGCGCCGTGTGTGGCTCTGCCACCTCAGTGCCGAAAACAACAATCCCGAAACCGCTCGCCGCACCGTGGCCGAGGCCATCGACACCCTCCCCTTCGACGAGCGCCCTCGCCTCGACGTCCTGCGCAGAACCGTCCCCAGCGGATTGGAACACCTCATCTAAGTCTACCTACCCGCTTCTCAAAAAGCAACACAAAACAGACTATTCTGCAATGTCCGAAAAAGTACGCATGCTCCAAAATTCTTATTTGTCTTGATATTAAAAATCAGAACAAGAACGATGAGGCTTACCCACTTTTAGGACTGTATCAAACGGCTTATGGTTTTAGTGAAGGAAAGGCACTTTGAGCTAAAGTTATATGCGCTACACGATTGCCGCATCACTCCAAAGGTCGGATCAACCAAATAAATTCCTAAATCTTTCGTTATTGAGCTCTTGATATTGTACCGTTGTACATATGAGCTTAGAACGAAGAACAAACCCAGAGGAATTATTCCTCAAAATTGCACGACTCATAGAAGAAAGTCGGGCAAGAATCGCCACGTCAATCAACCTCACAGAGGTATATACCAAGTATCGTATTGGGCAATACATCTTTGAAGAGGAGTTGCAGGGCGAAGAAAGAGCTCAATACGGCAAGCAAGTACGACAATCCCTTCTACTAAATTAACTGAGCATTTTGGCATTGGGTGGAGCTATTCCAACCTGCGACAAATCAGACAATTTTATTTGCCTATAGCAATTTGACAGCCACCGGTTGTCAAATTGAAGATAGTACCCCCAACTTCTCCCTATCTTGGTCGCATTATTTGCTTTTGATGCGAGTAGAAAATCTTGATGCCCGAAAGTTCTATGAAATAGAATGCACGCAACAGCAATGGTCGAAACGTCAACTGTCAAGACAGATAGGGAGTAGCCTATACGAAAGATTAGCTTTAAACCTGAGTTCGGTCTAAGCATTTCCTCTAAAAAATAATCCCACCGACTAAGTAACTTAATCGGTGGGAAACTTGTTCACGTGGCAAGAAATTCGTAACTTTATAACTGATATCCAAATAGTTACTATTCCACATGAACACTGATAACACTGCAAAGATAACGGAAATCTTTTATTCGGTCGACGAATTCTGTAAGCAAATTGAACCGCAGTTCAAGAAAAAAGCGATTGGCGAAGACGGAAAAAAGAGGAGAAATCGCGCTTTTAAGATGAGCGACAGCGAAATTATCACCATTCTCATCCTCTTTCACCTCTCGGGCTACCGAACACTCAAGGCTTTCTACACCCAAATGATCTGCAAAGAGTGGCGACAACACTTTTCCCGTCGTGCTCTCTTACAATCGCTTTGTGGAACGTGAGCAAATGGTTTCTCTCAAACTTTATTTGTTTCTCAACAACTGTTGTTTGGGCGATTGCACCGGCATCTCGATCATTGACTCCACCCCCATTCGGGTGTGTCACGACAAGCGATCGAGAAGGCACAAAACCTTTTCGGGGATTTGCCACAAGCGGCAAAGGGACTATGGGGTGGTTCTTCGGTTTCAAACTGCACATCATTATCAACGACCGCGGAGAAATCGTCCAATGGCAGTTGACACCAGCCAATACAGATGATCGTACCCCACTGAAAAAAACAAGAAGTTTACGGAAAAGATCTTCGGAAAAACTCGTGGCCGACAAGGGATACATCTCGCAGAGCCTTTTCGAAGAATTGTTTGTCGACGACATTCACCTGATCACTCGCATACGCAAGAATATGAAGAACTCGTTGATGCATCTACGCGATAAAAATTCTACTGAGGAAAAGGTCGTTGATCGAGACGGTAAACGACGAATTGAAGAACATCGTTCAGATTGAACACACGCGCCACAGGAGCATCGGAGGATTTGCCACGAATCTCATGGCAGCCATGGCAGCATACAGTTTCTTGCCCAAAAAGCCCTCGCTTAATATAGAGATCATCGAAAGAGAAAGGAGAATTGCTTAGGCCGAACTCAGGTCTTTAAGCCGAGACAAAGAAGGCGTTATGCGCCTTGCACAAGAAGGACAAGTCATAAGTAAGCCTGAAGATATCATCAAAGACCCTATTACCTTGGAATTCTTGGGGCTGAAGTCGAATGTGGTTTATTCTGAGAATAAACTTGAACACGCTATCATCGGTAAAATGCAGCAGTTCTTGCTCGAGCTTGGAAAAGGGTTCCTTTTTGAGGCAAGACAAAAACGTTTCACATTTGAAGAGAAACACTTTTATGTAGACTTGGTATTTTACAATAGGCTATTGCGGTGCTATGTGCTGATAGATTTGAAGATAGGCGAGCTCTCTCACCAAGATTTAGGGCAGATGCAAATGTATGTCAATTACTATGACCGCGATGTCAGACAAGAATTTGAAAGCCCTACAATAGGTATCCTACTATGCGAGAACAAAAATGATGCATTGGTAGAGCTCACGCTCCCAAAGGATGCTAACATCTACGCTTCCGCTTATCAACTATACCTTCCAGATAAAGCGCTATTGCAGGAGAAAGTCAAAGAGTGGATTGCTGAATTTGAGAACACAAGCAAGTAAACATGAGGCTCAATTAGATGTTAGCGAAAACGATTTGTAGAATCAATCGGAGGAACTGCTAACGGAGTTACTTCAAAAATCGCACCACAGAAAATAAGCTTCGTCCGACATTTGCAGTGATGAGAAAATAGTACAGCACATATAAGCCTTAGTTCAAAGCACCTCGTATTGTATGATAAATCGCATTCTTGTTCTCTTTTCAATAACTATTGTATCCATTCTCAGCTCGACAGCACAAATTCCCATCACATCCAAGAATAACTGGATGTATGTAGATGCCTCTTTTTCATATGGTGATAAGAGTTTTCCTATTTCTGCAATGATAGATACAGGATGCACCTATTGTGTTATAGATTCAACTTTTGCCGTAGATTCTTGTGGAATTACGCCCCAGAATCCTGATTATAATGGATATAACACATCGCGAGATAGAACTCGCATTTTCTACACCACAATTCCTATTTTATGTGTGGGAGGAAAAGAGTTCACAGAAGTCAAGTGCGCCATAATAGATTTGTCTGGTAAGTTCCAAACCAATCATCGCTTTATCATTGGAGCAGATATCTTGAGCAAAGAGCTATGGAAATTTAATCTCAAGAGTTGCATCTTAGAATGTTTAGACAAAAACTCTCCACTCTCCTATAAGAGTGTTATTACTTGGGACAAGCGTAGTGCCTTATTCTATAATGGTATTGTGTTAAAAGCCAAAGTAAATGGCAAGAAGGCATTTCTCCTCTTTGATACGGGTTCTCGCTATAATCAATTACCCAAGGAGGTGGGTATTCCACCTACTGATACAATTGTAAAAGAATTTGCTAACATTGCAACACCTATAGTATGGAAAAATAGAGAAAGAGTCCAAGCGGCACAGTTTTCACTTTCTTCTATAAACTTGCCAATAGACTTTCTACTGACAAATGAATCTATAGGCTATCTTAACATAAAGTTTCTACTTGGTAGAACCTTTATTATAGACTATACTAAGAAAAGGATTTTGCTCGTAGAGTAAGATTATGCAACAAGAGAGCCTGCATATGCAGGCTCTCTTGTTGCTCTTAAAACGTCTGGGTAAAAGTAATCTCTCCATGAGGTCCCGTTTGAGGATCTCTATCTACCTGAACAGAGAAATGTGCTTTATCCAATTCCAAATAGAGGTAAAGATATTTCCTCAATAAATACTTTGGAGTTCTTGCTCCGTAAGCACTATCGAGGAATTATGAGTTGTGTGCCTTATGGCAAGTGCCAGATTAGGAATCAGAAACGAAACAACCAAACTTTTCTGCTGTTATTTTTCATTATCTGAATTCTCCTCTTCCTTTTCCCCAGAAAGCATTACCTTTGCATCGTACAATTATATTCTTTTCTATTATTCTCCCCTAAATACCTCCTATTGTATAATAAATCGCATTCTTATTCTCTTTTCAATAACCATTGCATCTGTTATCAGCTCGACAGCACAAATTCCCATAACATCCAAGAATAACTGGATATATGTAGATGCCATGCTATCGTCTAAAGAGAAAAACGTCCACACCTCGGCAATTATTGACACTGGGTGTACCTATTGTTTGATAGACTCCACCTTTGCCGCAGAGTTACAACTCTCTACTATCGATACTACGTCTATAAGCTACAGCACGCAAAAGACTCCGATGTCAGTGTCTCGAGTAAACTTACCCCAACTTGCTATTGGAGAGAAAGTGTATAACAATGTTTTGTGCATCATCGTGGACTTGCAAGGAAAGGCTAAGGAATATGCCCCCTCCTTTATCATTGGTGCAGATATCATAAGCAGAGACTTGTGGAACATAGACCTTAAAAACAGTGTTTTATCGTTCCTCACAGAATTACCCCAGCAAAAGCAGAAGATAAAATGGGCAAGCCGGAAAGCCATATTTCCTAATGACATCATACTTAAAGCAGAAGTTAATGGCAAAAAGGGATACTTCTTTTTTGATACTGGCAGTAGAAGAAATAAGATTCCTCAATCTTTAGGTATAGCCGCAACTAAAAATCAACAAGAGCAAACGGCTAATATTGCAGAGTCCTTGAGCATAAAAGAGCTACTAGTTGTTGAGCAGGCACAACTAAAAGTTGGCTTTATTGATAAGGTAATAGACATGTTTTTTACTCCCGAGAAACAAGGTTATCTCAATGCACAATTCCTATGGGGCAAGTCTATTGTTCTAGACTACAAGAACAAATGTATATTCATTTTAGATTAAAGGCGAATAAAAAGATATGACACAAAGGCGAGATACAGTTTAACTACATCTCGCCTTTGTGCGTCTTGAGAAAGAATTCTCAGATTTCAAAAGAGCCTCTAAGCCCTCCGTTAGGACCAATTTGAGGTTCATTCTCTACGTAGAGAGTAAAATGCTTTTTAAGCCAATTCCAGATAGAAGTAAAGATATTACCTCCATAAATGTCATGGAGTTCTTGCTCCGTAAGCAAGCGCATATGATTGTTAGTCATACTATTGAGGAATTATGAGTTGTGTGCCTTATGGCAAGTGCAATATTTAGGAATTAGAAATGAAACAGCCAAACTTTTCCGCTGTTATTTTTCATTATCTGAACTCTTCACTTCTTTTTCACCAGAAAGCATTATCTTTGCATGGTACAATTTCATTCTCTTCTATCCTTACCCCCCTAGAACCCCTTGCTATGATAAATCGCATTCTAATTCTCTTTTCAATAACCATTGCATCTGTTATCAGCTCGACAGCACAAGTCCCAATCACCATCAAGAATAATTGGATGTATGTTGATGCTTCTTTCTCATATGGGGGAAAAGATATTCCTATTTCTGCGCTGATAGATACGGGAGCTTCAGTATGCATCATGGATTCTATCTTTGCGACGGACTCATGTAACATCAAAATAGAGAAGAGTAATGCCGTAATAGGCAATACAAACGGAAAGAAGGTCGTCTCTTTTAAATTCAATCTAGACAGTATTAATCTAGGAGGACATAAGTATTACGACGTATGCTGCTATATTCTTAATTTGTCTGGGATGTTTGCCCAATATGCCCCCAAGTTTATTATAGGAGGAGATGTCCTAAAACGTGACTATTGGGAATTTGATTTAGGAAAATTCTCAATGACACAACGTACAATAATCCCCCAAAATATCCAGTATCAGTTACATTGGAAGAATCATGAAGACTATTCTAGTGCATTTCTAAACGCTATCATCTTCCAAGGAAAGATTGCTGGACAAAAAACAAAAATCTTATTTGATACTGGTAGTCGAACAAATAAGATACCTAGGAGTTTTGGAGTAATGCCTACTAAAATAGAGACTCAAGAAGTAGCCAATATAGCCGAAGCATTAAGAAAAGAAACAAGAGGTGTATGTGAAAATATTCCTGTAGTCATGAAAGATTGGAACTTTACTTTAGATTTTGTCGTAAGCGAAGAAAAGATTCCTCGTTTAAATATAGACTTTCTCAAGGGAAAATCATTTATTCTAAGCTATAAACCTGAGTTCGGCCTAAGCAATTCTCCTTTCTCTTTCGATGATCTCTATATTAAGCGAGGGCTTTTTGGGCAAGAAACTGTATGCTGCCATGGCTGCCATGAGATTCGTGGCAAATCCTCCGATGCTCCTGTGGCGCGTGTGTTCAATCTGAACGATGTTCTTCAATTCGTCGTTTACCGTCTCGATCAACGACCTTTTCCTCAGTAGAATTTTTATCGCGTAGATGCATCAACGAGTTCTTCATATTCTTGCGTATGCGAGTGATCAGGTGAATGTCGTCGACAAACAATTCTTCGAAAAGGCTCTGCGAGATGTATCCCTTGTCGGCCACGAGTTTTCCGAAGATCTTTTCCGTAAACTTCTTGTTTTTTTCAGTGGGGTACGATCATCTGTATTGGCTGGTGTCAACTGCCATTGGACGATTTCTCCGCGGTCGTTGATAATGATGTGCAGTTTGAAACCGAAGAACCACCCCATAGTCCCTTTGCCGCTTGTGGCAAATCCCTCGAAAGGTTTTGTGCCTTCTCGATCGCTTGTCGTGACACACCCGAATGGGGGTGGAGTCAATGATCGAGATGCCGGTGCAATCGCCCAAACAACAGTTGTTGAGAAACAAATAAAGTTTGAGAGAAACCATTTGCTCACGTTCCACAAAGCGATTGTAAGAGAGCACGACGGGAAAGTGTTGTCGCCACTCTTTGCAGATCATTTGGGTGTAGAAAGCCTTGAGTGTTCGGTAGCCCGAGAGGTGAAAGAGGATGAGAATGGTGATAATTTCGCTGTCGCTCATCTTAAAAGCGCGATTTCTCCTCTTTTTTCCGTCTTCGCCAATCGCTTTTTTCTTGAACTGCGGTTCAATTTGCTTACAGAATTCGTCGACCGAATAAAAAGATTTCCGTTATCTTTGCAGTGTAATCAGTGTTCATGTGGAATAGTAACTATTTGGATATCAGTTATAAAGTTACGAATTTCTTGCCACGTGAACAAGTGTCCCACCGATTAAGTTACTTAGTCGGTGGGATTATTTTTAGAGGAAATGCTTAGACCGAACTCAGGTCTATAAGCAAAAGAGCTTGTATGTATTATACTGAAATGAAAGAGCTGCTGTACATTTTACTAATTGTACAGCAGCTCTTTGAGTAAATTCTCAGAGAATTACTCCTGCTTCAACTCTTTGGTTTGGATCATCTGTTGTTCTTAGAAATAGATGCCTCTTTAGCCAGTTCCAAATGGAGTTCAAGATATTTCCTCCATAAATACTTTGGAGTTCTTGCTCTGTAAGCAAGCGCATATGATTTTTAGTCATACTGCGTGGGGGCTAGTGTTATGTGTCAATATTGACGATTGCAAAAGTAAGCACCACTTTGAATTGGCAAAGTTATTCATCATATCATTTTGTAATGAAGCAGAAAACGCTCTCTATATCTTCTATATTTGATAAGAAACATCTATCTTTGAACTGAATTCATTTTCCCAATAACTATTATACAATGATTAGTCGTTCCGTATCTCTGCTTTCAACACTCATCATCTCAGCGCTAAGTGTAGCAGCACAAGTTCCCATTACAATGAAAGGGCATTGGATTTCTGTAGGTTCTTCTTTCTCTTATGAAGGTAGGACATTCCCGGTGAACGCAATAATAGATACCGGATTCACTTATTGCGCTATAGATTCAACTTTTGCAGTTGACTCATGTGGTATAATCATAGAAAACGAGAAAGAAGTATATAACACCGGTCTGCAAAATAAAGTTAGGTACATGACCTTATCCTCACTTCAACTTTCGGGTAAAAGCTATGAAAAACTATATTGTTTCATTCTTGATTTTCGAGGGAAATTTAAAGAGTATGCTCCTAAATTCATTATAGGAGCAAATGTTCTAAAGCAAGAGTTATGGGAGTTTGATTTGAAGAACTTTATGCTAAGTCCACAAGCTACTTCTACAAACTCGAAGCCTATATATATTCCTTGGAAGAATTACAACAAAAAAGACTCTCCATTTCTTGATGCAATCCTCATTTCTGCTATAATAGACAAGAAAAAAGGACTTTATCTTTTTGATCTAGGATCTCGCTTTAATCAGGTCTCTACTCAGATTGGATTTGTTCCAACAGAATACAAACTAATCGAAAGGGCTTCATTTTCTAAGGCTTTATCCTTGCAGGAAACTGGCTTCCTCGATGATGAGGTCGATGTTTCGGGTATTAAATACAAAACAAAGTTCGTTGTAACAGATGAGAATATCGGCACTTTAAATGCAGATTTTCTACAGGGCACAAGATTTATTCTTAATTACAAAAAGAAGAGATTGGAGGTTTATCAGTAGTGAAACTAAGCGAGGAACTAATTAATAGCTCCTCACTTAGTTTCAACAACTAGAATTTGAATTGAGTTCCAGCTCTTAGAGTTGGCCCATTAATTGGATCACACCTTTTGCGGTGCCCCACGACGCCACTGACAACAACGGCTACTTCATCGAACTCATCGAACCGGAAGAGACGAACACCACCGACCTCTTCGCGCCGCAGGGCGGCGACGGACGCCCCACCTTCTGCCTCATCACCGACGCCGGACAGTTCACCGAAACTATGATTCCCTATGTGCAGCGCGCCCGCTACCTGGTGATCGAAGCCAACTACGACCGTGAACTCCTCGACAACGGCCCCTACCCGCTCTACCTGCGCAAACGCATCTCCGGCGGACGCGGACACATGGACAACCGCCTCACGGCCGAGGCCTTGAAGCAACATCTCACCCCCGAGACGCGCCGCGTGTGGCTCTGCCACCTCAGTGCCGAAAACAACAACCCCGAAACGGCGCGCCGCACCGTGGCCGAGGCCATCGACGCCCTCCCCTTTGCCGAGCGCCCCCGCCTCGACGTCCTGCGCAGAACTGTCCCCAGCGGATTGGAACACCTCATCTAAAGCGCCCCACTCTCTTTTTCTCAACACAAATTCCCGTCCCCGAAACCACAGCATGTGTTGTGTTTCGGGGACGGGAATTCGTTTTAAGCTCATCGTCAATTGAGTACGACACGTCTATTTGACAAAAGACTCAAGAGGCAAGATCTCACAAAATGCCAACTTCGACGACTTACTGACGAAAAGACAGCGAGTACGCGGAAGAAAATCAACAAGAAGTTCGCAAAACGAAAGTTGGGAACTCAAATCTCCGCCCCCTATACGTCATAATAGAAACAAATTATTAAATTCGCACACGATACCTTCTATAATATCTCTTCCGCTTTACCAAACCATGAAATCATGAGAAATCTATTGTTATTCCTCCTCGCGCTCGCGTCTTTCGGCACGCTCCACGCACAATCTCAACGCGACAGCATTGCTGTCTATGCCAAAGTCATGGATAGCTTCACCCACGAAATGCTCAAAGGCGTAAAGGTCGAAGTGCTACGTCCCGATAGTTCCCTTGTTTCGCAACACAACACTGATAAGAACTATTCATACGGCCATTACTCTTACAATTTCGGGGACGAGTTTCGAGAACTATTTCTGTTGCGTGCCGATTACATCTTTCGTTTTTCGAAGGAAGGCTACGTCACGCAGTATGCCAACCTCTACAAACGTGATCTAGGACGCAGAGAACGGCGCAGATCGGTAGGAGAAATTATGATGAAGAAGATCGGTAAGCATCGCGACATCGAACTGGGCGCAGCAGAAGTGCGCACTTCAAAGATTCGCATGGTGGTAAAAGGCGACACCCTCATCTACAACGCCGACGCGTTTCAATTGGCCGAAGGCTCGATGCTCGACGGCCTCATCAAACTCCTCCCGGGCTTCCAACTGCGCGACGGCCAAATCACCGTCAATGGGCAGTATGTGAGCAGTCTGCTGGTCAATGGTGAAGACTTCTTTCGCGGAGATCCGCGTGTGGCGTTGGAAAACCTGCCGGCCTACATGGTGAACAAGGTGAAGGTTTATCGCAAGGAGCATCCCTGGAGCTATATCACCAAAGGCAAAGACGAGCGCAAAGAAGACCTGCCCCTTGTGGTGGACGTCAATCTGAAACGCGAATACGCCATCGGATGGGTGGGCAACGTCGGAGCGGGCTACGGCACGGCCGATCGCTATCTCGCACGCCTCTTTGGACTCCGTTTCACCGACCACTCGCGGTTGGCTCTCTATGCCAATGCCAACAACACCAACGACACGCGCGAACCGGGCACTTCCGGCAACTGGAACGCTAACGGTTCGGCCTCCGGACGCACCACGATGCAGACCGCCGGCTTTGAATTCCTCGTCAAAGGCGATAAGGACCAGTGGAAATACGTGGGCCACGCCAAAATCTACCATCAAAACACTTTCAACCAAAGCATCACCGCCACTGAAACCTTTCAACCCGCATTGCCCAATAGTACATTCCATCGTGCACGCCGTGAGGCAGAGGGCAATCACTTCAAGGTGCAAACAGAACAAGCGTTTGAAAGAAAGCGAGACGAAGGATTCTTCAATGTCTTTGCCGCCTTGTACTATCAACACCATCACAACAACGCTTTGTCGCAAGGGGGGCGAATTTTCAGCCGATCCGAAAGATGCCTATCGCGCTGCGTCATTAGACAGCTTGTTCCTGAGTTCGAGCGAACGTTTGGCGAAGTTGCTCACCAATCGCCAGCAGAATCAAGAGAAGAGTCGCGAGCATGCGTGGTCGGGGAAGGTGAATGCAAACTATTTTTCAAAAGTAGCCCACACTCCCGATTACTTTAAAATCGAAGTCAATGCCGATTTCGAGCACAAAACCGGCACCATCTTCTCCGACTACCGCTTGCGCTACGGCCAATCGGCGCAGAGCCTTCGGCCGGACGAGCATCAGTTGCGTTTTGTCGATGTGCCGACAACGAAAATTCACGCCAAATTCCGAACGGAATACGTTTATCGCCCCGAATGGGGAAGTATCACCTCCTTTCTGGAGGTCAGCGCAGCGCATCTCGAAGACAACCGCAATTTCTATCGCCTCGACCGATTAGGCGCAAGCACGCCGGAGTTCGGCGCACTGCCTTCCACCACGGCAGCCTTATTGCAAACGTTAGATACCCCGAACTCCTACGACAGCCGCCACAACTCCCTGAACGGCACACTCGGTGCGCGCTGCACAATTTGGTTGGGTGGGAAGTTGCCCAACCAGCATATCACTTTTACCCCCACAGTCAACGGAAGCATCGAGCGCCTGACCTACCGCCGAGACGCCTTGCACGCTCACCCTCGACGCAACCAATTGTTCTTCCTCCCTACCCTCTCTTGGGGATTCGACAATTGCCATATCATCTACCGCATGCATGCTGCCTATCCCGAGCTGCTCAATCTGCTTGACTATACCGACAACGCCGATCCGCTGAATCTCTATTACGGCAACCCTCATCTCCAGCGCAGCACCTCGCACAAGGTGACTTTCTCGAGAAGCTGGTGGAAATGGAAAGGGCAAGAAATTTTTCATCGACGCCGCTTGGGACGTCACGCGCAATGCCATTGCTCACGGGCAGACCTACGATGCCGCCACCGGGGTGCGCACATTCATGCCAAGAAATGTAGACGGCAACTGGCATGCTGCGGCTAGAATATTTTGGGAACGGCCTTTTGACAAGGACAGGCAGACGCTCTTTACCAGCGAGACGAAGGCAGACTTCCGCAACAGCGTGGACTATGTGACGGAGCGAAGCACCGTACAAAACTTTGCGGTGCAGCAAAACCTCCGTTTTAATGCAAAAATTAAACGCGTGATTCTAGATGGAAGCATCGGAGCACGCTATTGGCATGCCACATCAGCGCGCAAGAACTTCCAAACCATCAACTCTTTTGATGTGACCTACGGACTGAACATCCAGCTCCCGCTCCCGGGTCAATTCGCCTTCGGCACGGACTGCAAACTCTATCAACGCGCGGGGTACAGCGATGCCAGCATGAACGACCTGCGTTTCGTGGCCAATGCGCATTTGGAAAAAAACTTCCTTCGCGGTCGCCTAAACGTGGCCTTAGAGGGTTACGACATCTTCGGCGGACAGAGCAATGTGACGAAGGTGGTCAACGCACAAGGCATCGTGGAAACGTGGTACAACTCACTGCCCTCCTACGCCATGATCCGGTTTTCCTACAAACTCAGCCAACCGCCCAAGAAAAGAAATCAGTAACTACGACTTCTCATGCAGGATGCCTGCGCGTGCTGCTGTTAGCTCCCTTCCTCCTCATCTCCAACGGCCCAATGCGCGCACACATACGCGCGCGTCCGGCGTTTTTCGTTTTTTGCCTTCACCTCTTCACCCGAAGGGGACAAAAAACTGAGAAATAAAGGGTTAAGTGTGAAGGCTTCACCTCATTTACCTTCACCTGTGAAGGACTAAAAAGTCTAAAAACTTCACCCGTAAACCCTATAAATGACAACGAGTTAGGGGTGCAGGTGAAGGGTGAAGGCAAGAAATGCGAACTTGCTGAGTGCGCGATGCGCGGGGGTGTGTCCGTACGGACGTGTCCCTGCGCGTGAGGAAATGGGCGCGATGTCAGCGTGCGAAGCAGCGAGGACTGCTTTCCCCAAAAAAGAGCGGGATTCTTTGCGAAACAAGTGGTGCTTCGAGAAAAAGTCCACAGGTTTTCACTCCTCACTCCACAATTTCGAAAAATCAGAATATTTTCTTTCGCAAACGTGCGATTATTCGAAACAAAGTATTTACCTTTGCGCTTGACAAAACACAACTTTCCCTTATCCCTGCCGCTTAGCGGCGTCCATATAGCGCAGTTTTGAGAGCCAACGGCCGACGAACGAACGCAAACGATCTTTGACTTGATGCAAAAAATCCCGATACTCACATGGGGAGCATCGGGATAGTGGGGCTGATTGAGGAAGTTATCCTCGACGACGCATGGCCTCGAAATACAATTCGGGCAACTGCGTAAGGCTGTTCGGGTCGACGAAGCTCTCGATGTGCCGTTTGCGCTTCTCTTCCAAGATTTCGTCGACAGCGATGAGAATGCCGGTTTCTTCGACGTTACCAAACGTGTCGTTGACGGCGGTGCCGAACACGCGCATGGTGGGCGAAAGGCTCATGTACGCGCTGACAAGCGGCGGGATGTTGAAACCGCGTTGGCGCACGGCACGATTGAGAATCTTATAGTCGGCGCGGAAATCGTCTTCGACAAAGAGTTCGCGGAGCTTTTCTTCGGGCGTTTCGAGCAGTACGGGGTCAGACACGGTGATGAGTCCGTCGCGATCGCCGAAATGGCGCTTGAGGAAGTAGAGAATCATGTCACGCGCCTCGCGGTCAAAGCTCGGATACATGGTCATCTTCCCGAAGAAGTATTTCAGATTGGGGATCATCACCGTGAGGGCGCCCAAGCCGTCCCACAGGTTGTCGAGGGCATAGAGGCTTTTGGCGAGCTGGTGCGTGCTTTGATACTCGAGGGTGACGAACGAACGACCGAGTTCGACGGTCTGCGGCAAGAAGTTCTCGATGAAATTGTCGGAGAAACGGAACATGTGTCCGGTGGCCAGATAAGGCTGTCCGTCGGGGCGGAAGGTGATGTCGGTGGCCGGCAGGAAGCGGTAGCCGCCCAAAATTTCGCAGGCATCGGGGTTCCACACCACGAGTTGGTAGTAAGGTTTCTCGCAGGTGTCGAACTCGTCGAGATCTATAGCTTTCCCGGTTCCCCCGCCGGCTGCACGAAAGGCGATTTCGCGCAAACGTCCGATTTCGCGCATCACATTCGGTGCGTTGTGGTGGGTGATGATATAGATCTCGTTGCCGGCCTTGTTGGTCTTGCGGAGTTTGCGTTCGGGCGTCAACTCTTGCAACAACAAGTCGCGAGATACCGGAGCTATGATTTCTTCCATTTTCAAATTGATTTTGAGAGCAGTTTCACGACCACGCAGGCCGTGAAGGAGAAGTGGCAAATGTGGGGGCAAAAGTCGCCTCAGCGGCCAAGACAATAGACGAGTTCGCGAACGTGAGCCGCCCAAGCCAAGGGCGTGCGGGTCGAAGTGAACTCCTGCCAGGGAATGGGCTTGCCGATCACGACGCGGAATTTCCCTCCGCGGTGGCGATAGAGTTCGTCCACCAAAAAGAGCATGGCAAGATTGAAGCGAATGCCGAGACGTTTGGACCAATTGGCCAAACGATAGAAGCGATCGGAATTGCGCCCTTCGAAATAGATGGGCACAATGTCCCGCTGCGACTCCACACTTTTCGTGACAAAGGTTTTTGCCCACGCAATGTCTTGGATTTTTCCGTCAATGCGGCGAGAACAAAGGCCGGCGGGGAACATAATGATGTGCTTGTCGCCGGCGAAAGCGGCACTGACGCGCTGCAACAACCCACGTCCTTCGCGTCCGGTCTTGTTGATGGGCACGATGAGCGGCGCGAGACCGGAGAGATTCATCAAGAGGTCGTTGGCCAGATAGCACACGCGCTCATCGTAATGCCGGCCGAGAATGGCGCCGAGCACCACGCCGTCGGCACCGCCGAGGGGGTGATTGGAAACGAAGGTGAAGCGACGACCATCGGCATCCGAGGGCAGATTTTCCTTCCCTTCGACTTCGATTTGCAGTCCCAAATGGCGAATGCAGTCTTCTAACCATTGCACACCTTGGATTTCGCCTTCTTGCGCGATGAACTCATTGAGCCAGTCTTGATGCACGATGTTTTTGAGATAGCGAACCAGAAAACCGGGAACAAAACGGGACTTGGTGCCCATTTTGTTGGCAAGAATTCGATCGATGTCTATGAGTGTGGGTTGCGCCATGGATGCTTTGCGTAAATGGGCGGTGCTTTCCACCGGACAGAAGTCAAGTGGAGCCGCCAATCGAGAGTTGTAACTGCAAAAGTAAATATAAATGACAAAATATAGTGCGCTGATCGGCTGTTTTCTGCACACGGGGCGGACAAAAACAGGGCAAGCGGCACAAAAAAAAGAAAGCATCAATCGAAATTGATGCTTTCTGCTTAGTTGCGGAGGTCCGACTCGAACGGGCGACCTCCAGGTTATGAGCCTGGCGAGCTACCAACTGCTCCACTCCGCGATCATTTCAACCGGTGTTTCTTCCCGATTGCGATGCAAAGGTAGGAACTTTTTCTTTCGCCTGCAAGCTTTCCGGCAAAAAAAATCACAGAAAAGCGCATTACACCTTATTTTTATACCTAGACTTAACAAAACCACACCAAACGGGCGTATTTCCGGGTAAAATCGCAGTCATAGGTCTCAAAGGAATTCCGGCAAACGGAAGAGCCGTGTGCCGTTCGACCCCTTGATCAGGATCAAGTTCTCGGAAATGGGGTGACTGAGCAACTCTTGCTCCACGGCTTCAACATCGGCGAACGCACGCACACGAACAGCCTGCGGGAGTGTCACGCTCCGAGCGGCGGCTCCGAAGCATTCGCCCACCAACCAAATCTCTTCACAACCGCACGTCAAGGCTTGACGCAGTACTTCGGCGTGTGCCTCGGCCGAGGCTTCGCCCAACTCGCGCATGTCGCCGAGAATCATCATTTTGTGTTCGGCAGTGGTCTGACGGAAACTGCCGAGGGCGGCCTGCATCGACGAGAGATTGGCGTTGTAGGCATCGATGATGAGCGAATTGTGCTCCGTTTTGCGGTATTCGGAACGATTGTTGTGCGGCGCGTAGTGTTGCAACGCGTGGTCGATGGCGCTCAAAGGCACTTTGAAACAAAGTCCCACCAGCACAGCGGCCAACACATTATCTATATTATAGGCGCCCACGAGTTGGGTGTTCACTTTGTGCCATGCGCCGTCTTTCTTTCGCCAACGCAGCGTGAGGAAGGGAGCGCACTCCAGCACTTCGCCTTCGATGGTATAGTCGTGGCCGGGGCTACCGTAGCTCAACGAGGGCAGACCGCATTCGGCCACATGGGGGGTGAGCAGTTCGTTGTCGCCGTTGACAAAAACGAAGTAAGGCACGGCATCGGGCTTGAAGCGGGTTTCGCCGGTGATGAGCGTTTCGGTGAGTTCGGTGTTGCGCTGCGCGAGATAGCGGTAAAGTTCCGTTTTGGTCTTCACCACCCCTTCGAACGAACCGAAGCCTTCGAGGTGCGCCTTGCCCACATTGGTGATCAACCCACAGTTGGGTTGGACGATTTTGCTCAACTGTGCAATTTCGCCGGGGTGATTGGCACCGGTTTCGATGACGGCAAAATCATGTTCCGGACGCAAACGGAGCAAGGTGAGGGGGACGCCGATGTGATTATTGAGGTTGCCTTCGGTGTAGAGGACGTTGAATTTCTCGCCGAGCACAGCGGCCACAAGTTCTTTGGTCGTCGTCTTGCCGTTGGTACCGGTGATTTGCAGCACGGGGGTATCGAGCACGCGACGATGGTGGGCAGCCAACTCTTGCAACGTGGAGAGCACGTCGTCGACGAAAAGGCAACGCTTGTCTTTCGCCGCCACTTCGGTATCGTCCACCACGGCGTAGGCACAACCTTTGGCCAACGCATCGAGCGCAAAGGCGTTGCCGTCGAACTTTTCACCGCGCAACGCGAAAAAAAGACTTCCGTCGGGACAGTTGCGCGTATCGGTCGTCACTACGGGATGACGATGATAAATATCATAGAGTTGGGGGAATGTCATAATTCGTCGTTTTGTTCTTGACTACAAAAATACATTTTCCTAACGAATGAGCCGAAAAAGTCCCTTGTTTATTTTGCATTTTACGCCCCATCCCGTAACTTTGCAAGAACCCGACGCAGTTCTTGCCCTCGATCATGACACACACGCTTCGCCTCAATTCACGACTCACGACACTCGACCGCCCGCTGGTGATGGGCATTCTCAACATCACGCCCGATTCCTTCTTTGCCGAATCGCGCACTCCCAGCCATGCGGCGGAACAGATTCGCGCACGCGTGCGCAATATGTTAGAGGAAGGCGCCGATCTCATCGACATCGGCGCCTACTCCACGCGTCCCGGCGCCGACGAGGTGAGTGCCGACGAAGAAATGCGGCGTTTGGCGGCTGCCCTCGAGGTCGTGCGACAAGAAGCGCCGGAGGCTTGCCTGTCGGTCGACACCTTCCGTGCCGAAGTGGCGCAATACTGCGTGAGAGACTACGGGGTGAACCTCATCAACGACATCTCGGGCGGCACACTCGACCGCGCCATGTTTCACACCGTGGCGCGACTGGGCGTGCCCTACATCTTGATGCACCTGCAAGGCACGCCGCGCACCATGCAGGACAATCCCCACTACGATGACCCCGTGGCGGAGGTGATCGAATGGTTGGCGCGACGCGTACAACGGCTGCGCGAACTCGGTGCACACGACCTGATTCTCGACCCGGGCTTCGGCTTCGGCAAGACGCTCGAACACAACTACGCCTTGCTCGACAAACTCGAATACTTCCACGAACTCGAATTGCCGCTTTGGTCGGTGTGAGCCGGAAATCAATGATCTATCGTCTGTTCGACACCGATGCTTCGCAGGCGCTCAACGGCACCACCGTGATCAACACCATCGCGCTGCTCAAAGGGGCGCACATCTTGCGCGTGCACGACGTGCGTGCGGCCGTCGAAGCGGTGCGCATTGTCGAAAAGATGCGCACGGCCGACCACTTACAACTCACTCATTGACTATGATTTTCGGAACGCTCTCTTTCGATCTCAAAGATGCGATCGACATCATCCTGGTCGCGTTGCTGCTCTTCTATATCTACCGATTGATGCGCGCCTCCAGTTCGTCCAACATCTTCACCGGCGTACTGGTTTTCATCATTGTTTGGATCTTCGTTTCGCAGTTTCTCAAGATGCGACTGCTCGGTAGCATCTTCGACCGCTTGATCAATGTCGGTGCTTTGGCACTCATCGTGCTCTTTCAGGAAGAAATCCGGCAATTTTTCTCCAGCATCGGCACCCAACGCGCCTCGCTCTTCATGCGATGGCTGCGCCGACACGGCAAGAACGAAAGCTTGTATCACGAAGACGTCATGGCACTCGTGAGAGCCTGCATCAGCATGGGCAAACAAAAAGTCGGGGCGCTGATTGTCTTGGAGCGTTACCAAAACCTGTTCAACCTCTCGAAATCGGGGGAGCAGATTGATGCGAAGATTTCGCAACGACTCATCGAAAATATCTTCTTCAAAAATTCGCCCCTCCACGACGGCGCCATGATCATCTCGAAAGTGCGCATTCACGCCGCCGGTTGTCTGCTGCCCGTCTCGCACGACGCCGACATCCCCAAGTCGTTGGGGCTGCGCCACCGCGCCGCACTCGGCGTTTCGCAGAAATACGACTGCTTGGCCATCGTGGTCAGCGAAGAAACGGGCGGAGTTTCCGTCGCTTTGGAAGGACAACTCTACCTGCAACTCACTTCCGAGGAACTGGAAAAGCACATTATGCACGCCTTCTCCATTCCTCCCGAAAAGAAGGAAAAGGAAGCGGCCGCAACTGAGCAACCGAACAGCGAAACATCGGTTCGTCACGCAGAATGAGGCCGCTCGCCCTCTCCCCTGCTCCACTTCAAAACCAAAATGCCGCTGCATCTCAAAGATGCAGCGGCATTTTTTATTTGTCTTTGGAGGAGTTTCGGCCGGAAGGCTTAGGCTTCTCACCGGACGGAGCGTTACTGAATTTTGGTCCAGTACATTTTCTTATAGAACGGTCCGAGCTTTCCTTTCACGGTGAGGACATCGGGCTTTTCAAAATACATTTCCACTTTATACGTCTTGCCCGACGTGGGGTCGTAGATGCGGCCGTCTTCCCACTCGTTGTCGTCGGCGTCATACGTCACCTTGTCCACCAAAACGATTTGGTTCGACGGTGTGTTGCGCTTGGCCGGATCGGGATTCTTGGCATCGGTGCGCTGCGATCCATCGGGGTTCTTCATGTTTTCCAACCAAATCACTTGTGCGCGGTAGCCACCGCCGTGCTTGAAGACCTTCACCTTCGAGTTGCGGCCGTCTTTCACCACACGATACACACCTACGATTTTATCGGCCGCCGATTGCGCCGAAATGCTCAACGTCGCACCCAGGCAGACGAGGAGAAAAAGAATTGCGATTCTTTTCATTGTGATAAATTATTGGGGGCATGCTACATAAAAACTGCACACCCAAGTCAAACATGTGCAAAAATACAATCAAACCTTTATTCCAACAAGAAACCTTACAAGAAAACGCCTCAAAAGAGAAAACCTCCCAAGTTTTTGCCCCCGAGCTTTTGTGCATTAGAAGAAAAACACTATTTTTGCAGCGCTAATCAGCATACAGACAATTTACAAACCCTATAGTTTCACACATTTGAGACCCAATAGAAACGACCGCAAACAGCCTACTAAGCCGCAATATCGCGTAAACGAACAAATCCGTGTACGCGAAGTGCGTATCGTGCAAGACGATGCCGAAAGCACCGTTATGCAAACTCGCGATGCTCTTCGACTCGCACAACAGAAGGGAGTAGATCTCGTCGAGATCAGCCCCAATGCGCAGCCCCCCCGTTTGTAGATTGATCGATTATTCGAAATTCCTCTACCAACAGAAGAAGAAGCAAAAGGAGCTGAAAGCCAAGCAAGTGAAGGTGGAAATCAAAGAGATTCGCTTCGGCCCTCAAACCGACGACCACGATTACAACTTCAAGCTCAAGCACGCCAAAGGCTTCCTCAGCGAAGGCGACAAAGTCAAGGCTTATGTATTCTTCCGTGGACGAAGCATCCTCTTCAAGGAACAAGGTGAAGTGCTGCTCCTGCGTTTCGCCAATGATCTCGAGGACTATGGCAAGGTGGAATCCATGCCTGTGCTCGAAGGTAAGCGCATGACAATGTATCTCGCGCCCAAAAAGGCTCCCGTCAAGAAGGAGAAAGAGGAATTGCCCGAAGCTCCCGCCGTGGAAGTCGAAACCACGGCCGAAGAACAGCCTGCACCCGCCAAGAAGGCACCGCAGGTCAAGGAGCGTCGCGAATACACCGGTCCCAAAGTAGAAGGCGAAGACTTCTAATTCATGCGGATCGCGGTGCCGCTCACGGCAATTCAGCCTGAAAAGCGGCTCCCCTCCCACGCCAATCTGATAAATCCGAACTGAAAAGTGATGTTCTCGGCGGAACTACCCCAGTTTCCATAATCACTAAAAAGCATCCGTCGAGGCGCTTGGCTCGAAGTTCGTTTTTATATCGTCGCGCGTTGTGCCAGGTATGCGCAACCGCACATTCATTCATCATTTAATTACACAACAAATGCCTAAGGTAAAGACTAATTCCGGTGCTAAAGAAGCGCTTTGCCCTCACCGGAACGGGTAAGATCAAGAGAAAGCACGCTTTCCACAGCCACATTCTCACGAAGAAGACGAAGAAGCAAAAACGTAACCTCTGCAAGGTTGGTCTCGTGGCCGACGTTGACGTTAAGCAGGTACGCGAACTGCTCTGCATGCGCTAATCAAAAGCTCTTACTCACAGTCATTTATTCAATCGAATGTCCGGCTCGCAAGTGTCATCTCGATGACCGCCGGCAATCACAACTCAACTTACTATGCCAAGATCAGTAAATCACGTTGCATCTCGCGCTAAGCGCAAGAGAATCCTGAAATTGACCCGCGGATACTATGGTGCTCGCAAAAACGTCTGGACCGTTGCCAAGAATACTTGGGAGAAGGGTCTGACCTACGCCTTCCGCGATCGTCGCAACAAGAAGCGCAACTTCCGCGCACTCTGGATTCAGCGTATCAACGCTGCGGCTCGCCTCGAAGGCCTGAGCTACTCTCAACTCATGGGTGGTCTGCACAAGGCAGGTATCGAGATCAACCGTAAGGTGCTCGCCGACCTCGCTGTCAACAACCCCCAGGCATTCAAAGCCATCGTTGAGAAGGCCAAATAAGTCTTCACTTGGCCTAATCCAACAACTATTCCCAATCCAATCGAAAGGCGCGCTTCACTCGTGAAGCCGCCTTTTTTCGTATCCACACTACTCGTGAGAATCGCCATACCGGCGGTAACTCGCTCATCGACAGACGATTTAGCGATTCAACACTTCTCGTCGACAATCGCAGCTTCGGAAATCCATCTTCACCACCACCGATAAAAAACGGGTAGTCGCGCAGCAATGTACGTCAACCGCCACGTGATTCTTTCCCTCCACAACCTTCGCGCAATAGGCGTGTACTTACGGCAGCCCCTCGTTACCTGCTCTTCCTGCGCACTCGAAACGCGTGCAAAAGCAATGGACTTTCTCCACAAATAAGAGAAGTTTTCGAGAAAAGCACACACCTTTTCCGCAAACCTCCCCCACTTTTCAACGTCCTCCGCAAGAAATTTGCTTTCACCCGACGACTCCAAATAAAAGTTGCTCCCCCTCTGTCAAAAAAACTCCCCCAGTCGCCCATGTTTACCTTCCGCCAATTTGTCGTCCATGACGACCGCTGCGCCATGAAAGTCGGCACCGACGGCGTTCTCCTCGGTGCTTGGGCACAATTGTGCGCAGACTCACTCCTTCCCCAAGCGAAAGACGGCGAAAGCCCGCTCCTTTCAACAAAAAATCGCCTTTCTGCACCGCGTGTGCTCGATGTGGGATGCGGTTGCGGACTCATTGCGCTCATGCTCGCTCAGCGTTTTCCGGATAGCCGCCTTGTGGCACTTGAAATTGAGCGTGAAGCAGCCGCACAAGCAGCGGAGAATGTGAACAACTCGCCCTTTGCTGCACAAATAGCAGTGCGTTGTGGTGACTTTCTCAACCACCAAGACGAGGAAGTGCTGCACGAAGGCGAACTTTTTGACGCCATTGTGAGCAATCCCCCCTTCTTTGAGGAAACTCTTCTTTCGCCCGTCGCACATCGTGCCCAAGCGCGGCACACCGCCACGGGACTTACCTTCGAACGTCTCACAGCGCGCGCGGCCGCCCTGTTGCGTCCCGCCGGCACATTGGAAGTCATCATTCCCAAAACGGCGCAAGATCGTTTCCATGCAGCCGCAGCCGAGGCCGGTTTCTCCCTCCTCCACGCCACCGACGTACAGACCGTTGCCCGCAAAGCACCGAAACGCGTTTTGCTTCGTTTCGTCAAGTCTGTAAACTCCCACGAGGTGAAGCGCGACACCCTCGTGCTGATGTCAGAAGGAGAACGTTCTGCGCAATATGCCGAACTCTGTCGAGATTTCTACCTCTGAAAACCGAAAAATCACCGTGCCTTTTTGCTATTCGACCGAAAACGAGTAACTTTGTAGGCAAAGAATATCATTATTTCCACTTAAACTCATTATGGAAAAAAGCGCATTGCAAATCGCTCGTGCGGCTTATAGCCCCAAACTCCCCGCCGGTCTGCGCGGCAACGTGAAAATTGTAGAGGGAAACCCCACGCAGAGTGTTGACAATCAGGAAGAAATCAAAGCACTCTTCCCCAACACCTACGGCATGCCCCTCGTCAGCTTCGAACCCACCGACGAAAAGAAGGAATATGCTCCCATCAACATCGGCATCATCCTCTCCGGCGGTCAAGCTCCCGGCGGTCACAACGTGATTTGCGGTCTCTATGACGGTCTCAAGAAGCAAAACCCCGCTTCGAAGCTCTACGGCTTCCTCATGGGCCCCGGCGGTCTCGTTGATCACAAGTATCTCGAAATGACCGACGCCCTCATCGACGAATACCGCAACACCGGTGGTTTCGACATGATCGGTTCGGGTCGTACGAAGCTCGAAGAAGAAGCACAATTCGAAAAGGGTCTCGAAGTCATCCGCGAACTCGGCATCAACGCCGTGGTCATCATCGGTGGTGACGACTCGAACACCAACGCTTGCGTGCTCGCCGAATACTTCGCCGCCAAGAACACCGGCGTGCAAGTGATCGGTTGCCCCAAGACGATCGACGGTGACCTCAAGAACGACCAGATCGAAACGTCGTTCGGCTTCGACACCGCTTGCAAAACTTACGCAGAAGTGATCGGTAACATCCAGCGCGACGCCAACTCGGCTCGTAAGTACTGGCACTTCATCAAACTCATGGGTCGCTCCGCCTCGCACATCGCCCTCGAATGCGCCCTCCAAGTGCAACCCAACGTCTGCCTCATCTCGGAAGAAGTGGAAGCCAAGGAGCAAAGCCTCGACGACGTGGTGACCTACATCGCAGGTGTAGTCGCTAAGCGTGCAGCCGCCGGCAACAACTTCGGTACTGTCCTCATCCCCGAAGGCCTCATCGAGTTCATCCCCTCGCTTAAGAAGCTCATCGCCGAGCTCAACGACCTTCTTTCCACTCCCGAAGCCGAGAAAGTGGAAGCCGCTCAACAGCGCGCATGGGTACTCGAGAAACTTTCGCCCTGCCAACGCCGAAATCTACGCTTCGCTCCCCGAAGGTGTGGCTAAACAGCTCACCGCCGAGCGCGACCCCCACGGCAACGTGCAGGTTTCGCTCATCGAAACCGAGAAGCTCCTCAGCGAAATGGTAGCCGAGAAGCTCGCCGCTTGGAAGAAGGAAGGCAAATACGTTGGTAAGTTCGCGCCCCTCCACCACTTCTTCGGTTACGAAGGACGTTGCGCCGCTCCCTCCAACTTCGACGCCGACTACTGCTACGCACTCGGTGCTTCTGCCGCTCAGCTCGTGGCCAACGGCAAGACCGGCTACATGGCCATCGTGAAGAACACCACTGCACCGGCCGAACAATGGATCGCCGGCGGTGTGCCCATCACCATGATGATGAACATGGAGCGTCGTCACGGCGAAATGAAGCCCGTGATCCGCAAGGCACTCGTCGAACTCGACGGCAAGCCCTTCCAAGCCTTCGCCGCTCAGCGCGAAGAATGGGCTGAAAAGACCGCCTTCGTTTATCCCGGCCCCATCCAGTACTGGGGTCCCACGGAAGTTTGCGACCAGTGCACCCGCACCCTCGCCCTCGAACAGGCCAAATAAAACGCGCACACAACGTGCTCCGATAAGAAAAATCCCCCTTTCTCTTTGTGGAGAAAGGGGGATTTTTCGTAAGACGCTTGCGAATCACAGTTAAAATGCCTAATTTTGCCGCACTGAAATCTCACTATTTTCAACTCACACAGAGAGTTGGATCAAGAAAAACCACAGACAAACAAAATTCCCGTGCGTCACACGAACGAAAACAACATGCAGGAATTGTCTTCTGCACCCCGCTCCCGGGCGGAACACCCCTTCGGGCAGCATCGCAAACGCATCTTTTGGATCGGCGGATCGGCCATTGCACTGGTTTGCGCCCTACTCCTCTACCACTTTATCCTTGCGCCTTACCGCCATCGTGGGCGCGCCTGCTTCGGCGAGTCCGAATTCCCGGCCAACTACAGCATTCACGGCATTGATGTGAGCCACCACCAAGGCACCGTCAACTGGGAAAAAGTAGCCACCGCCTCCGATGCCAACGGCGCACGCGTACAATTCGTATTCGTCAAAGCCACGCAAGGAAAAAGCCATTTGGATCGGAAATTTCGTCACAACTTCCGGAAAGCACAACAATACGGTCTCGTCCGCGGAGCCTACCATTATTTCTCGCCGGCATTTCGGGCGACCTGCAAGCCCACCATTTCATTAACAACGTCCCACTCGAAAAGGGCGACCTCCCCCCGGTGCTCGATGTTGAGGTGCTCGGCAGACTCAAGCCCGCAACACTAAGAAGAGAAGTCCTCGAATGGCTCAAACTGATGGAAAAACGTTTCGGCACGCCCCCCATCATCTACACCTACCTAACGTTCAAAAAAAACTATCTCAACACCCCCGAGTTCGACCGCTACCCTTTTTGGATCGCCCACTACAAAGTGAAGAAGCTCCGATACAAAGGCGCTTGGAACTTTTGGCAACACACCGAAGAAGGCTGCATCGACGGCATCACCGGCAAGGTCGACTTCAATGTCTACAACGGTTCGTTGGACGACCTGCAAAAGTTAGCCATTGGCAACGTCTTAAGCCGCAAAGCACAGCGACGACAAAACCCGATCGCAGCATCTACACAGAAAAACGTTTCTACTGCCGCAAAAGGAAACGGTCGCATCCCAAGCCGCCTCACGCCAAGCACGCAAAATCGCGCACACCGAAACAACACCCCCTATCCAACAAACGAACAAAAGAAACCAAGCGCTCCAAATCGGCGAAACGAACCAAAACGCAGAAACGACGTAAATGACAGCCGTCTCATTTCGTATTAGACGATAGCGCAAACGAAGACCGTGCCCCGACGTATGAGCAAAGTTGCGCAAATTGCATTCAGAAAATCAGCCGTGCGCACCGCCATGCCCTCAACTGATAAGTCCTCCTCTCTTCATCCGAAGAAAGGGGGACGCTTTTTAGAAAAGCCACTTGCAGCATACGGCCAAAATGCCTAACTTTGCTGAACAGCAATCGCAATATTTTCAACTCTCGCAAGGTGTTTGGTAAAGACAAAGCACAGACAAAGAAAAAGCCCGTGCGCCGAAAGAAAAAAAAGACACGCCGCCAAAAGTCTTCTGCTTCACTCTCGTGGGCAGAACGCTCTTTCGGCCACAAATATAAACGTGCCTTTTGGATCGGTGGACTGGCCGTCATCTTGGTCTACGCCCTGCTCTTCAACCACTTTTTCGTAGCTCCCTACCGCTATCGTTGGCGCGCCATCTTCGGCGAGGCAAAATTGCCGGACAACTACAGCATCCACGGCATCGATGTGAGCCACCACCAGGGCACCATCGATTGGGACAAGGTGGCCACCGCCACCATTGCCGACGATGCCCGCGTGGAATTTGTCTTCATCAAAGCCACCGAGGGAAAAAGCCATTTGGATCGAAATTTTCAGCGCAACTTCCGGAAAGCGGGACAGTACGGCCTCATCCGTGGAGCCTATCACTATTTCTCGCCCAACGTCCCGGGCGACCGGCAAGCGCGCTATTTCATGGACAACGTCCAACTCGAGGAGGGCGACCTCCCCCGTGCTCGACATTGAGGAAATCGGCGACCAAACGCCCGAAACGCTGAGAAAAAGAAGCCCTCAAGTGGCTCAACCTCATGGAACGACGCTTCGGCACGCCCCCCCATCATCTACACCGGACTGAAGTTCAAGAAGACTTATCTCAGCACCCCGGAGTTCGATCGCTATCCCTTCTGGATAGCCCACTACTATGTGAAGCAACTCGGCTTCAATGGTCAATGGAAATTCTGGCAACACACCGACGTGGGCACCATCGACGGCATTACCAGCAAGGTCGACCTCAACGTCTACAACGGTTCAATGTACGACCTGCAAAAATTGACCATTGGCAACGACAGCGACAACGACGAACCACAAGAAAAGAAAACTTCGCCCCAACCGGCGCAAGAAACACTTCAATCCGCCGCCAATTCCAAGCCTGCGAGCGCACCGGCATCGCTCGCCCCGCCCACAAAGTCGCAGCCGTCGAAAGAAAAACGAGCTTCGGGAAAGCCTGCGACAGAAGGAAAACGCACAAAGTGAAGACTTCGCCGCACCACTGCAAAGAAACTAGCAAAAAGCGAAGCAACAGCATAAAAAAGCACTCGCCCTACCGCAATTCATGCGATAGGGCGAGTGCTTTTATCATTCACTTCTGTTCATTCAGCGGGCTGTTGGTAGTGCGCAACGCAGCGTTCGAGAATCGCCCGTGGCACCATCTCGGAGATGTTCTCTCCACGGCGAACCGCTTCGCGCACCTGCGTACTGCTAAACGGCAACAAGGGTGCATGAACGTAGACCACTCCGTCCGGCAAAGCCGATTCGTCCACCTCACAACCGGGGCGCGGATAAACCAACAAGCGGTGGTGCGCCAAAATCTCCTCGGGATGCTGCCAACGGTCGAAAACCAACCAATTGTCCGCCCCCACAATGAGCGAGAACTCGATATCAGGGTGCGCTTCGCGCAAGGCACGCAGCGTTCGCCAAGTGTAAGACGGGCGCGGCAAGTGCAGTTCAAAATCAGACACCACCACTCCCGGCACATCGGCTGCCGCCAAGCGTGCCATCTCCAAGCGTTCAGCATCGGGCGAGAGTTGAGCGCCGGACTTTAGGGGATTGAGCGGCGAAACCATCAGCCACACTTCTTCCACCGCGCCGCATTCTAAAAGATACTGCGCCAGTGCCAGATGACCGCGGTGCACCGGATCAAACGAACCGCCGAAAAGGCCTACTTTCCGTTTCACGCTAAGCGGTTATCTGCGTCGGGGAACACCACTTTCGGGCGATATTCGCGCGCTTCTTCGGGCGTCATACCGGCATAGGCCATGATGATCACTTGGTCGCCGGGCTGAAACAGACGAGCAGCCGCACCGTTCAGACAGATGCAACCCGAACCGCGGGGTCCGCTGATGACGTACGTCTCAATGCGCTCGCCGTTCATATTGTTCACCACGTGCACATGTTCGCCGGGCAACAGATCGGTGGCCTCGAGCAGGGCTTCGTCGATGGTGATCGAACCCATGTAGTGCAAATTCGCCTCGGTGACCGTGGCACAGTGTATTTTGGATTTCAGGATACTGAGAATCATCTTTTTCGCGTCTTATTATTGGTAAGCGATGTTGTCTATGAGGCGCACACGGCGCTCTCCGCAGTAGACGGTGATGCAGCCTTGCACACGCGCCGCGTCGTTCCAATCGTCGATCGGTTGCAACGTCTCGGCATTCACGATTTGGAAATACTCCACTTCCATGCCTTCGACGGCATTGATGCGGCGCACCACGGTGTCGATCACCTCTTTCACCGTGAGCGAGCGCGCAAAGCTCACACTCTCGCGGAGCGTGCGGCAAATGGCGGTCGCCGTGAGTCGCTCGCTCGCCGACAGCAGGGAGTTGCGCGAAGAAAGCGCCAATCCGCGCTCATCGCGCACGATGGGGCAAGCCACCAACTCAAAGCCGAAGCCTTGGTCTTTCATCATGGCGCGCACCACAGCGATTTGCTGGAAGTCTTTTTCGCCGAAATAGGCGCGATCGGGCTGCACCATGTCGAAGAGTTTCGACACCACTTGGCACACCCCGTTGAAATGTCCGGGACGACGTGCCCCCTCCATCACACTGTCGATGGGCGGGTAGGCAAAAACGCGCGTGTCGGGCTCGGGATACATTTCCTCGGCCGTCGGCGCAAAAACGATATCGGCACCCAGCGCCTCGATCAGGGCACAATCGGCCTCGAGCGTGCGAGGGTAATTCTTCAGGTCGTTGGGATCGTTGAACTGTGTGGGGTTGACGAAGACACTGACCACCGTGCAACCGCACTCTTCCACGCTGCGACGAATGAGCGAAGCGTGGCCTTCGTGAAGTGCCCCCATGGTCGGTACCAGTCCCACCTGTTTTCCGGCCGCTTTCGCGCACGAAACTTGCGTACGCAACTCTGCGACCGTATGAATGATGTTCATTGGGCGTATAATGGTTTGAATAACGATGCAAATTTACGATGATCGCTGCGAAAGGCCAAATTTTGCCCCTTGCAAAAGCCCGCTGCTCATCGCACACGCCATTTTCTTATCGCGAATGACAAATATAGCTGTCAAAACTTTGGTAGTTTCTTATCAAACCTGTATTTTTGTGGAACATCACATAACAAAAGAGCGCCTCAAACCGCGCGAACAAACGGTAGCCGTTGCGCAATACCGAATCGATGCCCCGGCTCAAAACGCCAAAAGCGCCCATGGTTTGTAGGGAATCAGAAAAAACGGACGCAACATCTCCCCTCGCCGCGGTTCGCCCTCTCCATTCACAGACTCTTTTCTTTCTTTCGAACATGAACATTGTCCACCCTTTCCGAAAGCGCTGCGATTCTACGTCGACGGTTTCCGACAAATGACTTGGGGTAAAACCCTTTGGATCATTATTGCCGTGAAACTCTTCGTCATGTTCGCCGTGCTCCGTCTCTTCTTCTTCCAACCCGTGCTCAAAGGCACCCCCGATCAGAAGCAAGACCACGTTGCCACGCAACTTTCACAACCGTAAATCCAAACAATCAACAATTATAATTATGACGATGCTCCACACCACCGACCTTGCCGTACTCGACTGGTCGAGAGCGCAATTTGCGCTCACAGCATGCTATCACTGGCTCTTCGTCCCCCTCACCCTCGGACTCGCACTCGTGATGGCCATTATGGAAACTATGTATTATCGCACCGGCGATGAGTTTTGGAAAACCACCACCCAATTCTGGCAAAAACTCTTCGGCATCAACTTCGCCATCGGCGTAGCCACCGGTATCATCCTCGAGTTTCAATTCGGCACAAACTGGAGTAACTATTCTTGGTTCGTCGGCGACATCTTCGGTGCGCCGCTCGCCATCGAAGGCATCTTGGCCTTCTTCATGGAATCGACCTTCATCGCCCTCATGTTCTTCGGTTGGGGCAAGATCAGCAAAGGCTTCCACTTGGCCTCCACTTGGCTCACCGGCCTCGGCGCAACGATCTCGGCTTGGTGGATTCTCGTGGCCAACAGCTGGATGCAGCACCCCACGGGCATGAACTTCAACCCCGAGACCGTCCGCAACGAGATGATGGACTTCTTCGGCGTGGCCTTCCAGTCCTTTGCCGTCAACAAGTTCTGCCACACCGTGTCGAGCGCATGGCTCACCGGTTCGGTCTTCGTCGTGGCCGTGAGCTGCTGGTACCTCCTCCGCGGTCGCAACACGAAACTCGCCACGCAGAGCATCAAGATTGCCGCCATCGTCGGTTTGGTTTCCGGCCTCATCGTGGCCGCCACCGGCGACCGCAGCGGCGAAGACATTGCTCATCACCAACCCATGAAGTTGGCTGCCGCCGAAGGCCTCCGCAAGGGTTCGGAAGGCGCGCCCTTCAGCATCGTGCCCGGTGTCGAAGTGCCCGGTGCCCTCTCGCTCGTGGCACACAAAGACCCGAAAGCCTTCGTGCCCGGCATTGACGACATTCTCTACCACGGCTACACCGACGTCAACGGCAACACCGTGATGCCCGCCACCGAAAAGATGAAGCGCGGCGCAACCGCCCTTTCCGCTTTCAAGGACTATCGTGCCGCACGCAACAAATCGCCCGAACGTGCCGATTCCGCGCTCCGTGTGTTTGAAGAGCACAAGGCCTATTTCGGTTATGGCTACATTCAAAAGGTCGAAGATCTCATCCCGCCCCTCGGCATGGTCTACTGGTCGTTCCGCATCATGGTCGGTGCCGGCTTCGCCCTGATCCTCGTTATGGCACTCCTCATTTGGTACGGCCGCAAAGGCACGCTCACCGAGAAGCGCTGGTTGCTCCACGTCGGTCTTTGGAGTCTCGTACTCGCCTATCTCGCCCAACAAGCCGGATGGATTGTGGCCGAAGTGGGTCGCCAACCTTGGGCTATCCAAGACTTGCTCCCCGTCAATGCCGCCGTTTCGAGTTTGTCGGTGACGAACGTGCAGATCACCTTCGCCCTCTTCTTTGTGGTCTTCACGGCGCTCCTCATTGCCGAGCTCCGCATCATGTTTAAGGC